>Ga0315338_1000510_pt1 | contig 85628 bp, 64 predicted proteins | sample ASW8metaG_FD_204518 | JGI IMG/M metagenome (GOLD analysis project Ga0315338, IMG submission 204518) | Ammonia-oxidizing marine archaeal communities from Monterey Bay, California, United States - ASW #8 | ecosystem: Environmental > Aquatic > Marine > Coastal | place: USA: California | collected...
CTCGCCGACGCTGCCGCCGATGGTGCCGTTCTGGGTGATGAAGCAGACGAGCGCATCGGCGCCTGCGGTGGCGTCATCCTCGGGCTGCGCCACCGTCGTGCCAAAGAGCGTGCCGATCGGATCGACCTGCTCCCACGCGCCGGTCGAGAGCGATGGGTCATTCTCCACCGTCCAGCCGACTGCAGGCTCCTCGAAGTCAAGGCGAATGAGCGTTTCGACACCATCGGCCCCGACCGCGACGTAGCCGGCTGCCGGCGCCGACGACGGATCGGTGTACACGGCGCCCCCGACGATTTCGCCCAAGGCGTAGAACTCGACCTCTTCGGCGCACTCCACCGCCAGCAACTCGCCGCGGTACTGCTCGCCGCCGAGGGGCTCGACCGGCAGCGACGTCCATGACCCGCCGCCTACGCGCGCCCACAACTCGCCGCTTCCGGGGGAGATCTCGGCGCCGCCGATGGGATTCAAGGTGAACTGCACTTCCTGCGCCACGCCCGGTGGCACCTGCGAGGGAATGCCGCCCTCCCAGCTGAAGCTCATGCCGGTCGGAGGCTGGTTCATCCAGACCTCGGTGGACTCGCATCGTCCGATCACCAGGTCGAGCCATCCGTCGCCGTTGATGTCGATCACGCCGACGTCATGCACGCCGGTCAGCATGGAATCCGGTATGCCGGTGTCGTCGCGGCTGAAGGTCACCTCCGGGCTCTCGCCGCGGTTTCGGAAGATGTGCGTCGTGCGGCTGCAGCCGGAGATGTCCACATCGACATCGCAGATGATCACGTCGAGATTGCCGTCGTTGTCCAGATCGGCGCAGTAGGAGTCGCTGCCGAATCCACTGGTCACCGAACTGAAGGAACGCTGGGCGAATTGCGCGTAGCCGTTGCTCCCGTTGCCCTGATTCAGGTAGTAGTTGTCGACACCATCGTCGGTGACGACCATGTCGAGCATGCCGTCGCCGTTCAGATCGCCTACGGTCACGTGGTAGGGCGCCAACTGATCGATGATCTGATATCCGACGAACACGCCCTCGTTGGAGGCGCTGTTCCAGGTGATGGCCACGTGCTGCGGAGCATTCAGCGACGTCTGCTTGACGATGTCGAGCGCGCCGTCGCCATTCATATCGGCGATCTCGCTGGCGGCGCCGAAGGCCGACTCACGCATCTCGCTGGTCAGGCGGGCCTCGCTCTCGTCGGTGAAATACCCATTGCCGTCGTTGATGAGAAGGCGATTGTTGTAGTCAAATATCTGGGAGTCGCCGCTGTCGTAGTCGCCGAAGTAGAGGTCCTGGTCACCGTCGCCGTCGATGTCACCGGATGCCACCGAGCAGAAGCGAGGTCCTGCCGTTGCGTGCATCTGGGGCATGCGGAGGTCTTCGTGCCGCAGGCCCTGCCAGATGCCGTCATTCTCACCGAGGTTCATGTAGATGCGGGGGTGCGAGAGGTGCTTAGACGAGTTGTCGGTCAGCGTCGTGGCGGTTACGACGTCGAGCCACCCATCGCCGTTGACGTCCACCAGTTCGACATCGCGGTCATTGGTCGGCGTCAGGAAGCCCTGATCGCTGGCGACGTCCGACTGGGCCGCATAGGTCGCCGTTCGATCGACCAGCACGCCGCCTTCGTTCATGAAGAGGATGTTGATGTTCCGGCCGGTGCTGGTGAACGGCTGCTTGCGGACGCAGATCAGATCGTCGTCGCCGTCCATGTCCAGGTCACCGACGATGTAGTCCTTCTCGCGGTCATCGCTGACACCGACCGAGGGGTCGGACTGCAGGCGAGTGTCGGTTTCGTTGGCGTAGGTCATCCAGCTCTGCGCAGCGGCGCCGGTGGCCGGAAGCAGAATGAGGATGGCTCCGATGTACGCAATGCTTCGCATGGTTGCTCCTAGTCGCCCACCCATCACTGACACGCCCCCCACCCCGCCACGACCGCAAGAAGGTCGTCCACGCCCACAAACAAGTCCCCGTTGATGTCCTCATCGCACCCACTGGCGCAGGCGCCCCACGCCGACAATACCGCAAGCAGGTCATCGGCGCCGACCGCGCCGGAGCCGTCAATGTCGGCCGGGCATGGATCACACGCATCGATCTGCCCGTTCTGATCGGCATCGATGCTCGGATCTGCGGCGATCTGGACGAAGTCCTGAACGCCATTGTCGTCGCAGTCACGCGGGCCACCATCAAAGGCCGCGGCGAAGAGGGCCGCGTCATCGAGATCAACATCGCCGTCGGCGTCCACATCGTGGACCGCGCAGGCATCGTCGGGCGTGACGCCGCTGCCCATGCAGGCGATGAATCCAACTGGGCTCCAGAAGTCGCCGAGATCGACATCGCCGTCCCCGTCGCCGTCGCACTCGACGCGACCGAGCGAATCGAGGAAAGCGACCAGGGCACTCTGATCTTCCGCGGAGAGCACATCGAAGGCCGCCGACGACGCCTGCCCCTGGCTGAGCGCGGCGCCGTGCAGGTCAATGGCCGCCCGAACACGGCTCTCGAAAGTGCCGCCGTTGACACTTCCGTCATGCCACATGGGATTGCGGATCCGAACACCCCACAGCGGAGGCGTCCGGATGTCCCGCACGCCCGCCGGCCCATCGCCGATACCGTCGGCCGCGGCGCCCATGTCGTGCAGCAGGAAGTCGCCGTATGGATGAATGGTCTGCGATCGCAGCACATCTTCGAGCATCGGATCGTCGGAAGTGCTCATCGTGGACGGATGGCAGGAATTGCATCCGACGGCGCCAAAGATCGCTTCGCCGCCCATGCCGAGCCGAGGCGTCTGCGGAGGGGGCGCGAGGAAACGCTGGAAGTCGGTGACGCGGTCGATGAAGTCGTAGCCCTCCGCGTCCGGGCCATCTTCGGGGTCGAGCACCATGTCGCACTCGGCCAGCAGGTCTTCATCGCCGCGGGGCGGATTCTCGTCTGGCAGCAGCCGGTTGGTGAAGCCAAGTTCCTGCATGGAGGCGTCGGCGCTGAAGGAGAGTACGCTTGGAAGCTGCGCCTTCCAGCCGAAGCGTCCGACACGGGCGACGCCCGGATCCTCGAAGGCCTCGGTCCACCGAATGACGCCGCGCTGCGCTTCAGGCTGGCCAGCCGCGAGCAATACGAAGAGATCATCGGGTACCGCTTCGATCAATCCGTAGGCCAGCGCACCCGGCGTCACACGCAGAGATGTGACGTTGGCGTGCGCGGGAATTTCGTCGAGGCACTCATCGTTGATCGCGTTGACATTCAAGAGCGATCCACCGAACTCGGCCAGCGGATCGAAGCCGCCCTTCTTGTCGATGCGGCCAAAGCGTGTCACCTGCTGGGCGCCAGGTCCGCCGAGTGGCGCGTTGTGGCAGGACCCACAGGATGTCTGATTGAAGACCGGTCCGAGCCCCTCCTCGACCGTGATGTTGCGCATGAATTGGACGCGGCCGATCTCAAAGCGATTCTGCTGATCGACGGTCAACCCCGGGAATGGATCGCCCATGCGGGGCTGCAATTGAACTTGGGCAAATGCTGGCCCGGTCATCGCCAATGCTGCGAGCAAGGTTATGCTGATTCCGCTCATGCGTTGCCGATCTACAAACCCGCCCACGCCCACCATAACGGACGTTGAGATCCGTGGAAAGCAATCCCTGCAAAATCGGATCACAGTCCTTTGTGTGGCCTGCTCCCTGCTCGGGGCCGGTTGCGAGCCTCCAAGGCCAGATCCGGCGCCAGTGCCGCCGATGTCCGGCGCGCTGGCAGGCCACTATGAGTTGATCCTTGCCGGCCAGCCTGGCCCCGCTCGGGTGCGGCTGCGGCAATTCCTGGACGCTGAAGGTGATGACGGCCGGGCACTCTTTCTAATGGGGCTCTCCCATCACCGCGAGCGGGCCTATCCCAAAGCGGTCCCTTGGTTCGAACGAGCGATGGCCGCCACCCCGCCATATCCGCCGGCGGCCCACTTCCTTGGCTGGGCGCACTATCACAACGGCAACGCCACTGCGAGCCGAGCCGCATTCGAGCAGCACCTTCGGCTCGATCCAAATGAGGGCGACACACACTTCGGCCTCGGCGTGCTGGCGCTGGAACGCGGAGACCTTGATGAGGCCGACGCGCGACTCGCTCGCGCCCTTGACCTGCAGCGCCGCCGCCCAGATCGACCATTGGGCGTCGCCAAGGTATTGGCGCGTCGATCGGAAGTGCTCGAGCAACGCGGCGATGTCATGGGCGCCATCGAACTGCTCGGCGAGGCTCTCGCGATTGACCGCGATCTGTACGAAGCCCACTTCCTCCACGCACGGTTGTTGCATCGCGCCGGCCGAGTGGCAGAAGCGGCCAAGGCAGAAGCGGCCGCCCACGCGGCGCAGGTCCGGGTTGAGTCCGCTGATGGACGGCCGCGATGACACGGCTCGCTGTGGTGCTGCTGCTGGCGCTCGGGGCGTGCGAGCATGAACACGCGCCGATCCTGCTGGTCGATGTCACCGCGCAGACCGGCCCCGACTTCACGACGACCAGTGGCGCCATGCCGCCGAGCCAGATTGTCGAAGTGAACGGCTCGGGAGTGTGCCTGTTCGATACGGACGGCGATGGCGACCTCGACCTGTTTGTGGCCAACGGCGCGACGGTCGATGACCCCGAACATGGGCCGGGCAGCCGCTTGTTTCGCAACATGCTGTCCGAAGATGGTGAGCTTCGATTTATCGACATGTCCGAGCATGCCGGAATCGATCTGCGGCGTTGGGCAACATCGGCCACTGCGGCAGATTTTGACGCAGACGGCGACGCCGACTTGTACGTCACCTGCATTGGTGATGATGTGCTGCTGTCAAATGATGGACAGGGCCACTTCACAGACATCACCAAAGTTGCGGGCGTCGCGGTGCCGGGGTGGTCTACGGCCGCGGCACCGGGAGACATCGATGGCGACGGTGATCTCGATCTGTACATCGCGCGGTACATCGACTGGAACTTTGCTGCGCCCCCGCCGCCGGGCGTGCCGTTTCGTGGCAATTCGGTGATCGCTGGTCCAGCCGGACTTCCCCCTCAGGCCGACGTGCTGCTGCTCAATACCGGTGATGGCTCCTTCGTGGTGTCCGACGCCAATGCGGACATCCCGCCGGCCTTCGGACTCAACGCCGTCATGATCGACGTGGATGGCGACCACAAACTCGACATCCTCGTTGGCAACGACGGCATGTCGAATCAACTCCTGGTCCAAGCGGAGGCCGAGCGACTTCGCCTGCGCGACAGCGGTCCGGCGCGTGGCTTCGCCACCAACATGAGCGGCGCCGAGCAGGCCACGATGGGGCTGGCCATTGGTGATGTCGATGCCTCTGGCACGCCCGACCTCATCAGCACGAACTTCTCCAGCGACACCAACACCCTGCTGATCACCGATGGAAAGTACTTCGTCGACCGCACCAATGCGATGGGAATCGGCCCGCCGACCAGATCGCTGCTTGGCTGGACCACACGGCTGCTGGACCTTGACCATGACGGCGACGAAGATCTCGTGACCCTCAACGGCCACGTCTATCCGAACGCCACGCCCGAGTCGATGGCCAGCGCGTGGCGGCAGCCCGCGCTCATTCAGCGGCGAGACGGCGATCGGTTTGTCCCGATGTCCTTCGCGGATGGGTGGCTAGCCGGCGCCCGCGTCGACCGCGCCGGCGCCTTCGGCGATCTTGATGGCGACGGCGACCTTGATCTGGTGACAGCGGAACTCAATGGGCCGGTTCGCGTGATTGAAAACCGCGCGGCGCACCCAGGCCGAAAGGGTGTCGTACTCGACTTCGGCGGCGAGTCCCTCGCCTTGGGGGCCCATGTCGTCATTGAGGCTGGCGACGAGATCCACCACCGCTGGCTCGCACCTGGCACGGACTTTCAAGGATGGTCGGCGCCGCAGATCCACTTCAGCGTCCCCCGCGAGGCCATGCAAGCCACGGTCACGGTCGGCCAGTCAACGCGACAGGTCAGGATTCCAGCGTCACGAGCGGTGCGCTCCCAGCCACAACCTGTGTCCGCCACTGGGCATCCGGGGTCGTAAAATGTGCTCGCCCACCCGCCGCTTCGACCAGCGCAAGCCCGGCCGCGACGTCCCAGAGGAAGATGTCCTCTTCGAGATAGAGATCCATCAGTCCCCCCGCCGTCCATGCCAGTGAGAGGCCGGCGCATCCGATCATGCGGATCTTCTTGTAGGCGGACATGCGCCGCGAGTAGTGTGCGAGCGAGGCATCTCCGAAGTCGAAGCATCGCGGGAAGCCAGTCGCAAGCACCGCTGACTGCGGCGAGTCGGCATCTCCGCACCGAACCGTCTTCCCATTGCAGGTGGTTGGATGTCCATCGCCGCCGACCCAGGCACACCCCCGGCCAATCTCATGGATCACGCCCAGCACCGGTCGGCAATCTCGCCACAACGCCACGCACGTGCAGGACACCGGAATACCTCGCAGGAAGTTCATCGTGCCGTCGAGGGGGTCGATGATCCAACCGTCCCGCTGAAGCGAAAACTCGGCGTCGGGGCCCATTTCCTCGGAGAGAATCGGAATCCCGGTCGGCCGAAGCACCTCGAGCAGGGCTGCCTCGGCGTCTAGGTCAGCCTGGGACTTGATGTCCTTGCCGAATTCGGAGAGCACCTCCTTGCCCACCCGCCGCAACACGGCGGCTGCGGCCGCGGCGGCCTCGACGGCAATGGTGAGTTCGGAGTCGGCGATGGCGAGGCGGTGGACCATGGCGAACACGGTAGCACCACCCCCGCCTAAGTCTCAAAAAGCGGGCGTGGGTGGGCTTGTGCGGATCCGTTTGCCGTTGCTTTTTGCGATCTGGAGGCCAACCATGGGCGTTTCGCCTCATATGGGGCATCCTTAGGGCCATTGGTCCGAACGTTCTATGACCCTCGCGATCCCTGTAGGATCATTTGACGGGGCTGGGAGCCATGTTCTTGAGAAGAGTCTCAGCATTGAAGGCGATGGCATCCGTCCACGTGGCGGCTGGCGTGCTCGCCCTTGCAGGCGCGGCTTCGGCTGCGCGTGACGAGGCCGCGGTGCCACCAAAGGGTGCCTGCTGCGTGGCAGGCGCGTGCGCCTTTGTCAGCGAACATGACTGCCTCATGATGGGCGGAAACTATCTGGGAGATGGGGTCACGTGCGAGGGCAATCCCTGTGATCCGAACAACGGTGATTCCTGCGCCGCCGCCAAGTTCGCTCTGGAAGGCCCCAATCCCTTCGACACGACTGACGCAAGCGACAGCGAATTTGGCGACCCCGATGAATCATTGTGCCCTGACACCTACCTTGACTGGGACGACAGCCCGGACCACTGGCTCAAGTGGTCGGCCCCCGGCAGCGGCGTGATCGACCTCGATACGTGCGATCCCACTTCATTTGACACATCCATGGTGCTCTACGAAGGTTTGAGTTGCGAGTCGCTGGTGCAGATTGCGTGCAACGGCGACGCCCCCACGGCCGCCGGGTGCCAGCAGTATTTCAGCCTGATCGAAGGTGTGAGCGTCACCAGCGGGCAGACCTATTGGGTGCGTCTCGGTGGCTGGCAGGGAGGGACCGGCTCCGGCACACTAACGCTCTCCTTCACTGGGACCTACGACCCCACCGGCGGCTGCTGCATCGGGCTTGGGTGCAACGTGCTCACCGATGCCCAGTGCACGGCGTTGAGCGGCTTCTATCTCGGAGATGGCACTGACTGCCTGGATGATCCGTGCGGCGTCACGGCCATTGGGGCGTGTTGCATCAGTGGAATTTGTTCGGTGCTGTCTGAAGATGAGTGTTCGACGGCTGACGGCAACTACCTCGGTGACGGCAGCAACTGCAGCGGAGATCCATGTGGTAGCCCGGGCGAATTCACGGCGGTCAATTGGACGGTCATCGGCGTCGACCTGCTCTCCAGCGGCGAGCCGAGCTACACCGTCGATGTCTTCGTCGAAGTTCCAGCCGACTGGCGTGTGGACGCGGTCGCCGGGAACAGTGCCCAGCAGAAAACCGTGGCCTCGACAACAAGTTTCTATCAGGACTCCTATGGAGGCCCTACCAGCCAGGACGTCAACCCCAACTTCTATCCGCTCGTGCCAGACCTGCGATGGGACAGCCGCGTGACAATTGGCTGTATGGATTCCTCTGGGGATCCGTTCTCTGAGAATGCATTGAACCACATCGGTATCAATTGGTCCGAATTTGAGAATGGAGACGACTTGATCGTCGGGGATGGCACGTGGTTCGTGCTACCGATCGACGAGCAGGGCGAAAGCCAGCCGTTCACTGACAGTGGATGCAATGAGCGAAATGGCGTGCTGATCGCGCGACTCACAACACGGGAACACTCGTCAGAGATTCTCGTTGAGGCGCTCTTCCAAGGTCGCGACGCCGACGACGCCACATGGCAGGACACTGCCGGGACGACCATCTCGTATCAGGGCGAACTCGACTGCAACGACAATGGCGTTCCAGACGCCTGCGACATCGCCGATGGCACCAGCGATGACGACAATGGCAACGGCATTCCAGACGAATGCGAGAGCGGCTGCGCATGGGATCTTGATGGCGACGGCGTGACGAGTGTCAAGGACCTGCTTGAACTCATTGCAGGGTATCCGGCCGAGTACGACATCGACGATCTGCTGGCGCTGCTGGCCGACTTTGGCTGCACTGGCTGACTCAGCCCCCAACCTGTGCTCATTGCAGCCGCCGAGGCAAGAATGGCGGCAGAATGAGCCGCGATACCGGAGAAGAAACCCCCTTTGACAACCTGGAGAGGGCTTCTTGTAACGATATTCAGAAAAACAGTCCCAAAAGCCCCTCCAACTCAATCCTCCGGAACCAATTTCCATCACCCTACGAACGATTCATTGACCAGGATCGCCCATGGAGTACCTGTTGAGGGACTCGGAGATCCTGCGAGAGGAGCCATATCAGTGCGTCAACATCTATATATAAGCACCTGTGCCATCGTTTCAGCCAGCGTGCTGGCCACGCTCTCAACAGCAACCTTGGCTGCCCCTAATCTCACCGACCTGATCGTCCCCATCATCGAGTACCCCCCCCTCGATGTGGAATGGCTCTTGGAGGACGATATCCGTCGCGCGGCTGATGGCCAACCACTCCGGTTCGCGGTTCCTCAAGAAGCATTGGTCACCCCCGGCAACAATGGACTTTGGGATCGGAATGCGGAAGGACGATTGCGATGGCGAATGCGGTTCACCAGTCCTGGAGCTCCGCACATCAACATCGGTTTCGAACAGTGGAACATGCCTATTGGCGGCGAGATGATGGTCGAAGCAATCGACGGCACTCATGGCTTCGGTCCCTTTACTTCGCTTGACAACGAAGATCACGGCGAGCTTTGGCTCCCGGTTGTCGTCGGTGATGACATCATGGTGTCAATCACATGTGATGATGATGAGCGAGAAGCGATAGAGCAGAACATCGCGGCCACGAAAGTCAACATCGGCTACCGTGGCTTCGGAGCGGAGAAGATCAGTGACAACGAACGATCAGGTGCCTGCAACGTCGATGTTGTCTGCCCGGAGGGCGATCCTTGGCAATCCGAAATCGCCTGCGCTGCGCTCTACACCCTCAATGGCTGGTTCACCTGCTCCGGCGGCATGCTCAACAATACCGCTCAGGATCTCAGGCCCTTCTTCTTGACCGCAGATCACTGTGTCGGTGGCGGCGGTGTTCAGACAATGGTCGTGTACTGGAACTACCAGAACTCCTACTGCCGAGCACCCGGTAGCGGAGACAGCGGAGGAAACGGCAACGGCAGTTTGAACCAGTACACATCCGGTGGTGCCATACTCCGAGCTGACAACAGCAACAGCGACTTCACGCTCGTCGAGTTGAACAACGATCCAAACTCAAGTTACAACGTGGGATTCTGTGGCTGGGACAGGCGAACCGTGACTCCACAGCAGGGAATCTGCATCCATCACCCCAACCTCGATGAAAAACGCATCTCCTTTGAATACGACACGCTAAGCAGCAGTGGGTACATGTGGCGGGTCAATGACTGGGACCTCGGCACAACCGAACCCGGATCATCTGGATCGATACTCTTCAGCCAAGACCACCGCGTGGTCGGCCAACTCTATGGCGGACTTGCGGCTTGCAACAACGACGAGTACGACGTCTTCGGAAAGCTCTCATCATCCTGGAATCTCGGCCTGAGTGACTGGCTCGATTACGCCGGAACTGGCGAACAGTATGTCGAGACCTATGGAGGAAGCGGCGGCAACGGCGGTGTGTGCTGCCTCAGTGGCAGTTGCTACAACGTTCCTGAAGCCAACTGCAACAGTGCTGGCGGCACGTGGTATCCCGACGTCTACTGCAGCGATGTCAACTGCGCCGATCCCGACCCAACTGGCGGCTGCTGCACCGGCACAACCTGCTCGGTCACCACGGAAGCAAACTGCACATCTGGTGGTGGTTCCTATCTCGGTGATGGATCAGACTGCTCGGGCGATCCCTGCGCCCCAGATCCAACCGGTGCCTGCTGCGTCGGTGTGAGCTGCGCTGTCCTGACGCAAGCTGACTGCTACGCGGCCAGCGGCACCTACCAGGGAGATGGAACCGACTGTTCGGGCTCCCCCTGCGGTGGAAGCGACACCCTTGACATCCGCTGGAAAGTCATTGGCACAGATCTGCTCTCTGATGGCTCCTCAAGCTACACGGTGGACGTCTACGTTGAGACGCCGGACCAGTGGCGTGTCGATGCTGTCGCCGGGAACTCCAGCCAGCAGAAGACCGTCGCATCGACGACGAGCTTCTATCAGGACAGTTACGGCGGCCCGACAAGTCAGGGCATCAACCCGGCCTTCTATCCACTCGCCCCTGACTTGAGATGGGACAGCCGCGTGACCATTGGCGCGATCGACTCATCCGGCGATCCGTTCGCAGAGAACGCGCTCAATGACATTGGCATCAATTGGACGACCTTCGAGGGTGGCGGCGATCTGAGCGTTGGCGACGGCACTTGGTTCATCCTCCCGATCGACGATCAGGGTGGCAGCCAGACGTTCACCGACAGCGCGTGCGCCGAGCGTAATGGCGTGCTGATCGCCAGGCTCACGACCATGGAGCACGCATCGGAGATCCTCTTCGAGGCACTCTTCCAAGGGCGTGACGGCTTCAACGTAACGTGGCAGGACATCGCGTCCGGCACCATCACCTATCAAGGTGAACTGGACTGCAATGACAACGGCAACCCCGATGCCTGCGACATCGCCAACGGCTCAAGCTATGACGCCAACGGCAATGGCATCCCGGATGAGTGTGAAAGCACCTGCTCCGGCGATGCAGATGGAGACGGCGACACCGATGTCGACGACGTGCTGGCCATCATCAACGGCTTCGGAACCACCTACGACGTTGATGACCTGCTCAATACGATCGCCGACTTCGGCTGCAGCGGCTGATCACCGCGACACATTTCAAGGATCCAAAGCCAGCCGCCGGTCTCAGGACCGGCGGCTGTTGCGTACTGCACATGGCCCCCATCCACCACCGCCAGGCGTCTCGATGTGAAGGGTGTCGCCACCGCCAACATCCGCGGTGAAACACCCCTCCAACGAGGTGGGCGATCTATCCGCCAAGGTCAACCACTGCCGTCCCGGCAATCCATCCTCGCCACCCGCCATGCCGGGAGCGCCCGTCAGCCGGCGGTTGGACAACAGCGATACCGCCATCGGCTTCAAGAACTGAAGCACACGAACGACGCCATCGCCCCCGGCATGGGTTCCCCGACCGCCAGAACCGACACGTATACCGAACTGCTCCAGACGCACCGAAAACCTCGCCTCCAGCACCTCCGGATCGGTCAACAGACTGTTGGTCATGTGGGTATGCACCGCAGACGCCCCGCCGAAGTCAGGCCCGGCCCCGCCGCCGCCGCAGATGGTCTCGTAGTACTGCAAACGGCCATCGCCGAGCGTCAGATTATTCATGGTTCCCTGCGATCCTGCCTGCCGTCCGAGCGCCGCGAGCATGCAATCGACCATGGCCTGCGAGGTCTCGACGTTCCCGCCCACCACCGCCGCCCCCGGAAGCGGCGCGAGCATGCTGCCCCGGGGGATGATCAACTCGACCGGGTCGAGGCATCCGTCGTTGAGCGGGATGTCGTCGGCCACCAGACAACGAAGCACATACAGCACGGCCGCACGCGTGACAGCCCGCGGCGCATTGGTATTGCCGGGTCGCTGCGGGCTCGTTCCTGTAAAGTCGATTATGGCGCCGCCCTGCTCATCGATCTCAATACGCACCTGGACCTCTCCCCCATCGTCCATCACAACGGCACCCCGCCCGCCCGATTCACTACGAAGCGCCGCTTTCACGCACGCAGCGGCGTTGGCTCGCATGGCATCCATCGCCGCGGCCAAGCCGGACTGGCCGAGCTCCTCCGCCATCGATCGCAACTGCGTCTCTCCCCGCGCATTGGCAGCGAGCTGCGCCCGCAGATCGTCCAGAACCACATCGGGCCGGCGGGCGGGCCATCGACCCGACTCCAGTGCCGATCGCACCTCCTCCAGCCGCAACACGCCGCCTCGGGTCAGCACCGCCGCGTCAAACACGACGCCTTCCTGCTCGATCGTCGTCGAATCGGGAGGCATCGAGCCCGGCGTCGTGCCGCCCACATCGACATGGTGCGCCCTGCTGGCTATGACAAGTGTCAATGCGCCGCCGTCAAAGACCGGCGACACGACGGTCAGATCGGGCAGGTGCGTCCCACCCTGCGCCGGATCATTGATGAGAAACGAGTCACCCACACGCATCGACTCGCCGTGCACCTCCATGACACGCCGAACGCTCTGCCCCATCGATCCCAAGTGCACTGGGATGTGCGGCCCATTGGCGATCAGCCTGCCGACTGGATCGAAAACCGCGCAGGAGTAGTCGAGACGCTCCTTGATGTTCACGCTGCTCGCCGTGTGCTGGAGCGAAGTTCCCATGTCGCGGCAGATGCTCAGAAAGCGACGATTGAGAATTTCGATGTGGCCGGGATCACCGGCATCAAACACCATGGCGGGCGCGGCACTAACCCGGCGCATCAGCATCGCCCCGCTGCTGCTGGCAGTCGCCACCCAACCGGGCTCAACAATGGTCGTCGCCCCGTCGTGCAGCACGATTGCCGGCCCTGCACGGTCAACGACCTCCGAGTCGCGAAGCACCGGAATCGAGGTCCATGTGCCGTCGATCCAGGCGCGGTGCGTCTGCGCCTCGGCGGGCGAGTCCGCCTGTGGCGACGACCACTGGACCGATGTGCTGCATGTCACCTCGACCTCCACCGATTCGATGACCAGCGGCCCGCGCGCTTCAAACCCGAAACGGAATCGGCACGCCCCACGGAAGTCGGTGTCCATGCGATCGGGTTCATCCAAGGGCACGGGAATAGACCGATCCCAGCCGTCGGCCCGTAGGGCAACCATCACCCGCTCGTGATCCGCCGCGGCGCCGGCTGCCTTGAGTTCCGCAGCGGCCGCAGACCGCGCCAGCCCGATGGCGTCCAACATCGCCGCCTCGCCAGCCGGTCCCAGGGACCGCTCCACACTGCGACGCCGGACGGCCACGAGGTCCGCCCCGGCAATCCCCACCGCGGAGAGCACCCCGGCTCGTGGCGGAATCAGGACGGTCTCAATGCCAAGTCGGTCGGCCACACGACAGGCCACCCCGCCGCCGGCGCCGCCGAAGGCACACAGGGCCGCCCCGGCGACATCGTGGCCCTGCTCCAGAGAGACTCGGCCAATGGCCGTGGCAATGCACTCGACGGCGACGTCGAGACATCGCGCCGCGGCCGCCTCTACAGAGCCCATCTCTGCATCCCCCGCAACCAGTTGCACGGCTTCCCGGGCCGCTTCACCATCGATCGGCTGATTGCCCGGTACGCCGAAGAGCGACGGCACCGCAGCGGCGGGAAGCCGCCCCAGCACAATCTGGCAATCGGTGATGGTGGCCGGCCCACCATTCCGGTAACTGGCTGGACCGGGGCGCGCACCAGCACTCTCAGGACCGACCCGAAGCCGCCCGCCACGCATGCTGCAGATCGATCCCCCGCCTGCTGCCACAGTGTGAATTCTGAGCATCGGCGTGCGAATCCGAACACCACCGAGCACGGTGCCGGTATCACGCTCCAACTCGCCGCCGTACCACGATACGTCGGTCGACGTGCCCCCCATGTCAATCGCCACGATCCGGTCGATCCCTTCGGCGCGTGCTTCATGAGCAGCCCCCACCAACCCACCTGCAGGTCCGGACAACACCGCCCCGCTTCCACGAAACGCGCCCGCGGCGACCAAACCACCGCTGCTCTGCATGCACAGCAGCGGCGTGTCTCCGATGGCGGCCTCTACTCGATCCACTGCATCTCGCAGCACCGGCGTGAGGCTTGCATCGAGCGAGACCGTGTCGATTCGAGCGACCAATCCTCGCATCGGGCTCATGCTGCTGGTGATGACTTCGGTGAAGCCCAGTTCCCGGGCGATCGCCGCCACCCGATGTTCGTGGGCACTGTGCTGCCATCCATGCAGCAACGCAATCGCCACAGCGACCAGTCCTCCCTCCCGAGCTGATCGCAGCGCTTGACGAATGGCCTCCTCATCGAGCGGGCGGATGATGGCCCCATCGACCGCCATACGCTCGCTTGCCTCGATGACCATGGCGGCAAGGGGTACGGGACGCTGAATGTCCAGCGCAAAGAGGTCCGGTCGTGACTGATCGCCGATCCAGGGAAGATCGCGAAAGCCCTCCGTTACAACCAAGGCGGTCGGCTTGCCACTCCTGGTGAGCAGGGCATTGGTCGCCACCGTGGTGCCGAGGCGGACGCCCTCCAAACGCTCCGGACCAAGCGTCGCGCCAGCAGTAAGCCCGATCAACCTCCGAATGCCAGCGATGGACGCATCTTCGCCATCGATGTCTCGACCGCTGAGCACCTTTGCGCAACGCACATCCCGCCCCCTGACCGCCACGATGTCGGTGAAGGTGCCACCTCGGTCAATCGCAATGGTCCAGCGGTTCGCCGGGTTGGTGGACATCGGGGGTGAGGCTCCTCGCTCCAGCAAAGCGTACCGCACCCGACAACACTCTTGCCGTCAACGACAACACCCCTCCCAATCGGGAAGGGCGTTGGAAGACTCAATGCAAGATCAAGAATCAGTGGCGACGTCGTCGTCCGGCCAACCCGGCCAACCCAAGCAATGCCAAAGCACCTGGCGCTGGCACCGTACTGAAATCATAGTGCAGCCGATCGATAGAATGTGACCCGCCGCCCCAGCCAGGCTGCACGCCTTCAGCGCCGATCAAGTCGATTGCGGGGTCGCCCCAGTTGCCACCAGTCGTGGCGGCTTCATAGTCAAACCCCGTGATGCCAGCCGACGAGAGGTCCGCAACGAGATCATAAAAATTCCACTGAATCGTGTTCGCGTCCCAATCGACCCACACCGAAGTCGCGAATGGAAGTTCCGCCCAGCCGCTACCATCATATTCGGAGGCACTGGCGCCACCGCCACCATCAATCCATGATCCAACGAAGATATCCATGCCCTCGGTGCCGCTGATATCGCGACCCCAAGGGTTGTCGTTGTCGGGGCTGCCGCCGTCCCACGCATCCATGAAGAACAGGTACTTGCCCCAGTCCCCGTCGAGATTGTCCACGGTCAACCGCACGACCAGATCGGTGCCGTTGTCCGTGATCTCAACCTGCGTGATGTCCAGATTGCTGTTGCCGGTGGCGATGTCGCCAACCGGGTCGGTGTACACACTGGCCATTGCTGGCACCGCGCACATCGCGACAAACAGGCCTGCTGAACGGATCATGGAACGAACACTCCTCTTCCTCTTCACGCTCAAGATAGGGCATGACGTGCCCGGATCAAGCCCAAAATCAAGACAAAATGCCGCGAGACGCTGAAAGCCAAACCCCCCGCCGCCGCCCTTGGCCGACGTTCACACACCACTGAAAAAACAGCCTTGTGCCTATCAAGAAGAGCGATTTCTCGTCGTTAGGTGGGTGTCCTCGATTGTGGCGAATGGGGGCTCAATACGCCGCTCAGCCACCGTCGCTTGAGCCGTCGTGTTTCTTGTCGCCCTCTCCAAGCAGGTCGCCGAGCCGCTCGCCGACGCCATTGAGGCCCTTTCCGAGGTCCTTGACGCCTTCGGTGAGCCCGCTGCCAGCGCCCTTGAGCACGTCGCTGATCTTCCCTGCCGGCCCGCTGCTGCCGAGAACGGGGATGTTCTCGATCGCCGTGAGTACCGTGCCCACCGCCACGCCACTGAGGCCCTGAATCGGGTTCTCGGCAATGTGCTTCATCAGCACGCCGAGCATCATCGAGATCAACTGATGGCTAAGTTGATCGCCATCAGTCTTGGTCCCGAGATTCGTCAGTTCCAGCCGAGGAATCTTCGTGTCCAACTTCCCGCCGGCGATGTTCACAATGCTGCCGGAGGCCGTGAGATGAATGTCGGTAATGACCAGTTTCTTGATATTGAAACTCATCGGATCATCTTTGTCGTCAGGCGTCGCTGTGTTGGTGTCGACATTCTTGACGATGATGGACGCGTTCATGCGGCCATCGATCTGCTCGAGATCCACGGTCAAACCGGTAATGGTCACGAGCGGAATCTCGATGTCACTGCTCACGAGTGTGCCGAGGCCCGCTCCCAAACTGGCTTCACGAATCTCAATGAAGTTTGGTTTCTCGAAGCCCTCCGGATTGGCAATGGTCAACTCGCTGAAACTCGTTTCAGAGCTGAAGACACCGAGCCCCACCGACGAAACGCTCGTCTGAACGCCCAGCACCGCAGTGCCCTGAGTGTCCACGAGGTTTCGAGCGATCAAGTCGATTGCGAAATAGACACCAATGGACAGCACAATGATTACCACAACCGCGATCATCGCAATCCGCTTGAATAGTTTCATCTCGCTGCCTCCATGACGCGATGGCAATGGCCATCGCGGAGGGGCAGCCTACCGGTTCGACATGACAAGCGTCAGCACGGCCCCCACGCCGCGAGCAGTGCCAGCAGATCGTCGGTTCCGACAACTCCATCTCCCGAAATGTCCTCCGGGCACGCGAGGCACGGTCCCCACATGCCGATCAGGGCAAGCAGATCATCAGTACCAACCACGCCGTCCTCGGTGACATCCGCCGGGCACGCCAGCCCGGGACCGAGCGTGCCGTCGTTGTGGATGTTCTGGGCGTACAGGCGGTCCACCCCGTCGCGATCATCCGACCAGCATGCAGCCAATTGCCCGCTTTGGCCGCTGCACGAGAGATCGGTCTTGGCACCGACACTTGTCCCGAGCGAAGTCGGGGCGAACCCCCACTGCATATCGCCCATGGCATCCACCGCGGCTGCAAACACGGTATCGCTGCCGGTCTGCGAGTCTCGCAGCCACGCCGCGGTCGCAAACGGCCCCACTTGCGCAGCCTGCAGATCCAGAATCGAATAGGAGGAGGACGGCGTCATGATCGGCTGACCCGAACTGCCCCACAACGGCGCTCCATCGGCATTGAATCGATTGGCCTGCACACCGGCCGTGCTCTGGCTGCCGCTCTGCCGCACCCAGAACACCGTCGTTTCGCCGCTCGATGGATCAAGGCAGGCCCACGGCGATACGTGCACCATGGAGGTCTCATTCGTCACGGCAATGCCGCTGCTCCCCCACCTCGCCGCCCCATCACCGTCCACCCACTGCAGCCTAACCATCAGGGGCGATGTTTCATACCACGAAAAGATGCCTCCGCCGTTTCCATCCGAGATGAACTCTGGATAGGCTCCGAACTGAAGCGATCCGCTCGTAAACACATCCACCGGCCCGAGTCCCCACATCGTCGCACCACTCGCTGAGAGCCGCTGCGTCTTGAGTCGTTTGGCGCCGCTGAACGTCATGTAGTGCACCAGTGAAATCAGAACGCTTCCGCCCGGACCCGCCTGGATGTCCGACACGGCCGTCGTGCCGCCGGCGTCGATGACAACCTCGGCAGGCCAGCCAATCGAGCCATCCGCCTCCACACGCTGAAAGTGCGACGGCGCGTCCTGCATCCATCCGACAACAACGGCGCCGTCATCGGTCCCGCACACCTGCGGGCTTCCCAAGAAAGCCCCGCTTCCGACGCCGAACTCGTGCGCCCATGCGAGACCCCCGTCTTGCTCCACCAATGCCGCCCCGATCAACGTCTCGCTGGCCCAGACAATCGCAGCCCGGCCGCTGCCGTCACAGGCCAGATCAAAGTCCTGCACCCAAGAAAGCGACTGATCGCTGATTAGGATCGGTGAATCAAACGCGGTGGCGCCCGCCTCATCCAACCGCTGGAGCTGCACGTCGTACCCGCTGGAACTGTCGTACCACGCCACCCATAAATGTCCGCTTGGCGTGGCCGCCGTGTGCGTAATCACACACCCCGCCTCGCCTCCTGAAACGAGTGTGTTCACTGCCGGGTCATCTGACCACTGACCGCAGGCGAACGAGCCCCAACCGAGGCTCACTGCAATGATTCCGATACGTCGAATTGCCAACATCCCTGCAACGCTACACCAATCCAACCGGCATCGAAAGCAAGAAATACAGAGTCCTTGAAGGTGACATCATCCGGCCACCTTGACCCTACTGCCGGGCCTGCTACCATCCCGGACTTGACCACTTGGGGCGGTAGCTCAATTGGTTAGAGTACCGGCCTGTCGAGCCGGTGGTTGCGGGTTCGAGTCCCGTCCGCCTCGCTTCAAACGCTCTTGGCAATACGCTGAGGGCGTTTCGCTTTGCGCCTGATTGCATGCACTTGCAACGTTTTGCGCACCGTAAGGCGACGCTGCGTGTGACATTGATTCGGCGGTTCCTGTCAGTCGCAACTCAGGCGGACAAGTATCGGTAAACGATCTACTCACCGTCATCGCCAACTGGGGGCCCTGCCCTTAGTCCCCCCACCACCACCCCACAGCACCTCCCGGATTCACGGAGCATAGGATGGGGACATGACTTCTCCCGAACGAGCTGGCGCATCTCGACTGCTGACCTGTGCATGGGGGATCTTGGCCGCGCTGTGCGTCGCGACGATCGCCTACGCGATCGCCATCGGCATTACCGGCGTACCCAAGCCGCTTCGTCCGTCCTTCGAAGCAGCGCCGATCCTCTTCTATCTGCACATCAGCTGCGGGGCGGTCGCCCTGTTCGTTGGACTGCTCCAGTTCAATCGCACGCTGCGGCTTCGACATGTCGTGTGGCATCGACGCGCCGGACTGCTATACCTAGTCACGGTGGCGATCTCGGGATTCGCGGGGTTGATGCTGTCGGGATCGGCAGCGACAGGAACAGTGGCCGTGTGGGGCTTCCGGACGCTGGCTATCTTCTGGCTCATCACGACCTTCGTCGCTTGGTTCTGCATCCTCCGGCGCAAAGTCGCCCTGCACCGAGAATGGATGATTCGCAGTTTCTCGCTCACACTTGCCGCTGTGACACTGCGATTGGATCTGATTGCCGGGCTCATGTTCACTCGGGGTGACTTTGAGGCCGTCTACCCGGTCATCGCGTGGACCTGCTGGGTGCCAAATCTCGTGTTGGGAGAGTTGTGGATTCGACTGAGCCGCCGCAGATGACCGTCAGAGGAAAGTGAAGTAGAGTGCCCTGTCTACAGTTGCTCGCTCAACAATCAGCCCCCCACAACACCTCCGTATGCACGGGGGTGTTGTTGTTGATGGGGTGCGCTCCCGAGCAGCCCACTTGGGGTTTCGGTTCTGGGGCAGATGGCGCGCGTGTTTCATTCGGCGTTCTCCATTCTGGCCTTCACCATCGCCACGATGCCGACCTTCACGCTGGCGGATGACATCGGCCACGCTGCGGAATGCCGAAGTTCGCCGTCGACCGTCAGTACGTCCTCTACTGCCCTGGCGGAGAAGCCGCCATGACGTCGATCAAGTGCGCAAGATGTGTGCGGATGCCGTCGTGCCCTCGCTCGAGCGCCACGCCAAGATCATGCCGCACGTCGTCGGTCATGAACGTATTGCGTGGCTTCTCAGGGCTGGTGAGGTCGATGTCGGCGGTGATGCCGAGCAGATCGGCTGCCATGACCGCCACATCGCCCCACCTGGCGTAGCAGTCGGCGAGGTGATACACGCCGCTGTTCTGCTGCAGGGCAGCGAGGGTGGCGGCCGCGACATCATCGACGTGTACGAACTTGCCGCCAGCGACCCTCGCGTACGCCTCGTCGCGGCGAAGCGACGTGATGATCGGCGCCCCGATGCTTCGCTCCAGACGCGGATCGATGCCGTATACGGCGGCTGGCCGAATGGCCGCAAATGGCTGTCCGCACTCGGCGTGGCGAGCCCAGAGGTGGGCCTCGACCGCCGCCTTCGCGGCGCCGTATCCCGAGCCGGGTCGCGTTGGGTGATCGGCGTCGATGCGTCCATCCCAGCGATCGAGGATCGCATGGTGCACTGCCACCGAACTCATGTAGACAAACGGTCGGCCCTCCGCAGCGTGGAGCAGGGCTACACTTCCTTCGACGTTGGTCCTCAGGTGACGCGCAAGATCGCCACTCTTCACGGCATCCCAATCGAAACTGTTGTGAATGATGGCGTCGGCGCCATCGAGCAGCGAGGCGACTGCCGCCGGGTCGTCGTGCGTACCTTCGACGAATCGGTGAACGACCTTCACCACGTGCGCACGCTGGCTCGTCGGCCGAACGAGGCCAACCACCTCGTGCCCCGCCCCCGCCGCCTGCCGGGCAATGACCGAGCCGATGAAACCACTCACACCTGTCAGCGCGATTCGCATGATGCCGGACAGCGTAGCGGGCCAGCGCTGAGCGGCGAACGGGCTGTCATGAACGCCCACTATCGCTCGGCTCATCCGGGCTTCAAGGCCCGCGGGCCACTACCCCCCCACGCCTTGGATCACCGGCGCCCTCAAGGCTTCCGTCCTGGCTCCGCATCGCGGCCTGCACGCCACCGAAGTACATGTGAGGGGCGTCGAAGCAGTGCTTGGGGATGGTGATGGCCGTGGTGTCGAGGCCGGGTTCGTGGTCGAGGATGTGGCCAGCTTCGGCGGTGCGAACGTGGAATCTTGGTGACTCGACGGCGGCTTGGGAGTGCTCGGCTCTGGCCGCGATGCCGCGCCAGGTCTGGGCCATAGAGGGGGCGATGCGGTCGGCGCCGGCGGCGCCGAGGGCGACGACGGCCTCGCCACGGGTTGCGATCATGGGCGTCATGTTCGAGGGCAGCCGCTCGCCCGGCTTCAGCACGCCCGGGCCGCTGGGCAGAAGTTCCAGCTCGCCGAGCATGTTGTTGAGCATGATGCCGGTGCCCGGAACGACCACGCCTGAACCATACCCTGTCGAGGTTGTGATGCTGCAGGCGTTGCCGAACTCGTCGACGGCGCTGATCTGGGTAGTGGAGGCTGAGGCCTTCCGCAGCAGGTCGTCTCGGCGGGCGAGCGCTCTGGTCATCACCTCCACCAGCGAAGCGGACTCGTTCTGGCTTCCAATGCCCACACGTGCGAATCCGGCCAGCAACTCGATCAGCGCGCTGCCGCCAATCGTGTCGGTGGTCGAGATGGTCCAGCTGTGACTGTCCACGTGCACCGGCTCGCGCACTCCGACGCGGTACGCCGCGAGGTCTTCAGGGCCGCACGCGCCCCCGTGAGCGACGATCCAGCCACCGATCTGCTCGCCAAGCTCGCCCGTGTAGAACAAGGCGGCGCCCTCCGCCGCGATGCGTTCCAGGTCGGCCGCCAGCATGGGCAGGGTCGCCCGCGCTCCCACTTCCCGCGGCTGTCCGTCTGCGCAGCGCCAAATGGCGCGGCTTCCTTCGGTCAAGTCGTAGATCGGTTCACCCGAGATCGGCAGGTAGGCCGCGGACACACTCGGGTAAGGGAAGCCATCTGCAGCCAACCTGATCGCCGGAGCCACCGTGTCTGCCCATGCGCCGACACCCCACCGCTGCTGTATCAATTCAACCGCGGCCAGTCCGCCGGGTACGGCGATTGATGCGGGACCGATACCGGTGCGAACGCCGGGGCCATACGGCATGGTGATCTGCTGTCCGCCCGGCGGCTCGCCGACATGGCCGCCGAGTCCGGGCATGGCCGTCAGGCCGTCGATCAGGTACGGCGTCCCTCCCGCAGGCGACACGATCGCGATCGCGGCGCTGCCCAAGGCAGTCATGCCGGGCTCGCAGACCCACGAGGCCATCGCCGCCGCGGCTGCAGCGTCAATGGCATTACCGACCCCCTGAGCGGCTTCCACGCCCGCCTGAGCAGCTGAGGGGGTTCCTGCGGCAACGATGACAGTGGCCATGAGGCGGGCAGCGTACCGGGCCGGAACGGGTTGGGCGGGTCCACGCAAAATGCTGCGGGTAATTTCTTGGAATCTCCCTTGCATTGAATTCAAGAGGCGTCATGGTGTGTTGACGTCAAACGATTCATCTTCAAGAAGAGAAGAGAAGGTTGACTCACCCGGTTGGCGAAGGAGAGCGCTCAGCCGAACGGGCTCCTGTGGAGGGGAGAAGGATACAGACGCTCGTCACAGGTTCGCGCCGTGGCGGGCGTCGTGTGTTTTTTACGGTGCAGCCGGTCGCACTGGCCAGCATCGCGTTGGCTCCACGCTGTCTGCGAGACGCGGACATCGCCAAACGGGGGCCGCGAAAAGTCTGCGGGGCCTACTTCGCGTCGTACCAACTCTCGGAAACCGAGACGTCTACGACGATTGGGACGGTCAGATCCATTGCAGTCTCCATGCACTCGACGAGCAGGTCACGGGTAACATCACGGAACGGCGCAGGGGTTTCGACGACCAACTCATCGTGGACCTGCAAGACGAGCTCGGCGGCTGGGTCGATCTCGGGCAAGCGGGCATGCAGGTTGATCATGGCGATCTTGATGAGGTCGGCGGCGCTGCCTTGCACGACCGAATTGATGGCCAGTCGCTCGGCCAGTGCGCGACGCTGACCGTCGCCAGAGTCGATCTCCTGAATGCGGCGGCGGCGACCGCAGATGGTCTCGACCCATCCTTGTTCACGCGCTTGCTGCACGCACTGTTCGAGGAAGGCATCGATGCCGGCAAACCGCGCCTTGTAGTCGTGAATGATCGCAGCAGCCCGCTTGACATCGGTGTCTTCGCCCAGCCGTCGTGCTAGGCCGTACGGTGTGACGCCGTAGACGATGCCGAAGTTAACCATCTTGGCGGCTCCACGCTGCTCGCGCGTGACCTCGTCGAGCGGCACCGAAAACACTTCAGAGGCCACCGCGCGGTGGATGTCCTCCCCGTCGCGGAAGGCGGTTCGCAGCGCCTCGTCTCCCGAGAGATGCGCGAGCAGCCGCAGCTCCACTTGCGAATAGTCCGCCGTGACCAGCACGCTTCCGGAGGCGGCGACGAAGGCCCGCCGGATGTCGCGGCCCAAGTCGGTGCGAATGGGGATGTTCTGGAGGTTCGGGTTGCTGCTGCTGAGCCGCCCTGTGGCCGTGACTGTTTGATTGAATGAGGCATGGACGCGGCCTGTCCGCGGGTTGATGCGCTCCTTGAGCGACACAAGGTAGGTATTGACGAGTTTGGCCAGTTGGCGATACTCAAGTATGAAACCCGGGAGCGGCGTGTCGACTTCAGGGTCGGCCTCCAACTTCTCGAGGACCTCGACATCGGTGGACGGGCCCGTCTTGCGACGTTTGATCGGAGTCAGCCCCAGCCCCGGCGGATCGGCTCCGGGATCGTTGAAGAGCGCCACTGCCAACTGTTTGGGTGAGTCAGGATTGAGCGGACACGGCGATGAGTCCGCGATGCGCTCGCGAACCTGATCGAGCCGCTGTGACAACCGAATGCGCTGCCGATCGAGTTCGTCCGGATCGATGCGAACGCCGGCGTACTCCATGTCGGCGAGGACGGCGACGAGCGGCAACTCCAGATCATCGAGCAGCGACGTCAAGCCTTCTTGCACGACCTCGGCTTTGAGCGGTGCCCGCAGTCGCAGCGTGACGTCCGCGTCCTCGGCGGCATAGGGCACGACTTTCTCAAGCGTGACCGTGTCCATCGTCCGCTGCGACTTGCCCGATCCGATCAGGCTGGAAATCGGGATGCATTCGAGCCCCAGTTCTCCCAGCGCCAAAGCATCCATGCGATGACTTGATCGGGTGGCATCGGCAACGTAGGAGGCGATCATCGTGTCCCACACAATGCCCGCCACACGGAGGCCCGCCACCCGCAGCACATTCATGTCGAACTTGGCGTTGTGGGCCACCTTGAGGAGGTCGGCGTCCTCGAGCAACGGCCGGAGCGTTTCAATGACAGTCTCCTGATCGAGATGCATGTCGGGTTCGGGCGAACGGACCGGGATATAAACGGCAGCGGCGGGCGTCCACGCAAGCGACACGCCGCACAGCAGGCTTTGCATGGGATCCAAACCGGTGGTCTCGACATCGAAGGACAGCGCCGCCGCCGCCCCCGCTTCCTGGACCACCCGCCGCAGGGCATCGACATCACACACCGACTGGTACAGGGCCTTGGGGTCTGCTTGCCGCACGTGCCCATCGTCGTCATGGTCCGCCCACAATGTTCCGGCATCCGTCGAGGCATCCTGCTCGCCGCGACCAACCCGCGCCGCAGCGATGATCGACGCCAGGCGATCGGGGGCACGCTGGAAGTCCAGTTCTCGCAGGAGCGGTCGCATGTCGGCGATCGGAAGATCGGCCGGATCGCACCGGGCCGATTCGAGGTCGAAGTCGAAGTCCAGGTCGTCACGCAGCCGCACGAGTTCGCGGTTGAGTTGCAGACGCGCCTCGGCACCCTCAAGATTCTCGCGGCGTTTGCCCTTGATCTCGTCGAAGTGCTCGTAGATGCCCTCGATGCTTCCATATTGCAGGATGAGCTTGGAGGCCGTCTTCGGGCCGATGCCGGGAACGCCCGGAATGTTGTCCACCGAGTCGCCCATGAGCGAAAGTATGTCGATGACGTGACTCGGTCCGACGCCTTCGACCTTGAAGATGTCGGCGGGCGTGCGGAGCACATCGCGCTGCGGATCGTAGACTTCCGTCCGGTCGCTGATGATCTGCGCGAGATCCTTGTCGGCAGAGATGATGCAGACATTCAGCTTCGGGTGCGCGGCCTCGAGACGCTTGACAAGCGTAGCGATCACGTCGTCGGCCTCGGCGCCCTCGACGCCGAGTAGTGGAATGCCCATGACCTCAAGCAGTTGCAGGCAGCGCTGCACCTGCGGATGGAAGTCCTCTGGCGCCTTTTCGCGATTGGCCTTGTAGTCAGGGTCGATGTCGCTGCGGAAGGTGCCGGTGTCGCCCGAGACATCGAGCGCCACAGCGATGTACGTGGGCTTCCGCGTCTCCATCATGTGCATGAGGATGTCGAGAAAACCCGCCACGAGTTTGGTGGGTTCCTTCGTGACCGAGGAACTCTGATAGGGGCGCCGCGCATAGTAGGCGCGGAAAAATTGCGAGTAGCCATCGATCAGGTAGAGCGTCTCACTCATGATGCCGCGGCGGCGAGTTCCCGTAGCCTCGCTTCGTCAGCGGGGTCGAGTTCGCGATGCCGCCGGGCCATCATCGCCGCTGTCATGTCGAGGAAACGTTCGATGCGGTAGGGTTTTTCGCCCGCGTCGGTGACCCATCGCAGCGGTCCGACGATGGCCGGCGCGTACGAACTGCAGGCAATCATCGAGCCCGTTCCGATGGAGCTGCCGGTCATCAGCAGAGTTCCGATGGCGGTTTTGACATGGTCTCCGATGAAGGCACCACAGAATGCCCGCCCCGTCCGCTCCCGCGGAGCGCCACGTTGCAGCCGCACCGATGTTTCGCCATAGGTATTCAGCAGGTTTGAGGTCGTCGTGCCGGCGCCGAGATTGACCCACTCGCCGAGAATGCTGTCCCCAAGGTATCCATCGTGCGACTTGTTGGACCACCCCTGCAAGATGCTCGCTCCGATCTCGCCGCCCACCTTGCAGCCCGGGCCAATGACGGTATTCGCCCGAATGACGGCCCCTTCGGCCACTGTCGAGCCGCGACCGATCCAGCAGGGGCCGCACAAGACGGCGGTCGGACGCAGGATGGCCTCAGCCTCCACGACGATGCGACCCTCGGTTGCATCAAGTACGACGCCTGGGAAAACGACCGCCGACTCGGCCATGTGCACCGGGTGCTCGCCCACCACCTCGGCCCGCTTGGCGAACTCGGTCGGAAGGCTGGTTGCGTCGAGATCGACCGACAGCGACTCCGAGAGGTGGTTCAGAATGTCCCAAGGGCGGCGGTAGAGCGTGCCCTCCACCTGGCCGCAGTCGATGTGATCGGGCAACACCCGGCTCGATGCAAAGGCGTGCAAATCGGCCGGATCGAGTACCGCCACGAGAATCTCATCATCGATCATGGCAGCCTGGCCCGGTTCGAGTTCGGGAAGGTGCCCGATACCCCACCAGCGGGCATTGACACACATCGCGGGATTGTCACCGGGTGTGTTGACCGGAACCGACACGCGGGCGTGCAGGGGGCCAGCGAGCGCGTCTGGAACCAGAAAGCCACTGGCAAACCGTCCGAGCGTACGTTCAATCCGCTGCAAATTGGTCACGCCGCCAGTTCGAAGGGCACTGGCCGGTCGCATCTCGGTCAGGGGTCCGAATTCGCCACGACCATCATCGAAAATCAAGAGGTCCGACATGCATGCTCCCTGTATGCCCAGAAGACTCAGCGGCGGGAGGCAGCATAGTCCAGCCTGCCGGGGGCCGCGGCGAACCGCCACCAGCGATTCGTGCCAAGCAGCATCGCCGCGATTGGAATCCCAAGCAGCACGGTGTATCCGGCAGACGCAGCGATGGTCACGAGCCGTCCTCCAGCTGGTGGCGGCGCCAGCGCATGGGTCCAAGGGGCCCACCAGCGGATGGTCTCGACCGAGGCACTGCCCAGACCGATGCACGCTGCCGCGATTCCAGCAATGACGGCCACGGTGACGACCCGCCGGCGAAACATCACCGGCCGGAGCAGCAGGATCATGTAGACCGCCGCGATGCATCCAAGAGTCCGCGGACCGAGGATCGGCACGCTACCCGCGGCCCCGGCCGAGCCTGGAGAAAGATCGAGCATCAAGCCAATGACGAAAGCCGCCCACAACGCTCCGCGGGGCCGGGCCTGCAGTGCAATGAACGCCACTAGGCAGGCTGCGACACTCGGCGTCGCATGCCCCACACCACGCAGCGTGAAGACGCCGACGAGCCCGGTGTCGAGTCCGACTGCGACGATGGCCATGATGAGGAAGACCCACCATCTCATGGCGTGGCCGCCTCGTCACGCCCAGAGAGAATGGCCACCTGCGACACCGCGGGCGCATCAACGGCTGGGCGCGCAATCAGACGTTTGCGGAGCGGCGCAGCGTCGATGGTTTCCACACGCTCGACCGTGGCGACTTCGAGTCCCATCGCCCACGCGGGCCACCGAGCGTCCGCCAATACGAGGGTCTCCCCCGGTTCGATGGGGATTCGGCGGTCAATGTCGGCTGCGAGATGACCAGACCCGGATTGTCGCAACAGCAGGCGGTGAAGGCCGGCAGACGCGTCGCCTCCTGCGAGCGCGACTTCGATCGGGCCCGACTCTGGGTTGGAGAGTGGCAGGACAATCAACCGGACTCCGGACACATGGCTGATGCGGCCAAGCAGTCGGTGCCCACCCCAGACCACGATGTCTCCCACATGAAGGCGGTCCCCGCCCTCTCGGGGCGTCCGCATTTCTATCGGCGATCTTGGATCGCGCGGGTCTCGGCCCGTCACTTTGGCGTCCACCACGATGGGGCGGTGTGGCGAGCGGTAGGCAGCCTCGGGCAGACCCTCGAGTTGGCGCAGCCGATGCGCCAAGTCATCGGCGCGGACCCGCTGTGCTTGCCAGAGTTGCTCAAAGCGATTTCGGTCCTCATGAAGTTGTTTGATCTCGGCCTCACCGACGGGCCGGCCACTCACATCTCGCGGAGGACGCAGCCACGACGCAATCGATGTCCCAAGCCGTGAGAGCGGCATGATCGGCGCCCGCACGACGTCAGCAACGTCGGCGGTCCACCCAAGCCAAGACGTTGGTGCCATCGCGGCGCCCATCGTCAGCAGAACGACCAACAGGAATCCACCGCCACGTTGTAATTTCATGCAAAGCCCACGTCGTGCCGGCGCCTCACCGCACCGCTCACAGGTCGTCCACGTCGGACTCCATGGTCGACTTCCAGTCCTCAAGATTCTCAAGGTAGATGCTGGTGCCGCGAGCCACGCAGGTCAGTGGATCTTCCGCCACGCGGACATCCAGCCCGGTCTCTTGATGGATGACGACATCGAGTCCCTTCAACAAGGCGCCCCCGCCAACGAGGCAAATGCCGTTGTCGACCAGATCGGCAGCCAATTCGGGTTCAACCCGCTCAAGGGTGCGTTTCACCGCCTCGATGATTGACCGAATGGGTTCCTGAAGCGCCTCGCGGATTTCCTCGGTTGTGACCTCGGTCTTGCGTGGCAACCCCGTCAGGTTGTCGCGGCCGCGAACGTCCATGGTGGTCTCATCGCCAACCTTGGCAGCCGAGCCGATCTCAATCTTGATGCGCTCCGCCGTCTGCTCACCGACCGTGAGATTGTAGGTCTTCTTCATGTGGTGAATGATGGCTTCATCAAAGTCATCACCGGCAACACGAACAGATTCGCACGTCGCAATATCCGCAAGCGACATGATGGCCACCTCAGTCGTGCCTCCGCCGATGTCTACCACCATGGATGCGGTCGGCTCGGCAATCGGAAGCGCGGCGCCAATCCCGGCGGCCATTGGCTCTTCGACCAAGTACACACGCCGCGCGCCAGCTCGCTCGGCAGAGTCGAGCACGGCACGCTTTTCCACCGCGGTGATGCCGCTTGGAACCGCGATGACAACACGCGGGCTGATGATGCGAGCACGACCCGTTGCCTTGCGAATGAAGTACGAGAGCATTGCCTCGGTAATTTCAAAGTCACTGATGACGCCATCCTTGAGCGGACGGATCGCGCTGATCGAACCCGGTGTCTTGCCGAGCATTTCTTTGGCCTGAAATCCCACCGCGTTGCCATTGTTGAGCACCCGATTGGTGCCTTTGCGTACGGCCACGACGGACGGTTCATTCAGAAGAATGCCCTCGCCACGAACCGCCACCAAAGTGTTGCAGGTGCCGAGGTCGATCCCCATGTCAACACTGAACCAGCCAAGAAGTCGATCAAGCACGAGTCAGAGCCCTCCACGCAATAGCAGCGCAGGAAGCATCATAGACCTTCCGGCCGCGCTTGGTGATCCAATCCGCGGTTCGCTACTTGAGGATTTTGAAGAGGGTGCCGTCGGCCCGGCCATCGGACGTACTGGAGTATTCCATGTTGTGGAAGACCAGCCAGAGGCAGCCGAGGATCAGAAACAGCGCGGCGATTCCGGAAATGGCCGTAAAGACGTCCATGACAGGCTTGGATGTTGATGCTGCGAAGCGACTCATCGCTACCCCTGTCCCGCCAGGGCGTAGGCCTTATGGCCAGGCTTGGCCAATCCACGCGACTCCGTCTCAAGTGACAGGATGCCAGTCGAGCGATTCAAATCGACCTCGATGATCCGGAGACGACCGATAAAGGTTCCGCCGTTTCCCACGGTCAGCAGCCAGCCCTTTTGAACACCTTCGCGTGAACCCACGTCGATCTCGACCATGGTGCGATCGTTCATCCGCGTCACATCGAGCACGACCGCCTCAAGATTGCGATCAGGGGCGATTCCCTCATCCTGGGACAATCCGCCACTGGCAATCTCGCCAAAGCGATTGGTGTACTCCTGCAAGGCCAACTCCATGGTCCGCTGATCTCGTTTGTACTGGGCATTTTCCTCGCGGAGGGCACGCTGCACGGCGTCGGCCACCTGAAGTTGGCTGTCCAGTTCGGCAAGCCGCTCATCGAGTTCCACCCGGCGGCGGTCTGCGGTCAATGCTCTGGTTCGGAGCCCTTCGAGATCGGCAACAAGTTTGGCCGTCAACTGTTCGGCCGACTTCAGACTCTGCGCCAAACTGCGTTGGGTTCGCGTCTGGCTCTGCCGCTCACTCTCGGCCGTGATCAGCCGAGCCTCGGCCTCGCCGACCATCATGCGGCAGGCCTCCAACTCGGCAATCTGTGCCTGCTGCCGCTGGCTGTACGCAGTCAACTGTTCGGTCATGTTGGCTTCACGACTCAACGTTGCCTGGCGTTCCGTGCTCTGCTGCGAGCGAATTGCCTGCACCTGAGCGGTGGCGTTCATGGCATCTTGCCGCCAATGCTCTTGATTCATGGTCGATACGACCACCAGCGGCACCATGAATACCGCCAACAATGACACCAGCACGACAAAAATCTTGGTCAGAATATGCACATTCGGCCTCTCAACGTGAACCCCTTCACAGCGGCGGTCGCGGAAGGAAAGTGGGTGAAGCCTCCATTGTGCGCAGTTGGGCCGGACGTGTCAATCACTTGCGGTGAACGAACCCGGTTTGGGCACCGGGAGCGGCATGGAACGCGGCCTGGCGGAGCGGCGAAGAATGCTGCCCGCAGCGGCAACCCGAACCCGCTCCACGGGGTCCACCAGCAATCGGCTCAGCGTTGCCATGCCGCCTGCTGATCGATCCCAGCCCAATACGGCCGACGCCTGCATCCTGACCTCGGGCATGTCGCTGCCGCTGAACTCCTCGGCCAAGGCCGGCAGGGCCATCTTGGCGTCAATTCTGGCCAACGCCTCGGCGGCAATCAACCTCAGTTCAGGGCCTGCCTGCCGCGGACCTGTAGCCAGCGCCAGGGCGGCCATGGCCGGCACCAATGTGCGGTCCGAGAGGCGGCCAGCCATTTGGGATGCAAGCGCGGTCAATTCGGCCTGCGAAGCCGGTGCAAAGAACGCCGCGCGGATGGTCTCCAGTTGGCGACGATCACCCAGCCGGACCAATGCCTCGGCCAGCCCCAATTCGCTCGCCCGCACGACGTCGGGATCGTCAATCTGGAGCGGTCGCTTCATCGCCTCTCGCAGCACCGCGGCCGCGGTTGGGTTTCCGATCTCACTGAGCACCAATGCAGCATTGGCCCGGGTGGCCCGATCCATGCCGAGCACCATCACCGAGAGTGGGGTTTGATCGACACTGTCCTCGCCGCAGATGACCATGGCAAAAATCGCCGCGGCCCGCACACTTGCAGACGAATCCTCCAGCAATGGACGCACCAGTCCGATGCTGCCGCACAACCGGCGCTTGCCCAACGCCATGGCCGAGACAAAGCGAACGCCGGAATTCGGATCCACCAGGCCACGCTCAACTGCCGCGCGGAGCGGCTCGACCGCGGGCTCGAGCATCTCAATGGCGTTGGCGCGGATCAGCGGCTGCTCCGAGTTGGTGGCCTGCCGCAGCGTCGCCAACGCGCGGGCGCGAAGCGATCCTGTCGTGAGGCTGGCGGACGGAGTGGTCTGGGGCGAGGAACTGCACCCGACCAGCAGAACGAGCAGAAGGCCAACGGATCGCTTCATGGTGACGATCATAGTCACCGCGCCACCCTTGACGGGCCAGCGGCCAGCCGCACCACGATTCCTGCAATCGCCAACAGCAGACAGAGGCGCGGCAACCAATTGCCCCACTGCGCCTGCACCGGCTGTCCCGCATAACGCGGCAGTGCTGCCAACATCGTCTCGGCGACGCGCGGCTCGAGCGTCGTCGCTGTCGTTCCGTCCGGCAGGTACAGGCCGGTGATCCCGGTATTGGCCACTCTCAGCAGCGGCCGACCCATCTCGACGGCGCGAAAGGCCGCCGCAACGGCATGCACGCGGCGGCCCGCATCGCTGCTGCCAAACCATCCGTCATTGCTGATGTTGACGATCGCGTCGACATCAACCCGCCCGTCGTGGACGCACAAGGATCGCGTCACGCTCGGAACCGCATCCTCAAAGCAGATCGGCGTTGCGAGCCGCCACAATTCGCCGCCGCGGAGCGGGAGCTCCAACGGCACACTCACGCCGCCGGCATCCAAGTCGAACCGCATGCCGGCAGCGCCAAAGTCCATGACCAGCGACTCCAGCCACGGCCATGCTCGGACGTACGGCATCGTCTCGCCAAAGGGTGTCAGGAAGATCTTGTCGTAGCGTTGTACCGATCCGTCGGAACCAATCAACACCGCGCTGTTGAAACGGCTCGTCGAGACGACGGCGCCCTCGTCGATCTGCACGCCGCTCCACGTGGGCGAGCCGACCAGCCAGAAGGTGCCCGACGCCATGGCATGATGCATGATGAGCCGGGGCCACCGGGCCAAAGCATCTGCGGAAGTCCCGAGGGTGTCGAACAGGTGCATGGTCGCCGGATCGAACCCGAGGCCGGGCACCATCGTTTCAGGCCAGACGATCAGGTCGGGTTCGGCCTGCGGGAGGAGTCCCTTGGCGGTCAAGGCCAGAAAGGACTCGACGTCACCTTGCTGCCGGTCCAGCGGCCAGCCGATCTTGTTGTCCTGCGCCAGGTTGGTCTGGACGGCGAGCACCGTGGCGGCAGCGGCGTCCAGCGGCACCGGACGCGGCGTGGCCCATGCAGTCACCAGCAGCGCCCCGGGGAGCACCAGTTCCCAAACCATCCGAGGGCTCGTCAGCACTGCGGCGAGCAGTCCACCGGCCGCATAGACCAGCAGGCTGCACGCCCACACGCCACCGAGGCGAGCCAATATGACTTGCTCACTGCCCCACAACGAGTGCCCAGCGAGATGGAAGGGCCACGCATCAAAGAGTACTTCTGCCCTGATGTACTCAAGCGAGAGCCCGAGCACGCCCACGCTCACGCTGAGCGGGACCACCCACCGCCACCGGTCCAGCCATCGAAGCAGGACAGCCAACACCGCCGGGTACGCAGCCGAGTACAGCGCCAACGGCGGCCAACCCGCCACGGACACATCACCGACCCAGGCCAGCACCACGAGCCACGGCACCGCAAAGAACACCCATGTCGCCAACAGCAGCGTCCACCCGCCCCGAGCGCCGACGGCCGCTCGCGCCAGCAGCGCCACCCAGACCAGAACAGCCAATCCAGTCATGCTTGATGGGATCACGCCACCGGGCTGCACCGCCCACCATGCGGCCGCCGCTGCCGCCAGCCACACCAGTGTCTGCCACCGCGCATCGCGGCCACCCCCGCGGCGTCTACTTGCCGGCATAGTCGATGAGACTGGATATCTCGCTGCGGAGATCCTCCCGATCAACGACGCGATCGAGGAAGCCGTGCTCGAGCAGGAACTCGCTGCGCTGGAATCCCTCCGGAAGATCCTGCCTGATGGTGTTCTTGATCACCCGCGGTCCCGCGAAGCCGATGAGCGCGTCGGGCTCTGCAAGGATGACGTCGCCGAGCATGGCAAAGCTGGCCGTCACACCGCCGGTGGTCGGATCGGTCAACACAGAGATGAACAGTCCGCCGGCCTCGTCAAAGCGAGCGAGCGCCGCGGACGTCTTCGCCATCTGCATGAGCGAGAGGCCCGACTCCATCATGCGTGCCCCGCCCGAGGCCGACACGACGATCAGGGGAAGGTCCTGCGCCACTGCCAACTCAATGGCCATCGCAACCTTTTCGCCGACGGCCGAACCCATCGAACCACCGAGGAATCGAAAGTCCATGGCAACCAGAACCACCTTGCGGCCCTTGATGAAGGCAGTGCCGCAGCGGACCGCTTCGGTCGCGCCGGTCTTCTTCCGCGCGGCGGCGAGACGATCTGGATAAGCCTTCGTGTCGACAAAGCCCAATGGGTCGCCGGACACAACCTCGGCGCCAAACTCGTCGAACGAGTCCGGATCGGTCAACTGGTCAATCCGCTCCGGAGCGGAGATTCGGAAGTGGTGGCGGCACTCCGGGCAGACGCCCAGGTTGTTTTCGAGCGCGCGACGGAAAAGGATGGCCCCGCAGGAGACGCATCGCACCCACAGCCCCTCGGGAACGGGCTTCTTACGCGTCGCCGTAGCCACGTCGGCGTCAGTCCAAGATCGAGCATTCGGGGCCGCCATGCCTGCGAGGATATCAGTCCGCGCCGCGGATCGCCGCAATTGAGGCGGCGTACTGATCGCTTCCAAAGATGGCTGAGGCGCTCACCAGCATGTTGCATCCCGCCTCACGGCACGCAGAGGCCGAATTGGGTGACACGCCACCGTCCATTTGAATCCAAGCCTCCGGGCCCAGCGATGCGCGGAGGGCCGCGACTTTCGGCAGCACGCCCTCGATGAACGCCTGCCCGGAGTATCCGGGGTGCACGCTCATCACCAGAGATAATTCAAAGTCGTCCTGCATCGCCAGCACATCGTCGATGGGCGTATCGGGGTTGATGGCCAGCCCCGCGGTGCAGCCGCTGGCATGAATCTGTGCTGCGACGGCCCGGTGGTCAACGGGTGACTCCAGATGGATGGTCTGATGGTTGGCACCAGCGGCCGCAAAAGCCTCAACATGCGCGCCGGGCTGCTCGACCATCAAGTGGACATCAATCAGTGCATCGGGCACGTGCCGGCGGAGGGCAGCGCAGATGGCTGGGCCCATGGAAAGATTCGGCACAAAGTGACCGTCCATGACATCCACGTGCAGCGCGTCGGCACCGGCCGCCAATGCCGCTTTCGCTTCAGCGGCCAGCGTCCCAAAATCAGCCGACAGGATGGAGGCGCCGACCAGCCGCTCGCCGGGGCTGGCGGCAGAACCAAAACCGAGGCTCATCGCCTCCTCCACATCAGCTGCTGGCATGTTCTTTGTACGCCTTCCACTGCGTTCGGTAGTCGTCCTTGACTTCGGCAGGTGCCGACCGATACGCCTTGCGGGCCGTCTTGACTGCCTTGTCCATGTCGCCACTCTTAAAGTGCACCGATGCAATCGTCTTGAGTGCCCGCGCCTGCTCGCCCGGCTTCTCGAACCGCTCCAGGGCCTTGTTGGCCGCATCGAGGGCAAAGTCAAGTCGCCGGTCCGCATCCGGTATGTCCGGGTCGGTCGTAATTCGATCCACGAGAATGAGCACACCCTCGGGATCGGTATCGAGTTTGGCGTCGACAAAGCTTTTCGCGGTGGCGTAGGCGGCCGTGGGGTCTTTCATCAGCACCAGTTGAGTTTCGATCAAGTCCACGTGCGTATTGACGAATACCTTCGGCGCGATCGCGATGACCTCGTGCGCGGTCAACTCGTACTGCCTCCAGTTCTTGCGTTCGCGGTGACGTCGCAGATTCTCGAGGAGTGGCTGGGCTTTCCGGCTCTTGGCCGCGTCAAAGCGACCCTTGATGACCTTGGTCAGGGTCGTTGTAAAACGCTCGTCGTTGGGGTTTCCAATGAACTGGATCCGACCACGGGGGCCGACGATGAAGGCTGCGGGGATGCCCTCAAGTTTGGCCTCCTTGAACCATGTCTTGTGGGGTCCACGGTTCTGGGAGATCACGATTGAGTATCCAAGTTGCGCAATGTTGCGATCGACCCACGGCTTCACGACGTCCTCTTCTTCGTCGGTGACACCGATGATCTGCAGACGCTCTTCGCCCCACTCCTCTTGGAGACGCGTGAGGTGCGGGATGGAGAACTTGCATGGCCGGCACCAGGTGGCCCAGAACTCGACCACGTGCACCTTGCCATCGCTCATATCGACATCGGTGCCCTGCGGAGACAACACCCATGACACATCAGTGAAGCTGGGGGCGGCATCGCCGACCACCAACTTCTCCTTGCCAACCGCCAGTCCTGCAGTCGCGATGGCACCACTGACAGCCAGCAGGCAGCACAACATGCGTGATGGAGTAGTCAATTGAATCATTAGTGTCGTCTCCTCTAGAGCGGTTTCGGTATGCCGCGTGACCCCCGAGTATAGCGCTCAATCGGTTTCCAATGGGGCCAGTCCCGGCAGATTCCCCCCTTCGAGCATTTTCAGACTGGCGCCGCCGCCCGTGGAGACGTGCAAGAGGCGATCGGCGACCCCCGCCACCTTGACCGCCGCCGCTGTTTCACCTCCGCCAATGATCGTCACAGCGTGATGTTTCCGCGTGGCAGCCGCCAGTGTGTGCGCCAGCCCAATGGTGCCTTGGTCAAACGGGGGCTGTTCAAAGACGCCGACCGGCCCGTTCCAAAGAATGGTCTTCATACCATTCATTCGCGACTGCCAATTTTTGAGCGTTTCGGGGCCAATGTCCAGGCCCATCCACCCGGCAGGAATACCCAATTCGCACACCCGGGTCGGTACGTCTGGGGCAATGGACTGCGCGCACCGATGGTCGGTCGGCAGCATCAGGTCGGTGTTTGTGGCGGCGGCCTCGTCGATGAGCGATCGCGCGGTGTCGACCATCTCGTCCTCGAGCAGACTCTTGCCGATCGCCTCGCCGCGGGCATGCAGGAAGGTGTACGCCATGGCACCGCCAACGAAAATGGCATCCACACGCGGGAGCAGATTTCGGATCGCCCCAAGCTTGTCAGACACTTTGGCGCCGCCGAGTATGGCTGCAAACGGATGGGCTGGGTCAGCGAGCGTCTCTGAGAGGAAGTGCAACTCCTTCTCCAGAAGCAGCCCGGCGACGCGTGGCGCCTCGGGCATCGCAAGCGGTACGGCGACCATCGAGGCGTGAGCGCGGTGCGCCGTCCCGAACGCGTCATTGACGTAAGCGTCCCCGAGCGATGCGAGCGCCGCGCCGAAGGTTGCGTCGTTCTGCTTCTCGCCCGACTCGAAGCGGAGGTTGTCCAGCAGCACAACATTGCCAGGATTCGCCGCGTCAACGGCCTCCTGAGCTGCCACGCCGATGCAAGCACCACTGACGAACTGCACCGCGTGGTGTGCGCCGAGCAACGTCTGCAATCGCTCCGCCACCGGCGCCAAACTGTGCGCTTGCTCGAAGCCCGTGCCTGCCGGCCGACCGAGATGGCTCATGAGAATGGCGATGCCGCCGCCGTCTAATACGAGTTGAATGGTCGGAAGCGCTGCGGTGATACGGCGGTCATCAAGAATGTGGCCAGACGGATCGATCGGCACGTTGAAATCCACCCGGATCAAGACACGCTTCTCGCGGCAGTCGAGGTTCTTCACACTGCGTATGGGCATTGGGGCCATCTCCGAACGAATTGCCGATATCCCTGCGATCCACCGCAAGGATCCGTACGGTACACGCACCATGGCGACCACTTCGAGCGGGCGACCGCTGATCATCCTGATCGGCCCCACGGCCGGCGGCAAAACCGACCTCTCGGTGCGGCTGGCGCACGACCTCCCCGGCGGCGGTGAGTGCATCTCGGCGGATTCCATGCAGGTGTACGAAGGCATGGACATTGGCACCGCGACACCCACCCTGGCCGAGCGTGGTGGTGTCCCGCATCATTTGGTGAGCATCGTGCCTCCGGACCGCCCCTTCACATTGGACGACTGGCTCGCCGCTGCCGAAGATACGATCGAGCAGATCCGAGGGCGAGGCCGGTGGCCAATCGTGGTTGGAGGCACCAACCTGTATGTGCAAGCCCTGCTCTTTGGCCTGCTCGATGCGCCGCCGCCGGACCCGCAGTTGCGAACCCTCCTTGCGTCAATGGACCCCGCAGGCCTCCGCGCAGCGCTCGAAGACTGCGACTCCGATGCGGCAGCGAAAATTCACCCCAACGACATCCGGCGGACCATCCGGGCCGTTGAATTCGCGCGCAGCACCGGCCGCAGGCTGTCGGAGGCGCAGGTGCAGTGGCATCAGGCCTGCCGGCCTGACGCGCGGATTCTGGGCCTCGATTGGCCTGTGGAAGCCATCAACGCGCGGATCAACGCCCGCGTCGCAGCCATGATGCGGGATGGTCTGCTCGAGGAGGTGACGCGGCTCCATGTGGAGGGCTTGCTTGGCCCGCAGGCGGCCGCTGGCGTGGGGTATGCCCAGTTGATCGAGCACCTCACGGGAGGGTGCCGACTGGATGAGGCGGTTGAACAGATCAAGATCCGGACGCGGCGGCTTGGGAAGCAGCAACGGACCTGGTTGCGAAAATTTCGGGTGCTTCCACACCTGACCTGGATTCGGCCAGCCGAGCAGGACTCCTATCCTGTTGCCATGCAAGCGATTATGGACTCCTAGAAAAATACTATTCGCAGGACTGCCACAGCCTTCTTTGGCCCGTCCTTGAAGTTGAGCAGATCACTCAAGGCTTGACAGCAGCCGTGCCGAAGCCCATAACGCCCACCCCACGGCAATGGTGCCACCCTCGAAACACCCCTCCACCCATGGCAACCAATCTCGTCATCGTCGAAAGCCCGGCCAAGGCCAAGACAATCCAGCGGTACCTCGGCGAGGGCTGGGCGGTGGAGGCGTCGGTGGGTCATATTCGCGATCTGCCCAAACGCAACCCCAAGGGAAGCAAAGCCCCGGTACCCGGAGTGGACGTTGAGCACGACTTCTCGCCGACCTACGAGGTGTCTGCCGACTCCAAGAAGGTTGTTACCAAACTTCGCAAACTCGCCAAGGACGCCGACGAGATCTGGTTCGCGACCGATCTGGACCGCGAAGGTGAGGCGATCGCCTGGCACCTGGCAGAGTGCCTGAAGGTCGACCCCGCGATCGCCAAACGCGTGACGTTCAACGCGATCACCAAGTCCGAGATTCAAGCCGCCTTCGCCAACCCCGAGGCGATCAATATGCACCGGGTCAATGCCCAGCAGGCCCGCCGGATCATCGATCGCATCGTCGGCTACCAGGTCTCGCCGCTGCTCTGGCAGCGTGTGGCGGGTGGGCTGAGCGCCGGCCGCGTGCAGTCGCCAGCCGTTCGCTTGATTGTCGAGCGGGAGCGAGAGATCCGCGCGTTCATCCCCGACGAGTACTGGCAGACTGACATCAGGCTGACGCCCGACAATGATCATTGCGAGCGACTCGCGTCTGAGTGGGCGAGCTTGCACGCGGAGGAGAAGCCGCCCACGAAAAAAGTCGAGGTGCAGTGGCTCGCCGCACACGGCGGATTCACGGCGACGCTTGCAAGCTTCGACGGTGGGTCGGCGGAGATGAAAATGCCGTACGCCGATTGGTCCCTAGATTGCAAAGCGGAATTAGCGCACCGCGCCCGCCTGCTGAAACTGGGCGAGGCCATCGGACTACTCAATCCAACGCTGGTCGAGTCGGCCGATGAAGATGGCAAGGGGCCTGCAGCCCGCACGCTTCGGATCGACGGCGCTGTCGATGCAGCCGCCCGCTGGAAGGTGACGGCCATCCAGAAGAAGCAGTCCAAGTCCCGGCCGCATGCGCCGTTCATCACCAGCAGCCTCCAAGCAGCCGCGGCCAATACGCTGGGGTTCACGGCCCGACGCACCATGGGGGCCGCCCAGGGTCTGTATCAGGGCGTTGACATTCCCGGTGAGGGACAGGTCGGACTCATCACCTACATGCGAACCGACTCGACGCACGTCGCGCCAGAGGCGATCACCGCGGCGCGGGACTTCATCGAATCGTCATGGGGAAGCGACTATCTGCCGAGCAAGCCAGTCGCCTACCACTCCAGTAATCGTCAAGCACAAGAAGCCCACGAAGCCATTCGCCCGACCGACCCGACACGCAGACCGGAAGAACTGCCAGCATCGATGCACGAAGACCAGCGACGTCTGTACGGCTTGATCTGGCGGCGTTTCGTGTCCGGACAGATGGTTCCGGCCGTCTGGGACCGCACCGAATTCAGGTTGCAGCGATCAGATCGCGACACAGTCGCTGAACTCAAGGTCGCGGGCCGCGCCTTGCAGTTCGACGGGTGGTACCGAGCTGCCGGTGTTCCGAGTTCCGAAACCGATCAAACCCTGCCGGATTTGAAGGAGGGCGACGAACTCGCAGCGTTCGCCGTCGAACCTCGGCAGAAATTCACAGCCCCCCCGTCTCGGTACACCGAGTCGGCCCTCATCAAGCATCTCGAACGAGAAGGCATTGGACGGCCCTCAACCTACGCGAGCATCATTGAGAAGATTCAGCAGAAGTACGTCGAGAAACTCGACCGCGGCTTCCACCCCACTGCCATCGGCGAAGTCGTGACAGAGAAACTGATGGAAGCATTTCCGCTCCTGATGGATGTGGGATACACGCGATCCATGGAATCAGATCTGGACCGCATTGCCTCCAACAAGGCCGATTGGGTTGCAACGCTGCACTCCTTCTATGGTCCCTTCACCGACGCGCTCGCAGAAGCCTACGAGACGATGACACACGCCCGGGCCGAGATCACGCCGGCAGCGTGGAAGTGCCCGGAGTGCGGTGCCCGAACCGGCTACCGGCTCGCGCGCAGCGGGCGACGGTTCCTCTCCTGCACGGCCTATCCCGACTGTACGTTTGCGACCGGAGTCGATCGCGATGGAAACCCGCAGATGGAGCAGCGGGTCGATGTGGCCTGTCCAGAAGATGGCTCCCAGATGATTCTGCGGCAGGGACGATTCGGCCCCTTCATGGCCTCGGTGAATTACCCCGACGTCAAGATGGTGGTCAACGTCGACAAGAAGGGTGGTCTGAAGGTGCCGGCCGTGCCGCCGCTGTTGACCGACTTGAAATGCGAGAAGTGCGACAAACCGCTGAATCTTCGCACCGGCAAGCGCGGCCCGTGGCTCGGATGCAGCGGCTTTCCCAAGTGCCGCGGCCGCGGCAAGTGGGCACCGCTCGAGGCAACGAAGAAGACCGAACTCGAAGCAGCACTGGAAGCCCACGAAAAAGCCAACCCCCGCCCGGTCATCACCCGCCTCGACGGCGACCCCATCCCAGAAGGCACCCCCATTGCCGACCTGCTCCTGCCCGGCGAAGACGTGGAACTGGAGTTGTTCGAGGAGACCTGATGCGCCCAAGTCAGGTACCGAGGCGGTACCTGACCCCGAATCGCGCCCTACACTGGTCATATGGAACGAAGGAACACCCGCCAAGTCACGATCGGCGATGACCGGACCGGCCGGATCAGCATCGGCGGCGACGCGCCGGTGTCGGTGCAGACCATGACCTCCGGATACACCTGTGACATCGATGCGTGTGTCGCCGAGATCAATCGCATGGCCGCTGCAGGAGCGGACATCGTCCGGGTGGCTGTACCCAAACGGGCCGACACCGAATCGCTTCCCGAGATACTGAATCAGACGATGGTTCCGATCGTCGCCGACGTCCACTTCCACTACCAACGCGCCATCGAGGCAGTCAATGCCGGCATCCACAAGATCCGACTCAACCCAGGCAACATCGATGATCGTGAGCAGGTTGATCGTGTCATCGAAGCGTGCGCCGAACGCGAGATCCCAATCCGTATCGGTGTCAACGAAGGTTCCATCATCGAGCGGAAGGACAAGCAGCGCCGTAAGGAAGAACTCGGCAAGTTCTTCGCCGACCATCGCCAAGGTCATCTGATGGCGATCATGATCGCGAAACTCGAGGAATATCTTGAAATCTTCCATGCGCACAACTTTCACGACATCTGCATCAGCGCCAAGTCGATGGACGCGCGGCTCGCCATTGACACCTACCGGGAGATCTCCAAGCGATTCGACTACCCACTGCATCTGGGCGTCACGCATGCGGGGCCACGCGAAACCGGCTCGATTCGAAGTGTCGTCGCGCTGGGCACGCTACTCGCCGAGGGCATCGGTGACACCCTGCGTATCAGTTATGCCAGTGATCCGGTCTTCGAGGTCGAGGACGGCCTCGAAATGCTCTGGTCGCTGGGCCTGCGAGAACGGGTCGGGGCCGAGCTCATTGCGTGCCCGACCTGCGGGCGGATTCAGGTCGACCTCTTCAGACTCGTACAGGATGTCCGCAGGCGGCTGGCGGACGACATTCAGGTGCCGATGAAGGTCGCAGTCATGGGCTGCGTCGTCAACGGCCCGGGTGAGGCGGAGGGGGCCGACATTGCTGTGTTTGCCGGTGACCGCAAAGGCATTATTTACGTGCAAGGGCAACGCGTTGCCAATATCCCGGAGAGTGAGATTCTGGATCGGCTCCTGACCGAGTGCCGCCAGTTTCAAGATCGTGTCCGCGCCGGAGAGGTTCAGCTCGGCGAGAAGACCGTCGAGATCGTGCCGCCGGCGCCGATTGGAGCACTTGGCAGCGGTATCGACATCATTGCGAAGGGACAGGTCGAGCAAATCTCGATTGGAGAGTCGTGAGCGTGCGGCGAAGGCGGGGATACACCCTCGTCGAACTCATGGTCGTGCTGGCCATCATCGGAATCCTGCTGGCCGTGGCCGGTGGCGGCCTCATCATGGCGCGGCGCGCCGCCGTGCAGACCAGTGTGTCAAACAATCTCAGGCAGGTTGGGTTGGCATGGACGCAGTACAATACGGCGAGCCGCGGCCGATTCGTGCCTGGCTGGATGTCCAGGGACGCGCAGCGTGATCGCCGCTCCGTGTTGGCCTATCCCGACACGACGCTCATTCCACCGGCCCCGGCCTTCGCTGCGGATCAGCCGAACATTGCTGGGCCATGGACGTGGCGGATCATTCCGTATCTGGGAAACGATATTGCAACGCTGCTCACGGGCGAGGACCGCAACCTGCTGCCCGTGCTCGACTATGAGCAGTACGGCGAACAGGTCGCCTTCCAACCAGCGTTTGCTTACAACGGCTGGTATGTGGGCGGGCATTACACCGTTCCAGCCGGAGAGAACCGGGCAGTCCTGTCATTCTCGTCGGCCAGGCTCGGAAATCGGATCAAGGACAACGTCGTGGCGGAGTCGCTCGGACGGATGGCCCATCCCTCCAAGATCATTGTCTTCATGCCGGGTGCTCGTATGGGCGCCCCCCGCGCGTACACGGTGACCGATGAATTTGCCCCACCATGGTTCGAAGTCACGCCGCCCTTCCTGGCTGATCAGGAGATGTGGCGGGTGCTTACACCTGACGATGTTGAGACTTACTTTGACGATGTTGCAGTGCCCCGGCTGGGCCAGGGCATGGACGCGCCCATCTTCCACGCTGACGGCCACATCGACACCCATGCCCTGAACGTGCTGAAGAACCAGGACATGTGGATCGACGCGGCGCGAGTCATCAAGGAAATTCCAGCCGAACAATTCACGCACGAGGCGAGGTAGGTTGCGGCTGTGAGGCCAACGGGGCTTCAGAAGTCGGAAGTCGAGGGGATGCGATCGACTGCGGTTCCCCACGCGGCGAAGCCGCGGGACCAGCCACGCAGCATGTCAATCTCGGCGCGGCTCAACGGCGAGTTTGCCACTTCCAACGTGATGGCGGGAAGCCATCGCTCGTCCACTTGTTCGTAGTCGCCACGTTGCGACAGAAGTTCCACCAGACCAGACAGGTGCCCAGCCCCGTACAACACGGCGATTGAGTTCATGCCGGGCGACCGCGCCATCCGAGCGTCGGTCACCTCCATCGCACGTTCATTCCGAAGGTCCAGCAGCACCTCCTTGAACGCGGGCCCTTGCATGGAGAGTGCGAGATCGATCGTCGACTCGTTTCCGAGCATCTCGATCAGCATGACGTGCATTGTGTCTACAACCCGGCCACCGAAAAAGGCATCCAGCGTTGGAATCATGCCGAAGATGCCCCGTGCCAGTCCACCAAGCAGGCCCTTTTCCTCGAGCAGGTCGGTGAGATCTTCGATACGCTCGCCGCGCGCTGCGAAGGCCGCTCCGATCTCGTCGATCGACAGGTCGCCCGGCGTCCAGGAAGGGGTGCCGTAGGGAAGTCTGTCGAGTTGGAAGACCAGGTCAAGCGACTCGGCCATGGTTCGCTGCAATCCACGTCCGGGCGCCTCGGACTGCTCGGCGGGAATGTCCACCACGATGTCGTCGCCGCCAATCGTTCCATCCGGACCCCAACTCACAATCCGACCCACCGCCCCGTCCGAGGGCGGTGTGATGATCCAAGCGCGTCCCCATCCATCGCGCGGCAGGGTTCGGACAATGCCGACCATGCGTGGCTCCTGCTTGGTGAGCCAACGCATCGCCCCATTCCAATCGCTGGCTGTCGTGCCCGCCAGCGCGCGTGCCAGAAGCTCGGCCGTTGCGGTGGTCTGCTCGGCGCGCATCGAATCATCTTCGCCGCCCGGCGGCGTGCCGCCGGTGGGCAAGACCGACTCGAAAACCACCACCTCGCTCTGTGCCAGAATTTCTTCAACCGCTTCGTAGTAGCCCGGCTCGCCCACATGAATGACCCCGACCAGCCAGACTCTGGGACCACCAGCCGCCGGTTCATAGGCGCGGGCTGCGATCTCAAGCCGGCCGCCGGCGTCGTCCCAGATCGGCCGGAGCCACGCCGCCTCGGTTAGCGGCGACTGTGCCACCATGACCGCCATCAACAGACTGATCATGCCGCTCCCTCCTCGGGCGCTTTCAGCTTCCGCCCTGCTCGCACGTCACCCTCCTGCGCGGCGGCCACCAGGGCTTCCAGCCGTCCAATCGCCCGAGCAGCCTGTCCGCGAAAGGACATGTATGGAAAGATCGTGACCAGCGCAATGACCAAGCCGAAGGCGGTCGTCAACAGCGCCGCCGCTATGCCCCCCGCGACTGCGGTCGGATCTGTCAGCGTGGACCGTCCGCCCAGCAACTCAAAGCTCTGAATGATGCCGAGCACGGTGCCAAGAATTCCAAGCAGCGGCGCGGCCGTGATGATTGTGGACATGGTGACCATGAAACGCTCCAAACGGCCGCGTTGATCCTCTACCACTTCCAGCGCCACCGCATCGTTCGCCCCCTCTTCGACCAGTCTGCAGGCCACGCGGCCGTAGGGCGTGTGATCATCCGCCACCAGCCCACGGACCATCGCCGCGTCGCCACTGCGGAGGGCATGATTCAGGCGGGCAAGCCGGCGCAAAGTAGTTTTTCCATTGATGCCGATCCAGAAGATCGTCCGCTCGACGATGAGCATGATCGTGACGATGCTGAGAATCAGCAGTGGGATCATGACGTAGCCGCCTCGGGTCAGCAGCGAGGTCACTTCGCCAGACCAACTGGTATCGAGCGTCGGTGCGGTCATCGCGACAGAGAGGACGGCAGACACGAGCAAGCCGGGCATGCTCGGTATAGTAGGCCTTTCGCCGACGAACCGATGCGCTTGCCACATGAGACCCATGACAACGACCAGTACAGTCCAAGAAGGCCGCGACACGCTGACCCGATCGGGTCGCGTGATCGAGCGGTGGCTCGATGAGTCCATCGACTGGTCCAGCCTGCCCAGCCACCTGGCCGCCGCGGCCAAGTACGGGGTGCTTGGCGGCGGAAAGCGACTGCGGCCGACGCTCGTGCTTCACAGTTGCCGAGCCGTTGGCGGCACGGACTCGAACGCGTTGGCCGCGGCTGGTGCCCTTGAGTTGATTCACTGCTTCAGCCTTGTGCACGATGATCTCCCGGCGCTCGACAACGACGAGCTCAGACGTGGCCAGTCGACGCTGCACATTCACTCGGGCGAGGCAATGGCCATCCTCGCTGGCGACCTCATGTTGGCGATGGCCTTCGGCATCATTGCCAAGTCCGATGCGCCAGGCGACGTGCGTGCCGCCTTGGTAGACGAGCTTGCCGGCGGCACCTCCGACATGGTCGCAGGCCAGGTGTATGACACCCTGGGCGGCCTGCCTGAGTCGCTCACGCCCTTGGAGCAGGTGCAGCTGGTCCACCACAACAAGACTGGGGCGCTCATCCGCTCGGCCTGCCGCATGGGTGGCTTGTGCGGTGGCGCCACTGAACTGCAGATGACAATACTCACCACGTACGGCGACGCCATGGGCTTGATGTTCCAGATCGTGGATGATCTGCTCGATGTCACACAGTCCGCGGGGCACGTGGGCAAGGCCACCGGGAAGGACGCGGCCCACGGCAAGCGAACGTATCCGGGCGTGCTGGGCGAAGAGGCGTGCCGAACAGAGATCGACCGCCTTCGGGCGGAGGCGGTTCGCGCCACCGAGGAATTGGGGCCCGCCGGGCGACCGCTGGCGAGCATTGCGGAGCTGATGGCGGTCCGAACTCGCTGATTGCTGTTTGGTTTGTGCCCTCGCGTTGCTACACTCCCCCATCGCTGATCCTTGCCTCTGTGGCCGGAATCAGCCTCGACTGGCCGTTGGATGCTCAATGGCCCGTCAGGAGACGCGCATGCACCTCACGATTCTGCCTGGCATCAATTCGCCGGCCGACCTCAAGGCACTCGATCTGGACCAGCTGCCGACACTGGCTGCTGAGATGCGGCACGTCATCTGCACACAGGTGCAGCAGACCGGCGGTCACCTCGCGCCCAATCTGGGTGTGGTCGAATTGTTCATTGCATTGCACCGCGTCTTCGACTTCGGTCACGATCGACTTCTGTTCGATGTCGGCCATCAGTGTTACCCGCACAAATTGCTGACGGGTCGATTCCCGATGCTCTCCCGACTGCGTCAACGCGGCGGCATGGGCGGATTTCCAGACCCCAGCGAGTCCGACTATGACCTGTTCATGGTCGGCCACGCCGGCACCTCGATCTCCACCGCCACGGGCATGGCCCACGGTGACAGGGTGCAGGGCGAGGGGTGGTCGCCGGAGAACCCCGGCGGCCGACGCGTCGTCGCCTTCGTCGGTGATGCAAGCATCGTCAACGGCGTTGCGATGGAGGGTCTGAATCACGCCGGAACGCTGGACCGACAATTTCTGGTCGTGCTCAATGACAATGGCATGAGTATCTCGCGACCACAGGGCGCCGTTGCGTCCTACTTCGACCGACTGCGGGTCAGCGACACCTATCGCTCAATGAAAAAGGCCGCCAAGGGAATGGTGAAAGGACTCCCCGGAGGGAGCGCCATTCGAAGCATCGGGCATCGCCTCGGTGAGGTTGCCAAGGATGTCGTGAACGAAGACCCTTGGTTCGAGAAGTTCGGCCTCCTGCATGTCGGCCCTCTCGACGGCCATGACATCCCGTCGCTCATCGAAACGCTCGCCACTGTCAAGGACGTCAACCGACCACTCGTGCTGCATGCCCATACCGTCAAGGGCAAGGGCTACGAGTACACCGAGGGCGATGCGACGGCGTTCCACTCGCCCAAGCCGCACTCCGTGTCGGGCTGCCGCGTCGAATTGAAGACGGGCGGACGCAGTTTCACGGCCGCCTTCGGCGAAGCCCTGTGTGATGTCATGCAGCGGGACGACACCGTCACCGCGTGCTCGGCCGCCATGGCCGACGGCACCGGAATTCAGAAGGCGATCGAGCGATTCCCTGAGCGGTCGTGGGACACCGGCATCTGCGAATCGCACGCCACCGACATGATGGCGGGCATGGCCAAGACCGGCATGCGGCCCTTCTTCGCCGTCTACTCGACGTTTCTGCAGCGGGCCTTCGACCAGTGCTTCCAGGAAGTGTCGCTGCAGGGGTTGCCGCTGCGGCTTTGCCTCGACCGCGCCGGCCTGGTGGGCGGTGACGGCGCCGTGCATCACGGGTTCTGCGATATCTCGCTCCTCCGGACGCTTCCGGGGGCTGTGCTGATGGCGGCCATCGACGAGCCGGCGCTGCGATCGTCGTTGGAGTTCATGCGAACCTGGGACGACGGATTGAGCGCAGTCCGCTATCCGCGAGACGACGTCAACGACATGCTCACCGATCAGGGATGTCCACCCTTCGAACTGGGCAAGGCCGCCTGCATTCGCCCCACGACCGGCGCCGATGTCGTCGTGCTTGCGTACGGTGTTCCGGCGTTGACAGCGATCGAAGCAGCCGAAGAACTGGGGACCGAGTTGGGCGTGGAAGTCTGGGACGCCCGTTTCGCCAAACCGGTTGACGGTGAACTCATCGACCGCACGCTCCGCAGTGGAACGCCAATCCTGACGGTCGAAGAGCACAGCCTGATCGGCGGCTTCGGCAGCGCCGTGATTGACGAAGCGGCGGCCCGCGGACTTGATGCGTCTCTGATCGAACGGGCGGGACTTCCCGACCGATGGATCCATACCGGCTCGCGCGGCGAACAACTCGCAGAAGCCGGCCTAGACGTCGATGGCCTCACGAAGTCCATCCGAGCCGCCGCCGCCCGTGTCAAAGCCCCGCCGAGCCCTGTCGTCGAGGTACCCAAGCGAACCACCGCGGCGATTTGACGCCTCGCCGCGGGCGTTGATCTGATGACCGCACGCCACGCAGCGGGCGGCACGCTCATCCTCGCGTCCTCGGACACCTGTGCCACGCGCTGCTCGATCGACCGTGTTGGGGCATTCACGGCTACGACACCAACACTGCGCGGCACCTGTTCTGGGATCTCGCCGTGTGGTCCAGCGCCGCCGCTGCGTCCGCCACGTACCCTGCCAGTAAGGAGCACGGCCATGCGGCAATGGACATGGTGGACACTCGCCCTTGGGGCGTCAATGGGACTGCTCGGTGGTCTCTGGTTGGCGCCTGGGCTGATGGCGCACTCGCGCATCGCTGACATCACCTCGCCCGATTCCGCCGAGCGGAGCGCCGCTTGGAACTGGTTGTCCGACCCGCCGCCGGGCGGGCGGACCCCCCGGCTCGCGGATTGGCAGCAGGACATTGAACTCCAACTGCGAGCCAATGGGCACGATGCTGCGCTGTTGGATGCCATGGCAACGCTTGAAGCCCACGGACGATTCGGCTGGCGACACACTCGGCCTGAGCTGATGCAGGACACGATCAACGCCTTGCGGCGAGCGGGCGGCGATCATGCCCAGACGGCTCGGGCCTTGTTGGCTGCTCGACCTGTGTTGCCAAGTCACACCAAAGTGGGGACCATGCCATAAATGACCGCCCAGCACGAACCAACTGAGACGCCAGGTGACGCATCACATCTGGCGATCCGCGTGCACATGATGCCCAAGGACACCAATGTGGCTGGCACAATCTTCGGCGGCGTCATCCTGTCGTTGATCGATCAAGCCGGCTTCGATCAGGTACGGCGCCACGGCGTGCACCGGTGGGTCACCGTGTCCATGGATGCCGTGGAGTTCCAGCGACCGGTGTGGCCCGGCGACGTGGTCAGCCTCTTCACCTCCACCGAACGGGCGGGGCGCACCAGCGTGAGCGTCGCTGTGCGGGTGATGGCTGAGCGGTTCCAGACCGGCGACACCGTTGAAGTCACGTCGGCGCGATTGACCATGGTCAGCGTCGACGCTGCTGGCGAGCCGATCCCATTTACGAACCCGCCTTCGGTGTCACCATCGCGGCCAGAGGCATGAGCACACTTCTGCGGCTGACATGCCTTGCCAGCGGTGGCGGACGCACCGTGCTCAACCTGCAGGATCACATCGAGGATGGTGCCCTCCCGGCGACCATCGAGTCGGTCATCATGTCGCGGACGGAGCTGCCCGCCTTTGACCGATGCCGATCGCGCGGTCTGCCCGTTCAGGAGCCTTCGGACGTCGCGTCGGTCGATGACTGGATACTCGCGGCGATCAAGGCGAGCACGCCCGATCTCATTTGTCTGTGCGGCTACCTTCGATTGCTGCCCATACTCCCGTGGATGATTGGCCGCGTCATCAACATTCACCCGGCACTGTTGCCGAACTTCGGCGGTCAGGGCATGCACGGACGAGCGGTCCATGAGGCGGTGCTGGCATCCGGCCGCGCGGAGAGCGGCTGCACTGTTCACCTGGTGGACGCCCACTACGACCACGGACCCAGTATTTTGCAGCGAGCATGTCCAGTCCTTCCGACCGACTCGCCGGAGCTGCTCGCGGCCCGCGTCTTTGAAGAAGAACGCGTGGCCTATCCAGCGGCCATCAAACTGATTGCTCAGGGCCGTGTTCGCATCGGGGACGGCCCGGTCGAAATTGCCGAATCCGGCAGCCATTGGCCGGACGCGCTCGGCCAGCCTGCGGCATAGCGAGAGACCCCCTCGCGGCGCCTTCCACACCATCACCTCAGCCATGGCTCGCGGGGTCGGTACCATACGCCCCGCCCCCGATGTCGATGAAACAACCATCTCGAGGCAACTTCCGCCGGTTTTTCCTGCGTGGGCTCGCTGTGGTGCTTCCTGCGACATTGACGCTCTGGATACTCGTTCAGGCCTACCTCTGGGTGAACGACTCGATCGCAGCCCCCATCAACAGCAGCATTCGATACACGCTGGTGCAGACGTTTGCCGCATGGCCCGCCCTGCCCGAGTACTGGGGCATCGCACCGACAACGAATGACATGGAACTCGCCCGATCGGCGCTGTCGTTGCCGGCTGGAGACACCGCTCAAGATGCGGAAATCGTGTTCAACTATCAGGTCGGAGTTGTCAACGCATGGTGGAGTGACTACTGGGCGGTCCGATTGATCGGCCTGCTGGTGGCCATTTTCGCTGTCTACCTCGCCGGGCGGCTGGTTGGCGGCTGGGTCGGTCGGGTGGCCTATCGCCAGTTGGAACGGGCCATCACGTCGCTCCCGGTCATCAAGAAGATCTACAGTTGGATCAAACAGATCGTCGACTTCCTCTTCTCGAATCAGAACAAGGCCATGCAGTTCCGGCGAGTCCTCGCAGTCGAGTACCCCAAGAAGGGCGTCTGGTCCGTCGGATTCCAAACGGGCACGTCGCTGCGGGCACTCGATGATGTCGTGGGCACAGAAGCGGTCACCATCTTCATCCCGAGCAGTCCAACCCCCTTCACCGGGTACACCATCACGGTTCCAGTGTCTTCGACGGTCGAATTGCCCTTGACGGTCGAAGAGGCGATCGGATTTACCATCAGCGGCGGTGTCTTGCGACCACCCTCACAGAACAAACCACACACACTGTCGGCCGCCACAACTCCGGACGCGGCTGCCGAGTCGAATGAGATACCATAGGGAGGCGCACAACGATGCAGGTATCCATCACAACGCGACATGGCGACGCGACGCCGGCCATCGAGGTGTACATTCAGAAGAAGGTCGAGAAACTCCCCCGCTATTTCGACCGCGTGTCCGCCATTGAAGTCATCCTAGACCACCAAAAGTCCGAACACCTCGTCGAGTGCATTGTCTCGATCGAACACGGCGAGCCGCAGGTCTCCCATGCATCCTCAGACGACATGTACGCCGCGATCGACAAGTGCACCGATCGTGCAATCCGACAACTGACCGACCTCAAGAGTAAACTTCTGGACCACAGAGATCACAGACACCAAACTCGGTCGGGAGATGAATGATGAAGTTGATCGACATTGTTGTCCAAGATGCCATTGCCCCTACCCTGGCCGCGAGCACCCGCGATGAGGCAATCGCCGCCTTGATGGACATGCTGGTCGACGCAGGCAAAGTGGGGCAGAGCGACCGCGACGAATTCATCAAGGCCGTTATCAAGCGTGAGAACCGCGGCTCAACGGGCTTCGGGAACGGCGTTGCCGTCCCCCACTTGAAACAGGCATCGGTCAAGACAGTCGTGGCCGCCATTGCCATTTGCGCCGAAGGCATCGACTTCAACGCATTGGACGGCAACCCGGTGCACTCCATCTTCCTCCTGCTCAGCCCTGAGGACCAGCCCGAACTGCACCTCGAGGCGATGGAAGCGGTATTTGGCAGCCTGAGTCAGGAGACCTTCCGCCGGTTTCTCCGGCAGGCATCCACCGTCAAGGAAGTCGTCACCCTGCTGACGGATGCCGACACACGACAACTCTCCGCCTGAACCCCCTTGTGCCCCAATGACCACAACCGCGCAACAAAAAGTAAAAGTCACCAACCGACTCGGTCTGCATGCCAGACCCGCCATGCTGCTGGCCGAAACGGCCCAGCGGTTCGGAGGTGACGTGACGGTGCAGCGGGCCGATCAGGACAACGGCGTGGATGCGAAGTCCATCATGCAGATCATGATGCTCGCTGCGACCGCCGGCACCGAGTTGATCATCGCCGCCACCGGCGACGATGCTGAGGCGGCCGTCAAGGAACTCGCCGCCCTGGTCGCGGCAGGATTCGACGAAGCCTGACGGACCGCGGCCGCGCCCCTCCGTTCAGGGCGTTGTGCCCGTTCCGTCACTCTGCGCCGTGGGCTCGCTGCATGAGGCGATCGAGGGCATCGCGGGGCGAGAGGTCGTCGAAGAGCACCGCATGGACCGCATCAGCAATCGGCATGTCGATATAACACTGCGTGGCCAAAGCCTTGACGCTGCGGGAGGTGGCAACGCCTTCGACCACGGACTCGGTGCGGGATTCATAGGCGGCCAACGATTCGCCCTGCCCGATCGCTTCACCACAACTGCGGTTGCGACCGTGCGGGCTGAAACAGGTGGTTGCCAGATCGCCGACCCCGGCAATTCCCTGGAAAGTCTCAACGGAAGCGCCCATCGCCACACCAAGTCGCGTGATCTCCGCGAGCCCGCGGGCCAGCACCGCCGACTTGGCGTTGTCACCAAGCATGAGTCCATCGCACATCCCCGCGGCCAGCGCAATCACATTCTTGCACGCCCCTGCCAACTCGACCCCGATCAAGTCACTGCTGGTATAGATTCGCAGCCACGGCACGTCAAAGCAGTCCTGCACCCGCTCGGCCAGGTCGGCATCTTCAGAGGCAGCCACCATGACTGCCGGCTGATGGGCTGCCAACTCGGTGGCGATGGTTGGCCCTGACAGCGCGCACACCGAACCGGCCTGCGGCGCCGTGTTCTGGAGCACCTGACTGGGTCTTCGAAGTGTCTCGTTCTCGACGCCCTTGGCCACACTGACCAGCGGCACCCCGGGTGGCAGGAAGTCGCTCAGCTGGGACCACACCGCACCGATGAACTGCGACGGGATCGCGTTGATCGCCAGCGTGCAGTCACCGACTGCCTCTGAGGGCTCATCGGTGACCACGATCGCATCATTCAACCGGAATCCCGGCATCCTGCCAGGGTTCTCCCGGCTCAGCCGAAGATGCGCCACGATGTCCGAAAATGGCCCCCAGAGGGTGACAGGCACGCCTCGTCGCACCAACGCGTCGGCCAGGACCAGTCCCATTTGCCCATCACCGATGATCGAGATACGTTCTGGCACCGGCTGCAAGCCTCCTTCAAAGAACGGAATGGGGAGCCTACCGCACGAACCGGGAAGCAGGGCGAAACGTACCAGTAGGCTGTGGTGCAGGAGGGATCGCCGGGGCGACTCTATACTCCACGCCTTCCCGCACCCCCCACTTGGAGCCGGAGCAGTAGATGAGCGAGCACGAATCGACACCAGTGGCCTTGGAATCCTCGCGAGCCGCCCAAGACGCCCTGATCGGGGACGAAGGATCGGCGGCCGGACTGGAACGCCGCCTGCTGATCGCCTTGGGTGGCGGTGTCCTGCTCGGAACGGCTTGGATCGGTGGCTTGCTCGGCGTCAATCCGCAGATCGCCCAGATTCCGGCGTTTCTCGGCGCGATCATTCTGGTCATCCCGCTGCTGATGGGCGCATGGCGAGAGATCGCCATTGGCAGACCCAGCGGCGATGCGCTTGCCACACTGGCCGTCCTCGCAGCCATGGCATCCGAGATGTACCTGGCCGCAGGCTTTCTGGCCTTGTTCCTGTGGGCGGCCAATCTGGTGCTCAGCCGCACGGCCTGGGGCGCGCAGCGAGCCATTCGAGACCTGGTGCACCTGACACCCGACACGGCGCGGCGCGTGTCTGCCAGCGGAACTGAAGAAACGGTCGGACTCTCGTCGCTCAAGAAGGGCGACCTGGTCCGCGTCCGCCCCGGCGAGAACCTGCCCGTGGACGGCCGAGTCGTCACCGGCGAATCCGACATCAATCAGGCATCGCTCACCGGCGAGGCCGTTCCGGTCGAGGTCCGCTCGGGCGTTCCGGTCTACGCAGGCACCACCAACCTGACCGGACAGATCGACATCGAGGTCACGGCCATTGCCGCTGAAACAACAATCGGCAAGGTCGAGGCGCTCATTCGCGAGGCCGAGTCAAGCAAGACCAAGCGGCAGGAGATCATCGAACAACTCGCGGGGTACTACTTCTGGATCGTCATCATGATCGCGGCCCTCGTGTGGTTCTTCGCCTCCCGCAGCGGCGAAGAGGCTGTTCGGGCCGAGGCTTCGCTTCGGGCGATCACGGTGCTTGTGGTCACGTGTCCGGGCGGCCTGCTGATCTCCCACCCGACCGCCATGGTTGCGGCATTCGCCGCGGCCGCGCGGGTCGGCATCATGATCAAGCAGACTCGCACGCTCGAGGCGGCCGCCGAAGTCGACACGGTCATCATGGACAAGACCGGCACGCTCACCACCGGGATATTCGCGGTCTCGCGGCTCAGTCCCGCTGAAGGCGTCGAAGGCGCCGCGCTGCTGCAGGGGGCCGCCGATGGCGAGCAACACTCCAATCACCCGCTGGCCAAGTCGATTCTCAGCACCGCTCGGCAGGCCAATATCGAGCCAACGCACATGGACCGCTATGAGGAACTCCATGGCCGAGGCGTCATTGCACATGCAAGCAGTGGCGACATTCACGCCGGCCGCGCCGCCTGGCTGCTCGAAGTGGAACCATCCATCGCCGAGCAGGTCGCCGCGGTGGAAGCGAACATCGAAGGCATGTCCGGCGTCCACGTCATGCGAGGCGGCCAGTATCTCGGGGCGGTCGGCCTTGAGGACGCCTTGCGTTCCCACGCAGCCGAAGCCGTGTCGGAACTGCGTGAATTGGGCTGCCGACGCATCGCGATGTTCACCGGTGATCGGCTTCCCGTCGCGACGCGTGTGGCCGAGGCGATCGGCATCGACAGCGTCGAAGCCGAGTGTCTCCCGGAGGAGAAGCATCAAGAACTCAAGCACCTCATGCAGCGCGGTCACCGCACCATGGTGATCGGCGACGGCATCAACGACGGCCCGATTCTCGCGACCGCCGACGTCGGTGTCGCCATGGGCCTGAGTGGCTCAGACATCGCGACCAACTCGGCGGGCGTCGCGCTGATGAACGACGATTTGCGGCACATCCCCTTCCTGCTCTCGCTGGCGCGCCGTGCCCGTTCGGTCATCAGCCAGAACATCGGCATGTCGCTGCTGCTGGCCGTCATTGGCTTGGCGCTGGCCGCGACCGGAACGATTCTGAACCTGTGGCTGGCCCCCTTCTATTACGCGTTGGGCTACGTCGTCGTCATCGCCAATAGCCTGCGGCTGGTCCGCTTCGGCGAAGAATTCAGCGAGGCCGAACAGTCCCGCGCCGCCAAGGAACAAGCAGTCCATCGCCGCCGCGAAGCGAGTGAAGCACGACGAGCCCGAATCGCCGGCGCCTAGCGAAAACCCCGCTACGCAATCGTGATGGACTCGTCGAAGAACACATCCTGAATCGTGTTGAGCAGTTGGACGCCTTCGGCCATCGGACGCTGGAAGGCCTTACGACCCGAGATCATCCCGCAGCCACCGGCCCGCTTGTTGATGACCGCTGTCCGGGCGGCTTGGGCGAAGTCGTCATCGCCGGAAGCACCACCGGAATTGATGAGCCCGACCCGACCCATGTAGCAGTTCGCGACCTGCCAGCGACACAGATCGATCGGATGGTCGCCGCAGAGCGAGTCATACATGGTCTTGTCAAACTTGCCAAAACTACCCTGCTCATTCATGGCCAGGTAGCCGCGATTGTTGGTGGGCTGCTTCTGCTTGATGATGTCGGCCTCGATCGTGACGCCGAGATGATTGGCCTGAGCCGTCAGGTCCGCAGAAGCGTGGTAGTCGGTGCCGTCCACCTTGAAATCGCTGTTTCGCAGATAGCACCAAAGCACCGTCGCCATGCCACGCTCGTGGGCGTAGGCGAAGGCGTCGGCGATCTCGACAATTTGGCGGCGTGATTCTTCGCTGCCGTAGTAGACAGTGGCCCCGACCGCCACGGCGCCCATGTTCCACGCCTCGTCGATGGTGCCGAACATCACCTGATCGAACTGATTGGGTGAGGTCAGAAACTCATTGTGGTTGATCTTGACAATGAACGGAATCCGATGGGCATACGTTCGTGCGACTGATCCAAGCACACCAAAGGTGCTCGCCACCGCATTGCAGCCGCCTTCGATCGCCAACTCCACGATACTGCCCGGGTCGAAGTAGATGGGATTGGCCGTGAACGATGCCGCGGCAGAGTGCTCGATGCCCTGATCCACGGGAAGTATCGACAGGTAGCCGGTGCCACCGAGCCGTCCATTCCCGTAGATGGTCTGAATCGAACGCAGGACCTGCGGACTGCGGTCGCTGCCGGTCCACACGCGGTCAACGAAATCGTCTCCCGGCAGATGCAGCAGGTCGGCGGGCAGCATGCACTCGTGGCCAAGCAGCGAGTCGGCCTCGGTGCCGAGGAGGTCCTGAACGGTGGTAATGGCGGTACTCATGGGCATGGTTCTCCTGACGGAAGGCTCAGGATACCAATCCCACCCTGCCGAGGGCTCTATCATCGATCCCACCATGAGACCACGCCCAGGAGATCGTGTGCTCGTCGCCATGTCCGGCGGCGTCGATTCCAGCGTTGCCGCAGCTCTGCTCAGCCAGCGGGGTTACGACGTCGTAGGCTGCTTCATGCGACTTGGCTCGCCCGGAGACGAGGTCGGCGGCGCCATCCTCGGCCACCGAGGATGCTGTTCGATCTCGGACGCCACCGACGCCCGCGGCGTGGCCGGGAAACTCAACATCCCCTTCTACGCCCTGAACTTCGCCGATGACTTCGAGCAGATCGTTCGCTATTTTGAAGCGGAGTACCACGCAGGCCGCACGCCCAATCCGTGCGTCCGCTGCAATGACTGGCTCAAGTTCGGCAAACTGCACGACTACGCCGAAGGGATCGGCGCCAAGTGGGTCGCCAGCGGCCACCATGCCCGGATCGATCGCTCCAGCGGCGCTGCCCGCCTCCGCCGATCCGCCGACCCACGAAAGGATCAGTCCTACGTCCTGTTCGGCGCTGGCGGACTGGCGGGGATTCGTCCTCGCAGGCTCGACCAGATGCTGTTTCCAATCGGGGATCTGACCAAGGACGAGGTCCGCGACCGCGCCAAGACATTTGCGCTGGGCGTCCACGCCAAACCCGACTCGCAGGAAATCTGCTTCGTACCTGACGATGATTACGCGGGCCTGCTGGAACGCCGCCACCCCGAACGATTCGCGACAGGTCAGATGCTCGACGACGAGGGGCGTCAGATCGCCACACACAAAGGCCACCAGCACTACACCATCGGCCAGCGGCGACGGCTCGGTGTCGCAGTCGGCCATCCGCTGTATGTGATCCAGAAAGACCCCGCCAACAACACCGTGACACTCGGAACCAAGGCCGAACTCGCAGCCACCGGCTGCACCGCGCGGGAAGCAAGTTGGCATGTCGACCCACCAGACGGCTGGATCAACTGTCTTGCGCAGGTGCGTGCACATGGAGCGCCGCTGCCGGCGCGTGTGCGAGCCCGCGGCGATGACCGGATCGAAGTCGCCTTCACCAAACATCAGGAGGCCGCCGCAGCCGGGCAGGCGGTCGTCTGCTACGAAGAGGACATCGTGCTTTGTGGTGGTTGGATTGATTCGGTGGAGCGTGCCTCGTGACCAACAACTGGCCACACTCGCTGGCCCGCGCAGGCCGCATGCCGGTCCTGGCGCCACAGGTCGTTGCGACCGGGCAACCACTTGCCGCGCAGGTTGGTCTGGGCATCCTGCAACGCGGAGGATCTGCGGCCGATGCCGCAATCGCGACCGCTGCGGCGCTCACCGTCGTGGAACCAACTGCCAACGGCCTCGGGGGCGATGCGTTTGCCATGTCCTGGGATGGCCAGCGACTCCACGGTCTCAACGCCTCTGGCCGATCACCCACCACGCTCGACGTCGATCGACTGCGACGCGACGGCATCCCGCGTACCGGCTGGGACGCCATCACGGTGCCGGGCGCGGTCTCGGGCTGGACTGCGTTGTGGAAACGACACGGGACCCTGCCGTTTGCCGATCTGCTGGCGCCAGCCATCGCGCTGGCCGAGGGCGGCTTTCCCGTCTCGCCGCAGTGCGCCACCGGGTGGCGCCGCGCCGCAGCGCGATACGGCAACTTCCAAGGGTGGATGGATACTTTTACAAGCAATGGACGGACGCCCGATATCGGTCAGCAGTGGGCTCTGCCGGCGCACGCCGCCACGCTTCGCGCCATCGCCGACACGGAAGGCGCAGCCTTCTATCACGGCCATCTCGCCGAGGCCATGGCCGTCGACGCCGCAGCGCACGGTGCCGCCATGAGCGTTGCGGACCTCGCCTCGCACGAGGCCATCGAAGTGCAGCCGCTTGGCGTTCCATTCGGCGATGTGGTGCTCCATGAGCTGCCGCCAAACGGGCAGGGCCTCGCGGCGCTGGTTGCCGCCGGCGTGCTCGATCGACTGCAGCCCGACTCCTTCGATGCAGACGACCCGCACCTTCTGCACCTCCAGATCGAGGCCATGAAACTAGGTTTCGCCGATGCCGAAGCGCATGTGGCGGACCCCGAACACCTGACCATGAGCCCGCAGGAACTCATCGCCCCGGATCGGCTGGCCGAACTTGCCTCCCGGATCGATGCATCGCACGCCCAGAATCTCTTCGCTGAAGCGCCGGAATGGAGCAGCACCGTCTATCTCTGCTGCGCCGACGCGCAGGGACGCGCCGTCTCGTTCATTCAATCCAACTACGAGGGTTTCGGAAGCGGTATCGTCGTCCCCGGAACCGGCATTGCCATGCAGAACCGCGGCGCCGGTTTCGTCGACAGTCCAGGCCACCCAAACGACATCGCTGGCGGCAAGCGTCCGTACCACACGATCATTCCCGCCTTCACGACCAGGAATGGCGCCGCCCACATGGCCTTCGGCGTCATGGGCGGGCCGATGCAGCCCCAAGGACATCTGCAAGTACTCAGCCGCGTCGTCGCCAGCGGCTGGGATCCACAGGCGGCCATCGATGCGCCGCGATGGCGGGTCGATGGTGCCCTCAAGATCGCGCTCGAACCCGACACGCCGCCGTCCTCTGTCGCCGCCCTCGAGGCGATGGGACATGACATCACGATCGCGCCACAGCGCGATGTCAGTTTCGGCGGCGCGCAGGCCATCCTCCGCCTGGACGACTGCTGGTGCGGCGCGAGTGACAGTCGCCGCGACGGTCAGGCGGTGGGGAGTGCGGCTCCGCCGCAGGCAAGTCGGTAGTCAGGGCGCCGGAGTCGAGGAAGGCCAGCCGCTACCATCGCCCCATGCTTTACGCAGGCATCGACGAAGCTGGATACGGCCCGCTGCTCGGGCCGCTCTGTGGCGGCGTATCGGTCTTCGAGATCGCGGGATCGCTGGGTGACGACGTGCCGTGCCTGTGGCGGACACTGCGAACAGTGCTCACCCGCTCGCGGCGAGATCGGCGCGGTCGCATCAGCATTGACGACTCCAAGAAACTCAAGGGCGCTGGAGGACGCGCCCATCCACTGACGCACCTGGAGCGGGGTGTGCTGGTGTTTGCAGCGGCCATGCGAGATCGAAGGTGGCTTGAGACACTCGATGACACGGCCCTGCTGGAGATGCTCGGTGTCGCGTCGCCCAGTTCCCCTTGGTATGAGACCAAGACGCCGCTTCCAGTCGGCCGCACCGTCGATGCCCTCTGCATCGACCGAGCACGGCTCATTCGAACACTGGAACGCACCAACGCAAAGTGTGTCCACATCGCCGCCCACGCCATCGACGCCAACACCTTCAACACCCGCGTTGCCGAGTCCGGCTCCAAGTCAATCGTCAATTTCGAGCTCATCGTGCAGTTGGCGGACACGTGCTGGCGGCAAGCGGGCGAGCACGAACTGCTGCTGGTCATCGACCGCCAGGGCGGCCGGACCCACTACCTCGATGATCTTCGCGCCGCATGGCCCGACGCCCAGCGGCAGGTCATGGCCGAGTCTGAGGACGAAAGTCGCTATCGGCTCAGTCTTCCCGACCGCGGCCCGATCGAAATCCGATTCGCCGCCCGGGCGGACGCCAATCACCTGCCGGTTGCCCTCGCTTCAATGACGGCCAAGTATGTCCGCGAGCTGCTCATGATCCGTCTGAATCGCTTCTTTCAGGGGCACCTCCCTGAACTGAAGCCGACCGCTGGCTACGTTGAGGATGGCCGCCGTTTCCTGACGGACATCGAGCCCGTCATTGACTCGGTCGGGCTTGAGCGATCGGCGCTGATCCGCTCGTGCTGACGGAAATAAATATAGGTGAATTCAGATTGGTTTCCGGGAGCTTTGTCGATACCATGCCCACTTGCCCGTCGATCTCTGGGATCGGCGGGTATTCATTCAGGACCGGAACGCGTCGGGAGTACCCCCCAACATGCCACATGATGAGGAAGACGACGCCCGGCCACGCTGAGGACACCCCTCCGGCGTGAAGTCGGGCCTCAGCCCGCCACCGAACAGCGGTGGCGCCCCACATTGAGATTTTCTAAACCGGCGCCGTGCATCGGTCCATGTGTCCCCCAACGAGGCATCGCCTCACAGCCACCGCGGGCTCACTCCCGAGGAACCAGCGAGCTTTCAAATGTCCACCGATCTGCGACTCGTCCGAAACATCGGCATCTGCGCCCACATCGATGCCGGCAAGACCACCGTCACCGAACGGGTGCTGTACTACACCGGCAAGAATTATAAGCTCGGTGAAGTGCACGAAGGCACGGCCACCATGGACTTCCTTGAGGAAGAGCAGCAGCGTGGCATCACGATTCAGTCGGCCGCCACGACCTGCCCCTGGGATCATAAGGGTAAGACCTTCACGATCAATCTGATCGACACGCCCGGACATGTCGACTTTACGATTGAGGTCGAGCGTTCCATGCGTGTGCTTGACGGCGCGATCGCGGTATTCGACGGCAAGGAGGGCGTCGAGGCCCAGAGCGAAACCGTCTGGCGTCAGGCCGACCGCTACAACGTGCCGCGAGTCTGCTTCATCAACAAGATGGACAAGATCGGCGCCGACTTTGAGTTCTCCTTCAACACCATCGGGGAACGTCTCGGCGCCAATCCGATCGGCATGCAGATTCCAATCGGCGCTGGCGACGACTTCGAGGGACTCGTCGATCTACTCGAAATGAAGGCCTACTACTTCGACAGTGGCGAACTCGGCGCGGTCGTTGAGCAGCGGGACATCCCCGAGGACATGGTCGAAATGTCTGAGCTCTGGCGTCACGAACTGGTCGAGAAGGCCGCAGAACTCGATGACAGCCTGACCGAGAAGTACATCGAGGACGAGTCCACGATCACCGCCGCCGAGATTCAAGCCGCCGTCCGCAAGGGCACCATCTCGCACGCCTGCGTGCCCGTCCTTTGCGGCGCGGCCCTCAAGAACATCGGCATTCAGCGTCTGCTCAATGCGGCCATCGACTACCTGCCAAACCCGGTGGAAGTCCCGGACGTCGCAGGAACGGACCCCCGCGACGACAGCAAGGTTCTGACCCGTCCGAGTTCGGACGATGCCCCCTTCTCGGCCCTCGTCTTCAAGGTGGTCTCCGACTCTCACGGCGACCTGACCTACGCTCGTATCTACTCCGGCACGCTTCCCAAGGGCACCCGCGTGCTGAACCCGGGCAACGGCCGCAAGGAAAATATCTCCCGCATCTACGAGATGCACGCCAAAGATCGCCAGGCAATCGAAGTCGCGCACGCCGGCCACATCGTGGCACTGATCGGCCTCAAGAACTCGGTGACAGGCGACACGCTTTGCGACACCACCAACCCGATCATTCTCGAGCGCATGGACTTCCCAGAACCTGTCATCTCGATGTCTATCGAACCAAGGACCGCCGACGACAAGAAGAAACTCGGCGAAGCCCTCGGCACGCTGCACCGCGAAGACCCCTCCTTCCACGCCAACTACAACGAAGAGACCGGCGAGACGATCATCTCCGGCATGGGCGAGTTGCACCTTGAGATCGTCAAGAACAAGCTCGTCCGCGACATGAGTATCGGCGTCAACGTCGGCACGCCCCGCGTGTCGTACCGTGAGACCATCAGCGGGTCGGCCGAGAAGGTCCGCGGAAAATTCGTCAAGCAGACGGGCGGTCGTGGCCAGTATGGCGATGCCATTATCAACGTCCGCCCCTGCACGGCCGTGGAAGCCGAAGACATGCCCGACGTCAAGTTCAAGAACAGCATCGGTTTCCTCGACAACGTCTCGCAAGGCAACATACCCCGCGAGTACATCCCGTCGGTCGAGGTCGGCATACGCAATGCAGCCGTGTCCGGCATCCTCGGCGGCTACCCGATGGTGAATATCCTCGTCGAACTCATCGACGGCTCGTCCCATGAGGTCGACTCCAGTCAGATCGCTTTTGAACAGGCCGGCGCCCTCGCCTTCCGTCAAGCCTGCAGCAAGGCCGGTCTTGCGCTGCTTGAGCCGATCATGCGGGTCATCATCACGACGCCCGAGGAGTACTTTGGAAGCGTCTCGGGTGACCTCTCGAGTCGCCGCGGCCAGATCGTCGACTCGGAACTCCGCAACAACGCCCGGATCATCACCGCTGAAGTGCCGCTCTCCGAAATGTTCGGATACACAACCGTGCTGCGAGGCATGACTCAGGGCCGCGCCAGTTCCACCATGGAACCAGCCGAATACCGCGTCATGCCGCCAAGCCTCAGCGAAGAAGTGCTCGCCCACACGTGAGCGTGACGCTTCCTGTGGACGCCTCGGTCGACCGGCATTGGCTCGACCGCGCAGCGCGACTGGCCGTGCGAGGACACGGCGGCGCTCAGCCCAATCCACTCGTCGGCTGCATTGTCATCGATGCAGCCGGCTGTGTTGTCGGAAGCGGATACCACCGCCGCGCGGGCGGCCCCCATGCTGAAATCACCGCGATGGAGACGGCCGACGATCGCGCAGCAGGCAGCACGCTCTACGTGACGCTCGAGCCGTGCAGCCACCACGGCCGCACGCCACCCTGTACGGAAGCCATCGTCACAGCCGGCATCGAAGCGGTTGTCTACGCCGAAGCCGATCCGCACCCACAGGCTTGCGGAGGCGCCGAGATGCTGCGCGCCGCGGGCATCGAGGTGCGGCGTGCCCCCACCACCGCCTGCGCCGCATTGTTGGCGCCGTTTGCGTACCGACTTGGCACCGGCCTGCCGTGGATCACAGCCAAGTGGGCGCAGACCCTCGACGGGCGCATCGCCACGCGAACCGGCCACAGCCAGTGGATCTCGGGTGAGCGCAGCCGCCGGCTCGTCCACCGGGAACGCGGCCGCGTCGATGCCATCCTGACTGGGATCGGCACGGTCAAGGCCGACGATCCACTGCTCACCGCGCGAGGCGTCCGCCGACGCCGCGTGGCCGCCCGCGTCGTCGTCGACCCCAAGGGAGAACTCTCGCTCGACTCCGCGCTCGTTCGCACAGCAAATGAAGCGCCAGTCATCGCCCTTTGCCTGTCGACCACTCCATCGCCCCGCATCGAGAGGCTTCGCAAACACGGCGTACATGTCAACATTGGAAGCGAGACGGCAGGCCGCCTCAACCTCGCCGAGCACTTCAAACACCTCAGCAGCGAACACAGCATTGCCACGATGCTCGTCGAAGCCGGCCCCGGCCTCTGCTCGGCGCTGCTCAAGGAAGATCTCATCAACGAACTCGCCGTCTTCGTCGCCCCCTTGCTGATGGCCGATGAACACGCCGCCCCGCCACTGCGCGGAATCGAACCCGCCACCATCGCAGACACAACCACCCTCACCCTCCGCGCCCACCATCGACGCGGTCCTGACGTGTTGATGCGGTACGCGGTGCGCGAGGCAGACACCCGCGACAACTCGGGCTCGTAGGGCACGCCCTCAAGATCACCGGCGAGTTACTCTGCGGTGATTCCAAAGTCAGCCGGTTGCAGCGGAATCTCGGCGCCTTCGGGCATGACCCGGAGGACGCGGTCGCCATTTTCGAGCGCCCAGCGGCCGTTGCCGCGTGGTGGCCGAAGTTCCCGAAGGACACGCACCGTGTCGAGTGGTCCGCCTGAGGCGTCGAGCATGGTGATGACGGCGACTTCGAGGTCTGCGGGATAGGTTTCGTGCAGCATCACTTCAGCCGCCCGCGCAGTCGTCAAGACTGCCAGCAACTTCTCAACATTGGTCGCGATGGCTTCGCCGCGATTGGGCGCAAACCACTGGTCGAGCGATCGCTCCAGCAACAAGTCGTCGGCCAGCGTCACAATTCGAATGCCGCTGACATCCGGCAGAGACACATCGGTGCCAGTGTGATCGACGAGCGCGGTTGGATCTCCGAGCAGCCGGGTCACGTCGCGCGCTGCGATCTTCAGAATCGATGGCACGCCGTCCACCATCGCGTAGCGTGCCTGGCTGGCACCGCCGAGCCGGTCGCCTACCAGCAGCGCGTAGGTGACGCCCGCCTCCTCAACGGTAATCCGGGCCAGCGGCGGATCGAGACCGAAGGCGCCGAGGCTGGGGGGCGCATCAAGCATGACGGAATCACCGCGTGTGGCCGCCATCTCGGCGATGTGCTGCATGACGAATTGGTCATCGGCTCGTGTCGGCAGCGGCGCTGTGATCCGCCAGCGGCGACCATCCCGCACCAGCGTGAGCGTCTCGCCCGACACCCGGCGATCGATTCGGGTGGCGTCCACCGTGAGATTCGGGAAGAATCGAAGGTCGCGCCAGGTCTCCGGAGGCTCTTGCTCAAGGAGGTCATGCAGCGCGCCGTCGACCACCAGCGTCTGTGGTGCCGACTCGCCAACTCCGCCCCGACGCGCCCACGCGCGGCCGGCCATGCCGCGACGCCCGAGGGCGAGCGTGGTGGGGCTTGAGTCGCCCGCCCGAAGGGTCACGCTCGACATCGGTGGATCCAATCCCAACGCCGCAGCATCGGGAAGATCCGCCGCGTCGGCGTCCATGGCATCCAGCACCTCCAGCGACATGGCTTCCAGAGGCAGATTGATCAACAACTCCCCGCGCATACGGTGCCGGAATGGCGCCGTCTGCCACCAACCATCATCTTCTCGATCGAAGGACCATCGGCGACCGTCATGAACCAGTTCAATGTGATCGATGGCATCGAGTTCGGGCGCATGAATGCCCATCGCGGCGCCGCCGGCGGTGTCTCGCCGGAATCGCCCTGCATCCGCGGGCCACCACCAAGCGGCTGCGAGGAAACACACGGCCAGTGCCCAAACAACACCAATGGCGCTCCACCGCATCAGTGACGCCTCCATATCCAGATGCCAAGGCCGGCGACCAGGGAACCGGCCGGAAGCAGTCCAAGCAGCACCCAACCCCAGAACACCCGCGTGCCCGGACCAATACTGGTCAGCCGAGCGACCTCTTGACTGAGCGCGCCACGAGCGATCCGATCATCCAGACCCGAAAGCCAAGCCGTCCCGGCCAGCATCAACTCGTGGTTGCCTGGGTGCACGAGGGTCACACGATCGCCGCCCGCGCTGGTCGCCGCGTCAGCAACGGCCGTGCGCATCCAATTGCCGCTGCCCACCATCAATACGCGACCACCACCCGGAAGCTCACGCACCACAACCAGTGGCTGCGGCTCGACCACCACCGCATCGACGTCAAACCTGGGCGGATGTCGCCTGAGCCGCCGGTCAGCAGACACCAGTGATCGCCAGTCGTCCTCAATCCACAGATCAGTCGCCGGCTGAACTGAACCGAGCGCGACGGCATCATCATGGCTCGTTGCAAGCGGAATTGGCATCGGCAGAATGAGCGATTGCCCGTGCATCGCTGCCGCCACTGGATGCGGCGCCGGGAATTCCGAAAGCTCCACAGCGGTTTCGGGCGGCAATTGCTCGCCGGGACTGAAAGCATCTCGAAGCAGGACCTGCCCGGTGGTGGCCGTTACACCAAACTCCGCCGCCAAGGCGGCCCATGGATCCACCTGGCCGAGCTGCACGCCGGTACTTGGGAAGAAACTGAGCAGCACGCCCTGTCCCTCCAGCAACAACTGCCGCGCCGCCTGCACCAATGCCGCCTCGGTTGACTCCATCTGCAGACCGCCGCGATGAGTCGGGGGCAGGATGACCCAAGCCGTGGGGCCATCCGCCCACACCGGAGGCGTTGCCTCGACGTGTGGACGCCACTCCTGCACCTCGACTCGACCGGCCCGAAGCATCGAGGCAACGCCCGAAACGTCGGTATCCGCTCGACCCGGAATCAAGACCGACCGATCGCCGGCGTGCACGAATACAACACGGGGGGCAATGGTGTCTTCGATGGACTGGATGGCCGCCGCAAGCAGTTGCTCGCCCCGGAACCGTTGATCAAAGGCAACGCGCCCACTGTCCATACGCGAGAAGGTGCTCGGGATCAGCTGCGATGCGGGAATGACCCGAGCCCCGCCAGGCCCGACGATGACCGCAGACTCGCCCTCCATCAAGTATCGGCCAAGATCATCCGAGGGCATGGCTTCAAGTCTGGCCAGATGATCCGCGGCCAGTGCCAAGGCGGCTGCCTGCGCCGCGCACGCCTGGGCGGTCGCCGAGGATGGCAAGCCTTCGCTCCTTCCCAGCAAAGCGCGGTGTATGGCATCAAGTTCGGTGGCCCACTGCGTCAAGCCCTGCTGCAGCACGCTTCGCGCCGTTGCCCAGTCGGGCAGCGGGCGATTGGGTCCTGTCGTCAGGACGCTGCGAATCTCATCGACAATGCGGTGCCCCTGCGCCGCCAGAACGGCAAGCGCAGCGGCGCCAGAATCCAATACATCGCCCTCGGGACCAACTGCGTCCACGCCGCGAATCGGCGCGGCAGCTTGCTGCGCAAAGACGATCAGGGTCTCAAAGGCCTCGATGCCAGCCTCGACCGCGATCCGCCATTGGGCCGTTCGCTTCGGGTTCAGGTTGCGCAGATCGGCCAAGACCGACTCCCAGCCAATGACGCTGATCGGGTCGGTCGGATCCAGGCGCTGCACAGCGATGTTGGGCGAAACACCTGTGAACTGGCTCAGCACTTCATCGACCTGGCGCAGGATGGCGGGGTCGGCGTGCTGCTCAACCAACATCACGGAAATCCGCCAGTCGCCGTCGAGCCCGGCCAACAGCGATTGTGTGCGAGGGCTCAGCGAGTAGTCGCGTGACTTGGTGGCATCAATGTGCCAGCGAACGGCAGGCTTCAGGGCGACGGCGTTGAATCCGATCAACAGCAGCAGCACGCCACTGAGCCCGACCGCCGAGCTGGCGCGTGACATGCCGATACGCAGCACCACGGAAGCCCCGATGAGCATGGCCGCCGTGACGCTCAGGAAGTAGGCAACATTGGCCGAGTCGACCAGCCCCAGCGTGAAGTCAGACAGCCGCTGCAGCGGATCGAATTCCACGAGCGTCCCGCGCCACGTCGGACCGAGCACAGTCGGAAGCGCCAACTCCAGCACCACGGACACGAGCACCCACCCGATGCAGGTCACCAGAAAGGCGACCGCCTGGCTCGACACAATGGCGCTTGCCAGAATGCCCGAAGCCAGAACGGCCCCGCCCAGCATCACCAGCCCCAGATATCCGCTGGCGACCTCGCCCAGGTCAGGGCGACCATGTGTCTCCAGCAAGATGACCTGAAGCAGCGTCGGAACGAGCAGCACGAGCAGAATGCCCATGGCGCCCAACCACTTTCCAGCGACGATGTCGCCGGCCGAGCAAGGACTCGACTGCAGCAGCGCCAACGTGCCGCGTCGCCGTGACTCGCAAACGCTCCCCATGACAATCGCCGGGCCCGCCAGCAGCAAGAAGATCGCATTGAAGCCGACAACGGCTCGCACACTGGCTGGGTGCCCGCCGTGGAAGACGGACTGCATGAAGACCAGGCCAGAGCCAAACAAGAAGAGCGCCGGAACGATCCATCCAGCGGGCGCCAGATAGAAGGCGCGAAGATCGCGCCACGCAATGGTCAGCACACGCCTCATGCCGAGTCGCCCGAAAGTACGCCTCGAACCCACCGATCCAACGAGGGCGCATCGACGCTGAGTTGACGAAGTGATCCACCGGCGCCCGAGATAGACGCAAAGATGGCTTCACGCGGATCGCCGTCGACCTCACATCGAACGCGGGTCCAGGGCGCGTCGCTCGGCAAAACGATCGTCGATCGCACGCCGGGAATGGCCCCGAGCACCGCCGGAGCATCAATGCCGCGGACCTCAAGAATCAGTCCTCCGCTGCCTGTCTCCTCGCGAAGCGACTGCACCGATCCCGACGCGAGCAGTCGGCCGTTCCGGATCAGCAACAAGTCGTCACAGACCTCAGCGGCTTCGCCAAGTTGATGGGTCGAAAACAGAATCGCCCGATCCGTTGCCAGTTCGCGGAGCAACCCTCGGAAAACGCGCTGCTGAACCGGGTCCAGCCCAGTGGCAGGCTCATCGAGAATGAGTACGGCGGGATCGTGAATCAACGCCGCCGCGAGGGCCACCCGCTGTCGATACCCGCGAGAGAGTTGCCCGACGAGTCGGCGTGACACTTCGTTCAGCCCGCACTCACTCAGGACCTGTGGTATCCGGCTGCGTGGGTCGGCTCCGAAGAGGCCCGCTCGGAACCGGAGATACTCCACCACTCGAAGTTCTTCGCACGCGGGTGCCCCGTCGGGCAGCCATCCCAGCATCGCGTGGGCAGCCCGCGGGTCGGCTGCCACATCGACACCGCCAATGGTGGCACTGCCTTCGCTCGGCGGCAGCACCCCGCAGAGCATGCGCATGGTCGTCGTCTTGCCCGCCCCATTGGGACCAAGGAAGCCGGCGATGCGGCCACGCTCGATAACGAAGCTGACCTCGTCCACGGCGGTCAAAGTGCCGAATCGTTTTGTCAGACGGTGAGCTCGAATCATCCGATCAGGGGAACTCCCGGCCTATTTGTTCTCCCAGAAGGGGCACATAGAATCGTTTTGTGCCTCTTGCCCGGTGTCGACGTGAATTGCTTGTCACGCCAACAGGATGGGGTAGGCTCTCTCGGGGAAATGATGTTGAGGGGTCCAACCATGGACCAGAATGTTCGATCATCCAAACGCTCCAAAACACCCGTGGGCGGTGACTACGCCCCCGAGGCCATCATCGCAGCCGCGGCTGATGCCGTGGTCATTATCGGGCAGGATAGTGAGATCGCCTGGGCCGACGCTCGGTTTGCCTCGCTGCCTGTCTCGGTGCAGGATCGGTGCAGGCAATGGTGCGGCTCGATGGAGGGCGTGGAGTCCCGCACGCATGTCGAGGGAGCCGGTCGCTGCTGGGAAATCGCCGTCCGCCCCACCGCCGACGGCAAGCGATGCTGCCTCCTCACCGAGACCACCCCGGACCAAGCCGCATCGCTTCGGATGTCGGCCATCGATGCCTCGGGCATGATGCTCATGCACTTTGATCGCGATGAGATTTCGCAACTGACGGTCGCCGATCGACTTCGGGTCCTTGAGACAAGAATCATCGCGAGCGTCAAACGGGAACTCAAGTTCGACAACTTTGAAATCAGACTCAGAGCACCAGGTTCAGACCGGTTGGAACTGGTGATTTCCCAGAACCTCTCGCCCATGCGAATTGGCGAGTCGATCTCGGCCAGCGAAACCGGCAATGGCATCTCAGGCTGGGTCGCTGCCACAGGCCGGTCCTACGTTTGTGGCGATGTTCGGAAGGATCCGTTGTACCGAGAGGGTCTTGACGACGCTCGCAGTTCGCTCACCGTGCCACTGTTGGTACACGACACCGTCATTGGCGTCTTCAACATCGAGTCCGGTACCGAGAACGTCTTTAACGAGCAGGACCGGCATCTCGCCGAGCGGTTCGCCGGCTACATCGCCAATGTGCTGCACCTGCTGGATCTCCTGGTGGTCGAACGCATCTCGACCAGCGAGCAGGTCGCGCTGAACATGACCTCGGAACTCGAGCGACCCATCGCCGACCTTCAGGAACTTGCCGCCGCCCTGCTCAGCGGGGGCAGCCACGCCCCTGCAGATCAATTGCAGAAGATCGTGGCCGAACTCACCAATCGGGTCGCCTCGTGCGCCGCCGGTCCGCGGTCCATCATCGATGCTGAACATGAGATTCATGCCATCGAGCCAGATCCGGCATTCGAGGGTGTCCAGATGTTGGTGGTCGATGACGAAGACCGCGTCCGCAGCGAGGTCACGCAAGTGCTGCAGCAACTTGGCTGCGCCGTCACGGCCTGTGCCAATGGCGCCGAGGCCTTCGCAGCCCTGGAAGCGGTGCGCAGTGACGATGGATTCGCCATGGTCGTCTCAGACATCCGCTTGCCCGATGCCAGCGGGTATGAGGTCTTCATGAAGACCCGGGAGGTACTGCCCGATGTGCCAGTCATCCTGATGACCGGCTTCGGCTACGACCCCAACCACACCATCGTCCGCGCCAGCGCCGACGGGGTGCAGGGCATTCTGCTCAAACCGTTTCGAACCTCGCAGCTGATTGAGGCGGTTCGCAACGCGGTGGTCGCGACTGCCGCGCGGAAGGGCTGAGTTTCTCCTCCCACGCGCAGCGGGGGAAGTGCCCCCGCTCCTGAGCTATTGCGCTGGGGGCGCAGCCACCCCCCTCACAAAACGATCATCCCCAAACTCATCCTTGAGCACGCGACACTCCGTCAGCATGCCGCTCGCCTCGGCGATGCCGCAGGCATGAGCGGCCTGGGTGTCATCGACCTCAACGGTCAACAGCCCACCTGGCATCAGATGCCGCGGGGCCGTTTCGAGGAATGCGCGAATCAGGTCCAATCCATCGGCGCCGCCCCGCAGCGCCATGCCCGGCTCAAATGACTGAACGTTTGGCTGCAGTTGTTCGTAGCGGCCATCACTGATGTAAGGCGGGTTGCTCACGATGACGTGGAATCGGCCGTCAAGCCCGCGTCCAGCCAGCGGACCACACAGATCGCCCTGCACAACCTCGACCCGATCCTCGACACCGTGCTTCGTGACATTCTTCTTGGCATACGAGCCTGCATCGGAGGACACATCCACCGCCACCACCCGCGCCTCCGGTACTTGCAGCGCCAGCGTGATGCCGATGCACCCGCTACCAGTCCCGATGTCGGCGATCCAGAGCGGGTCGGGCCGGGAATCCGGGGGCAGGCCGCGATGCCACGTCAGCACGTGCTGCACCAGTCCCTCAGTCGCGGTTCGCGGAATGAGCACGCCCGGACCGACTTCAAACTGTCGACCGAGAAAGCCCCCCTCACCGAGCAGATACTGCACGGGTTCCTGGGAGGCAGCCCGCTTGACCAGCGCTCGCAGCGCCGCCCGTTCTTCGGGTGAGGCAGGGCGGTCCAGATCGGTGTACAGGTGGATGGGGTCCGTGCCGATCGCATGGGCCATCAACCAGCGGGCCACCAGACCGGGCTCATCGACCGCGTGGTCCCGGAGATGCCCCTCGATCCATGCGAGCAAGGTTCGCGTAGACCACGCCTGTTCGGATGTCTTCTGTACGGAGGCTGCCACCCGCTCACGATACCATGCCGCGCTTGGCGTTCTGAGCGAAACAACCGAGATCCAGCGATGCGTGTCTTCATGCTCGGGTGGGAGTTCCCACCCTTTATTACCGGCGGACTTGGAACGGCCTGCCACGGGCTGACCAAGGCGATGGATGCGCGCGGGATTGAGATCATCTTCGTGATGCCGGGCGCGACCGATCCGACGGCCTCATCGCACGTCGACCTGGTCAGCCCGGAGTCAATCGGGACACCGGCGGGTACCCAACCACTCATTGCACTCGATGAGAACTTTGAGCCGATCGCCCCGCCCCCCCCCAAACCCTCATTGACCCAAACACCCGCAGCCGCGACACCGCCACGAAGCGGCGAGGAGTTTTCAGCCGGGATCGAGTTCGTCCATGTTCCGATCAACATGAGCCATCCTTACGACCCCGAGGCGATCGACACACCGGTCGGAGCGATTGGTGTGCCCCAGCCCATCGCCCCAGAGACTGCCCGCACCGTCCTGCCGCCAGCCACGCCCAAGGCTGCGCCCGCCAATGCGCCAATTCGGCCACACCAGACGCCGCCGCCACCTGCTGATGCCTCCGAGCCTCCGCCGCCAACAAAGTCCACCGACTATGGCGGCGACATCATGACCGACGTGCGCCGCTTCGCCGCCTTCGCCCTGCAAGCAGCCGACACGCACACCTTCGACGTGATACACGCCCACGACTGGATGACCTACCCGGCCGGCCTCGCCGTCGCCCGCCGCACCGGCAAGCCGCTAGTCGTGCATGTGCACTCGACCGAGTTCGATCGCAGTGGCGAGCAGGTCAACCAACGCGTCTACGACATCGAACGCCGTGGCATGCACGGGGCCATGCGGGTGATTACGGTCTCGCGGCTGACACGGAACATCGTGATTCGTCGGTATGGCGTCAATCCCGACAAGGTGACCGTCGTCTACAACGGCGTCGCCATCGACCCCATTGCCAGTGGCGTCCGTCCGATCGGACGACGCGAAAAAATCGTCCTGTACTTCGGTCGGATTACACGCCAGAAAGGACCCGAGTACTTCATCCGCGCCGCCGCCCGCGTGCTGGAGGTCCAACCCAACGTACGCTTCATCGTCGCCGGATCGGGCGATCTGTATCAGCGGTGCATCGAACTGGCCGCGGAACTCGGCATCGGGCAGTACTTCCTGTTCACAGGGTTCCTCCGCGGCGCAGACATCGACAAGATCTTCGCCATGGCGGATCTGTTCGTCATGCCATCGGTCTCGGAGCCGTTCGGCATTGCGCCGCTCGAAGCGATGGGGCATGACGTGCCGGTACTGATTTCAAAATCTTCGGGCGCCAGTGAGGTCATCACCCACGCGCTCAAGGTCGACTTCTGGGACACCGAGGCCATGGCCGACAAGATCGTCGCCGTCTTGCGTCACCCTCCATTGGGACAGACGCTTCGCCGCCATGGCGTCATCGACATCCGGAGGCTGACCTGGGACGATGCCGCTGGGCGGTGCGAGCAGGTGTATGGCGAGGTGGTCGCGGCCATGGGCTCGACCGTCTGAGCGAGCCTGCTCTCTATACTTCCCGGTGCATGTCGCCCTTCACCCGTCGATCGAAGTCCGCTGTCCCCACGACTGCGCCTGCTGGAGCGCCGCCGGCGAACAGTCCCTTCTCGCCCGCGGTCGAGCGCGAGGTCGCCCGCATCGGTGGCGAACTCATCGTTGAGGCTGAGCAGCATGCCAAGGGCATGCTCTCCGCGGGGTTCTGGTCGGACAAGTTGATGGACTGGGCCATGAAGGACGAAGCCTTCAAGGTGCAGTTGTTTCGCTTTGTCGACTGCTTCCCGGCGCTCTGCACCAAGGAAGACGTGCACGACCATCTCGTGGACTACCTCAGCCAGCCGGGCGTCACCCTGCCGACTGGCATGGGGCTGGGCCTCAAGGCCGGCGGAATCGCCAAGGGCATGATGACCAAGACCGTGTCGGGACGGATCGAGGGCATGGCCAAGCGTTTCATCGCCGGAACCGATGCCGACTCGGCCTTGCCGATGCTGCGATCGTTGTGGGACGAGGGCATGGCCTTCTCGGTGGATCTGCTCGGCGAAGCCTGCCTGAGCAACGCAGAGGCCGCCGAGTACCAACGCCGCTATCTCGACCTGGTCGACAATCTTCCGGGTGCCGTGTCGGCGTGGCCGGATAACCCGATTCTGGAGCGCGACCATCTCGGCCCGATCCCGCGGGCGAACGTCTCGATCAAGATCAGTTCGCTCTTTGCCCGGACCGATCCGATCAACCATGTCGGGTCACTTGATGGATTGGTCGATGCGTTGCGGCCGATTCTGGAACGGGCAGCAGAGCGGAACGTGTTGGTCAATTTTGACATGGAGCACTACGCGCTCAAGGATCTCACCTTGGACCTGTTCGAGCGGTGCTGCGAGACCGTTGACTTTACGGCCGGGCTCGCGATGCAAGCCTACCTCCGCAGTGGCGATGAGGACGCGGCCCGCATGATCCGCTGGGCCCGCGACACCGGACGACAGTTCACCGTCCGGCTCGTCAAGGGGGCCTACTGGGATGCCGAAACGATCGAGGCGGAAATGCACGGCTGGCCCGTTCCGGTCTGGTCCAGAAAGCGGGACACCGATGCATGCTATGAACGAATGACAGCAGCCTTCATTGATGCCATTCCCAACAGCATCAAGGAGGGCGGCGTCAAGTTGGCACTTGGCTCCCACAACCTCCGCTCGATTGCGGTCGCGCTGGCTCTGCTCGAACAACGCGGCCTTCCCAAGGATGCGATCGAACTGCAAATGCTGCACGGCATGGCCGAGCAGCTCAAGGCCGTTGCGGTGAAGCGCGGACTGCGGCTGCGTGAGTATGTGCCGGTGGGCGAGATGATTCCGGGCATGGCCTATCTGGTGCGTCGACTGCTCGAAAACACTTCGAACGAGTCGTGGTTGCGTGGCAGTTCGGTCGGCTCAGTCCCGGCGGACGTGCAACTCTCGCAACCACACGGCGAAGATCCGGCCACCGATCCGGGCGTCGCGCGGATCAAGGAAGGTCCCGAGCGGCACGCACTTTCGGTTGCCGTGGAGGGGCTCGCGGATGGGCGGCCATTCTTCTCCGAACCATTCCGTGACTTCGCGCAGCGAAATCAGCGGGAGGCGTTCGGTGCTGCCATTGATCAGGCCGTGGTGCCATCGGTTGCCATCGATGCCACCACCGATCAGGCCGATGCGGCCCTCACAGCCGCCGCCACGGCCTTCCCGGGTTGGCGAGACACCCCTGTCATCGAGCGGGCGGCCATGCTGCACCGGTGCGCCGAGCTCATGCGGGCGCGGCGTGACACGCTGGCCGGCGTGATGATTCGAGAGTCCGGCAAGACCTGGCGGGAGGCCGACGGTGATGTCTGCGAGGCCATCGACTTCTGCGAGTACTACGCCCGGCAGGCGGTTGGGATGTTCCAACCCCAGCGGCTGGGGCACTTCATCGGAGAACTTGACACTCAGTTCCACGAGCCACGCGGCGTGGCGGTGGTCATCAGCCCGTGGAACTTTCCATTGGCGATCTGCTGTGGAATGAGCGTTGCGGCGTTGGTGACGGGCAACACGACGATCGTCAAACCCGCCGAGCAGACGCCCGGAATCGCCAAATTGCTCGTGGACATGCTGCATGAAGCCGGAGTTCCGCAGGATGTCGTGCACTTTCTGCCAGGGGCAGGAGAGACGGTTGGCGCTCATCTGGTGCGGGACCCCCGAACTTCGTTGATTGCCTTCACGGGTTCCAAGGCGGTTGGGCTGGACATCGTGCAGGCCAGCGGCCAGATTCCTGATGGGCAGGCTTTCGTCAAGCGCGTCGTGTGTGAGATGGGCGGCAAGAATGCGATCATTGTCGATACGTCGGCCGATCTGGATGAGGCCGTGCTCGGTGTTCGCAGCAGCGCCTTCAACTTCCAGGGACAGAAGTGCTCGGCGTGCAGCCGGGTGATCGTGGTTGGATCGGCATACGATGAGTTCGTCAAACGGCTGAGCAACTCGGTCGAAACGTTGATCATCGGTGACCCCCGGAAGCCGAGTACGGACATCGGTCCGGTCATTGACGAAGAAGCGGCGGCCAAAGTCCGCTCGTACATCGAAGTCGGAACCGAAGAAGGCACCCTCGCCACGCATGTGCCGGTTCCGGACGGACTTGAAGCGGCCGTCGGCATGCCATTTGTTGGACCGCATGTGTTTACCGACATCAGTCCGCATGACCGGATCGCGTGCGACGAGATTTTTGGTCCGGTGCTGGCCGTGCTTCGCGCCGACACCTTCGAGCAGGCACTCGACATTGCCAATGACAGCGAGTACAAATTGACCGGCGCCGTGTACAGCCGCAAGCCCAGCCATCTCGATCTCGCCCGCGAGCGGTTCCGAGTGGGCAATCTCTACCTGAACCACAACAGCACCGGCGCCCTGGTCGGACGCCAGCCCTTCGGCGGCTTCGGAATGTCCGGCGTCGGCGCCAAGTCCGGCGGCGCCGAGTACCTAACGCAGTTCACCGTGCCGCGGGTGGTGTGCGAAAACACGATGCGACGAGGCTTTGCGCCGGGACTGTAGCGGGGGTCTGATGCCGAGGTCGGTACCTGAGCCGATCCCTAGAACTCCCGATCCAGCCATCGGTATTGAATGGCCTCGGCCACATGAGCCTCCTCGATGCCGTCGGGTTCGTCGAGGTCGACCAGCGTTCGGGCGAGATCCCTCACAGGCACCTCCTGGCGCCTGCGCTCAGACGGGGGCCTGCTCCAGTCGCTTGCCGACCGCGCGGCCGAGCACCAACCCCACCGCGTCCTCCGCCAGCACCACATCGGTGGCGCCGGCGGCGCGCAATTGGGACTCGGCCCGGTTGTAACTGCACCGGGCGATGATTGGCACGGATGCTGCCAAAATGCGCACCTGACGAATAACCGCAGCAGCAGCCTGGGGGTCGGGGATGCTCAGCAGCACGAGCCGGGCGTGCGCGACGCCGGCGGCGGCCAGAATCTCGCCACGGCGAGCGTCGCCCACGATGCCGCCATCGCCGTCATCCCGCAGCTGCTGGACAGCCCTGCTGTTGAAGTCGATCACCGTGATCGGCACCCCAGCCGTGCGAATGACCTCGAGTCCCTCCCGCGCCGACGGGCCGATGCCGATGACGATCACCCGACCCCGCCCAACACTCGCCTCGCCGCTGCCGCGACCGAGCAAACCGCCGGCAAGCCGCGGCGCAATCGCAATCATGAGCGGTACGAAGAGCAGGGTCACGACCGAGGCGGCCACTAGGAGGTTCAGAGTTTCCTCATCGAGCAAGCCTTCAGCCCCGGCGACGCTGCCGAGCACGAATGAGAATTCGCCAAGTTGCGCGACGCACATACCTGCTGCAAGTGCGGTGCCGATGGTGGCGCCGGCCAGCCGCGCCGCCAAGCCCCCGAGCAGCAACTTGCCAACAATGATGACACTGGCCAGCAGCAGCACCGTCGCGATGCGGTCGCCAGAGAAGATCCAAGAGAGATCCGCCAGCGTACCGATGCTCGCGAAGAAGATGGTCAGGAAGATGGCCTTGAGGCCGGTGACGTCGGCCCGAATCTGGCGTGCAAACGGTGAGTTCGCCAGCGCCAGCCCCGCCACGAAGGCGCCCAGTGCCGCGGACAATCCCAACTCATGCGAGAGCCACGCGGCCAGCACGGCGGTCACGACTGCCAGCACGATCGGGAGTTCTCGGTTTCCGCTGAGGTGGCTGCTATGGAGCAGTCGCGGAATGAGCAGCACCGCCACCAGTCCAATGATGAGTACAGCCCCAACCATCCTCGCGCCGACGAATCCCAGTTCGACGGCGACTTCCTGGATCTCGATCGGCCCGCCCAGCATTGTCAGGCCGATGACCAGCGGGACGATGGCCAGATCCTGCACCAACAGCATCGCCACGGCCAATCGACCGTGGGTCGATTCCAACTGACCCGAGTCAAACAAGGTCCGCGCGACGGCAGCGGTACTGCTGAGCGCCACCATGGCGCCGATGGCGATCGCGCCGCCAAGACCCCATCCGAACAACCACGCCGCGCACGTGCCCCCCGCCAAGGTCAGGATGAGTTGCAGTAGGCCAGCTTTGGCCCCGGCGATGCCGAACGCCACGAGTTTCTCGCGGGTGATTTCCAGTCCAATCGTGAACAGCAGCAGGGCTACGCCGAACTCGGCGACGTACTGCACCTCGAGATGATCATCATGCACCCAACCAAGCACGCCGGGCCCGACGAGCATGCCGGCCACAATGGCGCCCACGATGCTGCTTAGCCGCAGACGCTCGGCAATCACGCCTAGCAGCGAGGCCACCGAGAGCAGCACCACTAGGTCGGTCATGACGTCCCAGCCATTCATGCGGCGAGCTCATCGCCCGGCCCGGGCAGCGGCCATCGGCCACGAGATCGCCTGCGGATCTCGGCGCGGGCTTCGGCTCGCAGCCCATCGACCTGCGCGTGCAGAAACGGCAATGCCGCATCAACACCCATTCCCAACAGTGTCTCGCAAGAAATCGGCTCGCCGATGTTGACCAGAATGCGGCCACGCAGCCGCGGCCGAGTGCCTCGGGGCCAGGCATCGAAGGTGCCTTCGACTGCGACGGGCAGAACAGGCGCCTTGCCTCGTTTGATGAGGAGCCACACGCCCCGCTCGAATGGCCGCATCGCGCCGTCCTCGCTGCGGGTTCCCTCGGGAAAGAGCGTCGCGACCCGACCGTGCTTGAGTTCGTTGAGAGCCGCTCGCATGGCGGCGGGGTCTGCAGCGCCTTGCTCGAGGAAGATCACGCGAATGCCCACGCGGAGAATCCAAGGGATCGGCCAAGGCGCATCGGTCTGCAGGCTTCGACGGGCCATCGCTCGGGGCGCCCGGTCCATGATGGCGATGCCCAACATCATCGGGTCGAGATGGGACTGGTGGTTGGAAATCACAATCGCGGGGCCGGTCCGAGGAATGTGCCGGCGACCTCGGACTCTGAATCGCCACAGCAGCCAGAACACGAAGCCCACACTCAGCGGCACGAGGGTGTACCAAAGCATCAGCCCGCCGGCGGTGCGGTCTGGGTTGCGACGGCGAAACTGAAACAGACTCAGCACGAGCCCACCGCCCCATCGACGATGGAGCGGACTTCACGGGCGAGCCGCTGAACGACCTGCTCACGGCTCATGTGGGTCGTGTCCACGAGTATGGCTCCCTCGGGCCTGATCAACGGGCCGATCTCGCGAGACATGTCCAATGCGTCCCGAGCCTCAATGGCCCGCAGCACCTCGGCTTCGTCCGCCTCGTGACCAGTTGCTCGCAGTTGCCTAGTCCGGCGTTGGGCCCGGACACGGGCGTCGGCCGTCAGGTAGAACCGCACTTCAGCGTCTGGAAAGACCACCGACCCCTGGTCACGGCCCTCGGTGACCAGCCGTGGGTGGGTGTCCGCGATTCGCCGCTGGGCGGCGACCATGGCCATGCGGATCTCGGGGACCGCCGCAACGACCGACACGAGTCGGCCGATCTCGGGCGTGCGGATCGCGGCGCCGACCGGCTCGCCGTCGAGCCGCGCCGCGGGCGGCGTGGCCGACCAATCGAAGTCGATGGAGTGGGCCTCGATCGCGGGCATGATGCTCGAGGCGTCGGCGGCGTCGAGTCGCTCCCGATCTGCCAGCAAGGCGACGCAGCGGTACATGGCCCCGGTGTCGAGGCAGGCGATGCCGAGTTCGGCCGCCAGGCGGTGCGAAACCGCGGACTTGCCAGTGCCGGCCGGCCCGTCGATGGTCACAATAAGTCGTTGGGCTGCCTCAGCCACAAGGGTCACTCCGCGTCGATGGCTGCCTGAAGAATCTCCAATGCCTTGGAGATGTCCTTGGCGGGGTCGCCCTCGCCGACGTAGTCGATCGCCACATTGCTCTGATAGCCCACCGCCATGGCCGCCGTCATGCCAGCGGCAAGGTCGAGGCCGCGGTGACCGCCGCCACGCTTGAATCCCTCGCATCGCAGGTGAATCGCGCCGGCGTACGGGGCGAGTCGTTTGATGTGCTCCAAAGCATCTTCGGGTGAGTCCGGATCGCCATAGGTCGGCAGGGCACCGATGCGGAATCCGCCGATCTCCTTGATGAGTTCGGACAAACCCTCTGAATTGTCGGTCAGGCCCGGCGATCCGCTCAGAAGGAGATTGAGTTCCTGCCGCTCAACGGTGACGAGCGCCGTCTGCACCGCCGCGACGGCTCGAGTCACGGCAGGTTGATCGTTGGCGGGGATGGTGATCGGCACCGCCACCGAGTTGCACCCAAGCCTGGTGGCCGCTCCGGCCAGCCGCGCTAGGCGGACAGCAGCGGCCTCCCGCACGGCATCGTCCTGGTTTCCAAACTCCAGCGGCGTGTGCTCGACGAGCACCAGACAGGGGCATCCCGCTTGATCAGATCGGTGCCGGAGGCTGTCCATGTCGGCAGTGGACCAGCCGGCAAGCATGTCCACATCCAGACTCAGCCCACGAAGTCCCAACTCATCGCTCACGAACCCTGGCGCATCGAGCAGTGTTCGCGGTGGATCCGCGTTGGGATCAAGCAGCGACGTGAGGGACCGGGAAGTGAGCGAGACAAGCAGCGTCATGGGAGATGGTCGTGGGCGGCGAGGATATCCGATGGGCCTCGGCCCCGTGATACCATCCCGCCCCGGTCGGGTCCGCCGCGTTGGCCCCCCGTCGCACCAAGTCAGGAGATCCCCGATGCCCAGCCCTGCCGATTGCCGCTACTCCGAAAGTCACGAGTGGTTTCGCCCTGATGGCGACACGGTGACCATGGGCATCACGCCGCATGCGGCCGCGGAGTTGACCGACATCACCTATGTGGAACTCCGGCCCGCCGGTACCACCATCGCAGGTGGCGATGCGGTTGGCGAAGTGGAGTCAGTCAAGACCACCAGTGACGTCTACTCGGCCGTCGGTGGTGAGATCATCAAAGTCAATGACGCGGCGGTGGACGATCCGGCCCTGCTCAACAAGGACGCCCAAGGAGATGGCTGGCTGGTCAAGATTCGAGCCGACGACGTCTCGCCGCTTGAGACACTGATGGATGCGGCGACGTACGACCAGAAGTATGGAGCGTAAGAATCGGGAGTCGAGGGGCACCGCGTTTCGGATTGAAGCGGAGTTTGAGCCGACTGGCGATCAGCCCAAGGCGATTCAGCAATTACTGGCGGGTCTGAAAGCGGGCCGAACCGCGCAAACGCTGCTGGGTGCGACCGGGACCGGCAAGACCTTCACGATGGCCAATGTCATCGAGGGATCCGGCAAGCCCACGCTGGTCATCAGCCACAACAAGACCCTTGCCGCGCAGTTGTACGAAGAATTCCGAGCGCTCTTTCCGGACAACGCCGTGTGCTACTTCGTCAGTTATTACGACTACTACCAGCCCGAGGCATACATCCCGCAGCGGGACATCTACATCGAAAAGGACGCCTCCCGCAACGACGACCTGGACCGGTTGCGGCTCTCGGCCACGAGCAATCTGCTCTCCCGTGATGATGTGATCGTGGTCGCGAGCGTCTCGTGTATCTATGGACTCGGATCGCCGGAAGCGTGGCAGAACCGACTGGTGCCGCTGCGAGTCGGGCAGTCGATCGAGCGGCGAGACCTGCTGCTCAGCCTGACCGATATGCACTACGGCCGCACCGAGATTGAGTTTCAACGTGGCAAGTATCGCGTCCGCGGCGATGTCATCGAGATCTTTCCAGCCTATGAGCAGTACGCAGTGCGGGTGGAGTTCTTCGGCGATGAGATCGAGCGGATTTCACTGATCCATCCGGTGTCCGGAGACACCCTGGCCGAAGAGACTGAGTTCTTCGTGTTTCCGGCGGTGCACTACGTGCTGCCCGAAGATCGACTGCAGCAGGCGATGCAGGACATTCGCTCCGAATGCACTGGGCAGGTCGCCCAACTCAAGAAGGAAGGCAAACTGCTCGAGGCGCAGCGACTCATGTCTCGCACACGCTACGACATGGAGATGCTCGGCGAGATTGGATACTGTTCTGGAGTAGAAAACTACGCGCGACACCTCGAAGGCCGACCGCCCGGCTCGCGGCCCTCGACACTCATGGATTATTTCAATCATGTGCCGGGACGCGAACCGGGCGATTGGCTGGTCTTCGTCGATGAGTCGCACGTGACGCTCCCGCAGGTGCGAGCCATGTACAACGGCGATCAGGCACGCAAGCGGGTTCTGGTCGAACACGGGTTCCGGCTGCCCAGCGCGCTGGACAACCGGCCGCTGACCTTTGATGAGTTTGATGCGTTGACGCCAAGCGTCATCTATGTGTCGGCAACACCGAGCCCATGGGAGTTGGAGCGAACGGATGGCGTGTCGGCCGAGCAGGTCATCCGCCCCACCGGCCTGCTCGACCCCCGGATTGATGTGCGGCCCGCCGAGGGACAGGTGCCGGACTTCATCGAGGCCTGCAAGAAGGTCGCAGCCCGCGATCAGCGGGTCATCGCCACGGTGCTGACCAAACGCATGGCCGAAGACCTCGCGACTTTCCTCGATGAGCAGGGACTCAACGTGCGGTATCTGCACAGCGACATCGACACGCTGGACAGGCTGGAGATCCTGAAGGAACTGCGGGAGGGTGATTTCGATGTGCTCATCGGCGTGAACCTGCTTCGAGAGGGGCTTGATCTACCGGAGGTCGCGCTTGTGTGCATTCTCGATGCCGACAAGGAAGGCTTCCTGCGCAGCCGCACCAGCCTCATTCAGACCATCGGCCGCGCCGCTCGCAACGTAGACGCCACCTGCATCATGTACGCCGACACCATGACAGACTCGATGAAAGCGGCCATCGACGAAACTACGCGTCGCCGCGCCGTGCAGGAAGCCTTCAACGAGGCCAATGACATCACACCCACCACGATTGTCCGCGCCGTGCGCCGCGGTATCGATCGCGAATTGCAGGCCCGCCGCCTCGCGCGAATCGCGATCGACCCGGATGGCAGCGAGTCGGATCTCGAGCGGGACGAACTGCTCGAGGCGCTTGAGCAGGAGATGCTGGAAGCAGCCGATCAACTCGAATTCGAGCGGGCCGCTGCCCTGCGCGACCGGCTCGCCGCCATCCGAAGCGGCCAAGGCGATCCGGGGCACAAGGAAAAACGCCCCGCGCCCGGAACACCACGTGGGCGGCGGCGGCGGACGGGGAAGCGGTAGATGGGCGGCTCATCCGCCTGATCGACTGCGCTGCGGCGACGACGTTGCCGTCCCGCCTGCTACGCTGCTCGGAATGGCAACACCTCCCCCCAATTGTCCCGGCTCCTGCAACATCCTGCTCATCGGCGGCGGCGGCCGTGAGCATGCGCTGGCTTGGAAACTTCGTCAGTCTGATCGGTGCGGCACGCTGTGGCTCACCGACCCGGGCAACGCGGGTCTGGCGAGACTGGGCAAACCGTGTCCCCACAAATGGGACGCGAGCAACACCTTTCCGCTCACCAACTGGTGCGACAAACAGGGCATCAATCTTGTGGTCGTCGGCCCCGAGGTACCGCTCGCAGACGGCATCGTCGACACGCTGCGAACCGATCGCAGGCAGGTGTTCGGACCGAGCAAGGCTGGGGCGCAGTTGGAGGCCGACAAGGCGTTCGCCAAAGACCTCATGAAGCAGGCTGCAATTCCAACGGCCGACAGCCGGACGGTGTCTACGGCCAATGTGGCGAGGCGATGGATACTCCGCGGACTCGAGGCGGAACTGGCCGGAACCGAGCCGGCTGAGGGCATTGGTGCATTGGTGGACTGGCTGGGCACAAGCGATGACCGCGGCGAACGTGCGATGCCGGTGCTCGGCGACACGCTTCGCGGCTGGCTGGCGGCGCGTGATGAGCCGGTCGTCATCAAGGCCGCCGGACTGGCGGCGGGCAAGGGCGTGGTCGTCTGTAAGACAAGCATGGAAGCGCTTGACGCCATCGAGACGATCATGGTGGACCGCGTCTTCGGCGACGCGGGCGATCGGGTGGTCATCGAGGAGTTCCTCCAAGGGCAGGAGGTCAGCATTCTCGCCCTGGTGGACGGCCGCACCATGTGGGTGCTCGACCCGTGCCAAGATCACAAGCAAGTCGGCGAGGGGGACATCGGGCCAAACACCGGCGGCATGGGCGCGTACTGTCCGGCCCCACTGATCGATGAGGCCTTGCTGGCGGAAATCGAACGCACCATTCTGCTGCCAATGCTCGATGCACTGCGACGGCGAGATATCGACTACCGCGGCGTTCTGTATGCCGGACTCATGCTCACGCCCGGCGGCCCGAAGGTGCTGGAATTCAACTGCCGATTTGGCGACCCGGAGTGCCAACCACTGATGGCGAGGCTGCAAGGCGATCTGGTGGACATCCTCTGGCGGACGGCCGTCGGCACGCTGGTGAATGCCGCCATCGACTTTGATCCGCGCCCTGCCTGCTGTGTGGTGCTGTGCAGCGAGGGATATCCCGGGGCGTATGAAAAGGGTCGCCCAGTGGGCGGGCTCACTGAGATCAACACGGATGACCTCACGATCTTCCACGCCGGCACCACGGTCAACCACAAAGGCACGCTCGTGACGACCGGCGGTCGGGTCCTTGGAATGACAGCGGTCGCCAGCACGCTGCAGGCGGCACGCGAGCGAGCCAATGCGGCATGCGAGGCGGTCGAGTTGGACGGCGGATTCTTCCGGTCTGATATCGGGTGCCGCCAGGACGCGGCACCGAGCGTCGATCGTCGGGAGTCGGGAGTCGAAAGGGCCGCCACCTGAACTGTGTTGGGGGTCAACTCGTTGTCACGCTCATTGCGACCACGAACATGAGGGCCGCGTAGAGCGAAACGAGAATCGGCACGCCGGTCACGAGTGTGCCAGCGAGCAGGTTCAGGATCATCGACATCGCGAGCTTTCCCCCGTCGAGCGAAGGCGCGTCGAATCGTCGCGCCCAGACTTGGGCGCCCCATCCCATCGCGACACAGGCAAGCCACGAGAGCGGCCAGATCCAGACCGCCATGAACAACCCGGGCGCCTCGCCGTCGCGGGAGAGTCGCCACCACGCCACCACCAGCATCGCTTCCGCGGCCACGGCGGCGAGGGGACCGATGCGGCCAACGAGTCGATCCGTCAGCATCACTCCCACTGCGTCAACAGAATGAGCAGGTCTGGAATATCCACCGTGCCGCTGCCGTCCAGGTCGGCATTCGGTGAGGTTTGGCCCCACTGCTGGATGAGTGGGACGAGATCGTCCAGGCCCCCCACCCGTCCGTCACCATTGACATCACCGAGCGGCACATTGGGCGAGCCACCAAACTGCCAGCAGGTATCGCTGTCGAACGTCACGGCGTCGCAGAAGAAGGCGCACACGGAGTCGCGATCTTCGGGCGGCAAGTTGCAGTCGCAGTCGCAGTAGGCCAAGCAGACGTCGTCCAGGTTCCCAAGGTCGGTGCAATCACAGTCGGCTGCTGTCAATGGGGCGCAATCCACTGGCGCGCAGTCGGCAAATGGATCTGCGCAGTCCATGTTCAGCCAGCGGCCTCCACCGAGCAGGCAATCCGGCTCGGTGATGTCCTCCAGTCCCGGCGTCAGCGCATCGACGCATTGATACTCAAAGCAACAGGCACCTTGGGCACCGACGTCAGTAGCGCCGAAGCATGGCAGACCTTGCTGGCAGGACTCAAACGTTCCATGCCAGGTTCCGCCTGCCGCCACACACCGCGCCGAGTTGAGATCGGTCGTGCAAGCCAATCCCTGCAAACAACAGACGCCGGGCTGGACGGTTCGGGAGACGCAGCCAGCGCAATCCGAGTTCAAACCAAGCCACGTGCCCCCGAATGAATTGCAGATCTCGCGATCAAAGTCTGGAAGACAACAGAACGAATCCAGACTCATGCAGCAGGCTCCCAGAGGTGGACCAGGGTTATCGCAAGCAGCCTCTATGCACGTCAACCCTTGTTGGAAGATGACATGGCCGGCGGGCACATCAGGAATGTCGGGAGGAGGATTCGGTGTCAGATAGGTATTCATGCACTCATCGAACGTCACGCCATCCACACAGTCGTCCGCCTTGCCCGAATCAACCGAGTACCAGAAACAGCAGGCGCCCAGCGGGTCTTGCCAGGACACGCCGCCGTACTCGCTGCACGGGACCTGCTGACATTTGTCGCGAATCGACCATGAGGTCATCCACCCGGTCGCAGCCGCGTACTCATCACACGCCTCCTCGGTGAGGTCGGTGCAGAACGTGTCGTCATCCGTTCGGACGCAACACGCAGCGATCGTGGCGAGGTATGGATCGGTATTGCAGACCGGGAAGTCGCAGGTGAGATCCCAGGCCGGAATGTTCACCAGATCGACCGGGGTGCCATCGAGCGTAGTGGCGTCGACGTAGGTTCCTGTGTCCCACCCGATCGTTCCCCAACCGCCAATCGTTGCATAGGAGGTCGGCAGATTGCCCAGTGCAATCCCAACCGTCCAGCAGTCGTCGCCCGTCAGCACCTCGCAGGCCTGGTCATCGTCCGGAGTGAGATAGCAGCACGGCGCCGTCGGGCGACACCAATCCGCCTCGTCGCA
>Ga0315338_1000511_pt1 | contig 85513 bp, 86 predicted proteins | sample ASW8metaG_FD_204518 | JGI IMG/M metagenome (GOLD analysis project Ga0315338, IMG submission 204518) | Ammonia-oxidizing marine archaeal communities from Monterey Bay, California, United States - ASW #8 | ecosystem: Environmental > Aquatic > Marine > Coastal | place: USA: California | collected...
TTCAAGCTGCCTTTGTTCGGAGGCAGAAACCGTAAACGATATTCCTGTGCGCATAAAAACCAATCGCACAAAGACGCATCATTGGGAATCCCCAAACAGACTCTTTTGTCTCGGCCAATCCACTAGGTCATGAATACAAAGTGGTACAGCAACTTGTCCGCGTCCGGCAGGACGCGGATTGCTGTGGGATCATTATCGACCCGTAATTCGGCAAAACCTTGTGATCAGAGCACAACGCCCCGTCATCGAGCGCCTGTTGCTTAGTTGAAGCCGCCCGATACGTCGGTCATTATCGCTGCAACACTGGTACCTACGGCATCAACCGATGCGATAATCGCCAACGCAATACCGAGCGCGATCATGCCATATTCAATGGCGGTGGCCCCGGACTCGTCCGTTGCGAATTTGAGGGTTTTTGCGCGCATGGTTTCACTCCCATTGGCTATACAGATGGAGTGTGATCTTGTCTTGATCCACTATATTGAAACCTGATTGTTATCGAAAAACTTCAAGATTTTCGAAAGCGTGACTGCGAAACACGATTCAAATTGTCGAAGATCCGTTAACCCATGTTGTCCGCAAAGGGTGGCAGATGCCCTTCGCGAAATCGCTGTTTCATGTCAGGAACGGGGGCAGAAGCAGACATTTGAATTTGGAGCCGACACTTCCGAAAAGTGCCAGGAGCTGCCGCTGGGCCAACGTACAAAGGCAATCTAATAGGATTCTTCCACCAGGATTTTAGTTACACGGTTTTCGGCGGCCAGTATGCTTTTTATCGTACCGCTAAGTCTCTCTATGTCGCTGCTTACATCGATCCTACGAAACAACTTTTTCACAAACGGCTTGTCCGGACTGAGAAATACTCGATGCTGTGCCGCCCCCTCTTCGACCTCACCGGTGTTGGCACAACCAACAGCTAAAGTGTAACCGCCTTCGTGCTCCAGTTCGAGCCAGTGCCCCCAATCTTCTGGGCACCGAAAAATAACATTGTAGCCATGTTCCAAAAGCTTCTCTTCTAGGAAATCAGCCAACTCCTTCGCAAAAATGCCCGGATTAATATAGTCATCATGTTCTTCATCCAGCTCTCCTTGAGTTGGTGAAAAACTGTCACTGTAAAAAATGTAGTGAGTGTCCATCGAGGCCCTTCAAACAGTTGTCGTGCCCAACCATTTTACTCTAGAGGCAGATAACATACATACCTAGAGTTGAGTTGGTTCAGAGCAAAGGTCTGCCCACGATAGGGATGCAGTTGCGACGGCTTTCGTCACTTTGCGGATTGAAGCGCAAATGTCTGAAAGGGGTCAAAAATCGCCATCACAAGATCGCGGCTTCGTGTCTGAAACGGGGGCAAAAGCGGACGTCAGAAGTTTTGCCGTCCATCCCATTACCGCAATTGGTCACCGTAAATCCGGCCATGTCATCGTAATGCGCGGCAACAGCGCCATTACCGGGGGGCAAGGCGAAAGGTGAGAACAAGGGCAATTGCCCACGCCAGACCGTATACAGTGGTTTCAGCCCACATTTTGACCTGCGCGCGCAATATGAGGCCGCTCTGGCCGCCGTCGGATTTGACGGACACCGCCTCGGCTATGGTCAGCATGAAGAATGCCGTTACGGCAAACAGCAAGCTCACCGCCAGCCAGATCAGCGTCATGCGGCGCACGAAACCCGGCCCACCATTGTTGGGAAACCAGCTTCGCAACGCCTGAGCGAGAAAGTAGCCCAGTACGGCACCAATGATTGCAAGCTGGGGCACCTCTCTTAGTCCAAGATAGAGAATGTGCTCGAAGCTGTCGGTTGGGGAGTTCAGCCGGTCGGGCGCAAAAAACGCACCGAGCGCCCAGCCCAGACCTGAGGCTGCCGCCAGCACGGCTGCCATGCACGAGGCGCCGAAGGTGCCCCAGAAATGGCCGACCGTGAATCTGGGCAGCCAGGCCGCGAATGCCAGGGGCGGGCCGGCAATTCCTCCCACCACCAGAAATACCGCTATCGGGGGATCCAATCTCTCGATCCAGTGCCCGGTGCCTTCGTCAGCAAATGAACCGATCACCGTAGCGGTTGCATAGAGCGCGAAAACCGAGCCGGCGATGCCGGCGGTGCGTATGTTCGAAAGCGCCCAGTCAGGGGCTGCTGCAGCGGCGTCACCCACGCGCCGCTCCGCTATGTTGTGCCCGGTTCCTTCATGTGCCAGTGCTTCGATCAGGCGATCGGCATCTGCCATGAACCGGAGGTGGCTGAGTTCGACCGAATGACGACGCGCGAGCGGTTTGAGTTCGTCGGGAAGCTCGTCGGCACCCGGTATTTGCGCCCCGTCGACAAGCACCGGGATCACGCGGATGTCGTGTTGCAGCGCTGTGGCGATTTCAATGCGGACGAAATCTTCAGTATCCTCGATACGCCGTCCGCCGTCGGTCGATTTCGCGCCCAGCCAACCGCGGCCGATAATCGCCAGCAGCACGTTGCAATCGAGCACCGCTTCATTGAGTTCACGAACGAAATCGACGCCCGGCACCATTGTGTCGACGTCCATGAAAATTGCGTCACGCGGAAACGCATCGGCGAGCCGGTCATAAAGGCGCCCCGTCGAGCCCTGGCTGTCCTCGCGTCGGTAACTTATGAATACCCGCGGCGACATACCGGGAATTGTCGAACAAATCCTCGGTAATTGCCAGAGTATTCACACTGCAGTATTCGGTTGAGCGGAAACGACCGGCAATCGGGTACAAACAGTTCTCACCTCAGGCTGTATCGACATTCAGCCTACCCTTGGATGTAGTGTTCGAGCTGCTCGATAATGAACTTCTGATCGCCGATAATGCTTTTCACAAGATCTCCAATAGAGATCATGCCAGTCACTTGTTTCCGTTCGAGGACAGGAAGGTGTCGCACGCCTCTTTCGGTCATGACCGCCATACACTCTTCGACTGACTGCTCAGGTCGTGCACAAACAACACGGGTCGACATGATATCTCGAACCGGCGTCAATGCGGACGTCTTACCTTTTAGAATAACGCTCCTCGCATAGTGCCGTTCGGTAATGATACCGACGAGTTTCCCCTCTTCCAGCACTATCAGCGACCCGATGTTTTCGTTGGCCATTTTTTCGATGGCATCGAAGACTGAATCGTCCGGTCGAATCGATGAGACGTCGTGACCTTTCTCATCCAGCAGCTGTTGCGCGGTTGTCATTGGGTATTGCCTTGAACAATCCTCCACCCACCACGAGTGTCGAATGCTTTGTGATGGAAACATTCGACGCTTTAAGCAACCAATGGGCATTGATCTGAGTCAAAAGGCACGATGATTCTAAATACCATCGCCTGAGAGTTCGACCAACACGCTCTGCAACGAGCCGGATTTGTTGCGGCCGGCGCCATCTGATTCCAAACCTCGCGGGTACTGGTTCGGAGCAGTTTGAAGTTTGCTTCGGGTCACGAATGCCCGTCGCGAAATTGCAGCATCGTGTCTGGATTGGGGGCAAAAGCGGACGCCAGAAGTTTGGCCGTCCGTCCGAATATCGTAAATGGTCACCGCAATTCCCTCACGTCCCGCGCGGCCGGTCCAGCCCGCGCTTGTTGAGCATGCGTATCCGCACCATCCGGGCATGTGTCCTGCGGCGCACCCCCGGTGTCTGGCGGCGCATCATGCGGTCGCGGATGTCCTCGACCACAAGGTCCGCCTTGCGGCACATCCGGCGGGTCTTGAGACAGGGCCTAATGTCGAGCAGAAAGCCCTCCACCGCCTCCTGGCTGCGCAGGATCCAGAGAAAGGCGTCGCGGGCAAGATCGTTCTTGGAGTTGGGGATGCGGCGCTCGATGCGGCCCGGCCATAGTGCATTGAACACGTCGATAATGCGCCGGTCGGTCGAGACCACCGACACATGCGGCTGTGTCAGGGGCTGCTTGCCCGTCGACCGGATCGAAATCGTACCCTCGCCCTCGAACAGGCCGGCCGCCCACAGGCGTTCGGCCATGGGCGGCACATGGCGCTGCGCCATGCGCTGACAGCGCGCCTCCAGCCGCCTGCGCCGGCCGTCCCGATAGGCCTTCCGCCGGCGGATTTTGAGGCAGGTGCGGCACGCCTTTCGGCCGTTGGGCCAGATGAAGTAGGCGCGGTGGCCGCGCCCGCAGCGGCCTGGCGCGCGCGTGCAGTCCGCCGCCTGGGATTTGCGGTAGGTCATGTCTCAATGCCCGTGATGCTGGATGATCGGCTGGCCGTCGCCGCCGGCCGCCACTTGGGCGCCGGACTGTCTGCCAGTGTGCCGGAGTCTAAGTCATGGAGCGTGCGCGGGGATAAGTCAGCGGTGCGCCCATCCCATCACCCTCTTCGTCATTACCGGCCGTGACCCGGCAATTTCAGGGAAGAGTTAGTCCACGTGCCCGAAATTCCGATTGCGGTCATCCTATATTCCCGCTCCCAAGCCCGACAAAAACCCGGCAATGAATTTCGATACGCCTCTAACGTACATACTCAGCAATATAAGGCACGTTATGCTGTAACCTGTGAGGCATGTTAACTTCGCACGCCCAATACTCATGGCGTAGTATTGTACCAGTTCCTTGGCGAGATAGACGTCCGTTCCACTGTCTAGATCCATCGCCCACCGGTGGCTTTTGTAGAAGTAATATTCGTGGATGATCGGTCTGGATAGTTTGTAAGAATACCATATCATCGCGATGATGATGACATGGACCCCCCAGTTCATAACCTGGGCGAATGTTTCTTGCGGGCTCATAAGAAGGAAGCTGGTGTGTTGGCTGCGGGCATTCGACAGGCTTGCGGTTTACCGTAACTCAGGCCGTAACTCAAATTAGTTGTATAATTTGTCGCCTAACTCGAAAAAGAGCACAGCGCAATAGGAAACCGAGAGTACATTTTGTCCTTAATACAAAAGATGCACGTTTAATATTTTACCGGGGGAAAATAGCGATGAACAACCAATTATTATTGGATGCGCGGAAATTTCTATCTTCATATGCAATTCATCCATTTAGAAATTATCCGTATTCCGCCATTTCTTTATTATTACTATCACTTGTTATAATAATATATGAGGTTTGTTTTGTTTTATTTATTAAATATGGTACATTGGATCATGGAATTCCAATTACACCGACAACTGATGATACTTTGCCTGGGGAAATTTATTATAGATACTCTCTAATATCCCTACTAATTTTTTTTACTTCTGTTTGTTTTTTATCTGTTAGCTTTTCTATTTACTCAATGGCATGCAGGCTTACCAAGCGGGTGTTCTTATATTTCATTGCAATGTGCTGCGTGTCTTCCACCATTGGAATACTTGTTTTGAATGCAAAACTTCTCGGATACGACGCATCTACAAGTGAAAGTATCTGGTCAATGTACTCAAATGAAGTGTGTTCGAGGGATGAGAAGACCGAACACATCCCGATTTATTTTTTAGTTGGCCGGGATGTAATATGCTCGTCGATTGGGTCGACGAGTTATCATAATGCTGAAATGTTTTTTTGGTTTAGAATACAATGGGATATCATCGATACATTTGCGATGGTTGCAACTATGTTTCTGATCTTTGCCGGGATTACAACTCAACTATCGCCGATACATTTTCGGGTACAATTGAATCAGAATAAGGATGACGGCGCTGCTATTCTGGCTTTCTATGCGTCCCAAATGCGGGAGTTAGACAAAATTTTGTATTTCGCTTCCGCCGTTTTGGTAGCGGGCATTGTTCACCTCAAAGTTCTATTGAGTTGGCCCTTGCCGTTTGTAGTAGAAACGAGCAGGTCCAAATATTCTGACATCGTTCTTTCATTCGTTTCGATCGAAGGCATATTTTTCGCCATGATTATCGCCGCCGGCTTCCTGCCACTCGTGTACGGCCTTCGCCTCAAAGTCGACAGGGTAGTTGATGTTTCAACCGATCAGACAGCCCGCAACGCGCGTGAAAAATGGCTCGAAGAGCGGGGCTGGAAGTTTGGATCAAGTCAACGTCTGATTCAGATAGCGAGCATAGTTGCGCCATTTTTTGCCGGGCCGGCGGCCCAACTTCTCGGCGGTATCACCTAACGGCAACACTTTGTTTGGGGCAATGCGCTTTTCCTTTTTCGATCTGGAACTATTGTCCGGAGTTCGGACATGGCGACTTTGCCTTTAGATGTCCGAGAGTGCATGCCCAAAAACCCGCTGACACCGCGAAGAGCGCAGGCTCCGAAAGCATGACTCTCGTTACTAAAAATGAAGCTGCCGCAAACGTCGAAGTTGCGCCAAGTTATGAAGAATTTATGTGTAGAAACAAAATGCGAACATTCTGTTCGCAAAATGCGGAGCTATGTCTATATTTGTCGCATGAACAAAAGAATCACCGACAATCAGGTTCTTGGTGAACTTGGAGAAACTGCTGTCAAGAAGATCGTTCTTGAGACAGGCTTCATCTACGAACCCAGAGGGAGACTCGAGGCAGGAACCGACGGCATAATTGAGCTGCGCGACCCGCGCAGCGGTGCTCCGCTTGGGAAACTATTGGGTGTTCAGGTCAAATCAACGGCCAGTGGTCAGTATATTCGGGAGAATGAGCAGGTGTTTGAATACCTACTGAAATCCGACGATTTGGCGTATTGGCGCAAATACAACATTCCGGTGATCATTGTCCTCTGGCGGCAAACTGACGGATCCGCATATTGGAAGGATGTATCAGATAGCCAATACGGTGAAGAGCGCCGCCTCAAGTTTGACAAGACAAACGATGTGTTTGATCCTAATTGCGCGGATCACCTAGCAGCGCTGACAATCGATCGGCATTCGCCCGGTGTTTACTTGCCTCCCTTGAATACGGGTGAGAACGCAATCATCAACATGATGCGGATCCAGCTGCCGGACGAGATTTTCATTGCCACATCACCTTTCGGGTCGGGCAGAGATGCTATCCCTGAGTTGGTTAAGCAGAAAAACGCGCGCTTTGACTGGGTCATTCGGAAACGTCGTTTTGTTTCCTTTTTTGATCCAAGGGAATTCGGCACGAAAGCTATTATCGACGTAGATCAGGTCGAAGCAGTCGATACCGCTCTGTTTGCCTTCAACGATGATATCGATGATACGAATGACACGGTTGATCTTCTGCGACGCGGCCTTGAACGACAGGCGTCCACACAGATAAGTCATCTTCGCAAAGAGCGGCTCTTCTACTTCCATGCGATGAGCGTGAATAAGCCGCGCAAATACAAATACGCGTCCATCGTCAAGGAAGCCTCCGCGAAAGTCGTAAGCTATTACCCCAACAAAAAATTTCCCGACAAATCGGGATATGTCCGTCATCATGCGGCCAATCTGCGGTTTGAACGGCTGGGAGATGAATGGTTCGTCGTTATTGATCCGACTTACTATTTCACGCGAAACGGTTTTGCACCTCATCTGTTTCCTGGCGCGCTCTTGGCCGGGAAGAAGCGGCTTGAACGCAACGCGGCTATACGGGGGCAAGTTATCATGTGGCAAAGCCTGCTAGCGGAGAGCGCTGAGCAAAAGAATGATCTGTTTGAAAAGACTGATGCCACCGATCATCTCCTTGGCTTCGAACATTTGCCGTTAGTCGAGCTGGCTCAGGCCGTTCCTGAAGCAACATGGAACCGCACCGACCCCCGCGCCAAAGAGATGGAAGACGCGGATCTCTTCGAAAATGGGTTATCCGCATGACGTTCAAGACGCACGTATTCGATGAACCTGTGTTGGAGTTCGGTGATGGCGGTCAACATTGCGATCCTCGCCAAGGCTTGCGTGAATTCGGACCTCTACAGCCGCGTTCGGGTGACGTGGTCAATGTGGGCGTCATCGGTACAGACGATACTGTTACGGGTTTCTCAGAATTTCTTGATGAAACAGGACGCGGTATCGAAAGCGAAGGCAAACAGCTGATCAACCTCAATCCGGACTTTCCCGGTCTTGGTAATCAGAATCCATTTCGATGCAAATTCGAAGTGCCCGATGGCGCAACAGTCAACATGTCTCGGAATCAGATCAATGACATACGGGCCATCGGGAGACATGACGAGGCCGTGCATCAAGCTGTTGAGATGATCTCGCAACAATTGTTGGCGCTAACCGAAAGCAGCGTCAAGCCTGATGTGGTCGTGCTGGCTTTGCCTGTTGCGTTGATCGAGAAACTCGTAAACGCAAAGAGCGAGGCCGGAGTCACAGCGGAGGACGAAGACAATCAAGAGGGCCACAGCGATAGCTTGTTGAACTTCCGCGATTTGTTAAAGGCTAAGACGCTTCATTTGGATGTTCCAACGCAAATTGTCTGGCCCGATACGTGGGACGATGCCGCCAAGATTCCTCGCAAGGTAAAGCGTGACAGCAATCGTCAAACACAGGCAAAGGCGACCCGTGCCTGGAACCTCTTGAACGCGCTGTTTTACAAGGCAGGAAAAGTGCCTTGGCGCTTGTTACCGGATGACGGAGTGCTGACGAGTTTTCTCGGTGTTGGCTTTTATCGGGACACGGATGGTCAACAACTTTGGACGAGCACGGCCCAGATGTTCGATGAACGAGGTCGCGGCCTAATTCTGCGTGGCGCTCGCGCGCAAACAGAGACGAAAGGGCGCCATCCTTATCTCACCGCTCAGGATGCCGACGAACTGGTGACTCAGTCGGTTGCGGCTTACAAAGCGCATCATCGCCACGTTCCTGCACGTATCGTCATCCTAAAGACCTCCAGATTCCGCCCAGAGGAAGCTGAGGGGATAGATGCTGCCTTACGGAAAGCAGGAATAGAGCTCAGCGATTTGGTGTGGGTTCAGGAAAGCGCACCAATCGCTATTTTTCGAGATGGGAATTACCCTGTCTTGCGGGGAACGTTTGTCGATCTGCGGGGCAAAGGGCTGCTCTATACACGGGGTAGTGTCCCTTACTACGGCACGTATCCGGGGCTACGTGTCCCACGCCCTTTGTCGCTAGTGCCGCACGAAAACTGTGACAGCGCAATCGCCAAGGTCGCCGAAGAAGTTCTGGCGCTGACAAAGGTCAACTGGAACAGCACCCAATTCGATCAAAAACTGCCTGCACCGATCAAGGCGGCGCGTGAGGTCGGCCGCATTCTTAAGCATATTGATTACGGGACAGCGGTGTCGACTGACTTCCGCAGGTATACATGATCACGTTTGCAAATTGCGGCGAGGTCTCCAAGGCTGACATTGGCTTCTATTGCAGCGAATGACCGCTCTCCGCCCAAACTTGCCATAGGTGCCGGTGTCAGAACGTCCGCTTCTGGGTGAAGCGGACATTGTGGGTTCTGTCCTGACCTAGCCGCTTCTCGAACTAGAACGCCTGTTCAGATCGCACCGCATGCGCCGCCGCCGTTGGAGGCCCAGCGAACATTCTCACGGAAGTCGTTAGGCCTTGTCCCTTAATCAAACCGCCCATGGCAATGCTTGTACTTCTTGCCCGACCCACAAGGGCATGCCGCATTCCTTTGAATCTTCCCCCAGGTCGCCGGATTTTCCGGGTCCGGCGCTTCGCCCTTGCGGCCGCGGGGGTCGCCGAAGGCGGCATCGGCAAGCGCAAATTCTGCCTCCGCCATGTCGTTGAGGCCGGTGGAGGGGTCGATGTGGGCGGCTTCCATGTCGGGCAGTTCTTCATCGAGATAATCGAGCGGTGTCTGCTCGGCCAACTCGACCCGCATGAGCTGGGCGCAGACCGCCTCGCGCAGCTTGGCGAGCATGGTCTCGAACAGGGTAAAGCCTTCGGTCTTGTATTCGTTCAGCGGATCGCGCTGGCCATAGCCGCGCATGGCGACCGCCTGGCGCAGATGTTCGAGCATCAACAAATGCTCGCGCCACAGAATGTCCAGCGTCTGCAGCAGGATCGCCTTTTCGATCTGGCGCATGATCTCCGGTGAAATGCGCTCCACCCGGGCAGCAGAGGCTTCATTGGCCTGGGCGGTAAGCCGCTCGCGGATTTCCTGGTCGGCGATGCCTTCTTCGGCTGCCCAATCCTCGATCGGCAGATCGAGATTGAGGTGCTCGGCAACTTCTTCGCGCAGACCGGCGGCGTCCCATTGCTCGGCATAGGCCTTTTCTGGAATATGCCGGGTGACCAGATCGTCGATCACGTGGTGGCGCATATCGTCGACGGTTTCAGACACGTCTTCGTCGGCCATGATCTCGATGCGCTGCTCGAAGATCACCTTGCGCTGGTCGTTCATGACATCGTCGAATTTAAGCAGGTTCTTGCGGATGTCGAAATTGCGCGCCTCAACCCGCTGCTGGGCCTTCTCCAGCGCCTTGTTGATCCAGGGATGGATGATCGCCTCGCCTTCTTCAAGGCCAAGCTTCTGCAACATGCCATCCATGCGCTCCGAGCCGAAAATGCGCATCAGATCGTCATCCAGGCTCAGGAAAAAACTCGAGGAGCCCGGATCGCCCTGGCGGCCCGAGCGGCCGCGCAACTGGTTGTCGATGCGGCGCGCCTCATGGCGCTCGGTGCCGATCACATAAAGCCCGCCGGCTGCCAGCACGGTTTGCTTGTGGGAAGCGATCTCGTCGCGGATCTTGGCGACCGCTGCTTCGCGGGCGGCGCCCTCCTCCATGTCGGCGATTTCGTTGGCAACGCGCATGTCCTCATTGCCGCCCAATTGAATGTCGGTGCCGCGGCCGGCCATGTTGGTGGCAATGGTGATGGCGCCCGGTGCGCCGGCCTGGGCGATGATCTGGGCTTCCTGCTCGTGATAACGGGCATTCAGCACCTGGTGGGGCACCTTGTCCTTTTTCAGCATTTCAGCCAGAAGTTCGGACTTTTCAATGGACGTGGTGCCGACCAGCACCGGCTGGCCGCGTTCACGGCAGTCCTTGATCAGCTCGATGATGGCGGTGAACTTTTCGCCCGCCGTGCGGTAAACCTCGTCATCGGCATCCAGCCGCGCGATCGGCACATTGGTGGGAATTTCGATCACTTCCAGCTTGTAGATGTCCATGAACTCGTCGGCCTCGGTGGAGGCCGTGCCGGTCATGCCGGCAAGCTTTTCATAGAGCCTGAAATAATTCTGGAAGGTGACCGAGGCAAGGGTCTGGTTTTCCGGCTGAATGGTGCAGCCTTCCTTGGCTTCGACCGCCTGGTGCTGGCCGTCGGACCAGCGCCGGCCTTCCATCATGCGGCCGGTGAACTCGTCGATGATCACCACCGCGTCATTCTTGACGATGTAGTCGCGGTCGCGCTGGAACAGCTTGTGCGCCTTGATCGCCTGGTTGACATGGTGCACCACGGAAACATTCTCGATGTCGTAGAAGGTCTCGCCCTTCAACAGGTCGACCTCGCGCAACAGCTCCTCGATATGGTCGTTGCCCTGTTCGGTGAGTGTCGCGGTGCGCTGCTTTTCGTCGAGTTCGACATCCTCGTCGACAAGCTTCGGGATGATCTTGTCGACCGCCACATAGAGCTCGGATTTATCGTCGACGGCGCCCGATATGATGAGCGGCGTGCGCGCCTCGTCGATCAGGATCGAATCCACCTCATCGACAATCGAAAAATAATGACCGCGCTGGGTCATGTCGGTCAGGTGATGCTTCATGTTATCGCGCAGATAGTCGAAGCCGAACTCGTTGTTGGTGCCATAGGTGATGTCGCAGGCATATTGTTCGCGCCGTTCGTCATCTTCCAGGCCGTGCACGATGCAGCCGACCGTCATGCCGAGGAAGTTGTAGATCTGCGCCATCCATCCAGCATCCCGGCTTGCCAGATAGTCGTTGACGGTGACCACATGGACGCCGCGCCCGGTCAGGGCATTGAGATAGACCGGCAGGGTGGCGACCAGGGTCTTGCCCTCGCCGGTTTTCATTTCAGATATCCGGCCCTCATGGAGCACAATGCCGCCGATCAGCTGCACATCGAAATGGCGCTGGCCAAGGGTGCGCTTTGACGCCTCGCGTACGGTGGCGAATGCCGGGGCGAGAATGTCGTCGAGGCTGGCGCCGTCTTTAAGCTGGGCGCGGAACATATCCGTGCGCGCGCGCAAGTCCGCGTCGCTCAACGCCTCGAGCTCTTTTTCCAGCGCGTTTACGGCCTCGACCTTAGCCGAATAGGGCTTCAGTCTCCGGTCATTTGAGGATCCGAAGATCTTGGCGGCGAATCCGCCGAAGCTGACCATTTCATTCAATCCTTTGCTGCTCCAGCCGGCCGGCAGGCCAATTTAGGGCGTGCGGCTTTGGGGCGCTGGGTTATGGTAATCGATACGTTAGAGAAAATCTCCGGGCGCAGGAGAGATAAGGCTAGGCCTTAATGTTGTCAATGTGACGTCAAACTACTAGTGGTCTGCTTGCGCTGGCGTTAAGGATGCGGCATAGGGTCGGTTGAGCGCAAGGACGGCTTGTCCCATAAAGTCTTGATAAAAAGCCCGATCTGCATAATGTCGCCTGTTTTCGTCTGCATGTGACAGCCCGCCACCTCACCGTGTGGCATTGTCGTCAAACACTAGAGTGATTCACAATGATCAAGAACACCACCTTTGCCGCAGCGTTTATCGCCGCTGTGAGCCTGTTTTCCGCCTCTTTCGCCGTTATTGCCCCCACTGTTGTGGCCCAGGAGACCGATCAGGTGCTCGTGCGCGTCAACGGCTATGAGATCCGCACTTCGGAAGTCAGCCTGGCGGCGGAAGCCATTGCATCGCAGTTGGCCAACCTGCCGCCCCAGGCACGCTACCCCTTCGTGGTGCAGTATCTGGTTGAGCGGCATCTCCTGGCCCAGGAAGCGATCCGGCAGAACATCGAGCAGGATCCGGAATACAAGAGGCTGTTGGGATATTACCAGGCCAAGGCTGCGCGGGATGCCTATTTCGTCGGCAAGATCAAACCGCAGGTCACCGAACAGGATGCGCGCGCTGAATATGACAAGCAGGCCACAGCCGTCGATCAGCAGGAAAAAATCCATCTGCGCCTGATCCAGGTGAAAGACGAAGCGGCCGCCAAGAAAGTCCACAAACAACTGGTTGAAGGCGCTGATTTCGTCGAACTGGCCAATCAGAACGCGCCCGCCCAGTCGGTGAAGAACGGCGGCGATCTCGGCTGGTTCACCCAAGCGGAGATGGCCGAGGAACTGGTCAAAGCGACCAAGGGCTTGAATGCCGGTGAGATCTCTCAGCCCTATAAGTCGAAATTGGGTTGGAACATCATCAAGCTGGATGAAAAGACCGTGGTCACGGCGCAGCCGTTTGAGAAAATCAAGGGCGGTCTGGTGTCGCTGCTCACCCGGCAGAAAGTCCAGGCGCTGGTGGATGAGCTGACCGCCAAGGCGAAAATCGAGGTGATCGATGCGGACCTCAAGAAGCTGCAGGAGAAGAAGGCCAATCAGCAGTAGGTTGCTGGCAGCGGATTTGCGCTGAATTCCGGAGGGTCGTGGCATGGGGAAACCGGGTAAAGCCTCGCCGCTGGCGCCGGCCGTCCAGCCGCATTTGCCGCCGGTTGCAGGCGTTGTGCTCGGGGTCGGCGAAAGCGGCATGAAATACCGCGGCCGTCCGGATCTGTTGCTGGCGGTGTTTGAGCCTGGCACCTCTGTCGCCGGCGTCCTGACCCGCTCCAAGGCGCCGTCCGCGCCGGTCGACTGGTGCCGCACCCACCTGCCGAACGGCGAGGCGCGCGCGCTTTTGGTCAATGCCGGCAATGCCAATGCCTTTACCGGCAAGGCCGGTGACAAAGCGGTCAGGGCAACAGCCGATGCGGTCGCCAAACAGGTGGGCTGCCGCCGTGGGCAAGTGTTTCTCGCCTCCACCGGGGTGATCGGCGAGCTGCTTCCAGCCGATCCGATCGTTGCGCTGATCGATCCCATCATGTCGCGTCTGTCGGGCGATTGCTGGGGTAAGGCTGCCAATGCCATCCTGACCACCGACACTTTCCCCAAGCTTGCAACGGTCACCACAAAGATCAGCGGCAGGCAGGTCACTATCAACGGTATCGCCAAGGGTTCGGGCATGATCGCACCGGACATGGCAACCATGCTGGCCTTTGTTTTTACTGATGCCGCGATCCCCGCAGACGTGCTGCAGCACCTTCTGGCTGCAAGCGTCGAGCGCAGCTTCAACGCTATTACGGTCGATGGCGACACCTCGACCAGCGACACGGTGCTGGCCTTTGCCACCGGCGCTGCGAGGACCGCCGCCATCTCAGACCCCGCCGACCGCCGCCTGCGCGGGTTTGCAAAAGCGCTCGATGCGGTCTGCCTCGACCTTGCCCACCAGGTCGTCCGCGACGGCGAGGGCGCGCAGAAATTCATCTCAATCGAGGTCCAGGGCGCCGAAGACGACACCGCCGCCCGCCGCATCGGCCTCGTCATCGCCAATTCCCCCCTGGTAAAAACCGCCCTTGCAGGCGGTGATGGAAACTGGGGCCGGGTGGTAATGGCCGTTGGCAAGTCGGGCGAGGCGGCGAACCGGGACCGGCTGGCGATCTCGATCGGCGGCGTCAAGGTGGCAAGCCGCGGGGCGGTCGATCCTAGCTATGACGAGCGGATGCTGATCCCCCATATGAAAGGCCAGGAGATCGACATTCGCGTGCATGTGGGGGTCGGGCGCGGCCGCGCCACGGTGTGGACCTGCGATCTGACCCACGGCTATATCTCGATCAATGCCGATTACCGCAGTTAATGTGCTGCTGGTCGCCGCCTGTGCGCTGGTCGATGCGGACGGGCGGGTGCTGATCGCCCAGCGGCCGGAAGGCAAGACCATGGCCGGCCTGTGGGAGTTTCCAGGCGGCAAGGTCGAGCCGGGCGAGACACCGGAAGCAACGGTCATCCGGGAACTCCGCGAAGAGCTGGACATCGACGTCACCGAGGCGTGCCTAGCACCCCTGACCTTTGCCAGTCACGGCTATGAGACCTTTCACCTGATGATGCCGCTTTATGTCTGCAGGCGGTGGGAAGGCCTGGTTGCACCGCGCGAGGGACAGCAGGTCAAATGGGTGCGTGCGGTGAAGTTGCGTGACTATCCGATGCCACCCGCCGATATCCCGTTGATCCCGCATCTGATCGACATGCTCTAAGCAGAACCCCTTACAGTTTGTGTTCCTTGGTGCCCAAAACGTCTGCCAGGCGCTGTTTGGCGCTGCCCGGTGCGAGCGGCTTTTGCTGGCTGTCATGGGGTGCCCAGCCGGTCAGGTAGATGACCTGGAAGGTCGCCGGCACCCGCCCGTCCGCATCGGCGTATCTCTCATGATAAATTTCCGAGGCGCGCAGCAGCAGCCGCCGGCTTGCCGGCGTCCGGCTGCGGGCATCCAGCATGTTGGTCATCGCCATGGCCTTGAGATCGCGCATCAGGTCAAGCGCTGTGTCATAGCGCGCGGTGAGGCGGTCGGTATCGACAACAGGCAGGGCGAAGCCTGCGCGCTGGAGCAGGGACCCCAGGTCCCGCACATCGGCAAAGGGCGCAACCCTGGGGCTGGCGCCGCCGCACAGTTCGGTTTCAGCCGCCAGGAGGGCTAAGCGCAGCTCGGTCAGGGTGTCGCCGCCGAACAGGGCTGCAACAAACAGGCCGTCGGGTCTGAGCGCGCGTGCAATCTGGACCAGGGCGCCAGGCAGGTCGTTGACCAGGTGCAGCGACAGGGCGCTGACATAGAGTGCAAGGCCCGCTGATTTCAGCGGCAGCGCTTCCTCGTCGAGCACCAGGCGAGGGCCGTCAAGACGGCTAAGCTGGTTTTCGGCCAGGTCACCCAGACCCACCCAGCCGACCTTGCCGGTTGCCGCAAGGGCTTTGCATACAACACCGTCTTCACTATTGGTGCAGATACACGTTTCGAAATCACGGTTGATCGACGACAGGCGGTCAGCCATTTCCTCGGCGACAATGGTCATCAGAAAATTGCCGGATTTGTTTTGGCCGGCGGCGCGATTCCGGCGTAACCTGACCAGGCGGCGATCGAATATCTGCTGTTGGGGTGCGGTCATGCGGCCTGACGTGAGTTGATGAGCGTGCCGGTTAGGGAATGAGTTGTGTCTGTCATAGCCGATAACCAGGACGCGGTGAAGCCGCCCCGGACGGTGCGCCGCCATCGCTTTGCGCCGCACCTGCGGGCAATTGCTGCACAGACACCGGCGCGGGTTCTGGACTTCCTGCTGCCGCCGCAATGCCTGAGTTGCGGACAGCGGGTCAGTGCCCATCCGGGCCTGTGCGCGGTGTGCTGGCCGGCCATCGAATTTATCGAAAAACCCTATTGCCCGCGCACCGGTCTGCCGTTCGCCTTCGACCCGGGCGAAGGCGTGGTGAGCGCTGCGGCCCTGGCCAAACCGCCGCTCTGGCAGCGCGCCCGGGCAGCGGCCTGTTTCGGCCCGGTGACGCGCAGCCTGATCCACGCGCTCAAATATCGCGACCGGCTTGAAGCAGCCACCTTGATGGCGCGCCTCATGGCAAGTGCCGGCGGCGCTCTCTTATTGGATGCCGATATTATCGTGCCAGTGCCGCTCTATCGGGCGCGCCTTTGGAAACGCCGCTATAACCAGGCAGCCCTGCTGGCGGACGCCTTGCCGTGCAATGCTGCGGTGCCGGTGGCGACCGATCTGTTGCAGCGACGCCGCGCCACGCGATCGCAGGTCGGGCTTAATTTTCAGGACCGCCGGCGCAATGTGCGCGGCGCCTTTGCGCTCCGTCCGGACGTGGCACACAGGCTGGCGGGCCGCCGTGTATTGCTGGTCGATGATGTCATTACCACCGGCGCCACCGCTGGGGCCTGCACGCGTGCCCTGCTGGACGGCGGGGCAGCGGAAGTCGACGTGTTGGCATTTGCGCTGGTGTCGAACCCGCTGCGGGCCGATATTTAGGCCTTGCTGCCCGTTTTCGGCGGTTACACGACGTTAATCGGATGACGAAAAGATGATTGCGCGGATCTTGCGTTGTGCAGATAATCCGCCCATCTGTAGTGCAGGTGGATCAAACCTGACAAATAAATCCTGTTTTTCAGGGCATTTTGATCCGCAGATCTAATTGTGTAGTGGACCGAAATGGCAGCGATAACACTCTATACGTCGAAATTGTGCGGTTTCTGCTTTGCCGCCAAACGGCTTTTGAAGGAAAAAGGCGCCGATTTCGAAGAGATCGATGTCACCTTCAGCCCATCGGCCCGTCAGGCGATGATGGAGCGTGCCGGCGGCGGTCATACGGTGCCGCAGATCTTCATCGATGACCGCCATATCGGCGGCTGCGACGAGCTGCATGCATTGGACCGGGATGGCGAACTCGATACCCTCCTGGCAGTCTGACCATTGCCCGTGACCACAGATACTCACAGCTTCAAAACCGCATGCGTGCAGTTCTGTGCTGGCCGGGACGTTGCGCGAAACGTCGCGGAGGTGACTGAACTGGTGCGCGAGGCAGCAGCGCGCGGGGCAGAACTTGTGCTGACGCCTGAGATGACCGGCCTGATCGAACTCGACGGCAAGCGGCTCATGGCAAACACTTATGTGGAAGCCGACGATCCAGCGCTGGCGGCATTCTGCGCCCTGGCCGCTGATCTTGGGGTCTGGCTGTCGATCGGCTCGCTTGCCATACAAACCGCCGGTGATCAGTTGGCCAACCGGTCTTTCCTGATCGCACCCAACGGTACGATCGCTGCGCGGTGCGACAAGATCCATATGTTCGATGTCACGCTGGCGAATGGCGAGAGCTACCGGGAATCGAAACGTTACCGGCCGGGAGATCAGGCGGTGTGCGCCGACCTGCCCTGGGGCAGGATAGGGCTGACGGTGTGTTATGATTTGCGGTTTCCGACACTCTACCGCGCGCTGGCGCAGGCCGGTGCGATTTTTCTCACTGTGCCCTCGGCGTTCACCCGCCAGACCGGCAAGGCGCATTGGCATGTGTTGTTGCGGGCGCGGGCAATCGAGACCGGATCATTCGTGTTTGCTGCAGCCCAGACCGGGCTCCACGAGGCGGGGCGGGAAACCTATGGCCACAGCCTGATCGTCGACCCCTGGGGCGAGGTGCTGGCGGATGCGGGCGAGGAGACAGGCGTGATCGTCGCTGACATCGAGCCGAAACGTGCCCATGAGGCGCGCGAGCGGATCCCGGCACTCGACCATGACCGCAGTTTCGCGAAGCCGGAAGCGGTTCCAGGCGATCCCGGCCGGAAACTTGCGTCATGATCTCCTTTTCCCTGTGCTGCGACAAAGGCCATGAATTCGATGGCTGGTTCCGCAACAGTGCTGTTTTCGACGAACAGGCGGGGGCCCGTGAGCTTGCCTGCCCGGTGTGCGGCTCCAGCAAGATCGAAAAAACACTGATGGCGCCGAACATACCGGTCAAGGCAAACAAGAAGGACGATGGCAAGGACAGCGCTAACGCCGGTACCGACGAGAGCGCCGGTGATAACGCCAATGCGGGTGCCAGGGCGTCGGTGTTCGGTGGTGCTGCCAGTGCGGACACCCAGAAACTGGTCGAGCAGATCCGCGGCCTGCGCAAGCATCTGCGGGATGAGGCGGATTATGTCGGCGACAAATTTGCCGAGGAAGCTCGCAAGATCCACTATGAAGAAACGGAAAAGCGCGGCATCTACGGCGAAGCCAGCCTGGATGAGGCGCGCGAACTTCTCGAAGAAGGCGTCGGTGTCCTGCCGATACCGAGCCTGCCCGAAGACCACAACTGAGCGTCCCGGCTTTCGAGCGTTTGCAGTCTGAACTTCTGCAGCAACCTGCGTTCTATTGGACGCGGGCAAGTTGCTCTAGCAGCCACAAATCAATTCTGATTTTGGCTGGTCATCCAGTTTTGGACTTGCGGAGCGTCCGTTTGTGGCCGGAAAACGGATCTTTCTGAACCGTCCACCAAAACGGGGGAAGACCAAAGTGCCATGCCCGGACATGTGGCCTCGAACAAGCTCACCGACTGTATATCGGTTAGATAGTGCCCTGCGAAATCATTAGTGACGGACATGCCGTTGTACAATCCGCTCACGTTTGAGATAATTTCGAAGTATTGTTGCTTTGCAACTGCTATTGAATTTTGAGGGCCATGGATTTCAATCAAGTTCGCTACTTCCTTGCTGTCGCTGATACGCTGAATTTCACGCGCGCGGCAGAGCGGTGTTACGTCTCTCAACCGGCCCTTACACAGGCGATCAAGCGCCTGGAATCAGAGCTTGGCGGCGAGTTGATACGTCGCGATGGCAGAAATACCGAACTTACCGAATTGGGGAAATCGTTACGCGGGTACTTCCAGCAGATCGATCAAACCCGACATCTAGTACGTTCAACCGCGAAAGCCGTGACAGCTGGTGAAGTTGCAGAGCTCAATATCGGGCTTATGTGTACGATCGGTCCCAAAGTGCTTGGGGGGATGCTTGACGCATTTAGGATGGAGCATCCTGCAGTGTCGATTGTGCTGCACGACGTAAAACCATCGTCAATTCCTGATCTATTGTTGTCTGGTGCGCTTGACGGTACGTTTTGCGCGCGCCACGGCCCGCCCCATCCCAAGTTGCGTTACGTCACTCTCTTTGAGGAAGCCATGGTCATCGCGTTCCCCACGGATCACGAATTTGCGGAGAGAGAAAGCGTACCTCTGAATGAAGTAACGAAGCAGCACTACGTTGATCGTCTTCACTGTGAGTTTAGAGAGGAGGTCAATGAGTCATTCAGAAACCAAAATCTAGAATTGGACGTCGTTTTTCGCAGTGAGCGGGAAGATTGGATCCAGAGTCTCGTTCGAGACGGCATAGGTGTCACTTGCATCCCGCGGTACTCACTCTTGGGTTCGGAACTTGACTATCGGCCGATCGTTGATCCTGTGTTGTCGCGGAAGGTTGACTTTGTTGTTGCTGATCAGGCGGAAATCACACCTGCCTTAAGCATGCTTGTCGAACGGGCCAGCAGTTACGACTGGCCGCCATATCAGCCCGCAGTGATGCCAATCGGCTAAATTGGTGACCCACCCATCTCGTGACGCGGCGGACAGTGGTGCCGTCATAAGCGGCACTTATTGGCTTCGATCAAATCGATATTTCCGTCTCCAGGATTGGGCCAGTAAGATCTCATTACGAATGAGCGGAAACAGACCAAAGCAACAACGAAATAGACACTGGAGAATTCTGGAATGATGGGCCGAACGAAAAAGTTGGCAGGTGCACTTCTTTCAGCCTCCATAGTCGCTACGTGCCTGACTAGCGTGGGGCAGACTTCCGGCCACTTCATTTCAGGGTTACAGGGGCAGTACCCAGCCTATGATCTCAATGACACCTATGTGTTCCAGTCCAGCAATGAGGGATATACGACTTTTATTTCCTCGGCCAATCCGAGCAAACCAGGATCGACGAATTCGCCCTCACGTGTAGTGTTTGGGAATGAGGGGCTCTACAACCTGCATATCGCGCGAGACGGTGATTTCAAAACCGGTATGACTCTTGTGTTTTCTTTCAATGGAGACAGTGTTGAAATTCGAATGATCGATGCACCCAATGCGTCAGTTGGAGAACCCGGCGACCTTCTGGGCGGCGGCAAAGTGGGTGAGGACTTCACCCTTCAGAACGGAATTGGGGTTTGGACCGGGAGGGGAGATGAACCGTTCTTTGGAAACGGCGTCGGACTAGCAAAATTCAATAGCGCCAAACAAGAGGGCAGGTTTGCCCCTGACGTCTTTAAGGAAGATGGCGATTTGTTCGCTGGTGCAACGGCCAGTTTCTTAGTGGTGGATGTTCCAAATCAGATGCTCGGCGAACAGGTCAAGTTTTTCACCACCACGTCAGTCATGCATCGCGGCAAGTGGGCGCAGATCGATCGCCATGCAAACGTACTGTTTCCCTATGTCTTTCTGGCCGATACACCTGCCGTTCAAGAGGATCATGGGCAGCATCGACCTGATCTGGACGTTGAAGAGCGCCGACAGGCGATCGTGAACAATGTCTTTTGGGCAGTATCCGCATCCAAGGCGAAACCGGATGGCGCCATGGAATATGCCAACAGAATTGCCGACATGATCATGCCTGACGTCCTGACTTACAAAGTGGGAACAGTTGCTCGTTATGCAGTGACGGGATTGAACGGGCGCGCCCTACCTGACGATGCGATGAATACCGTGTTGCAGCTTATGAACGGTGTCGCTGTAGACGACAACGCTTACAATGCAAAGCGCTATACCGCTCAGTTCCCCTACATTATTCCTCAAAAGTAGCAGCCGAATTTCGCCCCGACATTGCCTTTGTTCAGCTTGTAGTGAAGGCGGCGATTGCAATCACGGACCGGAGTGGCGTCATGAAGAAGTCTTTGTATGCAGCTACGGTTTTTGCATGTTGTATCGGTGCGGCGTTCGCCGAACAACTGCAACTGAAGCTGCCCGCTTCCTTCAATCCAGATGGAACGATCAATCGCCCGCTAAATCATAGGCAATGGGTTAATGTGGGTACGACCCTAATCCCCAAGGGAGAAGTCAACATCATTGATGGTCTTCCGATAGAGACAAATGAGTACATCGATACTTACGTCGAGCCTATGGCATTCGCGATCTATATGGCAACAGGTACTTGGCCGAACGGGACGCAGATAGTCAAAGAGTTCACGGCTACGAAAGAAGCGAAGCCCGGTGATGCGTTGGCAGAGAGCCACTACAACGGATTGGCGATGCTCGTGAAGGATACAGAGCGGTTTCCCGTGGAGACTGGTCATCTGGGATACTTCAATTTCGGCCATCATCCTGAGCCCTATGAGATGAGGTCGTCCCTCATGCCTCGCGAACAGTGTTCATCATGCCATGAGGCTTCGGCCAGCGATCAGCAGAACATTTTCGCGGATCATCATATCGGACTGAGACGAAAGGTTGACTGAACGTCACTCCCAATTGACCATTCACCGGACAATGAACGTCAGTGAATTGAATTCTTGCTAACTGTCATCTGACTGTGTTCGCAATGTCCGCTGTGGGCCACAAGCGGAATTTGACGCCGCCGTGCGTATGCCTGTTTAACCCCCGAAAGCAGCTGTAAGTGCACGGAATTTCTGCTTACCTCCCGACAACGGACCCAATGGACGGGGACCTGGTACTTCCGTTTAGTGCCAGTATCCTACATGGCGAGACATGCTGAACGGGATACGGATGTGGCCCGCCTGCACGCTCATCGGTCAGCTGTCGTCGCATCGATTGGGACAGACAAGCCATGTTTCACCCGGTCCATGACCACCATCGTGTGAAACCGGCGAATGTTTGGGTTGTCAAAGAAGAACTGCTGAGTGAAGCGTTCGTAGTGTTGCATATCAGGGGCCGTCAGGATCAAAATGAAGTCCACTTCACCCGTGACGTAGTAGCATTGCATAACTTCCGGAGTTGCAGTCATAGAGCGTTTGAAGTCCGCCATGATGCTCGGATGTTCACGCTCCAGGGTGACCTCCACCACCATCATCAGTTGGCGGCCGACTGTCTCTGGAGCAACCACGCATATTTCCCGTTCGATAATGCCCGAAGAACGTAACTTGGCCAGCCGGCGTTGGCATGCTGAGGGTGACAGTCCAACCTCACGGCTCAGATGATCGGCGGTGAGCCGTCCGTCATTCTGCATGAGGTTGAGGATCGAAACGTCAAACTCATCCATCTCACAACTCAAATAAATTAGGCGCACTATTCGATTATCTTACCTATTTTTCCTACTAATCGCCAGATATGAACGATTATTTCCCATCTTTGGGCTGTTACACTGTTTTGAGCAGATATGGATCCGGAGGGAGAAATGGGAGAGCCAACTGCATCAGCCCGCAGCTTAAATCTGGCTCAAACCGTCACTGCCGCTGAATGTGCGTTGGCCGATGGCAAGACACTACCTTTCTCTCTGATCTCCAATCCAGACATTCATTCAATCGATCTGAACGCGATTTTTAAAAAGAGTTGGCAAGCGGTCTGCCCGGAAGTGTCGGTGCGCAATCCGGGCTCAATTCATCTCTGCAAGCTTGGGGATGTTCCGATTGTTCTCACGCGCGATCAAGACGGAACCTTGCGCGGATTTGTGAATGTATGCCGCCATCGCGGCTATCCGGTTGCCCAAAAGGACGGCCTGATGCGCAGGCTCACCTGCCGCTACCATGGCTGGACTTATCGTCTCGACGGCACGGTGCACAGTGTACCGGAAGCAAGCCAGGCAGAGCTGGCAAACTACAAGTGCCTGTCGCTTGTGCCGATCTCGGTTGAGAGCTGGCGCGGGTGCATCTTTGCCCATCTTAATCCTGAGGCTTCTTGTCTGACCGCATCGTTCGATGGTCTGGAGGACATCGCAGATGATTGTGCTTTCCAATTGTCTGACTATCGTTGGCTGAGGCGATTGGATCTGGACATCCCCAGCAATTGGAAACTCGTTTATGACAATGTGGTCGAGTGCTATCATTGTCCGGCGATGCACGCCCGCACGCTCAACACGCTCTATGAAGCAAGTGGGTTCGATGACATCTCCTGGCAGGGCCGGATCAGAAAGGTCAGCGCCAGGCTCAAGCAGGCGGACGAGCTTCATCACACCATTCAGCTTTTCCCCGGCACCTATCTGGTCATGGATCCAATGGTGGGGATCGTTGGGCGCTTCTATCCAAGCGGCCCGGCGACAACGAAGCTTGAGTTCCATTTTCTCGCTGCACCGGGTGCGTCGGATGAGGATGCCGGACACTATGCTGAAATGTGGTGCCAGACGATGCATGAGGATGGTGAGATCCTGGCGGCACAGCGGCCAGGCGTAACCGCCGGCCTGCTGGACCACGGCTATCTGTTGGCCGGCCCGGAATCTTCGGTCATTGGCGTCCAACAACTGATCCTGGAAGCCTACCGCGCCGCATTGGCCGCGCCGGATCATTCAACCGATGGAGACGGGCATGCAGCTATCGCGTGAGGAGCTTCTTTCCGGTTATCGCACCATGCAGACCATCCGCATGTTCGAAGATCGCGTAAACCGCGAAATGGCATCGGGCGATGTACCTGGCGCGGTCCACCTTTATGCCGGCCAAGAGGCCTCAGCAGTGGGCATTTGCATGCACCTAAACGATGGAGACCGCATTGCGTCCACGCACCGTGGACACGGCCATTGCATTGCCAAAGGGTGCGATGTGAACGGCATGATGGCGGAAATCTTCGGCAGGGCGAATGGCATTTGTCACGGTAAGGGCGGATCCATGCACATTGCCGATTTGGACAAGGGCATGATGGGCGCGAACGGCATTGTCGGCGGCGGGCCGCCCTTGATTTGCGGGGCGGCGATGACCGCCAAGTATCGCAAGACCGGGGCCGTGGCGGTTGCCTTTGCCGGTGATGGCGCATTCAACCAGGGCACCACGCAGGAATCCCTCAATCTGGCGTCGATCTGGAAACTGCCAGTGATCTTTGCGATTGAAAACAACGGCTTCGCTGAGGCGACAAGCACAGAATATGCCGTTGCCGGTGACATTGTCGCGCGCGCTGCCGCATACGGCATACCGGCCGAAGAGGTCAATGGTCTCGACCTCTTTGCTGTCCACACCGCAGCACAAAAGGCGGTCGAGCGCGGCCGTGCCGGCGAAGGGCCGAGCATGCTGCATATCAGAACACCACGTTACTACGGACATTTTTCAGGCGATGCGGACACCTACCGCACCGCGGAGGAAAAGGAGGCGATGCGGCGCGACCAAGATTGCCTCAAGTGGTTCCGTCAACGTGTTAGCGAGGCGGCATTGCTCGATGCCGACCAGATGGACGCAGTCGATACGGAGGTTGCTGCACTGATTGATGAGGCGGTCGCGTTTGCTCGGGCCGGTCCGCCGCCCGCCACCGATGAGGTGGCGACCGATGTCTATGTTGATTATTGAAGGTGGCCGCTATGCCTAGGAAGTCATATCGACAGGCTCTGAATGAAGCGCTGCGCCACGAGATGGCCCGTGATGACAGTGTGATCGTTCTGGGCGAAGACGTTTGCGGCGGCACAGGTGCTTCTGGGGAAAAGGATGCCTGGGGCGGCGCATTTGGCGTCACGAAGGGGTTGCTGGCCGAGTTTGGTCCTGAGCGCATCATGGACACACCGATCACCGAAAGCGCCTTTATTGGTGCGGCGGCTGGTGCAGCAATGACCGGCCTTCGCCCGGTGGCCGAGATCATGTTCGTGGACTTTCTGGGCGTGTGTTTCGACCAGATTTTCAACCAAGCCGCAAAAGTGCGCTACATGTTCGGCGGCAAGGCAGTGACGCCGCTTGTCATCCGCGCAAGCTTCGGTGCCGGGGCGCGCTCAGCCAGCCAGCACAGCCAGGCCCTCTATCCCCTGTTTGCCCACATCCCTGGCCTCAAAGTCGTGGTTCCATCCAATCCGTATGATGCCAAGGGGCTTTTGATCGAAGCCATTCGCGACGACGACCCGGTGATCTTTCTTGAGAATAAGATGCTCTATGACACCGAAGGCGAAGTGCCGGATGGCGCCTACACGGTTCCGTTTGCTGAGGCCGGGATCCTACGGGAAGGTGATGATGCAACGATTGTCGCCATTGGCCGCATGACGGCGGTGGCCGAGAGCGCTGCAGAAAAGCTCGCGGCGGACGGTATCGATTGCACAATTTTAGACCCGCGCACCATATCTCCGCTTGATGAGGACACGATATTGGACTTCGTTGAGGAGACCGGTCGTCTTGTCATTGTTGATGAAGCTTACCCGCGCTGTGGCACCGCGGCAGACATCTCTTCGATTGTTGCGGAAAACGCCTTTGGCGCCTTGAAGGCGCCGATTATAAAGGTCACCCCGCCTCATGCACCAGTGCCATATGCACCGGAACTAGAAGAGGCTTTTTTGCCCGATGCCACAAAGGTTGAGGCCGCTGTCCGCAAGGTTATGGGAACGGGTTGATGGCAAATGGCATTCACCCTGTTGCTATGCCCAAATGGGGCATGACCATGACCGAGGGCACGGTCGCTCAGTGGTTGGCGGACGAGGGCGACACGATTGAGCAAGGCGGTGAATTTCTGGAGATCGAAACCACGAAGATCACCAACGTCGTGGAAGCCGAGGCGAGCGGCACATTGCGGCGCTGTCTGTGCCCGGCCGGCAGCACAGTGCCCGTGGGCACCTTGTTGGCCGTAATCGTCGAAGACGGTGTGAGTGACAACGACCTTGAAGCCTTCATCTCCGGTTACGTGGCTCCGGAGCAGAGCGCTGATGTGGGAGCCACTGATGGCCCGGAAATGCGCACCGTCAGGGCCGGCGACCAGGACTTGAATGTGGCATCCATAGGCGAGGCCGCCGAAGCCATGGTGTTCCTGCATGGGTTTGGCGGCGATCTGAACAGCTGGATGTTCAACCAACCTGTGTTGGCGGAACACTTCTCGACCCATGCCATCGATCTGCCGGGGCATGGCAGATCAACTCTAGAGGTTGGCCAGGGATCCGTTCCGCATTTTGCGGCCAACGTTCTATCCCTGTTGGATGCGCTTGAAATCTCTGCCGCACACTTGGTCGGCCATTCTCTTGGCGGTGCGATCTCGCTTTTTCTCGCGCTGCATCACTCCGAACGTGTGCTGTCCGCGTCACTGGTGTGCCCAGGCGGGCTGGGTGCGGAGATCAACTTGGACTTTGTAGATGGCTTCATCGCCGCGGATCGCCGCAAGGACATGAAGGCGGTATTGGCTCATCTGTTTGCCTCGCCAGAGACCGTGCAGCGCAGGATGGTCGAGGAGAGCCTGCGCTACAAAAGGTTGGACGGTGTCTCCGAAGCGCTGCAGGCCATCCGCGCCGCAAACTTCACCGAGACCGAACAGGCGGACGGTATGCGTGATCTGCTCGGAACGCTGAAGGTCCCTGTGCAGGTCATCTGGGGTGCTGAGGACCACGTCATTCCCGCCGCTCACGCCAGCGGTCTGCCGGAGGCCGTGCAAACTCATATCATCGAGGCCGCCGGACACATGCCGCACATGGAGGCTGCTGGTGAGGTCAACAGGTTGCTTCAGGAACTTGCAGCACACCAGGAGCGCTAATCCATGGCAGGCAAAGGCATACCAGGACTGGCAGGACCAGAGCACGTGGGCATCACCGTGCCAAACCTTGAGACCGCCGTGGCGTTTTTCGTGGACGTGATTGGCTGCGACCTGGTTTTTGACGGGGGCGCTTCGGGCAAGGATCCGCAGTTCATGCAAACCAGTCTCGGTGTCCATCCTGACAGCGAGCTCAAATACTGTTTCTTGCGCTGCGGCCACGGTGCCAATTTTGAAGTGTTTGAGTATTCATCGCCTGATCAGAACCCCAAACTGCCAAAAAACAGCGATGTGGGCGGCCATCACATTGCATTCTATGTCGATGACATTGAGGCGGCGGTGGCGCACCTCAAGTCGAACGGGGTGACGGTGCAAGGAGAGATCAACCGGATCGCCGAGGGTCCAGCGGCCGGCTCTGCCTGGGTCTATTTTCTTGCGCCCTGGGGATTGCAGCTCGAATTGGTGAGCTATCCCAACGGCAAAGGCTATGAAGCCAACGCAAGCGTCCGCCTGTGGCACCCCGCAATGCCGGAGCGTTAGAGATGGATTGGGCGCTTATTGCAGCTTTCGACTTTGAAGTGATCTGGCGATACCTTCCCGCTCTTTTGAAAGGCCTTTGGAACAACGTCATTCTGACTGGACTCGGATTCGTCGCCGGCGGCATCGTGCTGGGTACATTGTTGGCGATTGCTAATCTGTCACCTTACCGATTGATCCGATGGCCCTGCTTTGTGTTCGTTGAGTTCTGGCGCTCGACACCTCTGCTGGTGCAGGCCATCTGGATGCACTTCGCCTTTCCGGTTTTTTCAGGACTGCAGACCACTCCGTTCCAAAGTGCGCTCCTGGCGCTCATCTTCAACGTCTCTGCCTATTGCAGTGAAATCATTCGTGCAGGCATTTTGGGTGTTCCTGTCGGTCAGTTCGAAGCGGCCCGAGCCCTCGGCTTGCCGGGCCGGGTCATGTGGCTGAAGATCGTGCTGCCCCAAGCGGTCAAGATCGTCATCCCGCCGCTGATCGGCACGGTGATCTCCATCTTCAAGGCGACCGCCATTCTGTCGGTACTGGCCATCAACGATGTGATGCGTGCAGCACAACGGATCAGTTCCTACACGATCAAGCCGATCGAGATTTACACAACCGCCGCCCTGTTGGCCTTCACTGTCGGGCTGATCATCACCCTTATCGGCGCCAGACTGGAGCAGCGCTTTCGGCGCGGTGAGGTGTAAGTCATGGAATTCCAGTTCAAGGTCATCACACAGAACTACCCGTTGTTGATCGAAGGATTTTGGATCACCGTGCAGGTGACACTGATTGCGCTTATCATCGGTATCGTTTTAGGGGCCGCCATTTGTGCAATGCGTCTCAACGGCGAGCGTGTGCTCGACCGAATTGCTGCAGGATACATTGTCTTTTTTCGCGCAACTCCTGAGATGATGCTCATCTTCTGGGGATACTTCTGCGTACCACTGATTTTTCAGGTGAAGGTTTCCGGACTTTGGGCTGGAAGCGCCACGCTGGGGCTCGTCACTGCCGCCTATCTGGCGGAGATTTTCCGGGCCGGCATCAACGCGGTTCCGGCAGGTGAATTTGAAGCGGCCACCGCCCTGGGGCTGAAGGGCTACCCAAAATGGCGGTTCATTGTCCTGCCGCGGGCACTCAGGCTGATGGTGCCGCCGCTGGTGAACTACTTCACCGAGCTCTTGAAGAACACAACCTTGCTGTCGGGCATCGGGGTCGCCGAACTGGCGCTTCAGGCCTATCTGCTCGGCGGCCAGACCTTCCGTTATGTGGAGTTTCTGAGTGCAATCGCGCTCATCTATTTCGCCATCATCTTCCCGTTAAGCCTGCTGTCACGGCGGCTTGAGATCCACGAGGTAGGGCGATGATCCGGCGAATTAAACCCGTGTGGCCAAATGCAAACACACGGGAAACAAAGGTGCACACCGGTCTTGATCGTTTGGATTTGAGCCCGGTCGGCACGCAATCTAGAGAGAGGAGGAGACAAACATGACCATCTCCAAACTGTACAAGCTGATAATAGCGTCTTTGGCCGCTCTTTGCCTTCTGGCAACTGCAGCGTCCGCCCAGTTAATCAAAGAGATCCAAGACCGGGGCGTGCTCAAGGTAGGAATGGCGGAAAGCCCGCCCTGGCAATCACCAAACCCATCTTCAGGCGAGTATGAGGGCTTCAACGTCGATCTAGCCAAGCGTGCCGCTGATCTGATGGGCGTCAAACTGGAAGTGGTGCCGGCCACCTGGTCAACCCTGATCCCCGGCTTGTCCGCAAAGCAGTATGACGTGGTGTTCGCCAACCTGTTCGCCACGCCAAAGCGTGCCTTGGTGGTGAATTTCACCGATCCCTACTCCACATATGGCTTCCATATCGTCGTCAATGCCAGCTCCAGCGTGCAATCGCTCGGAGACCTGAACTCCGATAAGGTCACTTTCGTGGGCATGAGCGGCACGGTTGAAGAAAGCTATCCCAAAGAGCTTTATCCGGACGCCAAGGTGAAAGGCATTGCGACCAACGATATCGCAGTTTGGATCGGTGAAGTGGCCTCAGGCCAGGCCGATGCTGCGTTTCTTGACCCAGGCACTTTCCGGATCCTCAAGACCAAGAACCCGGCCTTGGGTGACAAGTTGCGGGTGCTCAATGACGAGAACAACCTGGTGAAGCCCGTTGGCTTGGCCTATGCGGTGCGGCCCGCGGACACGCACATGCTTCAGTTCTTGAACACTTTCATCCAGGACTTTGTGCGCAACGGCGAGCACATCACTTTGCGCGACAAATGGTTCGAGATCCTTGCCAAGCGCAAGTGAGCTGAAGTGCAGAAACCAAGACGATACCGACCGGCCTTAGCGCCGGTCGGCGGGGGAATCTTTTCGCGCTCTCTAACCGGGAACAGCACGTGATGACGTTTGAAGATTACTTGGCAAGCCATGTGCACAACGCCAGGGCCGCAAGTTGTGCTGAATATGGCGAGCTGGAAAGCCAGATCCTGAATTTGAGTGCGTTCCAAAAGGCATGGGACGAGATCACCTCCTGGCCGGATTATGAGGCCACCCCCCTTGTCCCGCTGCCCGAAATGGCCCGCAGGCTGGGTTTGAAGGCAGTGCTGCAGAAAGACGAAGGAAAGCGCTTTGACCTGAAAAGCTTCAAGGCGCTGGGGGGCGCCTATGCGGTGCTCGGGATCCTTCAGCGCCACCTGCACGACAAACACGGCCTGGAGGGCGTGACGTCCGGCCAATTTCAGGCTGGCGCACATAGCGATTTGATCAAGGATATCATTGTCGCCACCGCCACGGATGGCAACCATGGCCGCTCCGTCGCCTGGGGAGCTCAGATGTTCGGGTGCCGGTGCAAGATCTACGTGCATGAACATGTGAGCCAGGTGCGTGAGCAGGAAATCGCCAAGTTCGGGGCCGAAATTGTTCGGATTGCCGGCGACTATGATGCTTCAGTTCGGCAATGCGCTGCCGACGCTGACGTCAATGGCTGGCAGCTTGTCGCCGACACCAGCTCAGGCGGCGGTCAAACTGATGTTCCCAAGATGGTGATGCAAGGTTACACCGTCATGGTACAGGAAGTTCTCGACCAGTTGGCCGGTGCTGCAATACCAACACATGTTTTTGTGCCAGGTGGTGTGGGCGGTCTTGCGGCTTCTGTTGCCGCGCATCTGTCGATGCGCCTTGGCGCCGAGTGTCCACGTATCGTCGTGGTCGAGCCTACCAAAGCCGATTGCATCTTCCGCAGCATCCAGGCAGGTGAGCCGACCGCCATCACAGTGGGCGACACATTTATGGCCTGTCTGTCTGCAGGGGAAGTGTCGCCGCTTGCCTGGCCTATTCTGGAGCGTCATGTGGATGATGTTCTCGCGCTGCCCGATGAAGCGGCGGTGCAGGCAATGCGTGTTCTGGCCGCCGGTATGGACGCAGATGCGGCACTTGTGGCCGGCGAATCCGGCGCTGCGGCGATGGCCGGCCTGATCGCAGCCGCAAACAACGAACCATTGCGCAACGAGCTGCAGCTGACCGAACGCTCAAGTGTGGTTACCATCGGCAGCGAAGGCGCAACCGACGCGGAAACTTTCGCACGGGTTGTGGGAAAATCCGCGGCGCAAATTGAGGCCGCGGCCTGAATGTCAACCGATCTGCCAGCCACCGTCCACCGTGATGGATTGCCCGGTCACATAGCGGGAAAGATCGCTCGCCAGATACACGTAGGTTCCTGCCAGTTGATCGAGCGGTCCCAGGTGCCCAACCGGGATGCGGCTCTCCAGCGCGTGCCGCACGTCAGTTTCATTTTGGCCGGTCAACGCCGCCCGATCGCGAAACAACTGCCGGATCATATCGGTGTCCATTTGACCGGGGCACACGCAGTTGACCAGAATATCGTTCTCCGCCAGTTCCGCGGCGAGGCATTGCATCAAGCCAATCATGCCGAATTTGGAGGCCGAGTAGGCGGAGTTCTCGCGGCCACCACGCTGGCCGAACAACGAAGAGGTCAGGACAATCCTTCCCCCGGTCCCTTGGTCAATCAGCCTTTGTGCGAATATCTTTGCGGTGATGAAGGCACCGGTAAGATTGACGTCGATGACCCGCCGGAAGCCCGCAACGTCCGTGTCAACAGCATGCTGAAGAAGCAGAATGCCGGCATTCGGAACAATAATGTCAACCTTTCCAAGGGTCTGGACCGTATGGTCGAGCGCAACCCGTGTTTGGGCTTCATCCGTAACGTCCAGAATGGCGGCATGAGCACGATCCCCAAGGGTTTCCGCGGCTTCAGCAACCTTTTCGCCTTCGATATCGGCCAGCATGACCGTTGCGCCATTTTGCAAAAACGCCCGCGCTACGGCCAGGCCAATCCCCTGCGCGCCACCGGTCACAAACGCAGCCTTTCCTTCAAGCAATCCGGAGTTGCTCATGATCTGCTCCTTAGAAATTCTCCGCTCACACTATTTGACTTGCCTAACGGCAGGTCAAGCTCGCCGCGGGTTCATCGGTGATATCTGTTGGGATGACTACAGCATTCACAAAAGACGAAATCGCCAGGCTGGCTGCAGACATCGATGGTTTTGTGGAAGGCCGGCGTGAAAGCCTGCTTGAACTGTGCAGGGAGTTGGTGGCGGCGCGCAGCGTCAATCCGCCGGGAAGGACGATTGAAGCCGCCGCCGTGGCTGAGGCCTTTTTGGATGGCAGCAACGTGATCTGCGAAACTTTGGTCAACGATCCTTCCAAACCAAATCTGATCTCTCAGGTGAACGGAAACGGCCCAGGTGCGCACCTCATTCTAAACGGTCATTTGGACACGGTCAGTCCGGGACGAGAGGCTGACTGGTCAGTCCCATTGTTCGAAACGCAGATTGAAGGCAGCAACATGACCGGGCTCGGCATGGGCAATATGAAGGCGGGCGTTGCCGCCTTGAGCCTCGCTTTCGTTTGGCTCAAGCAGAACACACACCGCTGGTCGGGCAAGGTTACATTCACGGCAGTCGCGGATGAAACTGTATTCGGCCCCGATGGGGCCGGCTGGCTGCTGGGCCAACGCAAGGATTTGAAGGGAGATGCTGTCATCTGCGGTGAGGGCCCGGGCGATATGAACCTTGCGATTGCGGAGAAAGGGTTGCTTTGGGTGGAACTCACGGCCACCGCCCCGTCAGGGCAAGGCATGCTTGCACGCCCTGGAGGATCTGCAACGTCGAGATTAGCCTGTGCCCTAGCGCGCATCGATCCCTGGAACGAGATTCACGTTGAGCCACCCGCCGAGATTGCAGAAGTGGCGCCCAATGCGGGTGATCATGGGCAAAGGTTGTCGGTCAACATCGGAACCATGAAAGCTGATGGTTTTGTGAGCCAGATCGCCACGGAAGCAACAGCTGAAATCGATTTCCGGGTGCCACCGGGAATGGCAACTGCTGACATCGAAGATATGCTGAACGAGCTGTGCAAAGAAACGCCCGGCTTGAGCTGGAGCAGGATCAAAGGTTGGGAGCCGAACTGGAGCGTGTTAAACGAGCCAGTAGCTGAGGCTGCCGCAAATGCGGCCCAAGTGGTTCGAAATCGTGCCCCAAAACCCGTAGTCAGACTTCCTGCGAGCGATGCCAGCCGCTGGCGTTCACTCGGTGTGCCCGCAATTTGCTTCGGACCTCAGCCTCTATTGGCTTCCGGCGTGGACGACTTCGCTCGCGTCGATGACATAGTGGCTTGCGCAAAGATTTACGCCTTGGCCAGTACGTTTTACCTGTGCCGCTGATCTGCGCCCACCTTGCCGCTCAATCGGGCGACGTGAGGCTGTGTCACAAGTCCGATACATTTGCACGTCGGCCACCGGAGCAAAGCCGCAACGCCAAACGAAGGCCAAAGTGCCAGGAACTGACTTTGGAAAACATAGTACAAGCCAACGAACTTTATTCCGTTCCTCTCTTGGCTATGCTGTCGCAAACGACACCAAGGACGCCATGAAATACACACCTCTGAGTGCCGCTCCTGCTGATGCTGAAGCCCGCAGGGCCTTTGAGCCCGTCATCTGCTATCCGGTCGATAAACTACCCGCCCATGATCCTTCCGTCTTCGCCGCTGCGCGTGAGAGCATGACGTTGATCGGCGAGGTTTTGGTACAACCGCGTGACGCCAGGATGTTTCATGTTCCGCAAGGGCATTTCTTCCGAATTGTTTGCCCGGAGGGGTCCCAGGTCGGCGATCTCAATCTTTGGAATGCCGACGATCTGTGTGAGCGTTTCTTTAGCGGGAAGACGCGCGCATTGCACGGGACGCACGTCAGCACCGGAGACAAACTATGGAGTAATCTGCCATATATCCGACCATTGGCCACCATCACCTATGACACGCTTGACTGGTACGGCTGGGATGAATTTGGTGGCAGCGTTCATGACGTTATCGGTACGCGTTGCGATCCATATACCAACGTGTTGCTGACCGGGAACGAGTATCACTATTGTTGCCATTCAAACCTGACACGGGCGCTCGCACACGAAACCGGCTTGAGCCTTGATGCGGCGGAACCTCATATCCACGACGTGTTGAATGTCTTTATGTGTTCGGGCTTCACCCCCGATACGAAACAGTACTTCATCAAGGCCAGCCCGGTGCGTGCCGGAGACTATCTGGAAATGTTTGCCGAGATTGATTTGCTCGGCGGTCTTTCAACATGCCCTGGCGGGGATTGTTCTGTGAGCCACTCAAGCGACGCCGCAATCTGCGCGCCTCTCAAGATAGAAATATACAGGCCGGCGAACGGCACGCTGACACGCTGGGAACCACCTGGGCGTTCGACCTATAGCGGCACCCATGGCACTTAGAGCATGATCTCTTTATATCGGGTCATTTGATGGTGCCAAATCAGCCCACCGGTCAGGCGCGGCGTGCGGCGCGATGTGGTGCATCGCACAAACGCTGCAACACAGCCGGTGGGCTGATTTGGCCCACCGAAGGCCTGGTTTTCGCGCCCGCTGGACTGCGTTACGGTCCACTTGTGGTCAACCAGACCACGGCGTGGAACGTGCCTTGCCAGCAGACGCGAAAACCAGGTCAAATCGATCCGATATAAAGAGATCATGCTCTAGTTGCTGATGGCGCCGAGCACCGGAAATCTTAAAGCCAGATCTGGATGTCCGATGAGTCCGATGGGCACTGGAGCGCCCTTGGAAACCAGATAAAGTTCTGTGACGGAGACTTTGTCCCGGAGCGTACATATGAATGAGAGAAAGGCCAGGAATGAAAGCACACATTGTTCTCGCACATCCCGAACGCCGGTCGTTCAACGGCCTCCTCGCAGAGACAACCCGGTCGAATCTTTCTTCGGACGGATGGGAGGTAACCTTCTCTGACCTCTATGGTCTGAATTTCGATCCCTGCGAGGCCCCGCGACATTACACGTCGCGGGCCGATCCCGACCAATTCCACGCCCAGACGGAACAGCGCTTCAATGCCAATAATGGCACGACGCCTGGTGATGTCATGCAAGAGGTTGAGCACATTCTAGCCTGTGATCTCTTGGTTGTTCACTTCCCGTTGTGGTGGTTCGGCATGCCGGCGATTTTGAAGGGGTGGATCGATCGCGTGTTCGTCTACGGCACGGTGTATCGCAGCACAATGCGTTACGACGCCGGGATTTGTGCGGGCAAGAAGATGCTGGCTTGCGTCACCACCGGAGCGTCGGAAGATTCCTGCTCTTTCAACGGTCGTGAAGGCGATACCCGGCTCCACATGTGGCCGATCCTGTTCCCGTTTCGCTATATCGGCTTTGACGTTCTGACGCCGGAGATATTGCACGGCATCGGTGGTGTTGCGTTCGTGGAGGGGCACGAGGACGGAACCAGCGCCATTGATCAGTACACGCAACGATGGGAAGATCAGCTTACGCATGTCTCCGATCGTCCGCTCGTGCGCTACAATCGTGATGATGAGTTCGATGAGAACAAGCGCCTCGTCCCGGATGCGCCAACATACTCATCATTCATCTCTCACGTGTCCGACACGCCATGGGAATAGCGGTTTTGCTCTGGCGGGTGAGGAAGCTAACATGGCAATAGAGCTTGCAGCACTTCCGCTCCGGGTCATCTCCGGAAGTTTACAGCCCACCGGAAGCACTTCCGCTTCACCCCCGAAACCGGTCGTTAAAGGGTGGAAAGCCTGGATTACCCCTGACAGCGGACTCTATCTGAGCATGCGCAGCACTTCTGTTTGGTGCCAATTCCCGATGTACGGCGCGGAATGAAGGTTTCCCGGCTGACCGAAGCACACCGCGCGACGTTCCGGCGGGTACTGAACGGCATTCTTTGGGTCTTGTGATCCCGAGACACAATGTCTTTGACGTGACTCACAAGCGTTGGAATACTGCCTCAAACGCCCAGTGCGACACCGTCGTGACCGGGGTCCGCACCCCCGCTCAGCGCCCCCTCATCGATCCGGATCCCGTGCACTGCCGCGATTCCGAAGCCCATGGCATCGCGGATGATTTCATAGCCCGCCTCGCGCAGCGGTTCGACCATGTAATCCGGAATCCGGTTCATGATGTCGATTGCGTCAGATGTGGAGGAGAATCTGGGCGCGGACACCGCTTCCACCATGCTCATGTCGAAATCGAGTACGTTCAGTATGGCTTGAAGCACGCCCATGGCGATTTGCGTGCCGCCGGGCGCGCCGATCACCACATGGGGCTGGCCGTCGCGGAACACGATCGAAGGACAGATCGAACTGAAGCGGCTCTTGCCCGGTGCGATGGACCCGGCCCGTCCGGGCCTCGGGTCGAACACCGCCATGCAGCCGTTATACATGAACCCCAGTCCGTCGGTGATGACGCCGGACGGCATGCCGAGGGAATGGGTCATGGTCACGCAGGTGCCCGTTTCGTCGACCACGCAGACCTGCGTTGTGTTCGCGGGTTCGGGCTGTCCCAGGCGCGCGACGCTGAGACGCTCGCCCGCTGCGATGCGTGCGGCGATTGCTGCGGCATGGTCTTTTGCCACCAGATGGTCGGGAATATCAAAGAAGGCCGGATCGCCCAAATGAAGATCCTTGTCGGTGGTCGCCGCTTTCATGGCCTCGCAAACAACACGGATATATTCCGTTGAGTTGTGTCCGATCGCGGCCAGATCGAAATTCTCCAGGATGTTGAGCATTTCGATCAGCATCATGCCGCCCCCCGGCGGCTGGGTGGTGGCGATCTCGAAGCCCCGGTAAGTGCCGCGCAGGGGATCGGTGCGCGTGGTCTCGTAGGCGGCAAGGTCCCGCCGCGTCATCAGGCCGCCATTGGCCTTCATGTCCGCGTCGATCCGCTCGGCGATCTCGCCGCGGTAGAACACATCCGCGCCGTCGCGGGCGATCAGCTCCAGGCTGCGGGCAAGGTCCGGGTTCTCGACCAGCTCGCCGACACTTTTCAGCGCACCGTCGGGCCGGAAGTAGATCTCCCGCCCGGTCTTCGAGAAGGCCAGCCGTTCGGCGACCTCGACCCGGCCCATGGCATCGTCCCTGCTCCAGAACTCATGAACGTGCGGCCGGACGTGGAAACCGCGCCTCGCCTGCTCGATGGCGGGCGCGCAGATGTCGGCCCAGGCCCACGAGCCGAAGTCTTCGATGGCCTGCGAATAGGCCTTGAGGGAGCCCGGCGTGGTGACCGACCGGTACCCGAGGTCGTTGATGTTTCCGCTGAGCACGAACCCGAAGCCGTCGCGCGTCTCGCCTTCCAGGAGATCGAGCCACATGTTCGGCGTTGCGGCGAGCGGCGTTTTGCCGTGAAAGTCGATGCAGGTGTGCACGCCCGTTGCGGGACTGTAGACCTGGAATGAGCCGAACCCGGCAATGCCGCACATCTGAGGGTCGACGACACCCTGAACGAGGGCGGCCGCGATGGCTGCGTCCACCGCATTGCCACCACGCATGAGGACCTTCGCTCCCGCTTCGGAAGCTTCCGGCTGTGCACTGACGATCATCGCCTTCGGCTGCTTGTTCATGAGTTGGCCCTACGCGGCGCGCCGGGCTGCGAGCATGCGTTCGGCGGCAGCGGCATCTAAGAGACTCCTTGGAAGTCGAGATCTGCCAGCATAGTGAGCGTGCTGCAGCCGTTTTGGCAAGACCGCTGTAAACCCGGGCAGGCGCTTGGGCAGTTCTATTGGGCAAACACCTGTCCGTAACGCGCGTAGACGACGCAGCCAATTCCGGCGCCGGCGAAACGCCTTGACAGAAACGCCGGGTTCAGGATCCCCGAATGTCTCGCATGGGTCATCTCCGGAAGTTTACGCCCCACCGGAAGCTCTTCCGCTCCACCATCGAAAACGGCCGTCAAAGGGTGAAATGCCCGGGTTACCCCTGACAACGGACTCTGTCTGAGCATGCGCAGCACTTCTGTTTCGTGGACACCTTAAATGAGACGCGTTGAGCGTCAGGAGGTGTCGAATGCCGAAGCCGAAGCGTCAATACAAACGGTACATAGTTTTCAACGTGCAAGGAGCGAAAACTAACGACAGCCCAATTAACGCTGTGCGGTTTTCATGCTGTTAGATCGTTTCATCTCTTCTCGGAATCGTTTGATGGCGCCAAATCGGTTCGTCCGGCAAGGCGCGGCGTGCAGCGCGATGCGGGGCATCGGGCAAACCCTGCAACGCTGTCCGGCGAGGCGATTTGGCCCACCGGAGGCTGGGTTTTCGGGCCTTCTGGACTGCGTTGCGGTCCCCTTGTGGACAGCAAGTCCACGGCGGCAACCGTGCCTAGCCAGCAGACGCGAAAACACAGTCAAATCACTTCCGAGAAGAGATGAAACGATCTAGGTGGCGTTAAGCCCTTGACAGAGAGAGCCGTGGTGGTTGCAGCCAGTTGGGATTGTTCGCTTTCCTTGCGAGTGTCCAATCTGGGGCAATTGTGCCTCATCCTCGATTAGTGCATCATCAATGGAGCCGCGAGAGTTCGAATTATTCCCGGTAATAATAATGATCCAAATTTCGAACAGCGCACAGATTTCTCCACTCGATCGTCCAAGGTGTAGCAATCATGACAGCCATTTCTGAATTCAAGCCGTTGAAAAAAGACGGCAGCCGGTCGCGCACGTTGCCGGGCTATGTCTACCATTCTTCCGAAATTTATGAGCGAGAGAAAACGTTGATTTTCGATCACGTGTGGCAGGTTGTTGCCCATGAGGGCGAACTGGCCAACTCGGGTGACTATGTCACGGCAGAAATTGCTGAGGAAAAAATCTTCGTAATTCGCGATGATGATGGTGTCTTGCGCGCTTTCTATAATGTCTGTCAGCACCGTGCCCATACACTGCTGGCGGGCACTGGCAATGTCAAAAATGCCATTATCTGTCCCTACCACGCCTGGGCTTATACAAAATCGGGTGCGCTCAAGGCGTCACGGTATACGAAAACCCTGCCCGACTTCGACCCATCGGCATTCAGCCTGCGCGAAATTCGCCTGCAAGTTGCCTGTGGCTTTGTTTTTGTTAATCAGGACCCGGAAGCCAGCACCATTGAGGAAACGTGGCCCGGATTTGTGGACAGCGTAAACGAACATGTGCCTTGGTGGCCGGAACTGAGCTTTCATTCCAGGTCGGACAGTGACGGCCAGGATGATCACGCTTCAAACTGGAAGGTTCTCGCTGAGAACTGCCGTGAATGTTATCACTGCGCCCCGGCCCATCCGGCATTTGTCGATCTGGTGGACATGAAGATGTATAAGCGTGAGTACCATGATGGCTGGTTCCTGAATCAGGCCCCCGTCAACAAACTTGATAACGCAGCCTACACCGTATCTCCCACTGATCCCGTGCAGAAGGCATTGTTTTGGCATCTGTGGCCCAATAATCAGATCGGTACAACACCGGGGGAAAAGAACTTTTCCTCCTTTCGTTATTACCCGTCAGGTCCGGAGACCATGCGCATGAGTTCAATTAACGCAGCGGTTGCCGGCGTTGGTATTGGTGCTGAATGTTCGAATTACATGTGGAACGTCTTATGGCCTGAAGACGAAAGTATCTGCAACGCGGTACAGCTGGGTCTGAAATCCAAAGGGTATAGACAAGGGCGATTTGTCATGGATGACACCTCGGGTGGTGAAAGCGAACAGGGTGTGCACGAATTCCAATTGCAGTATGCCAAAGTAATGAGGCTTCCTGTGGAGGCGTAAGTCCACGGTTGTCTCAACTCTGGCCATTGAACAATTTTGTCTGGGTGGTGCACCATATCATTGTGCGCCGTGCGATACTTCCGACCACCGTACTTCACAAGTCAGAATGTCCGCTTCGGGTCACAAGCGAAAGTTTCGACACCGCCGTGCGTATGCCTGTTTAACCCCTAAGTGCCATCACTGCCCGTTCGTTCGCTACGAACTGAACCTGAAACGCTCTAGCTGCTCTGCGGTAGACCAAGAATTTCCTTCGGGTGTTCCGAAGCGGCCAAGCCGAGATCTCCGTCCAGGGCAAAACGGTCACCGGGATAGGACAGATAGACCATTGATACGGCCTGCTCGCCGTGGAATAGCCGCCGCTCGAGCACGACACAGGCTGCACCGACGGGCACCTGGAGCAGGCCGGCAAGACGGGGTGTGGCATTGACCGCGTAGATCCGCTTGCGGATCCAGGTCCACTTTGCATTGCGCAACATCCACTGACCCGGTGGCGCCTCCGTGAATGTCTGATGCTCAGCTTCAGGGAGTACGCCCAAATTGATCAAGCGCCGTTCATATTGAGCAGCAATATTGTCTGCGCAGTGCAGCGCTTCAACCTGCAGGAAGCGCGTGCCCGCCGGCAAATCGGTCCACTGGAGCTGCCCCTCGCCATTGGTGTGAATCGCGACGGCCTGGATCTCGTACTCATACATGCCACCGCGCTCCATGACCTCCTGGGAGATATCACGGGCGGGCATTGCAAAATGCTCCCGGAACCCGCGCGCGACAATGGTCCCGGCACGTTTGTTGCGCTGTAGTACCCCCTGATCGGCCAGGCCAGTGAGCGCTTTGCCAATGGTTTGACGTGACAGCCCGTAAATTTTCACCAGCTCAGCTTCCGGCTCCAACCGGTCTCCGGGAACGAGTTCGCCCGACACGATTTTCTGCACGATCTCGCGCTGAAACTGCTTGAAGAGAGGTCCTTCGCCGTCGAGGCCCGATGACATTTGGTGCGTCCTTTCAGTGCTGAAATGAGTCGTTCTATCACGTTTCCATCTTTAATGTATGCAAATATAAAATTAATGTCATTCAATAAATACAGCGATATCGACGGCGAAATAGGCGTTAAAACTCCCTGAATAGAAGGAGAGTTCGGATCAAAATTGGAATATCACGCAAATTGGTGGCGTGATATTATGCCAGTTCGAGCCTCTTAAAGGCGGCGATGCCAGAATTGTTATCAATAATATAAATACAAAAAATTTATTGACATGCTTTATTGATGCCAGTGTAGTGTTTTAACGTATTTTGCGGGTCGGCCTCACGCACATTCAAGCTGGCGTCTGCCCGGTCTCCAGTTCCAAGGGAAAGGTGAAATGGCACTGTCTGCTAACAAATTGAAGCATCTTCAGCCAGGTGGCGGCATGCTCCTTGGTGCGGCGCTGGTGACAGCGCAGTCCCCGGGGGTGGCGATGCTCATGGCCAAGCTTGGATTGGGGTATCTTGAGGCCGACGGGACTGCGATGTCTCCTTCGGCGGCCAGCTCGATCAGCCTCATGGGCCGCGCGCTGGGGGTGCCGGTCATTCAACGGGTCCACGACTTTCACCGTGCTTACTTCGGACCGGCGCTGGAGGGCGGAGCGCGCGGGCTCAGCGTGCCCGGCGTCAGCAAATTGGCGGAAGCTCAGGAAGTTGTAATGGGCAGCCGCTATGCGCCCCTGGGCGTGCGCGGAACCTTCGAACCGAGCCCGCACAATGACTACGAAGACGATCCTCAGGACCTTGCCGGCCTCAATCGTGATATGCACGTGACCCTGCGCTTGTCACCGGACATGCCCGCCGAGGAAGTGGGGCGGATAGCCGCTCTGGAGGGTATTGATGCCATCGAATTCGAAGGGGCTTCGCCGACGGATCATGCCGGCACCCTTGCTGCAGCGACGGCAGCCGTCACCGCTTCAGGAACCTTGCTATCTGCGCAGGCGAGCCGGGTAGAGGACCTGTCTGAGTTGGCCCGGGCCGGGGTGCAGCTGTTGCGGTACGCTGATGATGCCGATCTGCTGGCTGGCTATTTCAGCGAAGAGCTTTCGCGCCTTCGCCGGGCAATCAAAGAAGCAAGGGACGTGGCATGACGCACGCACCCACAGTCCTCCCCCGGTTTGGAACCTGGTCGATGCTTGTCCATGGCGCGCCTGTGCTCGAGCGGTTTGCCGGCGCCGGTCTGGACTTCATCCGGCTGGACATGGAACACACGCCCGTTGACGATGCGGTTGTGGCCCGATTGGTCCGCGAGGCGGAGAACCTGCCCATTGATATCTGTCTTCGCCCGGCATCCGCCCGGCCGGTGGATCTGGAACGGGCCTTGGCGACCGGCGCGCGGCGGTTATGTGTCCCACAGGTCGAGACGGCGCAGCTAGCCCGGTCCATTGTCGAGACTGTCAGCCGGCTGCTTCCCGGCGACGCATCTGTGCACCTGGCCGTGATGTTGGAAAGCCCCGAAGCGTTTCAAAATTGTGAAGCCATTGCCGGTGTCGAAGGGATCGACTTGCTCGTCATAGGGCCTGCCGATCTTGCGCAGGAACTGGGCATCTCCGGCACGCCGGATGAAGAAGAGAAACTGGACAAATATCGCTATCTGTTGGCTGAAGCTGCGATCAAGCATGGTAAGCCCTGGGAGATTGGCGTGTGGACGGAAGAGAGCGCGCTGCGCTGGGCGGGCGAAGGTTGCCCGGTTCTCGTTTACATGACCGATACCTCTGCATTGCAGGCGTGTTACGCGCCGGCAATGGCGGAAATGGATCGATTGGCAAACGGTGGATGATGGGGATGTCACGCGATACATCGCTAGACCGTTTTGTGGATTTGATTGTCGAAAGCTGCATCCAGCAGGAATTGCGCGAAGACCTGCCAGCGCCCGGAATTTCCGCAATCGAAGAGGCCTATGCCATACAGGACCGGATTTTTGTACGCCGCACGGAGCCCGGTGCAGAGGCGGCCGGCTGGTTTGTTGCCGCGACGAATGCCTCAATGAGAACCCAGCTGGGTCTCACGGAACCCTATGCGTCCCGTTGGCGGCCCGGCCGCATTGTCGAGGCCCCGGTATCACCGCTTGTCATCGGCCCCCTGGGCGCGGCGCTGGAACTTGAGGTCAGTTTTGAAATGGCGGAAGATCTGCCGCCTCGGTCTCACCCTTATGGCGAGCATGAAGTTCTGGCAGCGGTACGCACCGTGCGACCCAGCATCGAGATCGTGATCACCTGTTTCGCTGACTGGATGAACCAGAAACCGTTCAACGTCATCGCTGAAGGCGGCTCCGACCAATGGCTGGTGGTTGGCCCGGCGGTGGAGAACTGGCAGTCGCTGCCTCTTGAGCGTATTCCGGTTACACTGACGATCGATGGCCGTGAAGCCGCAGCGGGCTCCACCAGCCTGGTGATGGACGGGCCGGCGAGCGTCCTTCACTGGCTCGCCAATCATGCGGCAACCAGGGCAGGCGGGCTGCGCAAGGGACAGATCTGCAATACCGGGATGTGCGCCCCTGTGCATTTCACCGCACCGGGCGAACGCGCATGCGCTGATTTTGGACAATTGGGGATGATTGATCTCGACGTTGCGGCAACGATGGCGACCGTAGAGGATGCAAGTGACCTGACGAGCTTGGAGGACGGCCAATGAGCAACATCACGACGGCACCGACCGGTGCGGCACTCGGCGCAGAGGTTGCAGGGCTCAACCCTTCCTTACCATTGAGCGAGGACGAAAAGGCGCAGGTCCGCCAGGCCTTTCTCGACCACAAAGTGATCTTCATGCGCGGTCTGCAACTGAGCGACCCGGAACTGCTCGAATTTTCGTCCATTTTCGGCGAAGTCATGTATGACCCCCGCCCGGTGGATTACCACCGCGAGCTGGATACCGACTATCCGGGCCTGATTGACGTGGTCTCCAACGTGGAGGTGGACGGAAAGCCCATCGGTGCCCTGGGGAACGGCGAGGCGGTCTGGCACACGGACACGATGCCGTTGCCGAATTCGGCCCTGATCCTGCACGGGCTGGAAGTGCCGGGCAGCGGCTCCAACACACGTTTCATCAACACTGCAGCCGCCTATCGTGCACTGCCGGAGAAGCTGAAGGAGACGCTGGACGGCAAGATCGTCATCCACGGCCGCAAGAACTACAACCTCGTGGTTGGCGACGAGGGCGAAGAGTTCGACCGGTCACAGTCTCCCGGTCCGTGGTTTCCGTTGGTCCGGCGCCACGGCGAGACGGGGGAGCAGGCCTTGTTTCTAGGCCGCCAGTCGGACGGCTACATTGTCGGGCTGCCGGTGGACGAAAGTGATGCCATTCTCGATGAGATCTGGTCTTACGTGCTGAAGGACGAGTTCCGCTGGGAGCACGAGTGGCAGCAGGGCGACACTCTGGTCTGGGATAACCGGTGCACTCTGCATAGCCGCGGCGCCGTAGTGGCCGGGCGGCGGCGAATGCACCGCACAACAGTTTCGGGTGAGTGGCCGAGCTGGTGATCGAATGCCATCACGAATTCGAGGACAGGGCAGTGCACCGTGCCGGGGCGGAGTTGCTGGATGACGGCGATGTGGTCGATCTGGGCGACCGGGCCTTTGAGGTGGCCCATACCCCGAACCACGGCCCAGGCCGCATAGCGTTGTGGGAAAAGGCGGCGCAGACACTCTATTCCGGCGACATCGTCTATGACGGACTGCTGATCGAAGACAACCACAACTCGAACGCCGAAGACTATGCGGCTTCAATGGGCCGGCTTCTGACACTTCCGGTAGAGACCGTGCACGGAGGCCATTTCGACAGTTTCAGTGGCGCGCGGCTGCGGTGCATTGTGACCGAATGGCTGTCGTCCAAGACCCATGCATGACATGATTGCCCAGGAGACCCACATGACGAATCTGCCGATCAGCGCGGGCCAATCCGTATGAAGACGCTGGTCATCTACGCTCATCCCGCCGAGGACAGTCTCAATGCGGAGATCCTCTCGCGGCTCTCGGCCTGCGTTGCCACCGGCGACCTCCGGGTCCGGAAGATCTGTGTGGAAGGTTTCGATCCGCTGATCGACCTGCAGCGTTACCGTGTGTTCAACGACCTTACAGCGAACCGGGCGGGCGTCGAGGATTACGTGGCCGATGTGGAATGGGCCGAGGCGTTGATCTTCATCTACCCCACATGGTGGTATGGCCCGCCGGCAATCCTCAAGGGCTGGCTGGAGCGGGTCCTGATACCGGGCGTGGCAATGAAGATCGATGCGGCGGGCAAACCGGCAGGGCCCCTGCTTTCGAACATCCGGCTCTTCGGCGCGATCGCAACCTATGGCGCACCGTGGTGGTGGACGCGCTTCGTGGGCGATCCGGGCCGGCGCACGCTGATGCGCGGCGTGCGGTGGCTGTGCTTCACCTCCTGCCGGACATTCTGGATTGCCCATTACGATATCCACCGCCGTTCGCAAAAGAGCATCGGGGCAGGGCTCGACCGGATGGAGGCTAAACTGCGCCGCATGCTTAGAACCTCAGGCAAGGAGACGCGATCATGAGCACGCCTGTGGCACTCGTCACCGGCGCCGGTGCCGGGATCGGCAAGGCCGTGGCCGAGGAGTTGGCTGAGCGGGGCTATGACCTGGTACTGATGACCCGTTCAGACGGTGCGGAGAAAGTCGCCACGAGGCTGGGCGGTGTGGCGCTGCGCGGTTCGGTCACCGAAGCTGCCGACCTGGAGCGAATGGTGCAGACGGCGCTGGACCGGTTTGGCCGCATCGACGCCGTGCTCAACAATACCGGCCAGGCGCCCAACACTGGAGTGCCTGCAACCGGCGGTCGCTTCGACCCAGAGACCGACCTGCGCCTGCTCGACCTGACCGACGCCGAGTGGGAGCAGGCGTTCGAGATGATCTTCCTCAGCGTCGTTCGAATGACACGCCTCGTCGCCCCGGTCATGGCACGCCAAGGCGGCGGCGCCATCGTAAACATCACCAGCTTTGCCCAGCGGGAGCCGAGCTACGCCTTTCCCACGGGGAGCGCGATGCGCATGGCGCTCGCGGGATACAGCAAGCTCTTCAGCGACTCCTGGGGCCGACAGAACGTCCGGATGAACAGCGTCCTGCCGGGCTTTATGGAGAACTATCCGTTGGAGGATCACGCCCGGGATCAGATACCGCTGGGCCGGTCGGGCCTGATGACCGAATTGGCCAGGACCGTCGCCTTCCTGATGTCGCCGGACGCCGCCTACGTCACGGGCCAGAGCCTTCTGGTGGACGGCGGAATGAACCGTGGTGTGTGAAATGGGTGGTAACGGATAAACAGTGACCGGGCCCCTTCGGTGATCCATTTCCAGAATAGAATCCGGTAAGGTTGACTGTCTCCTTCGGTCAAAACCGGCTGTACGGAGGCCGATCCTACCACTTCCGCTAAGCGCCATCAGCGGAAGTACGCCGGGGTCGAAATGCCGCTATCTGAAGGGCTGGAAGCGGTGAGACCGGCTGGATGATTCTCAATCGGACAGCAAGGATTTCAGAAAGTCCGAAACGCCAATATCCTTGTCGAAATGCGCCTTGGCCGCCGCCGCGGTGATCCGCATCGTCGCGTGCAGCCAGACACGGCTGCTCTTCGGCCAGTCTTTCCAGCCATCGGGAAGCCGGTGCTCCTTCATCATCAGCTCGACGTCCTTGAGCCGGATGACCATGCCGTCGTCCTCATTCACGGCCGGCTGCCCGGCCAGAAGGGCAAACAGCAGCGCAAATTCGCCGGCCGAGCCGACCAGGTTATCTTGGCGGGCAAGCTCGGTCAGTTTCTCAACCAACTCCGTGTCGTCGTGTTCCGGTACGCTATCGAATACACCCGGCAGAATACGGGCGAAAAACGCCTCTGCATGTTCGAGAACCTCACCCAGAACAGTCTCTCCAGCCTCGCGAAATACATCGTGCAGGCCGGCTTTCAAGTCGTCAAAGGGCAGGACTTTGGCTCTTCCTTTGTCGCGCTTGAGATTGTCTGCGATGAACTTTCCGAAGTCCTGCGTGGTCAGCAGACCGCCGTCTGCCAAGTCTGCCAGGCGCTGATAGGCCTCCTTATCAAAGGCGCCCGAGTCACGCTGGGTTGGATCGTCAAGAAGGATGCCGCTGTGCCCCCAGTGGGCACCCGGCGAGCCGGCGAGGTCGAGACTGAAATGATCCTGTGGCACTCTTTCGCCCGGTTCGCCGACCGGGCCCGGCATCCTGCTGTGATTTCCTGTCGCGAAGAACGTCAAGACAATACTGCCAAGCTTGCCGCCGCCGGTATCGCCAAGCTCGGCCACATTCTTAATTGCGGCCAGGGGCACCTCGGCACTGTTGAGTACTTTGAGATCACGGCTGTTGACGGCAGAGCCAATGAACGGGCATGTCGCCTTCCTGACCGCAATAGACTTGCGCTGTTGTTCGGTAAGATCGACGGGGTTGGTATTCACGTCGCTGGTACTCTTCGTCATTGCAGGTGCCTCCTTTTGCTACAATTCTGAATTGCTCTACTTGCGCCAACCATTGATGCACACAAATCGGGCCATCCGATGCCGGATTGTCGTCATAACCGTTGCTTGTGTCTGGTGAGCTTGATTGGTTTTGCAGGGGAGGATTTACATTTGAGATGGGCCCCTCGGGTCTGCCTGTGACACCCAACCGGCGACGCCCGGTCGCGCTTCTCGGCCGCCTGTCGTTCGACGCTCTCCCTAGACGAGACGGCATTGCAGCAATGTAACCCATAACAATCATGTCGCTTCAGTTGCGATACTTACGGGGTGGATCACAAATGCCCTTCGCGAAATCGCGGCATAATGTCTGGAACGGGTCAAAACCGGCGGTACGGAGAGCCATCCGAGCACTTCTGCTTAGCTCCCAAAAAGCAGCCGTCAGGGCAGAGATCTTCTGCTTACCGCCCAATAACGGACGCCGCCGACACAGGCCCTGCAGTTCCGAAAAGTGCCAACAGCGGTCGTTCAGGTTCTTGGTGAAATCTCAAAAAACGCACCGGAGATTTCAAGCAAGTGCTGATCTGAAAAGGGTGCCGCGTACCACGCGGAAGGTCGGCCGAAAGATGATATTATCTGCGAACGCTCTCAAACATATTGGGATATCATGGTCCCGAACATAGCTGATGGCGAATATGGTAGAGGAAGTGAGCATTTGGGAGAAGGCGCGGACTGTTTCGACGCTGGTGGCGAGCATATTTATTCCGCTGGTCGTAGTCGCGATCACCCAGATGTATACGCGGGCGGACGCTCAACGACAACGCGAGGCCCGGTATGTTGAGCTAGCGATTGAAATCCTACGCGAAAAGCCGAGGGATGAAACTCAGGCTATTAGAAATTGGGCAATTGAGATCATGAATAACTACTCTCCAGTCAAATTGCCCGCCCGAGTTTTAGAAGAACTTAAGGTGGAACCGATCCATATCCAATCTGCGTTGGACGGGAATATGAAAAGCTCCGCTAAGCTACTAGAAGATATTGAAAAGACGCTGAAAGAATGGGAGCGCTTGGTCAGAGCATCGGAGAACTTGAAAGAACGCTTGAGGGAGGAAGCGAAACCACCAATAAAACAGACTGGCCAATAGCGATTAGATTGACGTGCGGGGGACGCCTTACGAGGTGATGATGCGAATCCGAATAACGGTTGCACATGGATTTTGCGTTGGGAGCGTCCAACGCAAATCTTAAGATCCTGCTCTGCTGGGTGCGGCCAGGAGCTAGGGCCACACATATTTAGAGCTTGGATGCCGCGTGTCAGGAAACCGCGAAATCCACGGTACGGGCAAGGTGTGAAGTTGATTTGAACTGCCTTTAAGCCTGCATTCAAAAATCCCCTTTTCCAGTCTGTCAAACTGACGGTGGAAGTGCACCCGAAACCCGACGTTCTTGGCTGATTTTGCCCAAAAGATCTGAAGAGCCGTCTTCTCCGGACGTTCTCAAGACGAGCGCGAGACGGCGATTTTGTGCCGATTGTGTTGATAAAGTCTGGGCCACTCGCGTCGGCGCAAGATTGTTGCTCAGTTGCGCAATATCGATTCAATAGCTGATTCTATTGCCCAACGTTGACGACAAGCCCGGCAACATTGTTGCGCGCAACACGCCCAACCGATGCGCCGGCCGATTTTATCAACAAAATCTGCCACAAGCCGACAATTCATCTGTGTCAAGCAATAGTGGAAATCGTATTCGTGTCTTCGTGAACCGGTCGCGTCTTCAAGGGCTTACAATTCTCGTGGTGCGGGTCGCGCACTGAAGAAACTAGTTGGCCCGACATACCGTTTTTCAATATCGACACATTATTCAAGGTCGGCGGTCCGCAAATGAACGGCCGCAGGCATCACGCGAAACGTCTCGACAACCAAGCGTTGATCAAAATACAATCGAGCAGGGCTGTGAGGACGCCAGTCGAGACAGGTGTCATCATGAAAATTTTCAAGAATCTCTCGATTTTCCATCTGCTCGCGATCTTGACAGCGGCAGCCATCTATCCCCCGGGTTCGTCGGTTCTGCAAGCTCAGTATGTGGAAAACGAAAAGGACTTTCTGGGGGAAATTCCCCCTTCAACGGGAGATTATCGTCGAGACGTTGAACGACTTGCGGATAGTCCTCTTACCAGTATCCCGTCATGGGCAGTCTTTATAGTTTACCGTGGGATAGATGAAGACGGCGTTTCGGGCAATGCGATGTGCTCGGCCAGTATTGTTAGCGAGCATTGGTTGCTCACGTCGGCCCACTGCCTTTTAAACTCTCCGAAGCCTGACAAGACGAGACTTGACAAGCTGCAGATTTTTTATGCCAACGGGCTTGGAACGAGCCGTAACATCTATTTTGGGCCTGCCAAACTACACGCACATCCAAACTACCAAGACGAAACAGGCAATCCATACGACATCGGATTGATTCAACTAACGGGTGTTCCGCTCGATCTTAGGCGAACCGGACGGATGAAGTTTCTGATTGATGGCAGGAAACCCTGGTTGGAGACTTCGGAACCAAGAGACTTTCATGTAATCGGTTGGGGAAAAGGTTCCGGTCCGGGAGGGAACTACGAATGCGCTTCTGACACTCATGGCAAAATGCGTATGGGACGTTGGACCCGTGTGCATGAAAGCGAGTTTAAGACCTGGGCCACCTGGCCATATGTGTGTGAAGCAGATTCCGGTGGCCCTTGGGCAGTTTACCGCGGTAGCAACTCGGAAGGAAAGGCGTTCATGGCATTTGGAGTCTCCGATGACCACACAAACTCTGGATTTTTCTGGGGTGAGCCGCGTGCCAGTCGTGCAATAAAAATCGAACGCCACTGGGGCTGGCTGGAAGCCACTCTCCAACAGCTTAATCACTTAACTACATATTGTCCCCCTCGCAGCCTTGGTGGGTGGCGGTATCGCGAGTGCTTCGAGCATGGAATTGGCGCGGACTATTTTGTCGGACTCGGTGATCGATGCATGCAAATTGCTGAGACGCCCCCAAAATCGGGATCGCCAATCGAACTGTCTTTCAAATGTTTGTATCCTGGAGGTGCGGTCAAACAGCGGTTTACGCCCAGTTCCAATGGGCAGATCATGGCGGCACCGGGTCTTTGTCTGGAAGTCCAGGGAGGCAGCGATGCGAACGGAACGATTATTGAATTGGCGCCTTGCAACGGAGCCATGTCTCAACGGTTTACGATACAAGATAATGGAGAGATCTACAGCGGTCTTTCCAATTTGCTGAATCAATTTTCTGATAAGACGGATGCCATATGCGTTGATGTGCGCCACTCAGTTGCGAGGGAAGGTACGCCAATCCAGATCTATGAATGCAATGGAACTACGGCACAGCGTTGGACCATAACTGGCAGGCCTCCAGTGTGCCCCCAGTTTATCGCGAGTTCGCCCGATGAAGACTTTTGCAACGACCCTCTGTGTCAATGCGATTTTGGTCAAGGAGACTGCGACGTTAACACCCAATGCACAGGTGGCCTCCTCCCGATATGTGGGACGGACAACGGACCAGATTTCGGCTTACCCAACAGTTTTGACGTCTGCACCTATCCCTCGTGGCATGTCGAGTGGGGGTGGAGGAACCGTTGACCCTTCGTGACCTGCTTCGTGTGTCGGGTTGGAGCGCACACTTCGCTCATCCGTAGTTCAATTGTCTGCATTGGGTCACAAGCGGAAGCTGTAACCCCGCCGTGCGTATGTTTGTTTAGCCCCCGAAAGTATCCGTCAGTGCACGGAACTTCTGATTACCTCCCGATAACGGTCTCAATGGACGGGGACCCAGTAGTTCCGTTTTGTGCCAAAATCCGACGTTTGCAGACCGTCAGATGCCACCGCAATGTGGCACATCGTGATGCCGGCGGAGGAGCCACCCACAGCATCAAAGCCGGACATTCAAACTTCTATTGCCCCATCGAACGTGTGGGCGTTGCGAGAAGCTAAGGCTGGCGATTTGATATGCGAGATAATCAAGTTCGTTTGCCGTTGATTTAGATCAATGCGCCTGTTTGGAGATGATGATATTTGGTGTTCCCATACCGACATTCGAATCGGGAGCAATCGTCATGTCAATCTGGAAGATTGCCAGCGCAGCGAATATCGTCGCGTGCGTGGCCGCTGGATCAGTTGCGGCCGAAGAGCAGACGCCAAAGTTCAGTCTTGTGACGAAGTAGATCAGTGGCCCAATGATGGAGGTCGCTAACGTTGAGGGGTGCAGCGTCTCAATCGAGATTACGCTCAAGGTTGCGTTGATAGAGCTTCATACAGCTCAGACGTACACAACCAGTGATAATCAAGGCGAGGTATTGAACTGAACAAAAGGGAGGCTATCATGAAAGTACGTGTACTGGTGGTGGCGTGTCTCACGACATTTTTTTCCACACCGATCTTGGCGGCTGACGTTAACCACTACATCTGTCGCTCAGCGGATATAGCGAATGTTGAGAATTCGCAGGAATTGAAAATCTTCTCCTTTGTCGATAAGGGGCTCATCGTTGCGCAGGTTGACAAAGAAGCGTTTCACGCGATGAATTCTCGCTGCGTAGGTCTTGTCGAGATTCAAAAATTGAAAGAGGGTGCCAACATTGGCAACGGGTACTGCAAGTATGCAGACAAGGACGGCGACGCCACGGTCCTGGAGTGGAAGTTCAAAGGCAAAGAGAGCACGTGGAGTTTCATTTCTGGAACCGGCAAGTGGAAGGGCATCACCGGCAGCGGCATTTATACTGTTCCTGTGCAGAGCAAGGGCATGTTCGAGGGCACGTTCCAGAACTGCGTCCATGTGACCGGGAGTTATCAGGTGACGCCGTAACCGGGGGTGGGCGGTATACTTGCCGCAATGCGCCAGGTGTGGCGCGTCGGGCGAGCAAAGTTTCCCCGGCGGGATTTGATATGTATGTCTGCTTGGGGTCACAAGCGGAAGTTTTGACCCCGCCGTGCGTATGTCTGTTTAGCCCCCGAAGGCAGCCGTCAGTGTACGGAATTTCTGCTCACCGCCCGATAACGGAGTCAATGGACGGGGACCCAGGGCTTCCGTTTTGTGCCGCAAGCGGACTCTAGGTGCCGACGAGATAAGCGCAAATGCGCGCCGGCGATTTATGGCGCCAGCGAGATTGACCGGATCAGTCTTTGGCGCCTTGGCTTTAGCTGGAAACCTCGGATGTTGCGAAACGACCGGAGCGGCTAATGAGCACAAAAATTCTGATTTGCGGGATTTGCGGTGGAGTTTTCGGTCTTGTGACCGGGCTCACGATTGCGAAATTCGCGGCTTTTGGTCTGGATTACACTACGCCGGTGGACGCCTGGATCTCAGGGTCCATCGCCAACATGTTTGGACTCGTCATAGTTCCTGTGGCTGTTGTTGGAGGAGCCTTGAGTTTTATCTTTCTCGCCGCAGTCGATGTGTTGCGGATCTCGGGCGGGCTTGGTGCGGCCGGCGGAGCACTGTTCGGCCTGTTCATAGGTCCACCAGATTTCATACTGCCAGGTCTTCATACGGTGGATGTCTTCGTTGAATTGATCTGGGAGTGGATCATGGCCGGAGCCACGGGACTGATTGGGCAAGTCATTGAGAAATTGACCAGGAGGTTCGAGTAACCACGGGGGCAACATACGAACATGACGCTACTAGAATTCCTTGCATACTGACGAACGGATACCTCGGAATTGAGGTTGATGATGCTCTTGCAATTGCCAAGCAGGTTGATGTCTGAAAACTGGGGCGGTGCGGACTAGATCCGCCTTGTTCGCATACGGTGAAAATGTGCGAACAAGAAACATCGGCTTGTTGTGTTCAATCTCTGGCACTTCTTGAGCTTTAGCACGCTTAAACTAAACTTCAGTGGCCATAGAACCAAACTGGCGTCGGTAGCGTAAGCACCGTTCTGGCGATCATGAGTACGCTCATCCGCCAGAGGAATACACCTTGGAAGAACCTGATCCATTCACAGAAACTGTCGGCAACGCCAACACCTCGCCGACCGGACTGATCCGGCGGTTCTTGGTCTGGATCGTCTTATTGGTCATGGGCGTTGCTTGGGGGTATACGATTATCCTAGCCAAGGTCATCATGGCCGATGGCGGACACCCATTCGGCATTGCCATGTGGACGAGTGCGCTAAGCGCCGGGTTCCTGCTCGTTTTCAGCGCCATTCGGCGCCGTCCCATCTCGTTGAAACGTGATGTCTTATGGCTGTACGTGGCCTGCGGTCTGCTCGGTGTGGTCGTTCCAGCGGTTTCTTTTTACTTCGCGGCGCCCCATCTGCCGGCCGGCGTACTCTCCATCACGGTGACTGTCGGCCCGATCCTGACTTTCCTGTTCTCAGTCTTTTTCGGGCTAGAACGGTTTGCCTCGCTCCGCATCCTAGGTGTCGCCTTCGGCGTCCTGGCCGTGGCTCTTCTCGTCGTGCCTGAGACCAGCTTGCCGGACCCGTCCGCCGTGCCCTGGGTGCTGCTGGCCTGCGTTCCCGGCCTCTGTTACGCGCTGGAGAACATGATCCTGACCTTCCGCCTACCCGACGGCGTCAGCTCCTTTTCGGTTGCGTGTGGCAATTTCCTGGTTTCGTCGGTCGTCCTAGTGGGTGTGGTGGTGGCGACCGATACCTTCGTGCCACTGACCTGGCCTTGGGGCGTCGTCGAATGGTCAATCGCCAGTATGGCCGCCATCAATGCCGTTTGCTTTGGCTTGGTCATCTACCTGATCACCTACGCGGGCGTGGTTTTTTCCACCCAAGTGGCTTATCTGATCACCATTTCCGGCGTCGCCTGGGGCATTGTCATATTCGACGAGCAACACTCCATCTGGGTCTGGCTCTCCCTAGCGTGCATCCTCATGGGCCTGACGCTCATTCGGCCGCGAAGACGTAAGCACACGGCGGAATGAACTCCGCCTCCGATGCGCAACGTCCTTGTTCGCTCGGGGTCATACCCAGACGTGGTTGACGGTACATTCCGATGTCCGCTTTGGGTCAAAACCGGCGGTACGGAGACCCATCCGAGCACTTCCGTTTAACACCCGAAAGCAGCGGTCAGGGGCGGAACTTCTACTCGGCGCAACCCTTAGACCTGAATGTCCACTCTTACCCCAGAAGAGGAAATGGTCCACACGGATAGTGCCCTGATCAATGCATTTTGTGCAAACTGTGTGGAATGAGTTTCCAACGCAACGGACGGGTCACTCCTCGGCAAATCTGTAAACCGGCAAAACCTCCTGCACGCCTGCCGGTGGTCCCATCCGTAGGTCCGCGGCGATGCTAGGGATTGTCGATGTGTCGACGCCGGCGACTTTTCCCCGTGCCGTGCGGTGACTGTGTCCACAATAGATATGCTTCACATTGCGGCGGTCCGAAATGATACCGGAAAACGTGGCGACCTCGCCCCAGTCCTCGAACTGAATGGGAAAATTGGATTCTGTCACCTCAAACGGCGGATGGTGCATGAAGACGACGACCGGCCTGTCACCGGCATCACCGAGCATCGCCTCAAAATGCGTCAAGCGCGCCTCGCACAATCGGCCTTTGTTGCTTTGCGTGCTGACGCTGTCCAGCATGATCGTGCAAAAACGCTCACTTAGTGTGGCGTATTGGATAAACTCGTTATGGCAATTGTCCGGCAGACGGCTGGCGAACGCCGCCCGGAAGGCCTCGCGATTGTCGCGGTTCCCGGGGATCGCGCAGAGCGGCGCCTGCAGCCGGTCCAGAATGCTGATGGCTTCGGCATACTCTTCCAGCTTCGCGTCATGGGCAACATCGCCCGTGTGCACGACCAGGTCGGGCTGCGGATCAAGCGCGTTGACATACCCGACGCAGCGCTTCAGGTCGCCGGAACGGTCGCTCCCGCCAGGGGCCGGCAACGCGATGTGGCAGTCGGTAATGTGCGCAATCAGCATAAGAATTCAACCAGGTAAGACGCCGTCCATCCCGGCCCAATGAACGCGGATTGGCGGGTAACCGCTCAATCGATGATGTGATAGACGGGTGCCTTCTCCATTTCCCACTTGCCACTGTCGCGGTCATATTGGGAAAGAGTGAAGCAATGCCAGTCCGTATCGTCCAGCTTTGGATGATCCGCCCTGTAATAGTAGCCCGGCCACCGCGTTTCCTGGCGGAATTTGGTGTGATGCGTCACTGATTCCGAAGCCAAGACCCGGTGATGAAGCTCCCACGCCCGCTGCAGTTGGTGAAGATCCTCGGCCGCGAGGCAGTCCAGATCTTCCTTCAGCATGCTGAGCAGCTCAAGCCCGCGGTCGAGCATCCAGTCGTTGGTGGTGTAGTGTGACCCGATCCCGCCGACATACTCATCCATCAGCTTCTCGAGACGCTGCAGACCATGGATCGGCAGGATATAGCTTGGCGAAACGGTGCCTGCGACGATCTCGTTGTTGCCGACCTCGTAATTCTCCATGGGCTGGAAGACAACCTTCTTGAGATCCTCATACTCGGCCTCGCTGACTTCCGGCCGCTCGGTACCCAAATCGTTCACATAGTTGACCGCCGCCTTGCCGGCGATGCGGCCTTCGGTGAAGGAGCCGGAGGAAAACTTGTGGGCGGTGCCGCCAATGGTGTCGCCGGCGCCGAACAGGCCGTCGACGGTCATCATCCGGTTGTAGCCCCACTGGTATTCTGACGGCGCATAATCCGATGGCCCGCTCGCCCAGGCGCCGGAACATGTGGCGTGCGAGCCCATGACGTAGGGCTCGGACGTGGTGAGTTCCGGATTGGTGTGCTTGGGATCGATGTTCTGCGATGCCCAGACCACGGCTTGCCCGATCGTCATGCCGAGGAAATTCTCCCAGCCGATGGTCTCCTTGTGCGGATCCTGGAAGGCTTCTTTCGTCACCATGCGGATCGGCCCGCGTCCAGCCTTCACTTCTTCAAGGATGGCGTGGTTGCGCAAGCAGGTTGGCACCGGGTGCCGGTCGATGTAATCGCCGACCAGGTTCTTGGTGTGTTCGTACCAGGTCGATTCGTACTCTTCACCGTTGACGTTTTCGGTGTAGGTCTTCAAGTGCAGGAAGTAGGCGCCGACCGGGCCATAGCCGTCCTTGAACCGGGTGAGGACGATGCGGTTTTCCATCTGCGTCATCTTGGCGCCGACCTGGATCGGCAGCGCATAGGCCGAGGCGCTGCTCCATGGCGCGTACCATGTTCGTCCCATGCCTTCGCCGACCGAGCGGGGCTTATATATATGCGACGCGCCGCCGGCGCAGACGATCACCGCTTTGCCGCGGAAGACGTAGAAATCCCCGGTGCGGACGTTGAAGCCGACCGCGCCGGCGACCCGGTTCTCCTTGGTCTTGTCCATCAGGAGGTGGGTTACCATGATCCGGTTGTAAACTTCGGTGGCCGCCTTGCGCGCGGCTTCGGCGACGATCGGCTTGTAGCTCTCGCCGTGGATCATGATCTGCCACTTGCCTTCGCGCTGATAACGCCCGGTCTCGGGATCGCGCATGATGGGCAGACCCCATTCCTCGAACTTGTGCACGGTCGAATCCACATGCCTGGCGATGTCGTAGCCCAAGTCCTCGCGCACCAGCCCCATGAGGTCGTTGCGGGCATAGCGCACATGGTCTTCGGGCTGGTTCTCGTCCCACTGCATGCCCATGTAGCAATTGATGGCATAAAGCCCCTGCGCCACGGCGCCCGAGCGTTCGATATTCGCCTTCTCGACGCAAACAACTTTGAGATCGCGTCCCCAGTAGCGCGATTCGTAGGTCGCCCCGCAGCCGGCCATGCCGCCGCCGATGACCAGGATATCGGAATCAACGAAGACCGTTTTGCGGCGTGAGAACAGGCCCATCAGACAACTCCCTGCTTGAGCTGATCCGGGCGCAGCGCCGGCAACCCGGTTTCAATGTTGAGGGCATCGGGTTCATGCGCCAGTTCCTGGGACTTGAAGTCGGCCGCATTCGGCCGGTCGTAATCGGCAGGTGACTTAATCGACCCCCACGGCGTGGTGCGGATCGGCGATACGAAATCCTTCTCACGCCCGTCGCGAAACTTGACCTTCCAGGAAATAGTTGCCTTGTCCTCTTCGCGCAGTACCCGGACACTATGGCCCAGAGGCGCGAAGTCGGCGTAGCCGCGGCAGTCGATCGCGTTCTGCGGGCACGCCTTTACGCAGGAGTAGCACTCCCAGCAAAAGTTGGGCTCGATGTTGTAGGCCCGGCGTGTGGTCTTATCGATGTGCATGATGTCGGACGGGCAGATATCGACGCAATGACCGCAGCCGTCGCAACTCGTCATGTAAACAAAAGTGGGCATGATGCTAAATCGCCTCCTGTAATCGAGAAAAATCCGATCGGCTGATCAATAATGTCGGGGCAGGCGCCGGGCGCTGCCGAAAGTGGCTGGTTTGTCGGCGGGAGGTGGAAGGTTGCGCCGCGTACCGTTGGCTTCTTCCACGCGCTTTTGAAGTGCGGCTGCCGGCTTGAAGAACATGTGCGCGAATTTCGACCACGCGACGGAGCCGAACAGCACGGTTGTGGCGATGAGGTACAGGCCCAGAGCCACATCCATCAACCCGCTGCCCGCCGATTGCAGAATAGCCCAGACCAGGGCCAAAGTCGCGCTTGCGAGCAGCGACAGGATGAACAGGTCGGCTCGGATAATGCGGAACGGCGAGTTGCCTTCCGCGGCGACGTCGACACGGATGAAAAACCAGAACCAGTACCCGCCGACACAGACCATCAGTGCGCCGATGTACCAGAGAGCTGAGACGAGTGCCGGCGCCGGCGTGGCGGGAGTTGGATACCAGAACACCATCGCCAGTGTGGTGATGACATAGGCCAGGAACCCGTACATGGTCAAAAGATGGGCCAGCCGGCGTTGCGGGTTGCAGAACTCGGCTGACGTTGCCACTTCGACCGCCGCCGTTCGAACCGTCAGCGACACCATTTGACCGCCGCCGACCTGCTTTGCACCCTTGTCCTTTACCTTTCGCCAGTTGTCGAAAAAGTACCTGGCGCTCTGTTTATGCAAGATGTCATAGAGCGTGCCGCCTACGACCAGAACGATCATGAAGATCACATAGGTCTGCATGACCGATGGTGCTATGGATGCCGAAAGCTCGGCAAACGGATTGCTGGTGAACATAAGGTCCCCTCGACCAGATATTGTTCGCACCCAAATCAACTCAGCCTGTGACGGTGTGGCCCCCACGAATTGCCGGCCACCGATCCAGTCAAGTGTTCAAGCCTAGGCAATCTACGACAAAATCTCAAACGTGGCACTACGGAATTGCCGTTGGTACCATGTTGCCCCTGGCCCTGGACTCAATGAATGGCAGGTTATGCCAATATAGGGGAGCGAAGACGTGGAAAACCGTGAGATCACTCTTGAAAGCCTGACCCAACGGCTGACCGCGTTCCGCGATGCACGCGACTGGCGGCAGTTCCATTCGCTGAAGGATCTGATCGTGTCGCTCAATCTCGAGGCAAGCGAGCTGTTGGAACTGACACAGTGGCAGGGTGAAGCGGATTTCGAGGCCGCCGTCACTGAAGAGGCAGTCAAGCTGAAGCTCAAAGAAGAATGTGCCGATGTCTTGCTTTACCTGCTCTTGATCGCAGAACGTAGCGGCATCGATCTCCTGGCCGCAGCCTCCGATAAGATGGGCCTAAACGAGTTGAAGTATCCGGTGGAAAAAGCGCGCGGCACGGCACGCAAATATACTGATCTGTGAGTTCTTACAGCTTAGAGTAATAATCTCTTATAACCGCAACAACCTCCGGGCGGCTGAACTCGGTTGGGATATCCTCACCATTCGTCAGCATCTCCCTTTGACGGGTGCCGGAGATGGTGGTGCGGTCTTCGGCTCCATGCGGACAGGTTTTTTCCGTCGCCATGCCGTCGCACTTGTTGCAGAAGAAGGTGATACCGATCTTCAGGGGCACGGTTTGCAAAGCACCCTCCCACAGTTCGTCAAAAATGTCCTGGGCGTCATAGGGACCGTAATAGTCGCCGACGCCAGCGTGGTCGCGCCCGACGATCAGATGCGAGCAGCCAAAATTTTGGCGGATCAGCGCGTGAAGCAGCGCTTCGCGGGGCCCGCCATAGCGCATCTCAATGGGGTAACCGGCCTGGATCACGGTATTGGGCACAAAGTAGTTGTCGATCATCGCTTGAATGGCATTGGTGCGAACGTCGGCTGGAATGTCGCCGGGCTTGAGAGCACCGAGTACCTGGTGGATGAATACGCCGTCAGTGACCTCGACGGCAATCTTGGCGAGGTGTTCATGACTACGGTGCATGGGATTGCGGGTTTGGAAGGCGGCAATGCGTGACCAGCCCTGCTCCTTGAATGCTTTGCGCGACTGCTCCGGGCGCAGATAGAGCTGTCGGTAAGTAACGGGAAAGTGCCCCTCTGACAACGCGACCACCGGACCGGCGATATTGAACTCGCCCTGCTGCATCACCTTCTGCACGCCGGGGTGACTTTCATCTATCGTTCGAAAGACATTCTCGCATTCAAGAGCTTTGTCGATTTGATACTTCTCAGTGACGTCGAGCAAGCCCAATACCTCGCCGCTCCCGCCGTCGGTCAGTGCGACCCGGTCGCCCACCGAAATACTGTCGGCTACGCTTTTACTGGCCGACAGGGTGATGGGAATCGGCCAGAATACTCCGTTTGCCAGCTTCAAGTCGACGCACACGCCCCGCCAGTCGGCTTCCCCCATGAAACCTTCGAGTGGGGTGTAGGCCCCCATGCCAAGCATGAAAAGGTCCGAGACCTCGCGGCTGCTCAACCCTATCTTGTTAAGTGAGGCGGCCTGAGCGATTCCCTCTGCTTGCTCCTCGGGAGGTGCCAAGAGCGGTTTCAGGTCTCCGCCGCCGTGCGGGCGCACAAGTTCAGCCATATGGTTCCCTTCGCTCTGAAAACACGAGATCACAGCTTAGGAGCAGAGCCGATCAGAAATGCCAACCAATTTCCGGCGTATCCGTTTGGGCGACCTGACTCTGCTCCTTTCGATGTCTGATTTTGGGATGATACGGCAACCCATGCGCCTGCATAAACCGGTCGACCAACTCTTTGGACCGTCCGCGCAGCGCATCCACGATCACTTTCCCGCCGTAGCAATAGAACCGTTGTTCTGTGGATCCGACGGTTCGCTCATGATAGCCGGCTTTGACCCAGCATCTATACGGTGCCAGCGTGTCGTTGAGGTGGATCGTCTCTTTAATTCTTCCCGTTCCGCCGGGAGCTTCGCTCCACAGGCGTTCACAACGCTCGAACGGGCGCTTTCTCGTAACCGGATCGCTGCGCGTCACGACTTTGACGTTGGTCAGACCAAACAAGCCGACGATCTCGGCGCGATATTCCTGGCTTTCGGGAAAAACCCGCCTCGGGTGACAAAAGATCACGGGGGTTGACGGATCGATATCCGAAATGATTTTCAAGACCGCAATACTTGGCGCCTTGAGCGAGGCGGTTACCGCCACTTCACCAGGAAACCACTTCGTCAGCAACTCGCGCAGCGTCTCCGTTGCAGACAGCCCGGCAGTTGCGTCTTCTATTTCTGGCAACTGTTCCATTCGCATCATATTCGTTCAATTGCTTTTGTAGCGCAAGATCGTCTTAGGGACACGGGCATGATTCTCCGGCAGCAGTCGGGAAAGCTGCCAACTATGTTGGAATTGCGCACAATGGAATGCATGTGTGAGGGAACTTGTGGCGGTCCCCAGTGACTCACCTCCAGACGCTTGGTTTTGAGACACATGACACTCGTCTTTGAGTGTTCGGCGGAGAGCCCGCTTGGGGTCATGAACAGCCTTGTCCGGCCTGTCAAATTGACGGTGAAAGTGCACCCGTAACCGGACATCTCGCTCCGAATTTGCCCAGAATGTCTGCAGTGCCCTCAACCCCGGAAGTTGTCAGGCCGAGTGCGATACGGTAATTTTGTGCCAATTTCGGACATCGGTGGATTTGATCAAAGCTGTCTGAAATGTGCACAGAGGAGACCTTCTAACCCTGTCGACTTCGCGGCACGGGTGGATGTTTCGAAACCAATCAAAGACGATACAGAATTAAAAGCAGCTCTTGATCAAAACTGTCATGTCATGCACCAGACTAGGACTTCGCACCATCGAACCGTGACACGGTATGATTAGCGATGGCGGCTCCGCGGTGATCTGCTTGTCGAGCCAACTGCGATAAGCTCCCTTGTCCGCGACCCCCAATTTCGGAAACGTTCTAAGCATCAGCACTTCATCAGCGTAGGAGCCGATGGCTCCCTTCGGACCACTGAACGCATCGGCGAGGATCCAGACCAGATGTCCATCCGCACGAACACGGATCCAAACCTCGCCGGTTTTCAGGCCTTCGGGCGCGAGGACCTCCACGTCGGGCGGCATATCGGCTTCGAGATCGTCTAGCGTTCCAAAGACCAGACCAGTGATCTCTTCAAGCCGAACCTTCGCCGGGGCGGAACAGCACAGGCGTGCCGCCGGGAACGCCTCGACATACTCCGCAACTCCCTTGTTGTGATAGTGGTTTGGTGCAAGCAAGACCGCGACTTCGCCTAATCTGGCAAGGCTTTCATGTGCTTCCTCACCCAAACTCGAGACGGGGCTGTAAAGACAAAGGCCGCCTGATTTCAGGCGAATGGCGCTACATCTCAGTGTGCCTGATTGAGCGGCAAACACGCCTTCAGCACCTTCGACGGCGGTAAATGGCGAACAAGATTTACTCATCCTGTCCCCAGCGATTTCAGATGGTTGCACATGAGCTCGACCAGTGGTGCGCCCGCATCGTGCGCGCCGCCAACTCTATTCATGGTGTGGACCCCCATGACCGCCGCGACCAGGCCGCGTGACAGCAGGTCAACGTCTGCCTCCGGGTCAACTGTGCGCTCATCGCGGGCGCGCTGAAGAGCCCCCCTAAAATGGTCCCTCAGGCTGTTCCAATAGTCCTGCACCGCAGCCTCCAACTTGCTGCTTCCGATCTGGGCATTTTCGATCCCGGTATTGACGACCAGACATCCCCATTTGCTCGATGTCGGCGAGCCTTCGGTAACCAGGCTCTTGAGAAACGCGATGACTTCGGCGACACCGCCCTCCTTCATGGGCCGCATCGCATCCGATCTCGCCGCGTCGGAATAGACCTTTAAGGCTTCCAGATAGAGTCCTTCTTTGCCCCCGAACTCGGTCCGGATCGCGAATTGGTTCAGACCCGTTTGTTCCTCGAGAGCCCGCACACCCAAAGCGCGGTACCCATTGGCCCAGAATGCGAAGCAGGCGCGTTTGACAGCGTCCTGACGATCATAGGATTTCGGTCGAGGCATTGTGTGATCGTGAAACAGCGATTGACAGTTTCTCTACACTCGCATAGAAACTGTTTCAATGCAAGCGTAGAGAAATCACACGTCAGAGGAACTGCCGATGCGAGTTGCTATCTTCCCAAAGGAGAAACAAGCCGCCTACGAGCGTTACGGCTATTCAGCCGCTATTCGCAGCGACGACCTTCTTTTTGTCTCCGGCCAGGTGGGTGTCGATAACGAAGGCCTGGCCGTACCCGATCCAACTGCGCAATTCCTCTGCGCCTTCGACAATCTGCGACAAGTCCTCGAAGTCGCTGGTTGTGGTTTCGACAATGTCGTGGATGTCACAACGTTCCATATTGATATGCATGCTCATTTCGAAGCATTCAGCCGCGCCAAACTGAAGGTATTCTCCGAACCGCCGTTCCCGAACTGGACGGCGATCGGCGTGACAACCCTGGCTGATCCGGATCTTCTCCTGGAGATCAAGGTCATTGCGCGCGTTCCAGAAACCGCACGGGCGTAGCTGTCCTGTTTTCCCAAGTCGTCGAACGATTGCAGGAGGTCACCGAGCTCGAACCTGGAGCTTCGCATAAAATGTCCGCAAAGGGTCAGAAGCGGAAGTTTTGCACCCGCGTCAGATACGTCCGTTTATCGCCCAGGAGCAGACATCCATAATCTGCTGCCGAACCGTTGGACCACAAAGCATAACGCCACGAGTAGCACGCTCAGAACACCGCCCCATTTCAGGAAGCTCAACCAATCTTGGTCTTGTGCGGACCGCAAAGCTGAGCCGAAAACAGGGGACATCACGAGGCCAATAGCAAAACAAAAAAAGCAGATTGCGTACAAAAAACGCTTTGGGCTCATCCGATCAGCGTTGTCTAGCTTTTTCGGGTCTATCATGCCGCAATCGAACCACAAAGACGTAACCCCCGGGTTAAAGCATCGCTTCTTCCCCTCTTCGCAGGTGCCCTTTGGCTCTTAGGCTTGCTCGGATGGCAGCTGTCCCTGTGGGGCTATTTCGGGTGGCGGCACAACCTCCTTGTCACGGGCAAAGCCTCTGCCGGGAAACGCATCCTTACCCACCAGAGCCAACTCATCGCGCCAACGCTTGAACTCAGAACTGTAACATTTGTAGTGACGCTTCGGCTTCGTCATTTGACACCTCCCGACGCTCAACGTGTCTCATTTTAGGTGTCCACCAAACAAGGGCAAATCCAAAGTGCCGGTTCCGGAAGTCGGTGGTGTTCCAGGCTCAGTGCCGCGTCGGAGCGCTTGGGGTTAGCGTGATCGATAGGAGCACCAGCAAAGCTGCGGCAAGCTGTTTGAGACCAAACTCTTCGTCGAATGCAAGCCACCCAATCAGGATCATCACCGGCAACTCGATCCCGCCCAACATGGCCGATTTTGTTGCTCCAATGAGAGGTGCATTGATCACATAAAGAAATTGCGGGATCAGTGCAGTCACAACGCAAATGCCCACGATGATCCACCAATCCGAAGCGGAATTCGGCAGCACTTCTGTTGCTGCAAGGGGCAAGACGAACGGCAGCAACCCGATCACCGCTCCAAGCGCGAGGCCGGCGACCCTTGAGAGCGGAGGAATGCCATCGAGTTTGCTTGCAAGTATGTTGATTGCCAAGGCGAATGTGACCGGCGCAATAAATGCGAACAGCAGCCCAGAGTTCCTTTCGAAACCACTTGGAGGTTGTGCTGGTGCCGAGACCAGCGACGCTGCGATGAGGATCATGGCGGATGATGCCAATGATTGAGATGTGAAACCCTGCCGAAACCACAACCACGCGATCATGACGGTAAAGACCGGGTAGCTCATGTAAACTATGCCGGCTGTCGAGACGGGGATGAGCGCAATGGATTTGACGTAGCCCGACCAACCAACGCCCATCGCCGCGCCAGCCAGAATTCCCCAGGCAGTTGCTGGTCGAGATTTGGCGCCGAGAAGCAGGAACGGCGATAGGACGATAGCGACAAGTAGGTAACGATAGAAGGCAATCGCCGGTGCGGCCATGCCCGAATTAGTGAGCGTTTTTGCGAAGTAGGGAACAGAACCAAACCCGACCGCAGCCATGGCAACGGCGAGCGCGGCAAGCAACGATGTGTTGCGCCCCTGGCTCTGAGCCATCTGGCTATTCGATCCGGTTCGGAAGGCCGCGACCGTTGTTCCACCACCGGTTCGGATTAGTGCTATTCGGGTCGTAGTCGGCTCTGCTTGCCCAATCTTCGCGGATGAAAATCACGGGTTCTTCATAGTGGTGGACCTTAAGTATGGCATCCATCACACGTTCAAGAACCGCGAGATCGCGTTCGATCGAAATCTTGAGCTCGACCATCGGGTAGGTTTCGGTCCGGCCGACCGCGAAACCCTCTGTGTGCGTCGTCGTCGTGGAGTTATCTTCGGGCTGTGCCGTTTCCCTGCCAACGGCCGAAATGCTGGCATTGCGTTGATAGCGCCCGAAGCTCAGGGGGTGAACGAGCATGACGGTGTCGAGAATGCGATCAGTGTCTTCGGGGAGCGTTTGAATTTCCAAAGTCAATACTGGAACAACCCGGCCCGACTTCGCATTGTAGGTGGTGAGGTCATACATTCACTCACTCCTACCCGACCGACTTGCCATGTAAACTATCCGCGTCCCGCCGGTTCCAGTACCGGTTTGGATTGTCTTTGTCGTCGAGAAGCTTCGACCGGCTGCCCCAGACCTCCTCCACTCGGATTGTCGGTTCTTCGTTGACATGAACGGCGAAAATCACGTCGAACGCCTTTCGCAACAAATCCTGGTCCGGAGGAATGGAAAAGACGATTTGCTGTGCAGGTGTTTGCTGAATGGTGCCTTCGGCACCGGCATGCGATCCTTTAAGAGCCCTGAACTGCTGGTAGCCGTTTTCCCGTACGAACATGCAATTGTCGTAAGGCCCCTGAACAAGCGGCAACTCTTTTCCGAGCGCCTCCAGGACAGGCGGAACGCCGCCGGTTGGCGTGTCGACTGTGATGACCCATTCTCTTTCGAGTGTTGCGGGGGTCGTGTCGAAGTCATCGAGTTCATGCTGGGTCATGTACAATTCTCCTTTCCAGGTATTTGATATTTGCTATTCTGCACACCTGTTTTATGCAACAGAAGTGCTATTTCTGGAAACAGGTTTGCGAAAATTGAATGACTGAGCTTCAACGACGCCTGCCGCCACTCAACACACTTGTTGCATTTGAAGCGGCGTACCGGCTTGGCAGCTTTACGCGGGCCGCAGATGAACTTGCGCTTTCACAGGCAAGCATCAGTCGCCGTATGCGTGAGCTCGAAGCCGACCTGGGTGTGCCGCTGTTCGAGCGACGACGCTACGACGTTATGCCAACTGCGGAGGGAGAGGCCTTGGCAGCAGCAGTGCGCGTTGCCCTGAATGAGCTTGCCGGCACTGCGGAAAAGCTCCGCGTCCATGCGGATGGCGCGGAAAATCTTACGATCTTTTCAGACATGAGCCTTGGCAATGCTCTTGTTGCGCCGTGCGTGGGAGAGTTTCAGCGTCTTAATCCGAAATTGAAATTGCGTATCTTGTCGTCTTACGAACCTATCGAGAGCGTTCGCGAAGATTTCGACATCGGGTTGCAGTATGGGCGCTGGGCTGAAGATCGTTTCTCAATTGAGCCTATCGCCGATGATGCAATTTTCCCCGTTTGCTCCCCCGAACTTGCGGGAGAACTGCCATCGCCAGCAACTCCAGTAGACATTGCAGGCCGGCCGTTGCTGCATCTGGCGGATGCTGGGCGCAAATGGCCAGACTGGCGCAGTTTCCTTGCATTCTTTCGCCTCAAGGAACCAAAGCCGATTGAGGGGCTTGTGTTCAATTCCTATCAAATCTGTCTCGATGTGGCAGAACAGGGTGAAGGCATAGCACTTGGATGGGGGCGTTCTGTGAAGGATAGGCTTGCGAGTGGACGCCTCGTGCGGGTTCCAGGGCTGACCATGCCCCTTGTCGATATCATCAACGCCTACAGGCGAAAGAATTCAAACCCCAGCGCAATCGCCGAACAATTCATTGCGGTGCTGCGCGCAAGAATTGCCCCGGTCGAATAGATGTTGTTCCGTTCGGAATGGGTCAAGATGCCCGTTTTGTACCGGGAGACATGACATCTGCTTCACCCCCATCAGCCGAAATATCGGTTCGGGTTTACACAAAATCACCGGGTGAGGTGACATCTCGAAAGCGATGGTACTTTCACGCCAGCTGAAACCGTGGTTTTGCGCCACATCCAGGCATGAAATAACGCTTAAAATGCAGACATCTGTTTGACTGATTGGCGTTATCAAAGTTTCGGGTGTTTATCCGCCCACGGGCGTGCTGCTTCAATGGCCGCAGCGGCAGCGAATATCCTTGTTTCCTGGAGCGGGCCTCCGACGATCTGCAGGCCGACCGGGAGGCCATCGCCGGTGAAGCCCGCGGGCACCGAGGCTGCCGGATAGCCGGTCAGGTTGAAGGGGTAGGTGTAGGCGACCCAGGAGACAATATTCGCGTCGGGGATCTGCGGCGGAACGTTCAACGCGACGTCGAAGGCTGGCACCGGCAGTGTCGGCGAAGCGAGGAGATCGAAGCGCTCGAAGAAGGCGCGCATGCGCTCGCGGAACTCGTAGCGCGCGAAGACTTTCGAATAATATTCCTCAAGCGACTGGTCGAGTGCGCCGGACAGAACCTCAACCACCGCAGGGTCGAGCATGTCCGGATCCTTTTCGATGATGGCCTTCAGGCGGGTGCCGACGCCGGCATAAAACTCGGCCATCCACATGTCGCTCGGATTTGCGTCGACAATTTTTTCGACCAGCTCAACCTCGCAGCCCTGGTCCTCCAACGCCTTGACCGCTTCTTCGCACAACGAGACGACCTCGGCATCGGGCTGGGCATATCCAAGAGTTGGCGACCACGCGACACGCAGTCCCCTGACCGGTTGGTCACAGGCGGCAAGGAAGTCGGGCAGCGGCTCGGCGACGCTGAACGGATCGCGCGGCTCGTATCCAGCAACCGCCGACAACAGCAGCGCCCCGTCCCGCACGGTGCGGGCAAGCGGTCCGACATGGGCTAGCGTTGGCGTGGCGGACGTGGGATAGACCGGCACACGCCCGAATTGCGCCTTGATGGCGAACAGTCCGCTGAAATGCGCGGGTATCCTCACCGAGCCTCCGCCATCGGTGCCGAGGCCGAACGGTGTCACGCCGGCGGCTATGCTGGCTGCCGCACCACAGCTCGAGCCTCCCGGTGTCTTGTCCGTGTTCCACGGATTGCGCGTGATGCCGGTCAGCGGGCTGTCACCGACCGGCTTGCAGCCGAACTCGCTGGTTGTGGTTTTGCCGAGAATGCAGGCGCCTTGTGTGCGCAGACGCTCGACGGATGGCGCGTCCGCATCGGCGATGTTGTCTGCAGCACTGCGCGAGCCGAACGCGCATTTCACGCCGCCCATGGTGATCAGGTCCTTCACCGAAACCGGCAGTCCGTGGAGCAGGCCAAGCTCCTCCCCGTTCATGATGGCGGCTTCGGCATCCTTGGCTGCCTGGCGTGCGACATCTTCGGTGATCGTCACAAAATTGTTGAGAACAGGTTCGACCTCGTGCAACCGCCGAAGTGCTGCCTCGACAACATCGACGGGCGAAATTTCCCTGGCGGCGATCCGCCTTTTCAGATCAAGCGCTGTGACAAAGCTGAGGTCTTCGGTCATCTGTATATGCCTAATCAAGCACTTGCCGCGGCAGCCACATGGCAATCTCGGGAAACGTCATGACCAGGGCGAGGCCGATTAGCTGTAGCAGCACGAACGGTATGATGCCGACATAGATCTGCTGGATCTTCACTTCGGGCGGTGCGACGCCCTTCATGTAGAACAGCGCGAAACCGAATGGCGGCGTCAGGAACGAGGTTTGCAGGTTGACCGCCAGCAGGATGGCGAACCAGTAGACGAGATCGATCTTGGCAATATGGTCGCCGAAATCGAGAAGCTCGATGATCGGTGCGAATACCGGGATCACGATGAGCGTGATCTCGATCCAGTCGAAGAAAAAGCCGAGCAGGAAAACGATCACCATCAGAACGAACAATATGCCCCACGAGCCAAGCGCGGCGCTGTCGACAAGGCCGATGACGATGTCGTCGCCGCCGAGCGACCGGAAGGTGTAGGAGAAAGCGGTCGCGCCGATGAAAATGAAGAACAGCATGGCGTTGGTCAGCATCGCGTGTTCGACGACCTTGCCCAGGATTTTGAAGGTCAGCCGTCGATTGAGAACCGCCAGGATGATCGCACCGGCCGCGCCGACGCCTGCCGCCTCGGTCGGCGTTGCCCAGCCGAAGATGATCGATCCCAGCACCATGAAGATGAGGAACGTCGGCGGAATGAACCCGCGCATCAAAAGCAGCACGAAATCCAGGGGATTCTTCGGTCCCAGCTCATCGGGAAGCGGTGGCGCGAGCCCGGGGCGGATTGTGCACAGGGTTACGATGTAAACAAAGTAGAGCCCGGCCAGCATCATGCCGGGGAAGAAGGCTGCAACGAACAGGTTGCCGACGGACCGGCCAAGCAGCTCTGCCATGATGACCAGCATGATGCTTGGTGGAATGAGGACGCCCAGGGTTCCCGAGGCCGCGATGGTGCCGGTTGCAAGCGGCATGTTGTATTGCCGCTGCACCATTACCGGGAGGGCCATGATCGTCATCATCACGACCGAGGCGCCGATGATGCCCGTCATCGCCGCCATGATGACGCCCATCACCGTAACTGCAAGTGCCAGGCCACCCGGCACCCTTCGCAGCAGGACCTGCAGACAGTAGAGCAGGTCATTGGCGACCCCGCTTTTCTCGAACATGGTCCCCATAAAGATGAACATCGGGATGGCGACAAGCACCTGATTGTCAGCTATTCCACCCCATACACGCGAGACGATATTGAAGAACTCGATTTCCGAGAATACGCCGAGGCCGATGCCGATGAAGCCGAAACTGAGACCCACTCCACCGAGCACGGCAGCAACCGGATAGCCTGAGAACAGGAACACGCCGAGTACGGCAAACATGAAAAGCGGCATATAGTCGATAAAGAAGTCGATCATCGCCGCTCTCCCGAGTTACCGTTGTCTTCGGTGAGGAGCTCCGCCTCGCTCGGTTCGCGCTCCGCCTGCTCGATCTGAGAAACCGCATCGGCAAGGTCTGGAGGACCGAACAGTTGCACCACTGTACGCAGCAGCACCGTCACACCGCCGAGAAAGATCAAGATGAACCCGATGGGGAGTGCGGCCTTGATGACCCAACGGTATGGCAGGCCGGTGGCGGAATCGGACACCTCGCCGATCGACCATGAACGTTCCCACCAGTCGACGCCGTGATACAAAACGATCAGGCAATAGGGAATGAAGAAAAATAGGCAGCCGAGCAGCTCAATCCAGTGCTGAGCGCGCCGGGAGAGCCGTTCGTGCACGAGCTCGATGCGTACATGTGCGTTCCTGATATAGGCCCATCCGATACACAGGAAAAATAGTATCGCATGGAGATGCCATTCGAGTTCCTGGAGCTTGGTCGAGCCGAGCACGAGGAACCGACGGGTCACAACATCGAACACGATGATGACAATAAGCAGTATCGAAAACCATGCCGCCGCGATGCCGACCCTGCTGACAATGCGGTCGAGAATGTTGCTGGTTCTGAAGATTATGTTCATCGGCACCCTGCAAGATCCTGCCTTTGCCCTGCCAGACAAGCTTTGAAAGCCCGACGGAGGCCGCGGGTGCGGCCTCCGTCGGCAATAGGTTCAGACGGTAGATTTGATACAGGTTACCTCAGATAACCCAGATCGGCCCAGATCTTGTATTCCTCGCGGAAACTTGAATAGGACGCCCAGACTTTCTTGAAGTTTTCGCTCTTTGCTTTGTCTTCCTCGACCACTTCGAGCCACTTCTCTTCGAGCGTCTTGAGGATTTCCGGTGACCATTTGTGAATTTGGACGCCCTTCGCCTTCAGGGTCTTAAGCGCCTTTCCCTGGATGGCTTCGCCCTCCGCGAGGCCTTCACGCATGTTGTCGCCACAGGCGGTCTCGATGATTGCCTTTTGCTGACCGCTGAGCGCGTCCCACTTCTTCTTGTTGATCATGACGTCGAACATGGTGGCTTGTTGATGCCAGCCCGGGAAATAGGCGTGCTTGGCAACCTGATAAAAACCCCAGTCAAGGTCGATTGCGGGCATCGAGAATTCGGTCGCATCGATTGTTCCGCGCTCGAGGGCTGGATAGATATCCGGACCCGCGATGAGCTGTGTCGAAACGCCAACCTTCTCCATGACCTTTGCACCGAGACCGAAGAAGCGCATCTTCAAGCCCTTGAGATCGTCGATCGTCTTGATTTCCTTGCGGAACCAACCGGATCCTTCCGGTGCGATGATGCCGCACATGACCGTGTGTATGCCGTGCGGGGCGTAAAGCTCCTCGAACATCTTTTTGCCGCCGCCATAGTAGTACCAGCCCATGTATTCGCCGGCGCTCGGCCCGAAGGGGACCGCGGCAAACAATGCGAAGGCCGGATCGCGGCCATACCAGTAGCCAGGCGTCGACCAGCACGCGTCAACCGAACCGACGCTCACCGCGTCAAAGCATTCCTTCGGCGGGATCAGTGCACCCGGCTCGGTGAACTGGATCTTGACCGATCCGCCGGACATCTTGTCGACCTTCCCGACGAACGCCTTGCCGAGCGAACCCAACTGGATCAGCTTGCTCGGGAAGAAGCTTCCCATTTTCCAGCGCACCTTGTCAGCCGCCATGGCAGAACTTGCTGCCGCCACTCCGAGCGCCCCCGCCAATAGCGAACCCAGCAAAATCCGGGTTAATTTCCGCGACTTCATTGCTTTTCTCCTTCTTCCTGCCAACTGCCTCCCGATGGGAAGCCAGGTTCAATTTCCAGGACCTCTCGTTTCGGGGCCCTGGCAACCAATTCCTTCACATGACCGCGCACAGTTCCTTGCAAGCAACCAACCGTTCCCTGCGACACCAGCTAAATGCTTCCAGAATTTGCGCAACATCCAGCCCGCGGCCAAGGATGCAGATGTCGCAATCCGACCTGCGGGTATTGGAATGATATGCGGGATGGAGCAATGTTCCGCCGATGACATCCACGACAACCGAGTGCTCGGCATGGCGCACGTTCAAAACCGCCGACAGCCGCAAGGTGTCGGCACCGTGAACAGCGCATAGCTCCGAGACCGCTTGCATGAACGCCATGAGATCGGCCTCGCCGCGCATGTGGATCCGCAAAGCGCGCAGTGGCGCATCCGGGGTCTCGTTGCTGCGTGGGTCGTTATAGAAGTTGTTTGCGACGGCCGTAATGCAATCGTCAATATCCGGCAGCGTTACCATGCCCTGGTCGTGGCACAGGCGCTCTGCTGCTGCCGCCGAGAATTCTCCCGGCGCCAGCCGCCACGGCCTTACATGGGTAAAATCTTCGATGGTCAGGATGGACGCAAAGGGGTTGAGGGAGGAGATCGCGGCGGCCGCGCGCGTGGTACTGCCGTCATCATTGTCGGGCACACCGGTCAGGATGATCGTGTCTGCCTCGCCGATCCTTTGCATCTCTCCCGGGTTGTTCCTGAACGGGAAGTCATCTATTTCGACCGGGTGGATGATGCCAGCGATGCGGTAGGTTACGTCGATACGTGTGTCGTTCTGGACGACTGCTGCAAAAGCGCCGGTGTCGATCCTTTGGCCGACCTCAAACAAGACCGCGTCATAGGCAAGGCTGGGGCTCAGCAGGCCGAGCCGGCGCAAATGGATCTGGTTGATCGCATCGACCGGGTCGGCTCCAGCGTCAATACATGTGTCGCCCAGCGGCGTGCGCACAATATTGGGGGTATTCGATATGGCTGCTGCGTGCGCGGAGGCCACGTTCCATGAACGTTGGTCCATTAGCGCCAGTGCGAAAACCGTGCCGCCCTTGGGTCGTTGAGTAAAGCGCTGGAACAGTGCCGCCTTCGCTCTGCTTGCCGGCCCGGTTACCAGATAGAGGGGAATCCGTGTGTCAACGGCACCACGGTCGAAGGCCTGTCCAGTCTCTGATTTACGGGGGACGTCCATGCGCTCCTGTTTCTGTCAGTCCACAAAGGCAAGAGCGCGCACCGGCGACCCGGTTCCGCGATTGAGATGCAGCGGGAAACCCTGGAAATGGAACTCACCGCGGCCGACCAACTGTTCAAGGTTCACCAGCCATTCGTAATGCGCAATGCCGCGGTCGCGGCAGGTACGATGGTTGGGGAAATCATTGTTGCTCGGCTTGTCGGTCGACGGTCCTTCGACGCCATGAAACTTGGATCCGTGGTCAGCGAGCCAGTGCGTGGCGGCGGCGGTTACTCCGCAATTCGACCACATCACCTTGTCGGTCGGGAAGTGGCGCTCGTGCAGCCCGGTGTTGAGGAGGACGATATGGCCGTCGATCTTGACCTTCGCCTTTTCCTCGGCTTCTTCGATATCCTCGACGTCGATGTCGCCAAGGTCGGGAATATGCGTCAGGTCAAGGCAGACCGCCTTTCCGGTGAAATCTTCCAGCGGCATCTCGTCGATGGTCTTGCCGCTTTCGCCGAGATGGTAGAACGAATCGACATGGGTGCCGACGTGGTCGATCATCCCCATGAACTGGGTGGCGCCGGTGAGCGGATCACCGGGAACGCCCAGATTCATCTCGCGAAAATCATCGTGTGTGAAATGGGGAACCAGAACCGGGCGTGCAAAAAATTTGTGCGCCGGCATGTTGTTGGTGATCTTCACAGACAGGTCGATTATCCGCCCAGTCATGGCAACCTCCGCATTTTTTTGCCGATTGCTTTTGTCTCGCCCTACACTAAAAGACCGAGAGGGCGGCAGGACAAATACTGTTTCGAGAAGCTTTCAATCTCAATTTGAGATGTTAGGATGATTGATCCGCCACGCGCCGGGGCCGTTGGGAACCAGCCCGGAGCGTGTGAAAGTGGAGCGGTGCGTATGGATTTGAGGCAGCTCCGGTACTTTGTTCAAGTGGCCAACTTGAAGAGTTTCAGCCACGCCGCGGCGCATCTGAATGTCGCGCAGTCGGCGCTTAGTCGTCACGTGCGCCTTCTTGAAACCGAATTCGGGGTAAGACTTCTCGACCGCCACGCGCGGGGCGCCGAGCCGACGGCAGCCGGCAGGGTGTTGCTGAAGCGTGCGACACGTGTGCTGCGCTCGGTCGACGATACCCGCGACGCGGTGATCCATGCAGGTCAGGGTCCCGCCGGCCAAGTGAGCTTCGCCATTCCGCCATCATTCTCTTCGATGTTTGCAGCACCCCTGATCGCTGCCTGCAAGCGCGAGCTGCCCCACGTCACCCTGAAACTCTCGGAGGGCTGGACGGGAGATATTCTCGAATGGCTCCTGATAGGCCACAACGATCTTGGGATCATCTACTCGAGCCAGGTCGATGACCGCGTGATATTCAAACCCATCATTACCGAGAGATTGACGCTCGTGGGTGCATCGGCCGACAAGTCGTTGCGCAGACGGCGCCGGTTTACCCTTCGCGACGTTGCGACGATGCCTCTGATTGTTCCGCCGGAGCCGCATGGACTGCGCAAGGTCATCGAATCTGTGTTTGCCGAACACAACTTAACGCCCCAGTTCGCCTACGAATCCCAGATCTGGAGCGTCATCCGAGAAATCGTACGTTCGGGACTGGCATACTCTGTGCTGGCCGAAAGCGAAGTCGAGCCCGAAATCAGGCGCGGTCACATGGTTGCGGTGCCGATCGCCGACCCGGACCTTAAACGAACGCTTGGGGTGGCTTTCAATCGAGAGAACAGTCTGTCGCCGCCAGTAGATGCGGTTTTTGATATTGTCGCGCGCGCCGGCCCGAAATGGACCGGTTCGAATGGCGGCTAATTGTTCTGGCTGGCGAGCATTGGACCTGTGGAGTGGTTGAAAAACGGAAGCGGCATGGCATGTGCTCCGGCCTTTGTTAAGTGCCATTTTTCGCCCCTTTCCGCATAGGTTGTTGGTGTATGGTGCCGGCACCGCGATGAATAAACCGTCCGGCGCAACCATGTGCCTTGCAAACAAGACAGATCGAAAATGACCGACTGGCCCGAGCTTCCGAAAAGAACGTCCCTGCGAGGCCCCAGGCCGGAGCCTTTGCTCAAGACTGCTGAGGAGATGTTTAAAGCCATCAGGCGTATCGTGAAGAGGCAGATGACCAGCGCGCGGGAAAGTCAATATGATGTGCTGGTGTGCATCCGCTCCGTCGAGGCGGCACGGGAAGTGTTCGAAGGCGTTCCGGTTGAGGGTGCGGCCATGGATTATGGAAACGCTGTGAAGGCTGCGTTAGACGCGCTGCACGAGACCTATTGGGATAGTGATGGGGAATATACCTCGCGTGGCCTGGTTGGTGGTGTTTGCACCGATGTGGGAGTGCTTCTCGATAAACAGTGGTCACTCGAACATCCCGACATAGACGAGAAAGAAGCCCGCGGGGTCCTTATCGAGGAGATGGCTGAACTGTCCAGATTAATACCCGGACCGCCGGGCGACACGGGCGAAACCATCATCAAGATTCAAGCCCAGGGAGCAAGCGGCACGCCATACCATGTGGAAACGACATTTGAAGTGACGTCACCCCGGGAATTCGACATGCTTGGTAAAATTTATACCGACGAGACGCGTCAAATCCTGATTTGTGAAGACAGGCTGGGATTGATTTGCGACGACTGACAAGACGGAATGCGCAAGCGGGCAGGGCGGTAGGCCACCAGGTTCTCTTTTGCATTTATCAGGCGGCCGATGCCACGCATGGCAGCCCTTAACGCAAATTTGGCTTGCTAAAACATTTGCCATGTTCCCGTCATGGGTCACGAATGGCCTTTTCCAATCTGCCGAATGGGGTGGCTCTTGCCGCTGATGAAATTCCATCGCCCATTACCTGACTGCACATCGTGCATCGAACCATGACTCATCGGTATTGGACAGCGCTTCATCGGGTTCACTATTGTTAAGGCATCGACACACCTGAATAACTCGTCGCGGATGCGAACATCCAGAGCACCGAAGTTTCAATGGAGGGTACGATGTCTTTACTTACCGGTACGCGAAATATCAAAGCGCTCCTCGCCCTATCGACGGGCGCTGCCGTCGTCACACTAACGGTCTTGGTAAACGGTACGTGGCCGACAAATGCTCAAGACGGAGCATACACACCGGAGTTTACCAGTGAGAAGATGCTCGTGCGACCCAAAGACCATCTTTGGCGCGAGTGGATTTATGTTGGGTCACTTGTAACACCTAACGCGTTGAATGATGGCACGGCTCCATTTCCCGAACAGCACATGGTCTACATCGATCCTGTGAGTTGGGCGCATTACAAGAAAACCGGCGAATTCCGGGAAGGAACTGTCATTGCCAAGGAGCTGACGCTGGTTCGCGCACCGGATGGCGCCAATGAAGACGGCTCAACCGATGAAGTCAGCGGCACCGGCTATTTCATGGGTGAGTATTCAGGCCTTGAGATCACCATTAAGAGCAAGAAACTTTACCCGGACGAGCCGGGAAACTGGGCCTATTACACCTTTGGTCACAAACCTGAACCTTATGATCAAAGCGCCCAAAGGCAGCCGGCTGAGGCCTGCAATGCCTGCCATGAAACATCGGCTGCGGAAGACTTCGTTTTCACCCAGTTCTACCCGGTGCTGCGTGCAGCAAAGCCAAAGTGAGGAGGTGACCGGTGAAGGCATTTACAACAATAGTGGCGGTGGCTGGTTTTGCCGCCGTCCTGATGGCGAACAATGACCTGAACGCGGGGTCATTCTCCCCCTATGTGGATGAAAAGGGCAATATCTCCATCCCGAATGGCTTTCGCAGTTGGCAGTTTCTTGGGACCTGGGCTGTGGCCACAGACGAAGATGACCAGGTGGGTTCAAAGAGCTTTCACAACGTCTACACCCAACCGGAGACGATTGCGGCTTTCCGCTCGACCGGTAAGTTCCCGGACGGAGCCGTGTTGGTCAAGGAATTGCTCACAGCAACAACCGGCACCATGACAACCGGTGAGGTTAGTCATGCCACCGAGACGGAAGGCTGGTTCATTATGATCAAGGACACTCAGGGCCGGTTCAAGGGCAATCCGCTTTGGGGAGACGGCTGGGGTTGGGCGCTTTTCAATGCCGACGATCCCACCATGACTGCCACTAAGAATTACCAGGACGATTGCATTGCCTGCCATGTGCCGGCCCAGAAGGATGATTGGATTTACCTGAGAGGTTATCCGGTACTGAAAAATTAGCCGGATTTTGCATTTGCAATCAGTCCGCAACGCGAGACATCAGCCGGACCGGACCGGCCGATACAGTGAGGAACTCAGCATGTCGGAAATGTCGCTTTACGAACGCCTAGGCGGGTATGACGCCATTGCCGTCGTCGTGGCCACATTGATGGTGCGGATCAAAGATGACGACAAGCTACGCCGTTTCTATGACCACCGGGGCGCGGACGGGATCGCGCGCGAGGAACAATTACTAGTCGATTTTCTGTGCGCGTCCTCCGGCGGTCCGATGGTTTACACGGGCCGCGATATGAAGACCATACATATCGGTATGCGCCTCGACGAAGAAGACTGGAAGCGCGCCATGGCCCATCTAACCGCAACACTGGAGACCTTCGAAGTGCCGGATAACATAAAACGCGAGGTAATGGGTTTTCACGAGAATCTGAAGCAAGAGATCGTTGAAGTCCCTTGAGAGGGCTTTGCGAGTGGCCGTGGGTTTCTCAGGTCTTGCACTTGGGCCACGAAAACAGACATTGCGCGCGAGGATTGAGGAACCAAGGGAGTTGGCAACGCCATGGCCACCGCAAGAGACAGTATCGAAGTGACGATCAAGACATTAGTGGAAAGCCTGAATGCCGGCGATGCAGCGGGTGTCGCTGCGCACTACACAGATGACGCTGTTTTGCTGCCACCTGACGCAGCGAGGATCAATGGCCGCGCGGGAATTCAGGGGGTCTGGCAAGGGATGATCGATGCGGAATACCGCGACGTAGCGATGACCACGCAGGAAGTCGATATTTTCGGCGATGTCGCCAACGAGGTTGGAACCATCAGTGCGACGGCCCCTGGCGAAGACGGCAACCGCGTGCAGTTGACTGGCAAGTATGTGGCGGTGTGGAAGCGCGGGGGCGATGACACCTGGCGGCTGCACCGGGATATCTGGAATTTCGATGCGTAGCTGAGAGAACCAAACTGCTTCCGTGTGAAAGGGACTAGCTCCAAGGTTGTGAGCTCACTTGACCGCGTATTTGGGCGCGACGATGGTAAACAGCTCCTGGGGTTCGGGAATTCCGCGCAGGACATACCTGCCTATGGAGACAATTCGCTTGCGTTCGCGCACGGTCGACGTGGCCATGGCTGAAGAGATGATCAGGTCCTGTTCGAGGGGACGGCACATGGCCTGAATACGGGCTGCCATATTGACCGCAGGTCCGATCACCGTGAAGTCGAGACGGTCCTCCGCCCCGATATTGCCGTACATCACATCGCCAAGGTGAAGCGCGAGGCTGAAGTTGGTGAGAACCAAGTCCTCCGCCCTGCGTTGGTTGTTGATTGCCGCCATTGTTCCCAGTAGTTCATCCGCTGCAGCTATCGCCCGCGAGCAGCAGGCGCTGTCATCGTCGGTGAACTTGAAGATCGCGAGGAGCCCGTCTCCCATGAATTTGAGCACGTCACCGCCATAAGCTTCCACGGCTGCGACGGCAGCGCCGAAATAAACATTTAACATCGCGATCATCTGGTCGCCCGGCGTCGTTTCGGCGAGCTTGGTAAAGCCCTGCAAATCGAAATACCAGATGACTGCACGGATGGTGTCGAGCGAACCGCGCTGGATATCCCCCGACAGCACCCGCTCGCCAGCGTCTCGGCCGAGATAAACAGCGAGCAGATCGCGGGCGGTGCGGTAGCTCGACGTTGATTTAAGGGCAAGGCCCAGTACCGGAAGCAGCCCCTGGATTGTGCCAATGTCGCTATCTGAAAATCCTTTCGGCGCATCGCTGATCCAGGTCGAGATCATGCTCTCGGGCGTATCGTTTGGGTCGGTGTTGGGACCGATCGACGCTTGCCCGAAGGACATCGCCGAGGCGAAGTAGTCGGTTGCCCCTTGGGCGCGGAGTTCCTCAATAACGGGAAACCGGGAAGGTTCACTTCCATCTGTCAGGCGTTCGCGCAGTTGCGATTTGCCATTTTGGATCATGTAATAAAAGGGGCTCATGAACCACTGATCGTGCGGGTCGGAAACGTGCGTGTAATCCTCCCGCGTGGCACCGCCACCGTCACGGTGCCAGACGAACCCCACCCCCCCGAACACGGGATGGAGCGCGCGTTGACGTGCATGCGCTCTCTGCAGGGGGATGCCGGCAGCGACAAGCCGCTCGCAGAAACCCTGCAGCAGGGCGGTCTGTGCCGCCCCCCTCAGGCCCTCATTCACCAGCCAGGCAGAGATTTTGGCTATAGCGTCATTTGCCACACACCCGCGTTCGGTTGGGTTCGACATGTCTAGAGCATGATCTCTTTGTAAGTGGTCATTTGATGGTGCCAAATCAGCCCACTGGACAGCGTTACGGTGCACTTGTGGTCAACCAGAACATGGCCTGTGGACGCTGCTCACGATACGCCCATCCTATCTACTGGGTTTCGCTCAGGCTAGTCGGTAACGGCAGCTGAGCCGGCCCTACTCAATGCCCGCAATGGATCAAAATAGCTGCGTGGTTCGCTTAACTCCGCTGCGCGGTGTCCTTGTACTGCCGCCCGTTTCGGCCTATCTCGAACCTCACTGCAAACGCAATGTGAAAAGGTGGGCAGTGTGGATCGCAGCGGGCAGGACAACTTATCGGTGGTGCGACGATGCGCCAAACGCCGCCAAGCCGAACAATACGCCTTAGTCCTGGCGGCCATGGGTATTCGATCAACGATTGCGATGGAAGGCAAACTCAATACCCTGTATGTGGCGGATGAGGACGCTGCACGGGCCCATGACGAACTCATGGCCTATGACAGCGAGAACCGTCAGCGCCCGCTCCAGCGGGACAGGTTGCGTACGGCGTTGCCGCCCATCGAACTGGCACTGGTTTATTGTGCAATCTTGTTATTCTTCTTTGCTGCCGAGCGCCGCGATGCGTTTTCACTCGACTGGATCGGCGAAGGGTCGGCACAGGCAGGACTGATGCTCGGGGGCGAGTGGTGGCGTGCGGTCACCGCACTATGCCTGCATGTCAGCGCCGTGCACCTTCTCGGTAATCTTATATTCGGCTCAGTCTTTTTGATGCTCCTGGCCCAGGTCACTGGCGCTGGCCTGGCCGGGCTTTCAATGGTCGCTGCAGGTGCGGCCGGCAATGCGCTGAATGCGTTTGTGCATTCGCCGTCGCACACATCGATCGGCGCCTCTACGGCGATATTTGCCGGCCTCGGCCTGCTTGCAGCATTGCGGCAGGTGTGGCGACCTGATCGCTCATACTTCATGCTGCGCAATTGGGCGCCGTTGGCCGGCGGGGTGACACTGCTGTTGTTTCTGGGTTTCAGCGGCGAGAACACGGACATCCTTGGTCATGTCATGGGCTTTGTTTCGGGTATCGGCGCGGGCTGGGTGCTTGCAAGGTGGGACCGGGACTGGTCTGCTGATCGGGGTTTGCAGTGGAAGTGTGCCGGTGTTGCCGGTGCAGTTGTGACCACCGCGTGGGTCGTTGCCGCGCTCACCTGAAACCATCACAACGACGATGACGAACTGTCTGATGTTGACGGACTACAAATGCCGGGGACTGTCGCCTAATTGGCAAGATGGGATTTAAAGAAATCTAAAATCTCTCGTCGCGATTGTGATGTGGCCTTGGCGTTAAACCCGAGCCAGTGCTTTTTCCACCTGTGTTTGCCCCAGCGAATGTCGAACGCGTAATACGCACCGCGAAGTACAACGACGTCGAATTCTGCAGCTCTTGCAGGATTGTTCGTCTTAATTGCCGTGCATTGCGACGGCAAACTGATCGTGTCTTTTGCACCGAGAATGACCAGCAGGTGAGTTTTGAGCCTGCGATCTGTAAGTCCCTTGTCACACCAGGGATAAAGGGCCGCAACTGCCTGGAACGGAGCGTGTCCAGTATGATCGCCAAATGCAACACGGAACGCTGCGGAGCCGCCCACTCCACCACCGAGCAGGAATATGTTCGACGCATCTACGTATTCGCGCTGCCTGAGATACTCGCTGCCATTATAGGCGTCACCTCCCCGGAAAAATCGTGAAGCACGCCACAGTTTTTCGTCGTCGCCGCACCCCGCGCCGTTGCTTAGGTTTCTGCCGCGATAGCTATCAAGCAACAAGGTCACGAACCCGGAACGCGAAAGAAATCTCGCGTGCTCGCGCATGGCGGCCACGTCCTTGAGGTCTGTGTCATTGCAATTGTTCAACAGGACAACCGCTGGAAACGGCGCTGTGCCCTTTGGTTTGGTCAGTTCACCATAGACTGTTGCGTTCCACCGTTGCGCTCTAACATCGCTGTAAAACTGAACGCGCTTAGACAACGCTCTGGTTGAGACTTGGTCCTTCACACACCTGCCCGCAGCGGAAAGGCTGTTTCCGCGTGGACATGTTTTGAGCACACACTTGTCGCTGAGAGCGTCAAAGCGCGGCCCGCATTCTAAGGGGCATACGCGTGTTCTTCTGCGAATTACGGCCTCTAAAACCGCACTGTTGGGCTCGGATGAAGAGGTCAGTCGATAGTTACCGTGTTTCGTGAAGGCCCAAAGAGCATCCCGACTCTTTGGTCCCCAAGCGCCGTCAATCGTACCTGGATAGCAGCCTAAGCGTTTGAGCTCCTGCTGGATTCGCAGAACCAATGCTTTGCCGCTCAGAAGAGGTACTTGAATCGATGGGTCAAAGTTGGCCTGGCTGTTAGCACTGGGGGGTTTGGGTTTTTTCCTTTTCTTTGCCTCTTGTTGTTGCCTGATCCGGTCAATCATTATTGTTGCCAGCGTCGCAAACTGACCGCCCGGAAATCGCTTTAGGTAGGTTTTGAGCAACACCTCGTCACCGGTTTCCCGAACCGAATTCCAATAGGCGACTTCGATGTTCGCCTCATCGGTTTTCGATGCGGTTGGCGGTTTCAAGAAAATCTGCCGTCCCGGCAACGACCCATAAGCGAACGGCTCTTGCCGCCCGTTTGTGGTCTTGAGCACGTGGTCCCGAACCTTGCGGAACATGAACTGGATTTCGAGGCCCGGTTGTTCGATGTATTTGAGCAGCCCTTGGGTGAATGGGCTGTGACTGCCAATGCCGTCGTCAGCAGTTGTTCCTTCTTTGGCAGCGTAGCCGATGAGTGTGCCGACCGATGGTTCCACCTTGACCAGCCCTCTGCCAACCGAGCGGGTTCCGAGCGTCTTTTTCATCGAGCGGATGAAAGGATTGTTGCGGCAAGCATCGAGCAGGACGATGCGAAGCCCCTTGGCATTCTCGACCGCCCGCATTGCGAGATCGAGTGAGATGGCCTCGTATTGGATGTCGGTGTCCGACTTGAGCTCGGCGTCCGTCGGGATCAAGTAGTTTTGTTTATTGAATTCGATACCGTGGCCGGCGAAGAATATGAGCGCCACATCCGCCCCGCGCGCATCGTTGGAAAAAACCTTTAAGGCCTGGCGCATCGCCTCAATGCCCAGGTCGCGCGCAACAGAAACGTCAAACCCGAGACGGGTAAGCGATGCCGAGATTTCACGCGAGTCGTTCGTTGGATTTCGCAAAATAGGAGCGTGCTGGTAGTTGGAGTTGCCGATAACCAGCGCAACGCGCCTTTCCGCCAGGCCGCAGGTTGTTGTTCCGACGAACAGCATCGCGGCGAGCACGAAACATAGCGCGGCTCTCCGCATAACCGACTGGCAGTCGCGGTGAAACGTGCTGTGTTTCTGATTGTTCGCTTGGCGGAGTATAGGACCGTCAGTTTGAAAGAAACGATGCGGTCGCATTCCGAATGAGACAAGACCTTTTCGGAATTCACGGACGTTCATTGGCAAATCGATCGTTTGTCGCGGTGGCTTCCTCCGGTCACCTTACACGAGTTAATCAGAAGATAGGTCCGGTTGCCAGCAGCATATAGTGGCCTGGCGGTCTGTCACTTTGGTTTCCTGCTAGCCGCGCTTCGATCGATCACTGGTGATAAAAACCACATACAGCTCTTACGGTTTTGCCCAAAGTAGGAGTTGGCTGAGAATTGTCAGTTTAACCAAGAACTATGCTGCAAGGAGAGCACAGATGGCAAAGAACATCGTGATGTTCTCGGATGGAACCGGGCAGGAGGGCGGCGTCGGCTGCAACACTGAAACGAAAAGCCAGCAAGAGCGAAGATTTGCGTAAGTAGCCTTCCGGATAAAATTGGTCCCACCATAAAATCATCCGAAAGAAATGGTTGATGTCAGTTGATGAAGCCAATACGGCGAAGCGGCAAACCTCAAGACCGGCGTCTCCAACCTCCTGTCTGGCGCTTAATAGGCTACTTGAAGTGCCGACTGGCGGGACGGCCGACACCAAGGAAGGAACCCGGAATGGCCTGTAAGGTTCGCGAAACTTCGCCTTTGGTTTGGTTGGCCGACAAGATTGCCCCAATCGGAATCGTTTATGCCCACAAGGAACGGGCGAATTCGACATGGCCAACACTGGTGCGTCTCATCACGATGATCGCCGCGTTTTGTCTCATTTGCATGATGACGTTTAGAGTATTGAGCGCTCAGGAGCCGCAGCTCAAATATGAGATTCCCAGCGAAAAACTGAACTGCTTGGTCGAAAACCGGGAGAAATACATTGATTTGCCGCGCGCGATTATTCTGTTTACTCCCGAACTCTGCCCTCTGGTCGGGCATGAGGAAGCCGCTTACCTGGCCCAGAACAGCGGCGATAACGGAAAGAAAACTCCGCGCCTGATGATGAGGAAAAGCGAATTTTCCTGCCTGGTTGCCAAAATCGAGGCATTTCTGGAGGAGCATGCGCAAACATCGCCGGCGGGAGAACTGGTGGCGTTCACCCTGGATTGTTCCTGATGTCGCGGGTAATCGAAGTACTCGGCAAGAGCCTAGCGCTTGCCGGTTTTCTCTTCACAGCGCTGACATATGCATACAACCTGCATGTGGATCGACAACACGAACGATACAAACAGGCGACGATCCTTGTTGAACAGTACAGCAAATCAGGAGTTCTTGGATTTGAAAACGAACTTGTCCAGAGATCGCTCTATTACAATGCCGGCGGTTTGAATTTGAACAATGAGGAGAACTATCCTGATGAAATGTTTGAGTTAGTCGCCAAGGAAACACTCTTTGGATATGACGGGCGGGCGCAAGGTGGCGAAACCAAGATAAAGCCCTTTCTCAGCAAGCTCATGGATATCATGGATTTCTATTCGCGCGTCGGTTTTTGCCTGGACGCAGAAATCTGCGACGATCGGATCCTGCGCCGATTTTTTTGCCCGCGAGCGAAAGCATTTGGCGAACGCCATAGCCGCCTAATTGCGTATTACAACGACTACGGGAGTTCAAAGGCTTGGAGTGATGGACTGGATAGCTTCAATCGCGTTTGCGTCGGAGAAAATGGTTAGTGTCTGGTTTCGACTCATTGTCGCTCTGACAATAATTAGTCTGGGTGATGGGGCGTTCGCTGCAAACATCCGTGTAGTGCCTGCTACCGCAGCGCTTGAGGAAAAGCTTGGGTACGGGGAAATTGATGCAGTAATTGATTTTTCCGGGCCAATTGAGCCCGGAGATGCCGACAGGCTGAGGGAGGTCGTCGCTGAGTTGAAGCCCGAGTCCTTCGTGACCGGAGCGTCCGGCTTCGAAGGCGTCGTCCGTCTCAATAGTAGGGGCGGTACGTTCAAAGAAGCGATCGTGATCACGAAAATCCTGAAGGCGCACAAGATGCAGACATTCGTGGCAAAGGATGCCGAGTGTTTGTCGGCTTGCGCTGTTATCTTCATGGCAGGAACCTATCAAGCCGGCTTCCGTCAACAGGAAGTTAAATGGCGCAAGGTTGAATGGCCTGTGAAACTCGGTTTCCACCGCCCCTCCATCCAGGAACTTGCAATCGACATTCGACCGGAGTTGCTCAAGGAAATGGATTCCGAGGCGATCGAGTTCACCTTCAATAACGAGTATCGTCGCGCCTTTGACGTTGCCAACCAGCTCATTCAGGAGATGCTCGGTGTCGACCCTGCTGCATGGCGCCCCGAACTCCTGGTACGCATGCTGACAGCAACCAAACAGAGCGCAGAAGGTGAGTTCGTATACCTGGAAACCGTTGACGATGCCCTGATCTGGGACATCGATGTGATCAACGCGGTGCCGCCGGCAGGCAACGCAAGGAAGGAGCGATACGTTGAAAACTTCTGGCTTTGCTACAACGCCGGAAGGGCCATCCCCGCATATGCCGGTATCTGGCCCGACATTGCAACAGCCGAAGAAACGCTGGCGGGGTTCCTCCCGGAATGCTGCGGAAAGCCAGGTTTATTGTGGGACAGCAAGATGATCGAAGACGACAATTTGACATACTATACGCGTGTCCGCGGCTGGGTCTTCGGATGCACTATCCGATATGAAAATATCGGCGATGCACCAAAAATCACCTTCGTTCATGACGACGCCGTGGTAACACAGACTGAACTCCTGCAGCGCTACAATCCCGGCTTGGCGCTCAATAAGGTCGTCACGCAGCAACCTCCAAGACAATCGGTCCGAAATGATTGTGGCTCCGGTTTCGATACACGTGACGAATCCGATGCATTTGGAAACGACATTGGTGGATACAGGGCGTCTGTTTCTGAATGCCGCCGGCGGTGCCTGAATCACCCAAGCTGTGTTGCCTTCTCTTGGATCAAGCCGCAAAAAAAAGTGGATCGCAGATGTTGGTTGAAGTCCAGGGTTAGCGGTCCATCCCATAAGGCTGGCGTTTTGACCTGTCTGCGAATGTGAGATTGCCCTGAAGCGCTCTAGTCGAAGGTGTCATCAAGTGCGCTAAGGGCAGTGTCCCAAGAAAACCTCTGGGCGTTTTCTATGAAGGCGGAGGTATATGGTTTTAGGGGGGTTCGTTCGGACCAGGTCACGTGGACACCACGCGGTTCGGACAGGGGGCCGGATAAATTCGTCCAGCGCAGGCGGCGGCTCATAATCGAATAACGCGGCATGCAGCTCACCCCTGCGCCACGCATGACGAGTTCCTGAATCCAATCCTCCCGCTGGCTTG
>Ga0315338_1000512_pt1 | contig 85457 bp, 76 predicted proteins | sample ASW8metaG_FD_204518 | JGI IMG/M metagenome (GOLD analysis project Ga0315338, IMG submission 204518) | Ammonia-oxidizing marine archaeal communities from Monterey Bay, California, United States - ASW #8 | ecosystem: Environmental > Aquatic > Marine > Coastal | place: USA: California | collected...
TATTATATTAATATACATAATTATTTATTTCAATTTTTATATATCTTTTATATAAAAATTGCTTAAGGTTTGCTTAAGGTTTGCTTAAGGTTTGCTTAAGGTTTGCTTAAGGTTTGCTTAAGGTTTGCTTAAGGTTTGATATAAGCAATGCTTAAGGTTTGATATAATTTGTTCATCTTAACTTTAATATTATTGTAATCAATAAATACATCCATTTTATATAAAGTTGTCGTTAAATGTTTATTATCGGTTTTTTTTCTATTTAAAAGATTAATAATATTATGATAATTTTCTACAAAATTACTACACATAACTTTATATAATTCAGTAAATTTGGTTTTAATATATCGATTTTCAATCATCCCAATTATTGCAACATCAAAATTTTTATATGTTATGATTTCATTATAAATATTATAGTCTTTATGTTTTTCTGTTACACCCGGCTCATTTAGTAAAGGAGTATCATTTAATAGAGTACACAATGTTAAAAGAACACTTGAAATGGTTTGACAACCAGTCCATTGTTCTCCATGCCATGTGTTTAATATCGAAACACATACTTTTCCACATTTGTATAAGTTTGGATTAAATCGAGTGGTTGAATCATTTGTTCTATATTTAATTGCTGGTGGGTTATGTGGGTAATCATGCGGAAAATAAAAATCAAAAAAATAGTATCCTCTTTCATAAGGGGTGTCAGCCGGTCCAATAATTAATGCTTGTCCTCTCAACATATCTGATTCGTTGTGAATATAATGGATCCCATTGTCATTAAGAGGATTTTTCATAATTTCTCTTACATCTTTTGCCAATCGTTTAACGGTAATAGAAGATAATGTAATCGAATTATTTGTTTCATTCATAATATTAATTATTATTATTTAGATATATTTATGTCTAAATGTTAATATATTTGTTTTCCGCTGTTATTAAATCTCTAATTTTGGGGATAGAAATTATAAATGTAAAAAAATTGAAATAAAAATTTCTTGATATTATATACTCATAATATCATGACTCATAAAAGTAATAATTTTGATGAGTTTATCAATAATAAAAAGGCGGAAAAAGGGGGGACATATACCCATACGAGAATAGGTAGCAAAGAATTAAATATATATGGAGGGACCTATAATATCACCGATGAAGATGAAAAAAACTTTACAGAAAAATACTACGAAAAGATTTTTGTAAATGGAAAAGAAGAATACATTACTGAAAAACAGCTTATTGAAAATGGTCCGATTTTGATTGATTTGGATTTCGCATATGATAAAAATGTAAAGAAAAAGCAGCACACAAAAGATCACGTGATTGATGGGGTTTATTGTTATTGTGAAAACATCTTAAAATTATTGAATATTCCAAATGGCGAGAGTATCGATGTATTTGTATTGGAAAAATCACAAGTAAATCAATTAGAGCAAAAGACCAAAGATGGAATACATATAATTATCGGTATAACTATGCATAAAGGGCTTCAGGTATTATTGAGGTCATTAGTTTTGGATGAATTAAAAAATATTTGGAGTGATTTGCCCATAATAAATACGTGGGAAGATGTATTTGATGAGGGAGTGACAAAAGGGTTTGTTAATTGGCAGGCATATGGCTCCAGAAAGCCAGGACATAAAGCTTATTTAATAAAAAATCATTTTGTCCTTACACATAATTCTGGCGATTGGGGTATTGAAGAACATAACATTGAAAATTTTAATACCAAAGCATCTTTTCCAAAATTATCCGCAAGGTACACAACGTTTCCAAAATACCCAATGAAGGATATTATAAAAGAAGAATTTAAAAATGCGTGCAATACCTTAACACGCAACAATGTAAATAAAAAACCGAGAGTAATTATGAAACAATCAAATATGAATAATTTTCAAATGATCGCATTAGATAAAATAGATAGCATGGAAACACTTGATAAAATGTTGGAGGCGACTTTTGAGAAAGATACAAGTTCTAATTATAGTAAATTAGAAGAATATCACAAATATACCATGTCTCTTCCATCCAAATATTATGGTCCAGGAAGTTATAATTACTGGATAAGGGTTGGTTGGGCGTTAGCCAATATAGATAACAATATGTTTCTTACTTGGTTAAAATTCACATCTCAGGATAATTGCCGCGATACATTAAAAGGTGGAAATCAAAAATTTGATTGGGGAAATGTTCCTGAATTATATGAAATGTGGCAGGGTTTTGATTCTAATAATCCAAATGGATTAAGTGGCCGTTCTCTTATTTATTGGTCTAAAATAGATGCTCCAGACCAATATAATAAAATTCATAAAGAAACAATTGATTATTTTATAGACCAAACCATACAAAATATTACTGAATGGGAACTGGCTATGGTGCTATATCATTTATATAAAGATAAATATGTTTGTGCCAGTATTAAAAATAGCATTTGGTATGAATTCTCAAAAAATAAATGGAATGAAATCGATTCTGGAAGTGCATTGAGAATATCTATATCAAGAGAATTAAATCAACTATATTTGGATAGGTCCCAATATATAACTAACCGAATGCAACAAATGGATAGTGGCGAGGAAACTCACGATAAACTGAGAAAGCAAATAGCAAAATTGGCTGAAGTTTCAGTTGTGCTTAAAAAAACACAAATGAAAAATAATATAATGAGAGAAGCGAAAGATATATTTTATGATAAGAATTTCATGGAAAAACTCGATCAAAACGTAGACTTGTTATGTTTTAATAATGGCGTAGTTGATTTTAAAAATAAAGAATTCAGAAAGGGACAACCTGAAGATTATCTATCAAAATGTACTAATATTGATTATATTGGTCTTAACCCAAGCAAACACAGTCAATCTATAACTGAAATTAATACTTTTATTGAACAATTATTTCCTGATGAGGAATTGAAGGATTATATGTGGCAACATTTGGCTTCGACGTTGGTAGGGACGAATTCAAATCAAACTTTTAATATATACACAGGACATGGTAGCAATGGCAAGTCTATTTTGGTGAAACTAATGGGTAAATGTTTGGGAGATTATTATGGAACTGTTCCCATAACATTGGTAACCCAAAAAAGAAATAGTATTGGAAATACATCTTCTGAAATAGTTCAATTGAAAGGTGTTCGTTATGCGGTTATGCAAGAACCTTCAAAGGGTGATAAAATAAATGAAGGTATTATGAAGGAAATTACTGGCGGAGACCCGATTCAAGGTCGTGCCTTGTTCAAGGATAGTATAACATTTATTCCTCAATTTAAATTGGTAGTTTGCACGAATTCCTTATTCGAAATTAAGAGCAATGATGATGGCACCTGGCGCAGAATTAGAGTATGTGATTTTAAATCAAAGTTTATTGAAAAACCATATGAAGATGATGTTAAATTTCCTAAAGAAATATATCCTTATCAGTTTCAAATTGATAAACGTCTTGAGCATAAATTTGATAAATGGGCACCAATATTATTATCTATGTTGGTAGAGAAAGCCTTTAATCTTCAAGGAGATGTTAAAGACTGTAAAATGGTTTTGGCAAGTAGTAATCAATACAGAGAAGGTCAGGATTATTTGGCAGAATTCGCGAAAGATAAGATTGAAAAGAAGCCAGGTAGTAAGATTAAGAAGACCGAATTACAAGAGGCATTTAAACAGTGGTATTTAGTTAATTACGGAAGGACTATTCCAAAAGTTAAAGAATTACATGAGTTTATGGATAAAAGATATGGGGCTTATCTTCGGGGAGGTTGGAGTAACGTAGCAATTATATATGATGACGATGAAGATGATGTTGTGATTGAATAATTATTGTTTATCTGAATTTACACCCTTGAAAATTTAGTTAGTTTTTACACCTTCGCATATTTAAAACGCGAAAAGGTGTAAGTCTTTATGATTGATCTAATATTTTTTATTCTACATCTTCATTTGAATTAACACTGTTAGATCTATCAGAAACAGTTGAAATAATACTATTTAATACATCTTTAGTATTTGAGTTTTCTTTGTTAAAATCGACTAGTGTTTTTATAGTATTTTCATCTTCACTATTTATCAAAACATTTTCTTTTGTTTCAATAAATACGTTTTTAATATCACTATCCATATCATTGTTTAAAGTACTATTAGCTTGTTCACTATTATTAAGAATAATATCTTGACTTACAATTCCCATGTGTAATTTACATTTTAACAATAAACGCGTATAATATTTATTATGATGAGAATTAAAAGTCTCTAAATATAATTTATACATTTCTACTTTTCCTTTTAACATTATATTATTGAAACTCTCGGCATTTATTAAGTTATCAATGTTCAGTCCTAACTTGGATTTTTTTCTGTCATTTTCTAATTCCTCTTCTTTATTCAATAATATTTCACTTAATTTATGTAATAAATTCATTATTACCTTTTGTATTGCCTTAGTTAAATTAATTCCGTAAATTTTATCTTTTTCCAAATGCTTATAAACTGGAAATTGGTTTTTTACGCATAATTTAGTTAATTCATGAATTCCATTAAAATTCGTCGTTATATATTCATTAATTATGTTATATAAATTATAATACTCACAATAGACTCGGTTATCTATTTTGGTCATAATATTTTTAAGACCATTATATTCAATTTCGATTAACGAATTTTGAAAATGTAACGAGTCGATTCCAAAAACATAGTCTTTTGATTTGTGATTATTCAGTAATTCATTATATAATGTCTTTAATTTGTTTATTTTTCCTTCCAAAACCTCGAAAATACTAATATTTTTCTCTCTCGTTTCTAAAACTCGTTCAAAATCTATAAATTTTATATTAGTCATATAATTACTAATATTTTATAATATTATTTTATAATATCATTTTATAATATCATATTTTATAATATCATATTTTATAATATCATATTTTATAATATCATATTTTATAATATCATATTTTAATATAAATAAATGAAGAATTCATATGATGAAAGCAACGATTCAATTTCCGAAAATGGAAATAGTATTGGGGAGTTTTCTATGTCAAGTAATTTGGTTAATGTGGAATGGAATAAAGATCACGAAGGTATTCTTATTGAATGGGCGGATAAATCAATGTGCTATCGTTGGTTACATTCCAGAGCTAGAGCTAAATTTTCAAAGGCAAACACATTATTTACAATCCCTGTTATTATTATGTCTACTTTAACTGGAACAGCTAATTTCGCAGTAGATAAATTAAATGAAGATATCAAACAATATGTGTTAATGGGTATTGGAGCGGTTAATATTTTTGCTGGTATTCTTACTACAATTCAACAATTTCTAAAAATAAGTGAACTAAATGAAGCACATAGAGCCGCGTCTATTGCCTGGGACAAATTTTATAGAAATATTAAAATCGAATTAGCCAAATCTCCTAGCGAGAGAATTCCTGTATTACAAATGTTAAAACATTCAAAAGAGGAATTTGATAGATTAATGGAAACTAGTCCGGCTATTCCAGATGCAATCATTGAACAATTTAAAATTACATTTTCAGACGGTTTACATAAAATGAGCGGTAAACTTCCTACGAATTTGTCTAATAAACAAACCAACTATTTAGAGTTAAAAAAACCAGAAATTTGTGATATCATCGAAAGCACAGCTAAGGGTGTTTATAAAGCTGAGCCTGTTGTTAAACTAAACAAAAAACCTTCCGAAAATGCAATTAATATTGCCAAAAAATCTCTCCTTGAAAGTAAAAAAAATATTAAAATTAAAAATATTGTTAACATCTTTAAAGAGGAAAAGAATAGAATGCCGAATGCAAATGAAATATGTGATGAGTTGGATGATACTTCTATAAAATTATGCGAAATAGAAGAATATTTAAATCATAACATTAAAAATGTATCATATAATGAAGTAGGCGACGAATATGTTTGAAGTTTTTTATTTGAATAATTATTGTTTATGTGAATTAAATAATGTGCCCCAATAAAAACGATTTAATTTATCGTAATTAAATTTTTTTGTTTTAAATTTTTTAATGGTTGTTTCTAATAATTCTTTATTAATATCGCTCCATTTATTTACCATAAGAACTGGTAAATCTTTAAAAACATCTAATATTGGATTTTTTCTTATGATAGGAATACATCCCAATATTAAAGCTTCCCAAGTTCTATGTGTGTCTAATCCCTGTCCAACAGGTGAAATAACAAAACTGTATCTTATTTGTAATTTCCAAATTATTTCTCTCGGGGTTCCAACTTTCATTTCATAAATTAAATCTTTTGGAATTTCTTTATGAGCTATTATTCTGTCACCCCAATATCCCCCAAAATTAACAAAACATAAACATTCTCTTTCGTAGAACGGTTTGCTACTATTTTTAATTCGCGTCAATAATTCTTCTTGTTTTATTGGAGGATTATGCGGTCGTATAAATGTATGATAATCAAGGCCAATTGGAATTTTTGTGAATTTGTCGTGGTTACCCCATCCATTTTGAGAATATAAATGAATTAAGTTTGGATTATTTAATAAAGTTTTGACAAAAAAACAATCAACATGTACTTCCATATCTGAGTCTCCCGTTACAACAACAAATTTATGTGTAATTTTATTCATACTATCTTTAACAAAGTTTTCTAATGCGCTTGAACATACATAAATAGAGACAACATTATCGTTATACCGTTTGTGTGTATCATAAAATCCATGGTTCCTTAAAGATGAACCTTCAACATTTGGTATAAAAACACAACTTTTGAGTAGACCTTTCGAAGAAACAAATTTGCATTGTAACTCGCTCATTATTATTATATAATACGAAATATCTTATATAATAATATCGCATATCGCATAGCATTTGAATCGCATATCGCATAGCATTTGAATCGCATATCGCATAGCATATTATAAATTAATATATACATTTCTAGGGGCTTTATTATTATAAAAGTAATTAATTTTTCCAGTAATCCAAAATGTAATTCTAGACATTATATTTATACCTAAAACATAAATAACAAAGGCGGCAATTATAATCCATATTTTTATACTTTTATAAAGTTGCTTTTTAAAGAAATTACCAAATATTAAATACAAGACCACAATTAAAATTAGTAAATACATGAGTGATTTTCTTACGGTTTCCAGCCATTCTTTCTCTCTAGATTCGTAAACAACCTTTCTATCATTCGTTTGAGCGGTTCCAGTCTTATCATCAATTATTTTTTTAAGTTTCTCATTTTCCTTTAACCGAATTTTTAATAATTCATTAATTCTACCTAAATTTGTAGTATCTGTTTCGTAATCATTTATTAATAAATCTAATAATTTCACAGACTGTTTATGACTTCTAATAGATTTATTTTTCATATTTCCAGCTTCCTCGCCAAACCTTTTCAAAAGCATGTCTTCATAACCTTGTTCGCCTTTTGTGTAAACATAAAAATTTTTTTCTGCGTCAATAACTTCCTCTGGTGCTTTACAAAGATTTTGCTCGGCATTATAAAATTTATTACGTAATTCTTGTGCTTTTCTATCCTTCTGACAATTGGAATCACACATAATACGGTCTCTGGATAATTGTATAATGTCATTTAATTTATTTTGAGGAAGACCAGCCTCGGTAAGAGCTTGATTTAACATTTCTTGATTTTGCACATCAGAAGTGGATGATAATGATTGTTGTAATTGTTTTAAAACATTTTGGCCTATATTATCTTTATTAATCATATTATTAGAAATAGAATTCATGGGGGACTATTAATATAATTATAGATTTTAAACCGTAGAATAGTTATCTTCGAATGGGCTAAATGATTTTATATTTTGAGTATTGCTATTTGTAGAACACGGATTTTTAGTGACCACATAAGACGCGTTGTCTCTTATTTTAAATCCCTCTGTGGTAGAACCCGCTGTAGTAGAACCCGCGTCTTCAACACATTTATGTGTATTTTTATTATATGTCATATTTCTAGAGCAGCAAGATGCGCCAACACAACCTAATCCTATATTAGTTGCTAAATTATCAGCAGCGGTTCTAAGTTCATCGCGGATTTTCGTTCCTTTTAAATGGTCTCTATCATATTCATAAGTCGTAGGAGTGGTTTTGGATGGATCAAAGTTCCAGTTATATTCATCATAATTCATATTATCCCTTGTGTATAAATCATATACACGTCTAATAAATAAAAATCCTCCGATGATTAAAATAATAGTAGTGAGACCACTTGCTATACTTGAAGGAATTAATTGTTTTTTACTTAAAATCGCTAAAATCAATAGCGGGAGGGTAATCATAATAATTAATTTCATGACGCTTGTGTGTGCTCGATATCTTTGTCCATAATAGGTATTAATTTCTACCATACGCATCTTATTATTCTTGGCATCTTGTAGGTTGTTTAAATTGGATTTTGCATTATTTAGTTCATTTTCCACAACACCCACGACTGTCATTTGATCGACCAAACCAACGCGTGTGTCAGATACATTTTGTAATAAAGAATCATACATACCCGTTAAGCTTTTAAACATATTCATTCGCATTTCTGATAATTCATTAATTCTTTTAATAATTTTTTCCTGTTCGTTAGCATTACCCGAATTTGCAGATATAGATTCAAGCTGAGCATACAGATTTTTTTCCATTTGCTGTAATTGTTCAATATTTTGCAATGTTTGGTCCTTTCCACCACCAACTACATTTAATGGAGCCGTTGTTAAATTACCACTCATTATATATTATGTTATAAGATAAATATATAGTAAATTATCTGGTTACCCGAATACTTCCGATTATAATTATAATTGCTAAAATAGTCCATAATAAATACTGATAATTTCTACTAACCATACTTAAACTTGTATCTTCATATTGAGCCGCTGCTCGGTTAAAATTATCATCGTGTTTTTTTGCAACTTTATAAACCTTTTCATAACTATTAAGGTCTTTCTTTAATTTATTGACATTGTAACCTAGCATACTCACTAACTTCTCATCTTCTTGCGTTAAATCTTTTAGTTTTGATTCGAGGTTTGATGATAAACCGTGTAAATTTTGATTTGCCGCATCTAACTCTGCTTTTTCTTTTGCTGTCACCAATCCCAATTGACAAAGTGTATCCATGCTCATTTTAGTGCCAGCAGGGTATAAGTCCCACTCCATTGCATTAGAAGCGTTTATATTTTTAGTGCATGACGCATTATTAGAAACGCTTTTACTTCTCACATATAGTTCCGAGTTTTTATCTGGGACACGATTTGAATTAGGAAACATTGATGATGTTTTAATCTGGCATGTTTTATCAGCACTATTAAATATAAATCCAGCGCATTCATTATTACTATTACATTTCTCTTTACAACCATCCACGCTTGAATTCTGGATAGTATCAATATTATTGCCTTCGTTAGAATAATTCCCTATTAAATAATAATTATTACCATGTGTAATCATATCACTGGGATATTCTCGTAATTTACCATCGTCGGTTACATAACCAACTTTATTTAAATTGTTTATGTTAGTCTTGGGAATGCTATATAATCCATTAGAATATTTACTATTTCCCTTGGTGAGTGTATCAGTTTTTGATGAACAATCTGTTACTTCATAACGCAACTCTAACCCCGCATTTCCGTCTTGTTTTTTCACCATTTGTAAATAGCAATTCCCGGATGGAGAGCCAATAAACTCACCTATTCCTAAAATTTCACCAGATTTAATAAAATTTCTTTTATATTTTCCATTTGCTGCTTTATATTTTTCTAAAGATATACCAGTTTTACTTGTATTGCTACTCCATATATGCTCGTTTTTTGAATTTGTCATAACAAGATTACCATCGTCTCCTAATGTTAGCTTAAATCCACTACATAAAGCCGTTTCATCTCTACAATCAAATACAACAGTTTGTCCACGAGAACCACTCGGAATATTTATCAATTTGGTTTTTCCATTACCGCATTGATAAGAAGCATTAAATGCTTTATCACAATCCGCTTCAGTCGGATTATCTAGTCCTCCGCCTGATTTTCCAATTAAAAACTGTATAAAATTATTACTTCCTGTTAATGTATTTTTTATATATTGTGTCCAATTGCCTATCGGCACAGGCTGTGTTTGTGATTCACTCATTAATATATATTGATATATATTAATAATATTAATTACATTATTTCTAAATTACACTCGTGTGAAATAATGCGATAGTTTACACCTTTAACCTTTATAAATAAGAGTGCTCAATAATTTCCAGAAAATATAATATAACTTAAATACACCTAGCAAAACAAAAAACATTTTCATTACCCTAAATAACCATTATTCAGTGTTTTCTCTTAAGTTCTTCGCTTGATCTCTCTCTCTTTTTCTTTCCGCCAGTCTTGTCTTTGTTTCTATGTATTTATCCCCACCAGGTTTACAAGTAGCAGAACAATGTACATATGCATCACTAAAACCTTGTTTTATTCTGTTTTCTATACATTTCGTAATAGTTGTTTCATTCGCATTCATACACTTTCGTGTAACACGTTCTTCAGGAGTTTCTCCTCCTCTTTGTTTTCTTGTATGTTTTTTATGACTCATTCTTGTTTTTCTGTTATTTCTCTTTGTATGTTTGACACTTTTACGCAAAGATTTCTTCGCACTTCTGCGTCTATTTACTAAACGAGCCATTTATATATTTATATAATATTAAATTATTTTTTGTAATTCCGTCAGTGCCATACTGTGGCAAGAAATCTATATACCATAAAGGTTTCACTATAAAGGCATTATTTGCGGGTATGATTAAATCAAGGTGTTGACGCGGTAGTTGACATTCTACAACTATAAGGATTATATCTATAATCTAACGGGATCCAAGTACCACCCGCTGAAGCACATTTACTTGTAGCACATTCTTGACCACACGCTGAACTCCAACCTGTAGTGCATACATTATCGGCATTTGGACCACTATACCCTTCAGGACATAAGACGGTTTTCTTACTTTCACAATTACCCCCATATGTACCCACCAATGTATTACTATTGATTTCACCACCAATATCAGAGAGACATCCTGGAATAGCATTAAATTGAGTTTTCATGTTTGTAGTATCAGGCATCTGACAAGTGTATGGATTATTGCCATAATCTAATGGGATCCAAGTACCACCTGCTTTTGAACAACTATTTTTAGCTTGTTCTTCTCCGAACCCCGGAGACCACCCAACTATACACTTGTTGTTTTCATCAGGTCCAGTAAATTTAATTGGACATGTAACTGATTTTTTTTTAGCACCTTGACCAATATGGATATCTTTTCCAACTCCAATCTGTCCATTCATTAAAAGACCACTTGTATTAGCATCAGGTGTTTCAATAAAACTATACGAGGTAAGTGTTTGAGTTGCTTGACCTCCAGATTTGGCGGCATTTATATTATTTCCTACATAACATTTTGAACAGCCGGTGCCATCGTCACGTAGCGAAAAAGCGTTATATCCTAAGTCTAATGCGCGCATTTTACAAGTTTCTTCGGAAACCTTATCTCCTAAATCCACTTGATAAATCATACCATCATTAGAGTTTACCTTATAACAACCTTCATATTTGGCATTTACCGTAGTTGGATTAGCTGCCTGTGTTACAAATATGTTTCTGCTTTCATCGCCGCAAGCCTGTCCACTATTCATAGGAGTGCCTATTGTAAGTGGAGGTGTAGTATTGGTAGTGCTGCCAGGTACAAATGACGTTTGTTTTTCTTCTACATTAACATAGTTTGAAGGACAACCATTTTTTCCAGCGGTTGCATTAAAAACATCTTGTGATTGGTATAACTTAAATATTCCACGAGGAGTTACATATCCAATTTGACCATCAGCGAATTTAACATTTTTATTAGCATATATATTGGCGCTATCTGTAGAAGTAATAAATCGTTGCGCTTTATCCATAAGTGTTTTGTGGGCAGTCGAATAATTACTTAATTTTCTATTAAAATTATCTTCGGTTTTCTGTATCTCAGCCATGTCTTGTTGATTGCGCTTATTTACAGCAGTGGGTCCCGCCATCCCGGCAAATCCTTCTGCCACCCCGGCACATCCTTCTGCTAAATTTAAATTTCTAGTCATTGGTTGTTGTGTAAATCCAGAAAATCCATTTTGATTCGTTAGCATGCTTGACCGCTGACTTAAACGCTGTGTTTTTTCTTGTTGGTATTTTAAAAGTTGTTCTCCCTGTGGAAAACTCATGGGTGTTTGTTTATGTTTCTGATTTTCCGTTTCATTGTCACTTGTTGATTTCCATAAACTTGATAATAATTCACCTAAAACCATCTTATCTAATATTAGTAGATAAAAAAGTTATGTTCGCGTTACATTTCCATATAATTTTTCAATAATATGATATGCTATCAACCCTATTGCCAAAACCAATATAACATTTTCAACTGTGCTTGATTCTTCATTAGAGAAAGCTTTAATTGTTAAAAAAATAGAAATAATTGCTAATAATAACATGACAATATATTTGAAATAATTAGACCGTCTGGATAAGGCACTGCTTGCTCCATTATTATTGATATTTGCAAATTCACTACGAGCAACCATTATTTTTTTTTCATTACTATTTAAACGTTCCGTTAACTCGAGTAATTGTGGACTATTTATACTAATCTTTTGTTGGTCTATAATATTCTTTTTATGTATTTGATTTAAATCGCCCTGTGCTGTTGCCAAAATAGATTTTAATTTATTGTTAATTTGACTCATTTGTGCCAAATTGGTTTGTGCCTGACTTCTAAACTCTCCATTTAAATTTCTAATATATTCCTCTTGAATATTATGGTAACTATTTAATAACGTATTGATACCTAATTCTTCTACCTTAAGTTTCAATAATAATGATTCATTATTATGTTTTTTAATAGACATTGTATCTCTTATATATATTGAGAGATATTTCGAAAGATATTTTGAGAAATATAATATAATATAATTAAACTAATTACTAAAATTATGCTTCCTTTTGCATTAGATACAGAACCTGATGCCGATATATGAATTATCAACACAACAATAGTAATTGCCAAAATAAACCATACTATATAATTATATTTATTGGATGCCATACTTATTTTGGATTCACTATCTAACCCAGAAATTGTATTATAATCTTTGGTAACACCAGTTATCGTTTGTTTATCAGTATTTAATGAAGATATATAAGAATTGAGTTTTTGTTGTTGTAAATCAAATTGACGTTTAAGCTGGTTATCAGTTACAGTGATTTTACTTAATTCACTATTAATAATCTTTGCTAGAGAGATAAGCTTGTCATTTAATCGTTGTAAACTTTTAAAATAATAATTATTGGTTATATTATCTGTATTTTTACTAATATTATTTTCCATAAAATATTTATAAGCGGTATTATATTTTACCAAAGTTCTATTAAATTCGTCTTCCATGCTGGAAATAGAAAGATGATTAATATTTTTGTTTGAATTGGTTGAATCACCATTGTTTAATGTTTCAATAATAGATTCTAGATTGGGCGATGAAGTCAATTCTAATAATTCTAAATCTTTTTTGGCATTATTAGCATATACACGTTCATAATACATAAATTCCTGTCCTTGAATCAGGTTCGGGTCATTTTCTAATGATGTGTCTTTATTTGCTATAATACCTAAATCATCAAGAAAATTAATTATTGACATTTTCTATACAATAATAATAGAAAATGTATTTGAGGTTATTGTAATTTGTACATAAAAATAGAGAAACTTATAATTCCTATTAATAAATAAATGTTCCCTAATAAATAATGATTGTATAATACTTGGGAATCGTTAAACATGCCTACCGCACTTTCTGATGATTGATGAAGGCCATTTAAAGAATCATTTAATTTTTTGTTGTCTTTATTGAGTTTTTCTATCATTTTATCAGTTTTTTTGCTTCCATTAGATATATTTATTATTTCTTTTTCCAATTCATTTATCATCATAAAAAAATTATGTTGCAAGGTAGTCAAGTTATTTTTATCATCTTCTAAAGATTTTTGATAAGTTGGTATTTTTGAATATGTTTTGGATTTTGGATACTGCTGAACATATTCATTTAAGATTAAATAAAAATTTTGATCCAATTCTTTTAGTTTTGTTTTGTAATATTCTGGTGTTCTACTTGTCATGATATATATTATGGAGAACAAATTCTGTAGAATTCACTAGTAATTGCTGTTCTGCTAGGCCTAATAATTTTACACATTTCCCCTGGTCTTAGTCCAATTGCTTGTGCTACAGGACTAAAACGTGAAATACCAGGAACTTGACTATTATCAGAAATATTATATCGCACTTTTACTTTTTCTTCATTTTCTTTGCTTAAAACAATATGTTGTGGAACTAATTCGTGCTTTAAAATATTGAATTTAAGTCTTTTAATATTAAATATAGTAATGAATATATTATCTTGTTCCCAAATATTTTTCAAAATTTTATTAATTGAATCATTTGGTTCATCCTTAATGATTATAACTAAATCATCTTTTTTTGTTAAAATCTCTTCCAAGTTAAATAAATCATCAATATAATCCTGAATGTTGTTTTGGCGCAATGTTTTTGCTAAATGATATTTTATGTAAACCTTTTTACCTTCATTGTTCGTCAATAACATATCAAGTTGTTTGGATTGAAACATAGTATGAACTTCATTAATACTAGAGCCTTCATAATTACTAATATCGAAATTACGATTATCTAAAATATCAAGAATATTGTTACGCGATTTATATATTTCAACGATTTGCCCGCTTTGTGCCATGGTTATTTATAATAGAAAGGTATTTTTAATTAACTTCAATTTTATATATTTATTGTTTTAAAATTTTTTGATTTTTCTGAATCACCATCTTTATCTTCATTATCTTCATTATCTTCATCATTAGATATTTGTGTTAATATAGTTTCTTTTTCTTTTTGCGGGGAAACTATTTTTGATGAAATAACAATATTACCTTCATCATCTTGCATACTATTCTGATTTGGTGGGATAAACAACGGTGATGCACCTTGGTTGTATCCTGGATAAGGTTCATAGTCTGGGCTACTTGGTGGATTATAAACAGGGCTTTCTGCGTTAAACCCTTGTGGTGGTCCAGATGGGCTTTGCGGTATGTATTCTGGGCTTTGCGGGGCATATGGCATAATAGGTGGAGGTGGTCCTGAAGGAGTTCTAGGTCCGCTTGAGATTTGTGGTGCATATTCTGGGCTTTGCGGCGCATATGGCATAATAGGTGGAGGTGGTCCTGAAGGAGTTCTAGGTCCCTCTGGGCTTTGTGGGGCATATGGTGGGCTTTGCGGTATGTATTCTGGGCTTTGCGGCGCATATGGCATAATAGGTGGTGGTGCCCCCTCTGGTGTTCTAGGTCCCTCTGGTGTTCTAGGTCCCTCTGGTGTTCTAGGTCCCTCTGGTGTTCTAGGTCCCTCTGGACTTTGTTGTTCATAGTTTGCTGGCGGTGGCACATCTTTATAGTCCGCTGGCGGTGGCACATCTTTATAGTCTTGTTTTTCCTGTTCTTTCCTAGCTATATCTACTCTAGGTGCTTGAATAATATTTCTTTTAATATTTCCACGAGCTTCCTTATTTTCGTTGGCAATAGATTTAGGTGTAGCATCTAAACCCGCCAATTTAATAATATTATTTGAGAAAGACATACTTGATAATTGGTCTATATTATCTTCAGTAATCAATCTCATTTGAATATTCATCGTTTGTAATTCTTGAATTAATAACTTAAATGAATAAGGAACACGAAGAATACTAAATGAACGACCATATTTGCTTACATTTTGAATGTTTAATCCATCTGATAGTGTTCCGGTAAATCTTATAGGACCATCGGCATATGGACTCAAAAACAAGTTGTAACTATCGTTATAAATAGCAATCATACCAGTTTGATTACAAACAGCCATGAAATATTCATCTCCTCTTACTAACATGGATTCTTGTAAAAATTTACTAGCACCGTGCGCAATAATCCCATCACGCTCCATCTCACCAATGCGCAATCCACCATCATTCGCGCGGCCTTGCACTGTTTGTCGCGTTAAAACAGTTCTTGGACCACGCGCACGATAATTAATCTTATCTTTTACCATATGTTTCAACCGCATATAGTATGTAGGTCCAATGAAAATCTGCGAATACATTTGTTCGCCACTTTGTCCATTATATAACAATTGATTTCCACTAGAATGGAAACCTACATTTGTAAGCATTTTGCCAAATTGCTCTGTTTTTTGACCTTTATTCATAAAGGCGGTGCAATCGCCAAATCCACCATACATAGCACAAGCTTTACCCATTAGTGTTTCTACTAATTGTCCTATGGTCATACGAGAAGGCAACGCGTGCGGATTTATAATAATATCAGGGCGTATTCCTTCTTCTGTAAAAGGCATATCTTCTTCGGGAATAACTAATCCAACTGTTCCTTTCTGACCACACCGAGAACAAAATTTATCACCAATAGCAGGAACGCGTTCGTCTCTTACTCTTATTTTTGCCAAACGAAATCCTTCTTCGCCTTCAGTAATAAATGATTTATCTACATAGCCCAACTGCCCCTTTTTGGGAAACACAGAAGCATCTGAGGAAACATCGGGGTTTTCTAAATTTGTTGTTACTTTTCCTATTAAGACCTTTTTATCATTCAATAAAGTGTTTTCTTTTATTAAACCGTATTTATCTAAATCGGAATAATCAAAACCAGGTTTTAGTCCAACTACATTTTCATCTTCAATATTTGCAAAATGGGTATCTATGTTGCTGTTTCCTACTTTAGAACTTTCTTCTCTTGCTTCATAACTATTGTAATAAGTTGTTCTGAAAAGACCGCGTTTTACAGAACCCTCATTAAATAAAATAGAATCTTCCACATTATACCCCCCATAACACATAATAGCTACAATTACATTCTCTCCATAAGGATGTTGCTCATGGTTAATTTTTTTTAAATATCTACTTTTAACTAAAGGAATTTGTCCATTATTTAAAACCACGCCCATCTTGTCTATACGTGTCAGATAATTTGAGTGATAAAGAGATACTGCTTGGCGCATTTGCCCACAAGCAAAAAGATCGCGAGGCAATTGATTATTTTCCGGAAAAACAACTTGGTTACCCATTACACCTAAAATAAGCGATGGGTGAATTTCCAAATGTGTATATGGTTTTTTATCAAGATTAGTTGCGTCCATTGAAATTAATGCGCTTTCTTCTTCAGAAGTATCCATGTATTCAATAATAGCCTTTGAAACTGACAAATCCTCTAATTTATTTGTATTATACAAATCATTTACATTGTCATATAATTCGCATTTTCCAATATTGAATTCTTTATCTTTTCTCTCCGCAAAACCAGACACAAGCTGTTGCCACGTAAATTTATTTGATTCTAATTTTTCCATTATCGGTTTTTTATCATAACTTGGCTTACCATCTTCAACATAAAATACTGGGCGACATAATCTCCCCGCATCAGTATAAATATTTATTGTGTTTTCCTGAATATTCCATTGAATTGATGTATAAATAGGAATTAATGCCGTTCTACGATGCTCTTTCAACTTTTTTTCCACTTCATTTGGTTTCCCCACTATACCAACCCAATTTCCATTAACAAATACCTTTGTCATTGTTGAAATATAATAGGGCGTGCTTTCTTGTAGGAGACGAAGATTAATGTGTTTTCTAAGCCACGCAATTAATGGATATGAAGAGCAACCACTGGTTATTTTAGCAGCAATGGCCATATGTTTATGTAGTCCTACATTTCCACCATCAGGCGTGTCGACAGGGTCAATTATACCCCATTGAGACGAATGCAATAAACGCGGTGCTATAACTTTGGCGGATGAATCCAAAGGAAGATTGATTTTTCTTAAATGAGAAATAGCAGAATTATATGTCAAACGATTTAAATCCTGTACTACCCCAGTGCGTTGTGTGTGCGCTTCTGACCCCCAATTTCCTTTAAATGCTTTGCGAAAACCTGCTTCCACGATTCTCTCTTTAAAATATTCTTTATAGTTTAGTTCAATCAATCCTGTGAAATTATTTTCGTATATTCCTCTTTTGTAATAATATTCTTTATCTATTTTTTGGAAGATGTGTTTTTGTTGTAATGTATAATATTCTTTAAACAAATCATATAATAATGAACCGGGTAATTCAACGCGTTTATACTCAAAACTATCTCTGTCAGTCGCTTTAATCTCTCCAGTGAATACTCTCAAAAGTTCTCTTACAAGATGACCCAAATAAAATGCTTTATCTATAAAGTTCATCTCTCCGACGTGTGGTAAAAAATAATTAGTTAATATTTCTAAAGCATGAGGGACTGTTTTTCCTTTTGTTAAAGTTGCTATATATTTAAGTGCCACTTCTTGTGTGAAGATTTTATTCGCATCATGAATAGAAGGAATAAATAAATCAATATAGGTATGGTATTTTTCTAAATTTAGTAGACAATGTTCTATAATAGATTTGTCGGATTCTACACCTAATGCCCGCATTAAAATAAAAAGAGGCACAGGTTTTCTAACATTTGGAACATTTACAACAATCTGGTTATTTGTGCTGGTTGGCGAGGGTGAAGCGATGCGGACTGATAATGTTCTAACTGGTTTTGATGCATCTTCTGATACTGAACGAACATCGGCGGAATGACTATACAAATCATTTACCTTATCTTTCACATAAATAATATTGTCCGCGAATTTTTCCTGCGAAACAATACATTTCTCTTTGCCGTCAATAATAAAATATCCTCCATAATCATTTCTACATTCACCCATTTCAAATCTTACGTTTTTATTTAAATCTCTTAATATACATAAATCCGACATAATCATAATTGGAAACCGTCCAAAAAATATTTTTTCAAGAGTAGTGCTGTATGTGGGTTCTGTTGGTGTTTCGCCGCCTTCTTCACTAATAAAAAAATCGACTTCCACGTCATAATGTATAGTAATACCATAAGTCATATTGCGTAATCTTGCTTCGTTTGGATACATAAAATGTTCTCGGTCATCATCATAAATTATTGGTTTTCCATAATATAGTTTGTCGCCATTTTTACCCGCGAGGTATAGATTACATCTTAAATGAAATTGATTTGTTTTTGGGTCTTGTAACTTCATAATTTTGATAGGATTTTTCTCTTTAAAAATTCTCTTAATACCATGTTTAAAAAAATCATTATATGAATCTAAATGATGGTCTACAAGAAGATTTGGATTATCATCAAAAAGTTTATCTATAATTATTTGAGACAATTGCTCTTCCATTATATAATATCATTAGTATATTTTTTTTAGACTGTATTTTCACGTATATTTGTTGATATTATAATTAATATTTTTATAATATCCACTACAGGATCATATCCACAGGATCATATCCACAGGATCATATTCACATTTTTATGAGTTGGCTAAATTTATACTTTAATAACTCCTTTGTTTAAAATAAACAGACCTAAAATAATAAACAAGGAAATAAATGGAAGCAAAAGAATGAACCAAGACAGTTTTTCGTATCCAGATTTGCAAATATAGCTCAATGCATATGTCCAAAAGGCAATATATAAGATTTTACCAACAAATACACCCAACGTGTTGGCTTTACACGCATAACTTCCTACACAATAAGTATTTGTATTTCCAATGTTTTGAATAATCATTATTATAAGTGAAAATACAGAAATTACTAAATAAATGTAAGCGGGTGTGCACAGTTTTCTTGCTTTGGTAATGAGAGAAGGAATTGAAGGAATCGAAGAAAGAGAAGGGAGAGACAGCATCTATGAATTAATGAAAGAAAAAATAATTTATAAACTGGCTACTTTATTTCCAGCATTTAAATACATTTTTTTTATATTGATAGGATCAATTCTTCCTATGTATTTATATTCCTTGTTGATGGGTTGATCTGTAGGGTTTGACGAATATTGCGCTGGCTCACCTTTCCAAGCATCCACCATTCCAACCGCTCCACCAGTTATACCTCTTCCAAGATTTACTAAATCTTGTGGCACTAAACTAAGTAAACTTCCTCCTCCAGTCATTGGTTGAGCGTTACTTTGTGTGGTTGAAACCGGATAATGCATTAAATAACCACCACTTGGGCTAAGAGGATAATGATTTGACATAGCCATACCATTTGTATTTGCCCCGGCAGAAGCTGCTACACCTGGCCACGAAGCAATATCTTCCCCCTTGAGTGGATAACCGATGGGGCACGCACCCGGTCCGTATCCGCCTTTTTGCTTTCTACGATGTGTTTTATTGATTTTTTTAATATGTTTACGAGAGTGAACCCGTTTATGTTTTAATGTTTTTTTTTGAACGTGTTTTTTATGCGAGTTTTTATGCGATTTTTTATGCGATTTTTTAATATGTTTACTACTTTTCACCATAATATATATTATAATAATAAATAAAAAATTTAATTTTTTATTAGTATAAATAAAAAATTAAATTTTTATTAGTGTATTATACTACACTTTTATATTGTTTAATATAACCAGTAAGTTTATCAATTGAATTATGATTATAAATATCGTATATAGAACAATGAAATGATGGAACATCAGAATGTAGATCTGTTGGACACCCATTTTCAATTGCCCATTTTAATACTTTAACGTGTCCTTCGATAGCTGCTAGCATCAAGGTATTAATATCCCATGGATGCCCGTTATTACGCAACCATTTTAAAACTTCTAGTTTGTTATGCTTTGCCGCCCAAGCACAAGTCCATTCACTCGTAGGACAACCATGTTTATATAACCAATCAATTACCTTTATATTACCAGAAGATGCACCCCATGCCATCGTCCAAATACTGCTGCACTCACATCCTCGATCATGTAAATATTTTATTATATCAAAATTTCCACACATAGCGGCCTGTGTTAAAGCTCCAGATGATAAACTACAACCATTTTCTATAGCCCATTTAATCACTTTAATATGACCATAACGAGCAGCACATTCTATTACTGAATAATTCCATTCGCATCCCTTATTCGTTGCCCATTTCAAGACATCTAAATGCCCTCCAACAGAAGCATATAAACACACATTTTTATCCCAAGAACAACCATTATTCCACGCCCATTTCAAGACGTGTAAGTGACCATTTCTCGCAGCTAAAGAACACGTCCATTCATCCCATCCACATCCCGCCTTGTGAACCTGCTTAAGTAACTTAAGATTACCTACATATGCAATGTTAGCAGATGTCCAAGCATTAAATTGACAACGATGCCTCAATCCCCATTCTAACAATTGTTCTGAATAACAAACAATGTGCAAAGGTGATTTACAAATATTTTCTTTTTTATTTCTTACACGCCATTCATGTATTATATGATACCATTTCCTACAGGTATTCATTAAAATATACTGATTATCATCTAGTATATGTGATATTAATATCATCTCTATAAGTTCTAATGGTAATGTGTCTATTGTCCTAGGGTTATAAATAACCATAGTAATATGATAAAAAAAGTATAATAATAATTACCATAATACTTTTATGTTCTTTCAATTTTTTATAAGTATAAATAATTTATTCAATATCAACATGCGTGAGCATATGTCGGCGACAGCAAATTTTATTTAGTTGCAATTTGTCTAAAACTTCTCCTTCCGGAGTTTTATCTGTATTTGTTTTGGTCAAATAAATAACATTATTTACATCCATATTCGCCGAACTTTTCATTTTTCGCACTTCTTTTTCATAATAGCGATATTTATTCGCTAGAACTTTCCCACAGGTAAAACACTTTACTGGAATAATCATGATTAGTTTATATATATTATATTTATAACATTATATATAAATCAATTTTTCAAAGTATTTATTGTTTTGAGGGACAATCTCCGTGACATTTGGTTTTATGGTGAAAAAACTCTATTTTCGTTTCTTTACCGTTTTCAGTATGGAATACGGGACCGTGCTTATTACCCGCAACACATTTTTTACCGTCAACTAAAACACAACATCCAACTGATTTGCAGTTATTTGCAGTAAGTTTATTACAATGTTTATTTATTTCTTCTGGTCGCGACGAGAATTTTTGACAAAATGCGTGGTTATTACTACTAGAAAGCGTATCTAAACTTTCAATAGTAACAATCTTTTGTACATGTTTATTTCTTTTGGGGTTTAAATTTATTCCTAACATTGAAAATGCTGTTAATAATGTAATTATTATAATTACTACGGTCATTATACTTGACCCATGAAGTTTAAAAAATTGTAATGGGCTATTCATTATAGTATGTATAATATTAAACGAGATAAAATCTAATCTTACAACAAACAATTGCTATAATGCTATGCTATGCCATATGCTATATGCTATATGCTATGTGCTATATGCTATGTGCTATATGTTATATGCTATGTTATTGCGCTTTCAACATATACCCCTTTGTAGTCTTAACCACTTTATGTTGTTCGCCAGTTTCGTGGATTTTATTATGACAATCCTCGCAAATATTAACCAAATTCGCCAAATGATTTTTATGAAATGAACCTATATATGAATTCGTCTTTGATGCCGTTTTTTGATGTGCTAAATGATGAACCTCTGTTGCTCTCTTTTTTTTACATAATTCACAATTGCCTTTCAGTTTTTTTTTATTAAAATGACTTCCATCTTCCGCCAAAATATTTAAATCTTCCTTATTATATTTCATCCTGATATCGTGCGCTCTTTGTAAGAATTCATCGGGCAAATTCAATGATTTACATACTTCCAGTCCATACATACAATGCCCTGGACCCGGTTTAAGTTTTCTGTCATAAATTAACATGTCTTGCTCTTTATCATAAATAACTTCCATATGCATCGTAGTAAGCCGATCCAAACATTTAATTTCATCATAATTATTAATTTCATGAAAATGTGTGGCAAATAAAAATGTGCTCTCTTTTTTATGTAACATCTCTAGACCTGTGGTAAAAATACTCAGCGCCGAGTCAACCTCTGTCCCAGAACACAACTCATCACCTAAAACCAAACTATGTTTATCTGCCATTTTCAATATAGTGCGCAATTCAGACATTTCAGTCGCAAATGTAGAGAGACCCTTAAAAATATTGTCATTTCCCAAAATACGCGTAAAAATACATTTATATGGGTAATACGTAAATGTTTTACACGGAACATAAAGTCCAGCCTGCGCCATAATAACAGATATGCCAATAGATTTAATAAAACTGGTCTTGCCGACCGCATTTGTTCCGTATAAAAGCAACCCGTCGTGATATTCTCCTATATTTAAATCATTCGTAACATACAATTCTCTTGTTTGCAAATGCTCTATAAGTGGATGGCGGATTTCAGTAAAGTCCATATATGATTTCTCGGCCTGTTTATCTATTTTGGGTTTACAATAATTATATTTGTTGGCTATATAAGCTTTACACTGCGCTATATCCATCAGTGTAATGTATGTTATAATATCATCAATAAAGGATTGAAACTGGAGAAAATCATCAATAAATTTTGAGAAGAAGAGAGAAATCTCGCCAATTAATTTCTCTCTGGACTTTTGAATATTATTTGTTAATTTCCTAATTTCATTATTAAATATAATCATATCCTTTTTATTACTTCCATAATAACCAAATTCCAAATCATCTAGCTGTAGTTCAAAGGTTTCTTTTGTATTAGAATATTTTGATTCATATGTAATTGTTGCCGTTTTATTCTGTTTTTTCGATTCATTTTGTTTTTTCGATTCATTTTGTTTTTTCAATTCATTCTGTAACAATGTAATACGGCGCTTTGTTCCCATTAATACTGGATCCGTCTTGGGCGTTTCATGTATTTTTATAAATTGACTAGACGCTTTTGTAGACGTAGATTTCTCCACCTTACATAGAATATCATTTAAATACTTACGTATTGCTTCTAATTTTTCATTGCCATCAATCGCATCCTTGAAAAGCTCATCAATGACGAGTGAAACACCTTTATTAATAAAGCATAAATCACTATTATTTGTATCTATAAGTTGTCCGGAAGACATGTCGTGTATTTTCTCACATTTTTTTAGAGAGAAATTATGGTTTAAATTAGCAATAATTTTATCACAATGCTTACTTATATCAACCTTAAGATGCTTATTTATATAGTTATTTAACTCTCTATCTACACTTGTGCTTTCATCCATTTTAATCACAACTTTTAAATCATATGCCAAAATAGCGAAATCTTTTGGACTAATTCTCTCCTTCTTAAAAACCAATTTCCTCATAAATTTTTCAATGTCTTTCAATCCAGTCATATCATTGCGATACGCGCCCCATTGCAATGTTTCTAACAAATATTCTGTGAGCTCATAAGATTCATTTAATTTTTCTATGTTTGTAATAGGATTATTTAAATTATAATTGAATCGCCTCTTTCCCATATTGGTAACACAATTATTAAGAAGGGCACCAACAGAGCGGAGGCGACCTTTATGACGCGTATCATCTAACATATTAAGCTGTCGCAGAGAATGGTTTGCCAAAATAAGATTTTCTGTGTAATTTTCGAATTTAGGTTGGGACAATCTGTTTACAAGAGTCGGGTTATGTTGATAAACGAAATCCAAGAGAAAAGTAAATGATTGCAGCGCAAGAAAATGGGTTGGAAAATACTCGAGTATAGTTTCTTCTGGAATAGTTGGATAAAATTTCTTGATTATCGCTCGTTGATAAGTTTGTTTTTCCGCGTTTTTCGCGAACTTATTCATAGACGAAGATACATTATTACTTTCTCCCATAATAATCTTGTGAATTTTATTACAATCAATACTTGAAAAATCAATGATGTCATTAACTTTATTTTCAGAGAGATTTGAAACAATAATACATTCGCTTGGCCTGAAAATGGCCAATTGTCTTTCTATATCATCATATGTAGCTGGATTATGGAAAAATTCCTTTTCAAATTGTATTATACACGTTTGTCCTGTATAAATATCAATATTAGATATTCCTATAGAAAGTTGGCTATTTATTATTTTATTTGCTGGAGAGAAATGAATCCAAATACACGAAATATTATTAGATAATTCTGTATTTTCTTGTGAAAAAAATGTTCCTGGAGAGATAATCTGCGACAAACTTCGTGTTGTATTTTTTCCTTGTATGTCTTGGGTATAAATTGCTATTGTATATCCGTGTTCTTGAAGTCTCCGTATATATTTATCAATCTGCGCAAGCCCAAACCCCGCCATTTTAACTGGCTTACTTCCCACACAGGTTGATTTAGTTGCGATTACCATGTCATTAATTCTTGCGAAGTCTTCTATGTGACTACCTATTAATTTGCCATCTTTGTCCTCCATGGCATAAACCTCAAAAAATGAGCCGACTTGCATTAATACAATTGTTTTCTCTCCATATTCTTCTTTCCATTGTTTTGTATAATTAAAATAATCGTCTGTTAATGTCATATTTAATATATCAAATTTATATTCTATATATTAAATATTCTTTATGTGTTTAAATATATTATAAACATAATAAAAAAACCTTACCTATTTACGTGTTTGTGTTGGTTTTTTTATTTTTTTTGTTTTAAAATAGGGATTATTCATTGATATCTCTCTCCATCAGCACAATCATAAATTTCAATTTCATCATTGCATTCGTATTTTTTTTGGATAAAATCATTTACAGTTTTATTCCAATTATTTTTGTCATATAATATATCTTCTTGGTTTAATCTAACTAAATTAATTTCTTGTTTGCTTGCCAAATCTTCTTTAATTTCATCTCTTTTTTGAGTTTCAATACATGATTGCCAATTTGAAACTTGTTTATAATGCTGTGGACCATCAATTTCAAAAATAATTTTAACTCCATTCGTGAGCACAATATAAAAATCATATTCATAAAAAGTTCTATGTGTTTGTTTTAAATTCGCCCATGATGGACGATAATTTTTTTTAATACTTTTGATATTAAAAGATAGGATAGTTGCTAACCTCAATAAATATTCATAGAATTTCTTTTCGGTCTTATTCTTGCATGTAGGACACCAAGATGGATTGCCACCAGTAACCTCCCCAATTGCCGTTTTAAAATCGTGTTTGCATTCTGGACATTTAAACCAATATTTTTTATGTGATGCAAGACTAATATCTCTTGGCTTTACATTACCATTTATGGTAGGATGCCAACAATCAACTTTCAATACATTATTGGGAGTTAGTCCTTTAAAACTGGCGAAAGATTTTTTAAAACAAGGAATACAATCTTTATCATCGCATAATGCCTGGCCAGCACAAAATCGACACCACCTTGAAATGCTTCCAGTAACGTTATCAATTGATGTGTCAAAATCGTGCTTGCATTCTGGACATTTAAACCAATATTTTTTATTTGATGCAAGACTAATATTCCTTGGTTTGATATCATCGTTGTTCTCTTGATGCCAACAATCAACTTTCAATAAACCATTTGGTGTCTTGCCTTTAAAATTTGCTAAAGATTTTTCAAAACAAGGATTACAATCTTTATTAGCACATAATGCCTTGCCAGCACAAAATCGACACCAATGTGGATTGCGACTAGTAACGCTATTAATTCTAATATCAAAATCGTGTCCGCAATTTTCATCTGCACATTTAAACCAATATTTTTTATGTGTTGCAAGACTAATATCTCTAGGCTTAATATCATCGTTTTTCTCTTGATGCCAACAATCAACTTTCAATACATTATTTGTTGTCTTGCCTTTAAAATTTGCGAAAGATTTTTCAAAGGGTAGTTGCCTTTTAACATAACTTTTATTATGTTTTTCTCTACATATTTTACATCGTGAATATGGGGCAGTAGTATTAGGTTTAAAATCGAATTTATTTACAGGCATATTTTTATGGCACCCTACGCAATTGAAGTAGCGATTATCCATTTTTTATATAATACATTGCATAATTTACTCTTTAAGTCTAATTATTAATATATTTCGCCAAATAATAATATGTAAAATATTTGGCGAAATATAAATCCCAATTTTGAAAGTATGCTTTAGTTCACGTTCTATTTTATATTTGTCACAAAGTTTAACACGCATATATTATATAAATTGAGAGAAAATCTTAAATTATTTAAAAACACATATATTAACAATAAATAACGAAAATGGTTAAATATAGTTGCGAACGATGTGGAAAAGAATTTTCTCAAAAATCACACTATGACTCCCATAATAGACGCAAAACGCCTTGCGAAAACAATGCTGATAAAATTAAGTTGCTCGTGGATAAAGCAGTTGAAGAGAAATTAAAGAAATTAAAAGAATTAAATAATAAAAAATTGATTGTTGAAAATGAAGATGTTGATGTTAATACAGAAGTTATGCAGACAACCGGTTTAAAAAGGAAAACTGTTGATAAATTTTATACATCTCCCCGTATTGTAAGCGAATGTATTAAATTAATAAAGGAAAAAATTAATATACAAGAAGATGATTTATGTATTGAACCAAGTGCTGGGAATGGGTCATTCATTAATGGTATTATGTCATTATTTAAAACTTATAAATTTTATGATTTAGAACCAGAAAATGATGAAATAATAAAACAAGATTATTTAGAATATGATTATAATACGTTAATTATAAATCCAGAAAGTAAGGTTCATATTATAGGTAATCCACCTTTTGGTCGTCAATCTTCTCTAGCTATTAAATTTATAAAAAAATCGTGTGAATATTGTGATAGTATTTCATTTATATTACCTAAAAGTTTTAAGAAGGAAAGTTTAAAAAAACATTTTCCTCTTAATTTCCATCTTATTTATGAATACGATTTACCAAAAAATTCATTTGTTATTGATAAAAAAGAATATGATGTTCCTTGTGTATTTCAAATATGGATAAAAAAAGACACACTTAGAAATATTACTAAAAAACTTACACCTAATAAATATAAGTTTGTTAAAAAAGAAGAAAAACATGATATATCTTTTAGGCGTGTTGGAGCTAATGCTGGTAATATTGATAAAGAAACATCAAATAAATCTATACAATCACACTACTTTATTAAGTTTGATAATACATTAACAGATGAATTATTAAATAAATTAATAAATATTGATTATAATTGTAAAAATAATACTTGTGGCCCTAAATCTATATCTACGCAAGAATTAATCAACGAATTTAATAAAATTATTGTTTGATTTTGGTGTTTCGTGGTCTTTTACAACTTTCAATAGATTCTAAAATCGCTTTTCCTCTTATAAGATTTGGTGTCTCAAGAGGTGATTTATATTTTATAAAGTCTTTAAGGGTTGTTTCAAAATTTGGTATAGAACATTGAACCCTACTCTGACTACTATCTACTTTTGGATTTATTTGAATTAGGTTATTGTATTTTTGTTTAAGTATTTTTTTTTCAGTCAGATAATTAAATATTTTTTTAGCTTCAGGACCTTTAATATTTGTCGGTATTGATTTTACACCTTTGACATAATTTTCAATAATTTCTTTTGGTAAATTTCCAAATAGTAGTTTATGGCATTCTAAATTATAGTCAATTTCATATATACATTTTACAATCTTTTGCGTCTCAGTTTGTTTATACTTTACAACAAAAATCGTATTGACGTTTGTAAAATCATACTCATAAAATCTTATTATATCACCGCAACATATTGTTGTTGAACCAGTTGTTTTTATAGAACAGTTTTCATTTTGATTATATTTATTTTTATCTTTGGGGATATCATATTTATCTGTATTATTAGGTTCTTTTGGTAAATCAAATACATTTTTTCTAATACTATTTTCAAACGTAAATCCATGTTTTTGTGATTGTCCTTTGTTAGATTTTTTTACTTGATCTTTCAAAATCTTATTCTTAGATTGTATATCGCATTTATGATTATCTGTAATTATATTACATTCTTCCTCTAACAATTTATTACATTCATCGCAGCAAATAACTATAGAAATATCATCATGTTTAGTCCGAAGGATACTATATAAATCGTGTATGTTTTTTTGTGGGTAATGTTCGTCCAAAATTTTATCAATTATTTTACACACCGGTTCTCCTACGTGAGCAGAAGTTAGTCTTCCAACTTCCTTTTTACAATGCGGACAGTTCCACAGTTTATTTCCTACCCGACATTCATCTTTAAGATTTTTTATTGCTGGATTACTTTTAATACGTTTTTGATTTAATTCACGCAGAGCATTTTTCATTTCCCATCGTGAAATTTTGCTGTATTGTGTATTTAGTTCTTTTCCATTTATAGCATATTTACTTTGTAAAATTTTTTTTTTTGTGTTTGCGTTGGATTCCGACATATTTATTTTCTATTATTTTAATATAATAAAGTATATCAATTTTATATTATATAAATTGAGAATAATAGAAAATCTTAAATTATTTATAATTTAAATATAAATATAACTACTACTATAGATATAGATATAACTATCAATATAACTATAAATAATTGACAGATGTTCAACTTCTTTAATTCTTATTATTATATTTTCTTATTATCTTTCTTTGTGTTGTTTTTAGTCTTTTTTCTATGTGCTTTTCTAGTTTTGTGTTTATATTCGCCACGAGGTTGTTTATTCAGTGATGTAAAATAGGTCCATGGTTGGCTGGGTCTGTCAAGCAAATAAGGTTCAAAGCGCTTCCATTGCATATTTTGGTTTATAAATGGTTTTACTTCAAAAGGTGTTCCACAAGAAGTGCCCCATCGTCCATAAAATCCCATATTTTTACATGATTCCGTATCAACAACGCATCCATCGACTGCCCCTCGCGGTTGATATGGCAATGGACGGTCAGCTTGACTCATAAACGCACGATTATCTAATTCGTAATGAGAGCAGACGGTTCTCGAGCACATGTTTGTTTTATTGAGATATACGTCATAATGGTCAGCTATTAGCTCTTTGGCAATATCTACATTTAATTTTCCCTTGTTCTCTTCCATTAATTGCTCTAGACGTACCTTTCTCGCGCCTTGATGTCTCCGGATGTCATCAAATCCACTATTAACACATTCAAGATTTCGAATTTTAGCATCGTATGGTGCGTTAAATCCAATAAAATAACCATTCTTTTTTCTCTCTATATTTGAAAAGTTAAGTCCTAATTCAATGCGCATGATCTCGTTGTTAGTTGTATCACCAATTAACCACGAGTTGGCGTAATCTCCTGAATTGTTTTTTTGAAGCATTTCGACATAATCGTCTAGTGTATTCGCATATTGCATACAATTACGGATACGACAAGTAATGGGGTCTTTATTTGCATATTTCGTAAATCCACCAATAGTTGTCTCGGTGCCGATAAATCCTTTGCTGTTAATAAAAAAATCAGTTTGACTAGACAAGTATCCAGGAGCTCCCTGAAATAAAATGCGATGTCCTTTTGTTGGTTTAATATCAATGATTGTATTGAAATATTGTCCATCAATAAAATTATCAAATGAATTATGAGCGCAACATATTTTGCCGTCGTGCGTATAATCACCTACAGCAATGAAAGCGGAACATTTATCCCTTGAACCACCTTCCATAAGTCCACTGTCGGGTAATGTTTCTAGTAAATGTTTGTATTTTTCTTTGAGATGTGGCATTTCATTTAAATATACTTTTAACTTTGGCAAAGCGTAATCCAATGATGATATATTATTCCATAAAATAAGTTCGTCTAAATCTACCTGTGCGCCTTTTGAAATGCCTTTGATTTCTTCAAAAAATTCTGGGAAATTTTCTTCAAGGGGTTTTTTAAAGAGGAAATTGCTGACTTCAACAAAAAAGGCCATTTGAATTCCGTGTGTATCATATGTGGTCCATTTTAGTGTTTTGAGACATTCCTTAATTTCATTACGTAACAGAAAACCGTGTGCATAACCGCGATCACTTGGATTTCCTTTGATAGAAATATAATTCCATCCATTTTTTTTAAACTTGAATCCGTTTTTAATTTTCATATATATTACAATTGTATATAAAAATTATATATAAAAGTTGCGTTTGTGATTTAGTGTTTTGCAAATTTAGGATGTAAGAAAATTATGCATTAATGTATTATTACTAGTGTTATTAATATCGCCGCTTAAAATACTTTGTTCATACATTTCTCGCAAAACATCATTTGGAGAGTTGCTTCCTGTTTTTAATAAATTTTTATTGCGTAAATAGTTTTTTATTTCAACAATGCTTGTTTGACGAAGTAGCGCTTGTTCATGTTGAACCTTTTTCCTGGTTTGTTTATTTTTAATCAAAACCGATACTTTATTATTAGATTTTCCAAGATGATATTTAACTGTTGTTGATGTTCTTTTAAAACGAGCCATATTTTTCTTTGAAGGATTATTCATTTTATAATCCGCCTTTAGGTTCGCAAGCATTGTGCTTCTAGATGTTTCTTGAACAAAAGGTTTATCCTCTATATTAATTAATGGTTTTTTTGTATTTTGTAACATAGACCTTGAAGAATTTACATAATTATCCACTTTCTGTGTTTTATACCTCCATTCTCTGTAAGTTGGATTAGACCCATTTTTAAGTGTGCTATATGGGGGTGTGGGTGGTAGAGTTAATCTGTAAGGTTCATAAATCTTTGGTTGCGGTATATACTGACCTTGCGGTATAGGCTGAATGGGCTGACCTTGCGGTATATGCGGTATATGCTGACCATGCGGTATAGGCTGACCATGCGGTATAGGCTGACCAAGATTTCTATTATGAACCGACTGTTCAAAATCATCTGGTAATTCGGTATCAACCGATATAACTGGATTAGGTTTTTTCAAAGTTCTGTTTTTTCTTACAGAAGGGGTTCTATTTTTAATGACTAAATCTTGTAAAAACCCTAAAGATTTATTAAATTCATCTTCAAATTCCTGGGAATCTTTTTCTTCTTGTTTATTTTCTTTTGTATCTTCTAAACGATTTTTCATTTTTTCTAATAATTGTTTCCTCAGTTTATTTGGTCTAACTAATGTTGCTGCTTTTTGTTTTATTTTTGTTTGGTTATTTTTCCTGGTTGAACGTGCTGTTGTTGATTTAAACCGACCGGTTGATAAAAATGCCGGATTTATTGATATAGTTTTCTTGGCATCAGACATATTTATAATGTAATATAAAAAAAATACATTATAAATATCATATAATTCGGTATTAATTTAATTCTTTATTGATTTAAATCCTCTATTGATTTAAATCCTTTATTGATTTAATTATACATATGCCTAAGCGAAGACCAAGTGTTATCCTTTCTTGCTTTAACCTCTTCATTTTCAAGATATAATTTAAACCCGTTTTCAATGTCTTCCATTGTTATTTTTGTTTTATGTTCTTTTGATTTTAAAAAAACTCTTCTACTATGGCATATTTTAGTTTTGGCAAATAACGTTTCCATATCTCTCCCATAATATTTAAAATAATCTTTATTTTTTTTGAACCACTCATCTTTTATATCCGTGTTTTCTGCGAGTTTCCAACCAGCCTCTTTTATTTTCTTTAAAAATATTTCTTTTAATTCTTCTCCCGTATATTCATCAGTTTTAAACCGCCATGTAAATCGTGATTCTAATCCATCATTATAGTTAAAAAAACATGTTTTCAATTCTTTTTCGTATCCCGCGATGATAACCATAATATTATCTTTATGGTCACTTAAAGCTTCACATAAAGTATCTATGCATTCTTTCGAGAAGGAATCTTTTTTTTCACTATTACCTAACGCATATGCTTCATCTATAAAAAGAACTCCTCCCAAACATTCATTTATTACCTCCTTTGTTTTAATAGCAGTCTGGCCTAAATATCCTGCGATCAAATCAGCTCGTGTAACCTTTCGAAAGGTTCCTTTGTTTAATATACCCAATTTGCTGAATATGCGTCCTATTATCTTTGCTACTTCGGTCTTACCTGTTCCTGGTGGACCATAAATAACTGTATGCATAAAATCACCCTTGCATTTTCCTAATTTATGAAACTCTTGAATATAGTAAATAACTTGATCTATAATATTATCTTTTAATAACTTCATTCCAATCATATTATTCAATTCATTCAACGGTTTTTTTATTTTATGTAGAGTTTCCATATCAATATTATATTCAGCATTTTCAATTAAAGGATTTTCGTTTATTAATTTTATTAAATCTTTTAATCCGTTGATTTCCATATCAATAATAATTTTTTCTTTTTTAATTAATCTTAACTCTGGTGTGCTTGTGCTCGTGCTTGTGCTTGTGCCTGTGCTCGTGCCCGTGCTATTTGATGGAATACAAAGTTTAATATGTTCTATAGATGATTCGTTTTTTTTTTTTAGTAATTCGGGTATGGAGGAAGCAGAGTATGAACGGGTCAAAAATGTTATTTTGTTTGTAGATTTTTTAAAAAATATAGAAGGCTTTCTATGCGAACTATGCGAACTGTGCGAACTATGCGAATTATGAAATTTTTTAATAGGAACATCACATTTCCATCCCGCATAATTTATATTATTTCCAGTAATTCGATTATATTCCATATCCAATTGTATTGTGAATTTATTTATATTTTTTTTATTTAATACAAAATTACTGGGTTGAGAAACACTAGAATTAATTAAAAATTTATCCATAACAGGTACAATTGACTTAATGTCTTTGTTCCCACCCATATATATTAAATTAATAGATAATTCGTTTATATTAATTTAATCTGCTTTCTTTTTTTGAAGTTTGTGTAATAGTTCACTATCCCCAAGTAAATCATTTACACGACTAATTGACGGCATTTTTTTATACTTTTTAAGATAAGGTAATGGATATAGCCCCTTTTCAATACTATAAGAATATTTCCAATCGATTACATCATTCATTGAATGCGGTGCGTTTACTAAAGGATTATCCGTTTCACTATATTTGCCATCAATAATTTCGTCAATTTCATTTTTTATTGAAATCATCGCATCGACAAACTTGTCTAACTCTTCTATGGATTCTGATTCAGTGGGTTCAATCATCAAACTACTGGAAACGGGCCAACTCATAGTAGGTGGGTGGAAACTATAATCAATTAATCGCTTGGCTATATCTTTCTCGGTGATTCCATATTTTTTATATTTTCCAATATCAATAATAAACTCATGTGCTACCAATTTATTTTTATTTGTATATAAAATATCAAAATGTTCTTCTAGTCGCACCTTTAAATAATTAGCATTTATCATAGCCTTTATTGTTACATTAGCCAAGTCTTTGCTATCAATCGCTAATAAATATAAATAAGGAATAGTTAAAATAGAGGCACTTGTATATTGTGAGCTTCCTATTACATTACTATAATTGTTGCTTTCATGATGTAGTTCAGGCAAGTATTTCACCAAATGCTGTTTAACTACAATAGGACCCATTCCAGGCCCACCTCCTCCGTGTGGAATGCAAAATGTCTTATGTAAGTTTAAATGACATACATCTGCTCCCAAATCGCCTATTTTTATTAATCCGCACATTGCATTCATATTTGCGCCATCAAGGTAAATTTGCCCACCAGCTATATGAATTATATCAATTACCTCTAATATATTATCATCAAATATTCCATATGTCGAAGGATAAGTCATCATTAAACACCCAATATTCCCTTGCTGGTCTTTTATCTTTTTTTTCAAGTCATCTATAGAAAGAGAACCGTCTTTATTTACCGCCAGTTTTATGATTTTATAACCGGCTAATTTGGCAGAAGCGAAATTTGTTCCGTGAGACGACTCGGGTATAAAACAAATAAGTGGATTGCCAGCATTATATTTTGTTTTATTTCGTTTTGATAAATAATTTGAAATTGTTATAAGTCCCGAATATTCCCCCATTGCTCCAGAACAAGATTGATAGGAAATTTCGTCCATTCCGGTAATATCAAGTAATTTTTCAGAGAGATTATTAATTAAAAGCTGATAACCCAGTGAAAAATCTTTTGGAACATAAGGGTGTATATCCCCCGTTTGATTCCAGTTAATCGCTTCTAGTTGATAAGTGGCATTTAACTTCATTGTGCAAGAACCTAGAGGAATCATGCCATCGGTTAAAGAATAATCCTTGCTTTCAAGCATTTTAATATAACGAACCATATCTGTTTCAGTTTTTGGATTCAAGAAGATTGGATCATTTTTAAAGAGATTTGTTTTGTCACCGTAGAGAGAATTATAACTATTAAATAAATTGTTTGTTTTATCGACCACTTGGGATGTTTTTGTGCGACGGCTTGTTTCTAATATAATGTCTGCTATTTCGTCAACTTGAGTGTCTTTTATAGTTTCAGACATACTAATACAGATTTTATTTTGGAATTTTTTAGAGAGATAATTGTTTGCCATCAAGTTTTCATATAATTTATCTTTATTATCCAAGCATAAAGTATCAAAAACCGCGCCACGGTTATTGACGCCATAATTTATTCTAATGTGATTATCATCGCAAATCGTTGCCAATTTAAGAGTTTTTTCATGTATTACCTTTGCTATATCAATTAATTTATCTTTTCCATGATAGACTGCATAAAACGCATTTATATTGCTGAGTAATACTTGAGATGTGCATATGTTGCTTGTGGCTTTATCTTTTTTAATGTGCTGTTCTCTTGTTTGTAAAGCCATTCTGTAAACATCATTTTGCGTTTCTTCATCATAATACTTACTTATTAATTTTCCTGGCAGACTCCTAAGATAATTATATTTTGTCGCAAAAAAACCAGTATGCGGGCCACCAAATCCAAGTGGTAGACCAAATCGCTGTGTATTTCCAAAAGCAACATCCGCCCCGATCTCTCCAGGTGTTTTGAAAATAAGATTCGCCATTAAATCCGTTCCACACGCAATTTGCACTTGTTGTTTTTTTGCACTCTCAATTACATTAAATAATTCGGGATTTATAACCCCATATTTATTTGGATATTGAAATATTGCTCCAAAATAATTATTCCAGAAATTAGATGTATATAGTTGTTTATCGAATTCATCTATAACGTCATAAGGAATATTTAAATAATAGCAACGAGTTTTAATTGCTTCTAATGTCGCGGGAAATAGATTCGAAGATAATAATATTTTATTTCTTTTTTTAATTTCCCCGTTACGATTATTATAAAAAAAATTGACTACTTCAGAGCCAGCGTTCGCCTCATCCAATAAACCGGCATTCGATAATTTCATATCTGTAATTCCAGAAACCATTCGTTGATAGTTATGCAATATTTCCAATCTGCCTTGGCTAATTTCACTTTGATATGGTGTATAAGCTGTTATCCAATTGGGATTATTCAATATATTTTTTTTTATAACTAGGGGCATCCACGTAGGATAGTAACCTTGACCTATACAAGACACTAAATTATGTTTATTTTGGCTCATAATTTCAAACACACTTGTTAATGCTGCGCGTTCACTGTATTTTTTAAACATGGTGGGATATTTTTGCGAGGAATTAATATTACTGTTAATATTGATAAATTTATGTTGATTTTCCGGTACAATTTTTTTTATAAAATCTACCGGTGTTACTTGGTCTCCCGTATTTATTATTTTCAACATTTCATAAATTAATTTGTCATCATTTTGAACATGCCTGTTAATAAAATGATCACGGGGAATGCTATGAAAATGTTTGTGGCTTATTACTTTTATTTTCTCTCTAAATCCCCGGAAAAAGTTGTTGAGAGAATACATATAATTTAGTATTTTAATATCTTTATCTAAAAATTATTTATTATCGATTATCGATTATTGATTATTGATTATTGATTATTGAAAATTTAAAATATATATATATAGTAATATGCTGCCATTTACAATAAAAATTGCTATATGCACTTGGATGTATTTTATGATGTGAGTTTACAAAATGAATTATTAGATGGTAAATCATTTTGTATTTTTGTATTTTTGTATTTTTGTATTTTTGTATTTTTGTATTTTTTGGTATTTATATAAAAGATTTAAAGATAAATTGAAATATAAAATAGCAAAAATAATTATATCATTCACCATGTCTAACCTTAAACAAAACGAGACAATTATCGGCGCTGATAGCGGCGTTGATATTGACACTGAAAATTATGTTGAGGAACCGTGGAATGTAATAAATTCTTACTTTCATGGAAAACATTTAAAACAATTAGTGCGGCATCAGCTAGAGTCGTATAATGATTTCGTTTCATTCCAGATTCAGAGAACAATTTGTATGTTTAATCCTGTTCATATATGTTCGGAACAGGATTATGATAAAACAGTCAATAAACATAAATTGGAGATGTATATTACATTTGAGAATTTCAGCATTCACCGTCCACAAATTCACGAAAATAACGGCGCAACAAAACTTATGTTTCCACAAGAAGCCCGTCTTAGAAATTTCACATATGCGTCAAATATGACTGTAGATATTAACATTAAGTATATTGTAAGAAATGGCGTAAAACTCGATTCGGAGCAAACATTTTATCGTAAGCTTTCCAATATTCACATCGGGAAATTACCTATTATGCTGAAATCGTGTATCTGTGTTCTTGAGCAATATAAACACATTCAAAATAGCATAAGCGGTGAATGCGAAATGGATGCTGGTGGATATTTTATTATAAATGGCTCGGAAAAAACGTGTCTAGGACAAGAAAGAGCAGCGGAAAATCTCGTGCAGTGTTTTAATATTTCTAAAAATAATACAAAGTGGAATTGGATGGCCGAAATTAAATCGGTTCCTGATTTTAAATGTATTTCGCCAAAACAGATTAGCCTTTATATTTCTACAAAAAATAACGGATTTGGCAATGGATTGTCCCTTCAAATTCCGCGTGTAAAAATACCTATACCATTATTTATTGTGTTTCGCGCCTTGGGTGTAATTACAGATAAAGATATTTGTCAACGTATTGTATTGGATATTAACGAAGAAAAAATAAAGAAAATGACTATGGCATTGCGAGGTTCTATTGTGGAAGCAAATAAATGCTTGACACAAGAAGATGCTATTGTATATATTACTAGTCAGGTCATGTATACGCCTCTCAATATGGATAAGGAAACAGGCGCACACAAAAAAAGGGAATTTGCGATTGATGTGCTGAATACAGACTTATTTCCACATTGTAAAACCACTGAACAAAAAAAATACTTTCTAGGTTATATGGCAAATGAGCTTTTGCGTTGCAGTTTTGGTTGGCAACTGCAAGATGACCGCGACTCGTATATAAATAAAAGAATTGACCTAACAGGAACCTCGTTGAATAATTTGTTTAGAAATTACTTTAATAAGTTAGTGAAAGATATGCAGAAACAGGTTGTTCGTGAAATCAATACTGGTTCTTGGCGTTCTACCGAAGATTATGGAAACATTCTTAATATGACCAATATTTATAAAAGTATAAAATCTACTACTATAGAAAACGGGTTGAAACGTGCTTTGGCGACGGGTGACTTTGGAATTAAACATAATAATAATAGTAATAAAGTTGGCGTTGCTCAAGTTCTTAATAGGTTGACTTATATTTCCAGCCTGAGCCATTTGCGCAGAATTAATACTCCTATAGATAAAAGCGGTAAACTTATTCCACCGCGTAAACTTCACGACACAACTTGGGGATTTTTGTGTCCTGCGGAAACTCCAGAAGGTGCTTCTGTTGGAATCGTTAAAAATCTTAGTTACATGACTCATGTCACTATTCCTTGCAATAGCTCGGCTTTATATGATTTTATTGAGCCACACGTTACTGTGTTTGAGGAACTAACTCCACAAGATATGTATAATTATGTTAAAGTATTTATAAATGGATGTTGGCTTGGAAATACCACAAACCCTGTTGAATTATATAATTCATTGAAAACAAAAAAATACAAAGGTATTATCAATATATATACTTCTATTATATTTGATATTAAGAAAAAAGAGATTCGCGTTTGTAGCGATGCTGGTAGATTGACGCGACCCGTATTGCGCGTTTTAAATAACAAGCTTATTTTAAATAAAAATCATGTAACAGACTTGGCGTCGAATAATTTATCGTGGGAAGATTTGCTAACGGATAGCAGAATGGAAAACTCAATAATTGAATATATTGATCCTGCTGAACAAAATCAAAGCATGATTGCGATGGAACCGGATATTCTTAATAAACAGAGCAGTTCTATTTATAAATATTCGCACTGCGAAATCCACCCAAGCACTATATTTGGTATTTTGGCTTCTTGTATTCCATTTCCTGAACATAATCAATCTCCCAGAAACACATATCAGTGTGCTATGGGAAAACAGGCGATGGGAATGTATGTGACAAACTTTGATAATCGCATGGATAAAACAGCATATGTTTTAAGTTATCTTATGCGCCCCTTGGTGGATACTCGTATTATGAATCTTATTAAATTAAATGAAATTCCTTCGGGCTGTCAAGTTGTTGTTGCGATTATGACACATAGCGGTTATAATCAGGAGGATAGTATTCTATTTAATAAAGGTTCAATTGATCGTGGATTATTTCAGGCGACTATATATCATACGGAAAAAGACGAAGATAAAAAAATTCATGGCGATGAGGAAATTCGTTGTCGCCCAGATCCATCTAAAACAAAAGGAATGAAATTCGGCAATTATGATAAGGTTAATGATATGGGTGTTATTCCAGAAAATACGCTCGTAGAGAATCGCGATATCATTATTTCTAAGGTTTTGCCTATTAAAGATGCGAGAAATGACCACACGAAAGTTACAAAGTATGAAGACCAAAGTAGGATTTATAGGACACGAGAGGAATCCTATATTGATAAAAATTACATTAATCGTAATGGAGATGGTTACAATTTCTGTAAAGTCAGGATTCGCACAGTGCGAAAACCTGTTATTGGTGATAAATTCTCATCAAGGCACGGACAAAAAGGAACAATTGGCAATATTATTCCAGAAGAAGATATGCCTTTTACTGCGACAGGTGTTAAACCTGATATTATTATAAATCCTCATGCTATTCCTTCTCGTATGACTATCGCCCAACTAAAAGAAACGCTCTTAGGAAAAGTTTTGATTGAACTTGGGTTGTTTGGTGATGGAACCAGTTTTGGTAAATTTGAAATTAAAGATATTTGCAAAGAATTGCAAAAGGTTGGTTACGAGTCAAAAGGAAACGAATTGATGCATAATGGGTTGACGGGTGAACAAATAGAAACTTCGGTTTTTATAGGACCAGTGTTTTACCAAAGATTGAAACATATGGTGTCCGACAAAATGCATTCGCGTAGTATTGGACCAATGGTTAACCTTACGCGTCAGCCAGCAGAAGGACGTTCTCGTGATGGTGGGCTTCGTTATGGAGAAATGGAGCGTGATTGTATGTGTTCTCACGGAGCATCGCGGTTCAATAAAGGTCGGTTATATGACGCATCCGATTCGTTTCAAGTTAATATTTGTAAGCGATGTGGTCTTATGGCCGCATATAATGATAAAATGCATATACATCATTGTAAAACATGTGATAATAGGACAGATTTTGATTATGTAGAACTTCCCTATGCGTGTAAATTGCTATTTCAAGAACTCATCACAATGAATATTGCTCCACGTATTTTAACATAAACAAAAAATAGCAAATAGCAATATAGCGAAATAGCAATATAGCGAAATAGCAATATAGCGAAATAGCAATATAGCGAAATAGCAATATAGCGAAATAGCAATATAGCAAAATAGCAATATAGCAAACAAATATTTAGTATAATTATTTAGTTGATTTTTTTATATAACCATATTTTTATTTTATATGAATTATATATAAATATGAGTGGATGGTTGTCAGGTTTGCCAGGTTTGCCAGGTTTGCCAGGTTTGCCAAGTTGGTTTAGTGGGAATAATAATCGTGTGCCACAAAAGTCACCTGTTTCTAATCCTGCGCCGCATCAATTCGCACCCTCGGCGTTTAAGAGGATGCCACATTCCCAGGATTCGTTAAACGCCCCTTCCAACTACCCACCTCCAGGGCGGACGCGGAAGGGTGGGCCACCTGTTTCTGTCCAGGATTTTAATGATGATATTGAATCATTGAGCACGGGAATAGTATGGTATAAGAAGGAGGTAATACCGGAGTGGGAAGAATACTATGAAAGATTAGAAAGCCATATCAACGATAATCCACTTGAAAAGCTCCGAGACATAAGTGCTGGGCGATTGAATAAAACGAAAGACACAATAAAAGAGTATAAAAAATGGGTGAAGGAGGCAGAGAAAAAGATACAAAAATTTAACGAACAAATAATAATCAAGGAAGAGGCTGAGCGCATTGCCCAAGAAGAGGCAGCCCAGGAAGCTGAGCGCATTGCCCAAGAAAAGGCAGCCCAGGAAGCTGAGCGCATTGCCCAAGAAAAGGCAGCCAAGGAAGATGAGCTACGGTGGAAGAAGCATAAGGAGAATAACCCACTATTCAGTGATGGCGAGAGTAGTGATGACGAGAGTGGTGATGACGAGAGTGGTGATGACGAGAGTGGTGATGTTGACTATTCGATGTATGATTCTGTTGATGAATCTGATAGAGACAGCTTTTCCGGGGGGGGTGGCAAAAAGAAACGCACAAACAAAAAGAAGCGCACAAATAAAAAGAAACACACAAACAAAAAGAAACGCACAAACAAAAAGAAAAGCACAAATAAAAAGAAACACACAGATAAAAAGAAACGCACAAATAAAAAGATGAAAAAACGTTCAACCAAAAAACATGGTAAATCCAAAAGAAGATAATTTTTTATAATAATTAAACATCATTTAGTAAATAATTTTTTTATTTATAAAGTATATAATGTCAGGATTTTCTATTGATTTTTTCCCAAGTAAATTAGGTGGTGGTATTCCAGGTGGACAGCCAAAAGGAGGACTTTTGGGCGGCGGTGGCGGAAGTTCGGGTGGGTCTGGTATGCAAGGAGGTGGTCCCAGAGGAATTGACCGAAATGTTTTGCGTCAAGCATTTGGTTTAGTTACTATTCCAGGACGTGCCGGTGCGGCGAATGGTGGTGGAGATCGCGGTGCTATTACTCCTTTCCGCGGTGCTTTTAACGCGGGTGATACGAGAGGAACTGTAAATGAGGACCCTTTACCTACTATGGGTGGTTCTAATCAGCTTAGCGGACGTCTGCGCAGAGCACAATTAGTTCCAAGCGGTGGTCCACGCAATGATGGTGCTGCGGCATTTACCGGAAATCCCCGTTATGTTTATGATAGTTCCGACTATATCAAGTTTAAGAAACTCCAGGCTAAAAACAGAAACTACAACGATGAAAGCTTCGGTGGTTCTAATAATGGCGCTCAGGTTGCTTTTAGACGTGTTCGCATCTAAATAAATCGGTTTACCTGCATACTTTAATACATATAATAATTAATTTTATAATTATTATATTTAACTTATATATAGTAATGTTTTTTACAAATAGTATAAAAAATAATGGTTCTACAACAGCAGTAAGGGGTATGCCATTTAAACCAAATACAATGACGCAGGGTAATACACTCTCTCAAAATCGTTCAATATTTACACATGCTATCGTTAATACACGTAACCAACCTAATATTAAAAACAAAAAATACCTGCAAACACCCATTTCTTCTTCACAGCGAATTCAACTTCTTAAAAGTAAAGCAATTGGCAAAAGTTCAATGAAACAAGGCTTACCGGAGGACGCAACCATGTCTTTTAGAAGCCAAGATACTCAGTATAGAAATAGTTCTTTGGCAAGATGTCGTGGCGGCGGATGTGTGGCACCAGCAAAAAAAGGGGCTATCGCGAACACATTTAAGAGTGGCGGAGGTTCCAATGTAGTGTAATATAGAAATTTATTATTTTTTTATCTTCATTAATATTATAATGAACGCTTACTTGATTGAACTTGTTGCCACTACGTTATTTGCATATGTTGTTCTTGTTACAAAAAATAATGCAATTGCTGTAGGAGCCGCTTTGGCAGTTTCTATTATGATGGGAGGAGGTGATGTTAACCCGGTAGTTACCATTATGCGCGTCATGTCTAAATCTATAAAATTAGTTGATGCCATTCCTATGATTTTGGTTCAGATTACCGGAGGTTTAGTAGCTTTAGAACTTTATAAACGCGTTAAATTATAATTTTTCTTTGTTTATATTATTAATGGTTAATTCAAAAGCTGTACATAAACGCGTTACGCGCAAGGTTAAAAAAACCATCCGTCATCATCCTAAAAAAGGACACAAATCATTGACCCGTAAAGGACGTCTTGACTTTACTACCAAAAAGACCAGCAAGGTTTTCAACCGTAAAAGTCATTATCAGACCAAATCTTCCAAAGGCGTAAAGCGTCTTCCTTACCATAAACGTAAGTAAATTCTTTATACTTTATTAGTAATATTAATATTAATTGATTTCTGTAATTAATATTAATTGATTTCTGTATTTAATATTAATTGATTTCTGTATTTAATATTAATTATATACTTTTAGATAATTAATCGATTTATTTGCTTTTTCTCTCAAACAATTTCATTAAAATGTATAATCCCAATAATCCAAGCGCACTATAATATACTTTAACCAATGAACAATCAGGCATTTTAGAAACATCAGGTTTAGACATTCCTTCAAATGCTTCAATACATCTCTTCCCGGTTACTTGATTTGTTTTATTAGAAAACCAACACGGCGACATGCTACTTATATCCGTTGTAGTCACATAAGCAGTTTCCGTTCCTACTATGTTGTTTTCATCAATCGTTTCCATTTCTAAAGCCTGACATTCAGGATTCGAACCCGTCATAAATGCCTGAAATAATCGCATAGGATTAATATGCGCCATATTACTTAATGTTCCAGGAACTAAACCCTCCATCTCGGTGAAATTTACTCCACCTAATCCAGAACTTATGAAAGGAATAGAACCATCTGGAACATTATTTACATAAATAGAACGGGTCACGCTTTCTTTTGTTTTTTTATCTTTACACTTTGCCCCCGTTTGTAAAAAAAATTTATCACCTAAAGGTCTATCTACTTTGGATGCCCCGCCACCACCTTCTGCTAATAATTTTACATAATTAATCAAACCACCAATATCATTTGTTAAAGTTGAAATACTGCCATCAGAACTCATCCCCATTTCTGAAGGCGAATTGATTTGTTTATAATATGCGTAGTCGGGTCCTAATAAATCATTTTCTAAACTATCTACATCATTTAATGCCTTCTCAAAAAAGTTCATATGTGTATTGTCTAATATATATTAATATTTAATATATGTTAATATTGAAAATATGTTAATATTGAGTTGTGACTAATTGAGACCAGTAGCTTGTGGTATTGGCTCCTTGGAATCAGGTTTGCGTCCAACTAAACCAGCACTTAAATTACCTAAATGCTTATTTACTTGTGTAATCCCAACCGCATTGGCGTGAACCGTTCCACTTAAATCATTTACTTCCTCGCGAAGCTTTGTAATATCATCAATACGTCCTTTTAAAAATGTAATATTGGATGCGTTTAACTGTGCCAAATATAAAGGATCCTTATCTAATCCAGGGTCAGTATATTTGCTATTGGCGCCGGCATCAAATGTAGCGCCTTCTATTAATGTTGGCTTTGATAATGATTTGTATAAATGTAATATAATTAATGACGAAAATATAAATAAAATTGCTACATGTAACATCATTTGTTTATTATAATATAACAAAATATATTAACAACATTCAACCATTATTCTTAAACAGACCACAATTGTAAAGACAATACCTAATAGCACTATTGTTGTCATTACAATAATATGTTATAAATTATTTTAGTTATGGTGATATTAAATCGTGTTTACATCTTTTGTATAGGATCCATTATTATGAATATAACAATGTTTTATTTTCTATAATAACTATATATGTATTTTAGTTTAAGAGGCGGTAGACAAATTCAACCATATGTATCATGGAAAGGAACTGCTACTAATAGTGCGGTCCCCACATTTTCTAAACCATTAGAAAAAAATGAAACTGCTCAAACTGGTCCGGATTTTAAGGCTCGTCCTATTAAACATTGGAGAAAACAATTGAACCCTGTAGATGGTAGTGGTCGCAATCGTTCGGGCATAGGTATGCCAATGGATACGCCAGGTGGTGCGGTTTATTTAGGCACAGATTCTAGTGATTGCGCATCGTGTGGTCCGCTAGGTACGTCTAACGCAGGAGCATTAAAAAGTATTATCACCGCTGACAAAAATAATGTGTTTCAAACCGGCGTTAAAGTTTTTAATGATACAAGTTCAAATGTGATTTGTATTGCTTGTAACCCGGAAAATAATATTATTAAATCCGCCAGCACAGTTGTAAGTAAAAAATATTACAGTGACAGAAAAGCATACTTGGAAAGCAGGTGTTTAACGTATGACCAGCGTTTATCGGGCGCTCGTGCTGATGGTGTTACCTATTTTAACGCCGACGGGTCTGTTGCGTGGCCCTCGAATTCTTCTACTGGGTCACAGGTTCGCGACACCCTTGATTGTTCTAAGGGATGTAAAGATGTTAACGGTAATAATATCAAAGTAAAAACAATTTACAAACCTAGCAATAATCAGTTCGCGACCCAAGGCGCAGTTTCTTCGTCAGACCGTCTTTTAAGATTAAAGCTGAACACTGTAAATAAAAATGGTAGCTCATTTAGAACTGCGTATGGTGACCAGGCTGCCAATGCTGGTAAATATCGCGGAAATGTAAACGCGCCATACTTTATTAAATCTAAAGAGAATAATTGTCGTAAAACAGATTATCATCGCAATGGTCAACATACTATGTGCTTTACTACTAATACAGGTTCAATCGGCCAAGTCGCATAATTTATGTAATTATATAAAAATTAAATTTATAAAAAATTGAATTTATATAATTAATCTAAATAAGAGTATAAAACAAAACTATCATTTCAAGATGGCACCATATCCAAAACTTACTAAATTTGACATATTTAATACGGATTATCCTGCGGTTCCATTGAGCCATTTGGTTAATTTGGATGATAAATATCATTTCAGTGACATTAATTTACGAGATTATATTCATATTGCATCAAATTTAATGAAACATGATAGTGGCAATGATATCGAAGTTTTAAAGGTGCATATTAATTTAGACACAATTATGGCAAATTACATGTCAGAAAAAAACTTTGATAATTCGTTTAGAAATTTATTTGCTGGTATCTACAATGAAAATATGCGCATTGGAGGACATAATCTTGTTTATTTACTAAACAAACTTTTCACAACTAATTCACCTATATTTATCTATATGACGCTATGCGACTACGATATGGAACGCGATGATATTACCAATTATAATAATATGTCCGAAAGCCACGCAGTGTCACTTACTTTACTCCCTGTTAAAAAAGAAAGATATAAGGCTATTTATTTTAATTCACACGGTAATAAAATTATGAAATATACATACTTTAAAAAATATCATACTCGGTTAAGAACACTTGATTGCGATTTTGGCGAGTCTATTGATATGCTTGTTATTAATAGCTTTATTAATTACTTAAATTCTTGTATTCCCGATATAGAAATTGATTATGAAAAAACAGAACAATATAATTATTTGGGACCTGACCTTCAGGCGGGTGACAATATTGGTATTTGTTATATGTTTCCTTTCTATTTATTCCATGAATTGTGCTATCATTTACGCGAACAACACGTTATTAAAGATGAACTATCGCAAACGGAACGGCGGTTTGTTTCATATTATTCACTCATACAAGTTGGCAAAATAAATATAGTTATTTATATTATCTTATCTAAACTTTTAAAAAATTTTAAAAGTGTGTTTATTAATAACCTGCGTTGTTCTTCTACATCTTTATGTCTTCATAATAATATGATTAAAGACGTAGAAGAACTATTTTGTAACGATGAAAATTACTATCTACATAGAATGATGTATCCTGGAATAGGATATTTATTACAGCCCGCAATAAAAAAAATTATTGTCGGAGAATAAGGTCTTAGTTATTTGGTGTTTGTTTCTATTCTTCTTTATTTGCAAGAAACTTTTCATGATATATTTTTTCATACCATTCACACCCGTCTTTTTTTCTCCAAAATCCCCAGTGAAATTCGCGTTTAAAAGGAATTACTAACGTCCACGGTTTTGGTTTTCCTGGTTCCAATTCAATACGGTGACGATGTCGGCTATTTTCCCAACACCAATATCCTGTCCCACGCCATACGCGCAATGTTTTCGTACAGTTTTCCTCATCATTTTCAAATTGATGTTCCCAATATCCCCCCGAAAGAATGATATGAAAATAATTCCAGGGATGGTCGTGCATTTCGTTTTTATCGTCGGTTGAGAGGAATTTATGGAAAAAGATATTAAACGGAATTTTGCCGCGTTGTTGGTGTTTAATAAAAAGATAGAAACGTGTCAAATATGGCGTATCATTTTTTCCTGTGGTAATAGTGCGAATACGATTTTGCATGATATCATTTAAATCGCTGGTATTCATTATTTCCATAATTTCAGCGCATATGCGCAGAATACCTAAATGACAACAATTTACTATTTGATTTACGGTAAATGATACCGCGACAATAGACATCAGTGACCACCAGAGTGAAAATAGGCAAACATAGGGTATCGTTTTACAACAAACATATGGTATCGTTTGGAAAACATAGGATATCGTTTGGAACAAGCTCGGAAGAAGACCAAATTTAGTAGGTTTTTCAATCATATTTTCAACGCAACTAGGTTCAGTCGAAGAATCTGATTCTTCGTCATAAAGACTTTCTTCTTTATAATCATAAAAAGGCGCCATCATTATCTATTTAATTATGACGTTGTGTGTTTATATTATTTTCAAACTTGTAAAAAGGAACCGTTGATATAATTCAATATTTATATATATTTATATAGTATAACAAATGGTTTTGAATAATTCACCACCAATTGGCGCAGCAGCCGCGAAAGTCCATCGTTCTTTATTTGCCAATAATGCTCTTGTATTTTACAAAAAAGGAACAAATTCAAGCAGCACTGGAAGTGGAGGAGTAGGAAACTCTCGTATTAAGAGACGAAAAACATAAATTAAAAAAAATATTATATTATGTGTAAAAATAATTAATAAAAATAATTAATAAATACAAAATATAATATACAAAATATAATATACAAAATGAATAACAATCAAAACAAATTATTAAATATCTCTCCAATTGATGGTCGTTATAGCAACACAACAAAAATCTTATCGCGTTATTTCTCCGAGTTTGGTTTATTTAAATATAGATTGGAAATAGAAATTTATTACCTAGTAGCCTTACTAGATAAATTAAAAATTAATATGAATAAAAAAGAAGACATTTATAAAATAACTAACATAGGTAGCCTATTTACTATTGAAGATTGTATAAGAATAAAAGAAATAGAAAATGATATTAAGCATGATGTTAAGGCGGTAGAATATTTTATGCGGGAGAAATTTACAAAATTAAAAATCCCTCATGCCAATTTTATCCACTTTGGATTAACTTCGCAAGATATCAACAATACTGCCATCAGTCTCTCCATAAAAGATTATTTAAATGACATTTTCAAAAAAAATATTATGACATTACTAACAAAATTAGCCGACAAGATAAATGATTGGAAACCGATTATTTGTATGTCGCGCACTCACGGACAAAGCGCGGTGCCAACGTCCTTGGGTAAAGAAATAAATGTATTTCACTACAGATTAAAAGAACAATTGGAGAGATTAAATGAAATAAAAATATATTCCAAATTCGGCGGAGCAGTGGGCAATTTCAACGCCCATTATTGCGCTTATCCTGATATAGATTGGAACAGATTCGCCAACAATTTATTATACGCTATGGGATTAAAACGCAGCGAATGTACAACGCAAATTGACAATTATGATAACTTGGGAATGATTTTTGATAATGTCAAAAGAATTTGCACAATTTTAATTGATTTTGTGAGAGATATTTGGCATTATATTTCTATTGATTATCTAATCCAAAATTTCAATTTAAATGAAGTCGGTTCATCTACAATGCCGCATAAAATTAATCCGATTAATTTTGAAAACGCAGAAGGTAATCTTATGATGTGTGTAACTATTTGCGAATTTCTCTCTAGAAAACTTCCAATATCTCGCCTTCAAAGAGATTTAACTGATTCAACGGTATTGCGCAATATTGGAGTGGTATTCGGTCATTGGACGATTGCCTATAAAAATATCTGCGATGGATTGTTAAAGATTTATCCAAACAAAAAAGTAATTGAGAAGGACTTGCTGGATAATCCAATTGTTTTGACAGAGGCATACCAAACTATATTGCGGAAGCATGGTTATGAAGACGCATATGAGCAAATGAAAGAATTAGGTAGAAACAATACAAAATTGACCATAGAACAAATTAGGGATTATATTAGTAAAATGTCTGTGATGGGCAAGATTAAAGAAGAAATGTTGAATGTTACTATGACGAATTATATCGGTAATGCATTACAGTAATCAGTATAAAAATTGTTGTGTAATCTATATACTATACGAAATGTTTGTATCTCAAATATTAAGGAATGCTACAAGGTCTTTACCATTTTATTATAATGTTAATTTACAACCAATAAGCAAGAAAGATTACTGGGAAAAAATTACAGACTATAATAAAGCAATGGCGCATTATAGTCCCAATGATAAAAGTATGATTAAATATGGTGATATAGATATGAAAACATACGAAAAACTGCTGCGGAATAGTATGATGGCAAAATCTATTTTGTCAAACAACAAAAAAGATTAGATGGCAAAATCTATTTTGTCAAACAACAAAAAAGATTAGATAACAAAGATTAATGTATAATCCTATATTAAATGTCTAATATTCCGATTTTTATGAAAAACATTTATGTGCCTGTTCGACTTTTTTTTGAAAATTACGTGATTAATTTTGCTGATAATAAAGATATATCCCAAATAGATGATAATATATTTATTGGAAATATATCTACTGCTACAAATAAAGAACTTTTACAAGAAAAAGGCATTACCCATGTGATTGATATTCTCTCTCATAAATTTGAACCTTATCCGGATGATTTTAAATATTTATTTGTTCATGCTTATGATACTCTTGATTGTAGTTTAACATATAGTCTTCCTGTGACCAATTTATTTATAAGAAACGCTATTAATTCTGGTGGAAAAGTTTATGTTCATTGTATGGCTGGTGTATCGCGGAGTGTTAGTGTTGTTCTTGCTTATATGATGTCATTATCTGAAGCACACATTGATATTTTATTAAATACAATTAAAGAATCAAGACCGATCGCACAACCAAATCCTGAATTTATGCGTCAATTGGTTACTTTTCGCGATAATGTAAACTATATAAATGCGATGAAACAACAATATTACACATCACGTAATCGGTTATATCTCCGCCCTCCGCCTGAAAATCCTTATTTCTTAAAGGAAAATGCTGACCTTGATGATGATGCTGACCTAGATGATGATGCTCAACGAGATGATTAACGATATGATTATATTGTAAAATATATAAAAAAATGTAATTATATCATATATATATAAGAATGTTTATCACTAACATAATGAAAATGTCGCATAGACATTTGGTTCCATTTTGCAGACGTAAACCTACTTCTGAGGCTACAAAAGCATTAATAAAGCTTGAAAGAGAGAAAATAAATAAAAACATAATAAAATTAAAAGAACAAGAATTAAGCGATAAAAAATTAAAAGAACAAGAATTCAAAAATTATTTGTTAAAAATAAATAAAGACCGCTATATGAAAAAGTAAAATAATCACCATTGTAATTCACCTTGGAAAAACTCATCTAGAAGGTCATCATAATATTGCTTTATTTCATCTGTTAATCTAAACTCTACATCAGCTTTGGAATATAAATCATATTTATTGAAATGCAATACATCTTCAAGTGTTTTATAATCTTCTTCATTCATAAATTGTTTATAACCGCCTTCTTTATGCCACGGATAAAAGGAATGATATCTTATAATATTCATACCTTTCTTTGAAATCTTATGATTTGTATTTTGTCGCAAAACTTCATATAAATACATATCATGACCAAAAGTGATATATAAATTTTCTAAACCACATTTCGGTTTATACATGCCTGTGCCAGCATATTTATTAAATTCACCTTCTTTGTTTTTTTTTAGAGTCTCATAATACACAATAGATTTTGGAAATTCGCAACCTACAACATAAGTATCACCAACTACACACCAGTCTGGTTCTCCAAATGAAAAAAGAACTTTACCTAAATCGTGAATTAATCCTATAATTTGTAATTCCTTATTTTCGGGATTGTCTTTTCTTATTGCCTCTGCGGTTTGGTATGCGTGGATAGAGTTTGGTTCGTGTAAATCAGGATCGCTTGGGTCAATAAATCCATTCATTAATTCCAGGGCAGTTTTAATACTTATTCGTGTATTATCAAGTTTGGAATACTTTTTATATTTATTTTTTACAAAGTCTAACGTTTGATTTATGTGCATTTCTTTATAAAATTTATACTCGGGTGTATAATTATTATATGTTCGAAGCGTAGTCATATGTATATAAATATGATAATATTATTGATTATTCAGGTTCCCCTATTGTATTAAGGTTTGCTATATTAATTCTCAATAATGTATTAAATTCATTAATTGTATCAATTGATACACAAGCATGAACACTACATTGCTTGTTAAGAAATTCTACATTGTTACACATAGGGAAAGCTGGTTGATGCCATACATTTGGTAATATTTGTACACCAAAAGTTCCATCGAAATAAAACGCCACAAAATCTTCTGGTGTTATATCATCGCCGGCTTTTGATAGCAACATTATAAAAGGTTCTTTGCTTTGACGATATGGATATACAATTTGTCCGCCACAAGGATGATAATTTGCTTCGCGTGTATAAATTTCTGTGCAATCTTTATTTATTATACCAGTAATGTATTTCCCATTTATCACGCTATTATTTATTGCATAACAAAATTTATCTCCGTAATTAAATTCAAATATGCCTTCGGCAGATATGGCTTGGTCGCCTGTATTTTCATCAATGGGTCGTCCTGATTTTTTGGGCCACTTGATATTAATTACTTTGGTATTATGGTATTTTTTAACTATTTCGCAATATCCTTTTAATGTTTCTTCAGTCGCATTAATAATAGGGACATCTACGATTTTAATGTTTTCTGGTATTTTTCCTTCTGATGATAGTTTTTTTGAAAAAAAATCATATTGTGCGTGACCACTCATTTAATACTTGCGAGGAAAAATATTTATTAAAGAAACTTTATTATAACCCAATAAATTTAATATGGCTTTGTGTCATTCCTCTTAAACTTCTTTGTTGCCAACTGGTTTTGTTTCTCTCTTCAACCTTCTAATAAAAACATAAATATATAATATTCTTCTATGAAGGGCGTGTAGGTAGTTTTTTAAATAAAACGGGATTTTGGATTTGTAATTTCTAAAATAGAAAATGGACATTTATAAATGTCCAAAATGAGTTTTACAAATAGAGAATTAAAAATGAAAAACAGTGTAAATTGGGTTTAGAGCATAATGCTCTCATTTCGGTTTTTGAGAATTTCATTTGTGACCAACTACTTTTTTTGTAAAATGAACTGTGCCATATTTAGGGGATTTTTATGTTCTAATATTATAGAACGCTTAGAACAAATTATGTCCCCAAAAATCCCCAAATATAATTGTGAATTATGTGGCATTAAAACCAATAACAAAAAAGATTATAATAAACATTTATTAACACTGAAACATAAAAATAGAACAAATTTGGGGATTTTAGAACAAAATATCCCCACTTTTACATATAATTGTGAAAATTGTGGGAAAAATTATAAAGCTCGTAACAGTTTATGGTATCATAAAAGAAAATGTGATGTTAATAAACATACTAGTAATATAGTAATAACTGATGATAAAATACTAACAAATGATGATAAAATACTAACAAATGATGATAAAATACTAACAAATGATAACGATATACAAACATTATCAAATCTTATAGTTGAAATGGTAAAAAGTAATAATGAGATACAAAAACAAGTATTAGATGTTTACAAAACAAACAATTCAAACAATATAATTAACAGTCATAATAAAACATTTAACCTACAGTTTTTCTTAAATGAAGAATGTAAAGATGCTATGAACCTCACTGATTTTATCAATTCTGTAACACTTAATCTTAGTGACTTGGAAAACATGGGTTCATTAGGTTATGTTAATGGCATATCCTCTATTATTATAAAGGAGTTGCGCGGTTTGGATATAACAAAACGCCCGGTCCATTGTAGTGATGCCAAGAGAGAAACATTGTATATAAAAGACGAAGACAAATGGGAAAAAGAGTGCCCAGAAAACACCAAAATGAAAACCGCCATAAGAACCGTGGAAAAGAAAAACATTAAATTAATAAGTGAATGGACGGATAAACATCCCAAATTTACCAATTCAACCACAAAAGAAAATGACGAATATCTACAAATTTTGATAGAAACCATGGGTGGAAAAGGTGATTACGAGAAAAACAAAAATAAAGTAATCAAGAATATTGCCAAGGAAGTTGTTATTGATAAATAAATTATGTAAACCCACATAATGCTTTACATAATTGTATGGTTGTCTCAGTAATTAAATATATTAGTCTTTGTAGGGCGTGTTAAGTATTATTTTCCTTGCACCCTTTTATAAATATAAACTTAAAAATAAAATTGCATAATATAATATTAAAAATGACAAATGATTGTTTTAACCATATCACTATTACAAGTGAAAATAAAAATGAGTTAGATGTTCTACTAAGGGATGAATTACAACATAAAAAAGATGATGAACATATTTATTACGAAAACATACGTATGATTAAAAGAGGTAAAAAAGGTATAATATTTGAATTAGAAACTAGAACAAATCCTGATTATGATTGGTTAAATACATTATTATATATGTATCCACATTGTTGGATTAAAAACGAATGGTGGGAGGAAGGTGGAAATGCGGGTGTGTGGATAGGAAGTGTTAAAAACAACCAAAATTGTATTCAATCTATGGAGTGGGAAGATTTATGTATTGAAGCGAAACATTTTTTATTTTTAGAGTGATAAAATGATATATAGTATAAATGCTTACATACGAGACAGTCCAAAAAATAGGTGGTTTAGTTGGTATGCAATATATCGAGTTTAATGGACGTTGTGACATGCCTGATGATCCGAGTGATGACGAGGTTTGTATGTCAGGTAGTGCTAAATTTATAAAAAGTAATGGAAATATGCCACCACTGCTTATTTTCACTGGTAATGTTTCGGGACATCTATATACATTTGGAAATGGATTAAATAAAACAAATTCTGTATATGTTGTTAATCTTAAAACATTAAAACCTACAAAAAAATCATATCGACAAAGAGAAGTACCTTTTGAAATAAAAAATTTAATTACAAGTGAACTTAATAGTATATAATTCAGCATTTTAAATGTCTAATGGTGTAAAATGGCTAGTTTAAGATTATCATTTCATAAAAGAAGGAAATTATATTAGAACACAGAAATATTGTTTTGAATTAGTCAATGGATTAACCACCATTCTAAAGTTGATTTATCATTTATGTCTCGATAGCATGGATAGAACCAATAATTATTATTAGCAGCTCCAATATATGGTTTTTTATCCAATTCATCACAAGACCATACTTTTGTTTTTGTTTTTATTGTTGCTTCATAGTATCCATCCTTATTGGGTTTTCTTTTATTTGGACCTTTACTGTTCAAATATGTCGTCTTTAATTCTTTATTGTAATATTTTTTAACTTCTTCCTGTGTTTTGAATTTCTTAGTTACTGTTTCTTTTGTATGACTATTATCTATACTATCATCGCTATCTTTTAAAATTTTATAACTTTCTGACTCGTTAAATGTATTTTTACGTGAAATACAACCGTCTCTTGTATTTTTGGTTGTTTTTGATTTCCATCTAATAGTTTTGTCTTCAAACTCGCCCTCCCATAATTTTTCATATCTTTCAATGCTATCTTTATTAGTATAACATATACTTATACCATTATTATTATATCCAGTATCACGACCTATTAATCCTTGTAGGATTGTTGAATCATCTGGATCTATACTATATCTATCATATAGTATTCCAATATAATCCTTAGTTAAAGTTTTAGCACATCTTAACATTTCTTTAATAAATATAAATGTATGTGTTTTTGGTTGTGATATTAAAGTTTTATTTATGTTTTTAATTTTACTTGTTCTATCATACTTAATAAAATCATAATCATCACTATTAAATATTTCTTTGAAATTTTGAATAGTTAAATCTTGTGCTGGACCATTTTTAGTTCTAATAATGTGATATAGATGATTAGTATATTTCTTAATATCACTTTTTACTTCTTCAATATTTTCAAATATTTCTTTAATATCATCATATATAATTTCCATTGTATTTATATCTATTATGGTATCATACTTTTCTAAATTATTTGTTTTTATAAAATCTGTAAATAATTCTTTATTGAACATTATATCATCTTTAATATCATCTTTAATAATTTGTTTAATATAATTAGAAATTATTGTACGATCTGTTTTTAATGATGAACAAAATTTATCGTCCTTATCTAAACTCGATAAATACGTTTCAATACAATATCCACATAAATTTTTATATTGTTTTACTCTTCCCGTCTGTAATAGATTATATGCACTTACATATCCATCACCAGGCTCCGCTAATATTTTAGTTGAAGCCTGCTTCCACTCCATTAAATCATGTATTGTTCCATCTGGAGTTGCTGAGTATTCCAATATTTTTATATCTTTTTTGTAAAGTGTCTCTATATCTAGTAATCCAGCCTTCTCAAACGTTTTGTATATAGTTTGATTTTTTTTTGCGGCAATTTGGATTTCATCCATAATAATAAGAAGATTTGTACGATTCTTAATTTCATCAATAAATGTATTAGATAATTCACTTCTATGAAATACTCTATTTTGTATGCTTTCAGGCATTCTTTCTTTTGTTTGTTCTTTCCATTCACAACTGGACAACGCAGTAATAATATATATATTTTCAATTGGTATTAAATTACTTGATTCTTCTAAATATTGTTTAATTGTAGCACACATACTTCCAGTCTTACCAGATTGTGTTTTAGATACAACCATAATATTTATAATTTGTCTATTCTTAAACGCAGTTATTACTTTTAATGCTATTATTTTTTGATTTTCAAAAGTAACTACCTTACCTGTTAATTTTAACACTTCTAATTCATTAAGAATATTTTGTTTTTTTAATTTCATTATATCTTGCTCCAATAAACTATACGAAGTAGAGACTCTTTTTATAATATTGCCATGTTGTTCATTAATTAAAATAGTTTCAGCCATTTTAAGTTATACTTGCAAATATGATTATTCTTTATATTATTTCAATTTTATAATTTAAAAATAAAATTGAAATGTTCTAAGGTATATAGTCATAATGTAAATAAAATTGAAATACTTTTTATGATTATAGTATAAGTACATTCAAAGTTAAAACCTTAACAACAACAACAACAAGAACCCTTCACAATGGCTCCAATTATATACAATATTAATAATGCAGAAGTTAAAGAAAAAATGGCATCATTTGATTATGATTGGACTGTCGTCAACCCAAAGGATGGTAAAACCTTTCCATCATCCATAGATGATTGGGAATGGTTATATCCAGGGGTTCCAGAAAAAATAAAAAAATATTATGAAGATGGTTATATGATTGTAATTTTTACCAACCAATCCAAGAAATGGAAATACGAGCAAATTCAAATGGTAATGAAACAATTAGAGATTCCATTGTTTGTGGTAATTGCGACAGATAAGGCTGAATATAAGCCAAACCCCATATTATTCAATATGCCTTTTGAGGGAAATAATATAAATAAAGAAGAATCCTTCTTTGTTGGAGATGCTCTTGGGCGAAAATCCGATTTCTCTGATAGTGATAAGGTATTTGCTGATAATATTGGCATTAAATGCTATTCTCCAGAGGATATATTTACAAATAAATCAGACACGTTTGAAATGCCAATTATACCTTTGTCATCTAGTCCAGAAATAATTATTATGGTAGGTTACCCTGGATCGGGAAAAAGCACGATTGCCAAAAATATTTGTAAAACGGACAATTACGTTCATATAGAAGGTGATATTTACAAAACATCTAGTAAAATGAGAAAGGCGTCTTTAGAATATATTTCGCAATCAAAGTCTATTGTATTTGATGCCACCCATAGTTCTATTAAAAAACGTAAGGAGTTTGTTGACCTTAGTAAAAAATATAATTACAATGTTAAATGCATTCACGTCACCACTACGTTAGACATTTCTTACAAACAAAATAAATCACGGTCTGCCGAAAAGCAGGTCCCAAAAATCGCGTATTCCGTTTATAAAAAATATTACGAAGAACCAAGCGAGGAAGAGGGGTTTACATTATATACAGTATAACCCCCGCAAATGCGGTTAAAATTAAAACACAATATGATCATTAATCCATTTTTTTATATTTACATTAACAGGGGTCATCGCGCTATTTAATGCTGACATATAAGTCAAATAATCTTCAGGATTTTCTTGTATTAAACAAAATATATTATAAATAATTTTTAGATGTTCTTCGTTGTATAAATCGGTAATTCTAATAAATACATCATCAATATTATCTTGTGTTTCACCTTTTTTATCCGATGAATTTGCTGAATAATCCGTTGAAAATGCGTCGGGCTTATCTAAAAGGGCTCTATACATTTTAAGTGTGTGAAGTAAATGAGCGTGTTCTCCCCTAGAATAAGTTTGAATAATGCTATCTATACCATCCTTGCTTAGATCAATAAGTAAATTAAATAGGTGAGATGTTTCATCTTCTTTGCTATTTAAATAAGCGTAAAATTTATTAAAACGACTAATAACACTGAAAAGAAAGAACAAATCGTCTTTTTTATCATGATTATAGGTACGCAACACGCCTTGATTCCAAGAAGGAATTTGAATAGTTAATAAATTATTTGAAATAGATAATTTACTTCCAACGGGACAAAACGAGATTAATGCCAATTGAATAATAGCCTGCAAAGGCTCTAAAATCATATCAAACCTTTCTTTTTTCTTATCTGCTAAAAATAAAAAATAAAATGTTCTTAAAGCGTCCATTGTATAAAGTTAATTTAGAATATGTAATTAACTTTATATTTATTATTCTCCATAAGATGAATATAAACTATCCAATATTTATGTATTGGTTATAGATAAGGCAGAATCGCCAACAGAATCGCCAACAGAAGTGCCAACAGAATCGCCAACAGAAGCGCCAACAGAATCGCCAACATAATCGCCAACAGAAGTGCTAAATGGGTTGTCTAATGTGGTTCTTCCTGATAAAAAAATATTATTAGTAGTAATTACCTTATTATAAGGGACGTTATACTTCTGGCACCATGTTATGCATTTTTGAATATTATTTTTTTTCATATTTTCCAGTCTGTCATATTTATTATTATTAATTATATTAAGAGTTGAAGCAATATTTTCTATTTGTTGTTGTCCTAATATCGCATTAAATTCTTCAACAGTATTTGTAAATAAATAAGGAATATTTATATTTAATAATCGTTCTATTTGTTTTTCTTCGGTTAATGAACCAATAATATGATAGAACTTTTTAATTATATCTTCGTTATTTTGCAGTCTAAATCCCTTACATACAATATATTTTTCTGAATTTGCATACCGGCTCGTTGTTGGTTTAACAAAATAAACTTCGTTGTAAAGCGTGCTTAAGATATACAATAAGTCTATTGACACATGGGTAAATGTATCAAAGAACTTAATAATAAAATTGCCCATATATTTTTGCATTGCTATTGCGAACGCAATTTGTGAAAATACCAATTTACTACTTACTGTTTCTTGGTGATTAAAGTCAACCGAAAAATCAAAACCACCGTCAGCGGTAATTAAATCCATTGTTCCTCTATATTTTTCAAAACAATAACGTAAATTTTCACAATTCATTAAATTTCCTGTTCCGTCCGCACCAGTTTCAATAGTGACATTGGGATATTTATTGAGAAAATTCCTGCTTTTTTTCCAACCAGGAATAGCTTTATCATTATCATTTATTAATGTCATACCATAGTGTTGGTCATTATACAATGATTCACGCATTTCAACAATGGCTTCTATAAATCCACCGGGACCTTCCGCCAAGTGAAATGTTTTACAATTATTTTGTGGCAAATCTTCTAATAAATTCATTGATTTGACAAGTTCAATCATTTTAAAATAAGAGCGTGACAAGGGCTTACATTTTGAAACGGACTGCTTTGAATTAGGAACTGCAGTATGAATATATTCATATGGATTTGTATATTTTTTGAATTTATCCCATTCAATGGGGTTTTTATCTATTTGTCCTTTAATATTATTTAAATAATTAGAAAGAGTCTTATTTATTTTGACAGTACCTATTTTATTATTACTATATATAGGTAATATATGATTTATTAATTGATAATTAATTTGAATAGATGGTAATAAAAAAAAACTCATACTATAATAGATAATTTATATTATGAATTAGTATTTATGTCTTTTACATCTTTGAACATTTAAAATGTATAACTAACTAAGACATCTATGTTTCTATTATAAAATCATTTATTGTTACTGTTGACCAATATAAAGGAACATATTCTGTAGATGTATTATTTAAATATTTATCAAATCGCAAGGATTCATGTGATATTTTATCTAATAATTTCAAAAATTTTTTATTTCTCATATGTTTTATTTTATCATAAGCTTGTTTATATTCTTGTTTCAAATTTTTAATATGAAAAATATCATAATAAGTCAATAGTTTTAACCAATCTTCTTCTGTAATGAGTCCGTTTAAAACGTTCTCATCGCAATTTTTTTCATGTTCAACACGATTTTGTTGTGAAACATATAATTTATTTGAACATATACAATTATATGTTGTTTTTTCATCGTATGAGGATAACGATTGATTATTTAAATTTATTCTAACGTGTGCATAATAATATAACATGTTTTGTGAAAACATAATAATATAAATTAAGTTTCGAATTATATTTATATATATTTTTATATATTTATATATATTTTTATATATTTTTATATATTTTTATATATTTATTAAATATTGTTTTGAATGTTAAAAAGGTGTAACAATGAAAATTATTTTATTCTTATGATTATGTAGTCAATTTCAATTTGCGTTTAGCTTTCTTAACAGTGGGTTTTTTTTCAGCTTTTTTCTCTGCTAATAAAGCCAATTTTGCTGCCTCTTGTGCTTTGCGTGTTTGGTCTTCTTCGTCCATGTCTTCATCGACAGAGCGTGACAAAATCGCATTTGCAACAGATTCCGCATTTACGCTACGAACTTTCTTATAAACAAAATATCGGTTCAAGAATGAAATTTCTCTTTCTCCAGCAGACATATTTGGTGCTTCTCCATATTCATTTTTCATTTTATAATTTCTTTTTATTTCATCTTTCATCACTCCAAATAAATCCCTGAAGAATCCAGTGCTTGCGGGAAGATTATTTTCAAGAGCTTCTTCGCGTGTGAGTTTAACAAATCCATAATCTTCAAGCAAACGATCCAAATATGTATAATTCACCAAATATTCACGGAAAGTTTTATTAATAGATTCCTGATAAACATCAACTGCGTATCCTAGAGAACTACTATTGTCTGAAAATTCATCTCGGTCATATCTTTTCGTTAATTCCCATATTTTTTTATCACCATCCATAATAACATAATTTTCCCCGTCTTGCTTGCTTTTCAGCATATTAAAGATTGAACCTCCGTCGTAGCTTGTTCCAATAAAATAACCGCCAACCTTAGTAGTCTCGCTTACATTTCTCAAGAAGTTTTGCAACGTGATCTGGTTTTCAAACATATAGTGAATGGCGAATTGAATTGAACAAATATTGAATCCATCTTCTCCTTTTCCATATTGTTTATAAACGCCTTCGCCCAATTCTTTTACATCCTTTGGCCCCTGACCGAAGACAGCGCGGGTTATTTGTTTGCCTTTATCTGTTAGTATACCATCGGTACTACGTATATTAACTGACGCATTTCCGTTTACAAATAATGCGTCGGGAATATTTTTGAATTTTTTGCGGTAGTTTAAATAACGCGCACAAATACCATCCAATCTATTAGTAATATTGTCGCGCGCCAAATCAATGCCAAAGACAAATTTCAGTTTGGAAGCGATCCATTTTGGTATATCCCCGCCCTTTCCCGCAGCCAAATCTATTAATGTATCGCCGCGTCTGGATACGCCTGTAATCAGTTGTTTCTTAACAAACAAATTATGGAAATCCCGCAGACTTTTTGTGCTTTTTGAACCACTAATTCTATTATAATACACATCATCATCTGCTAATTCGTCAGGAATATTCTCTCCGGAAGTAAGCATTTCACTTGTGATAGGATTATGAATAGAATGCCAATTGCTATTGGCGACATGATACGCATTACCGAAATTATTGCCACCAGCGCGGAAATCGGCCGTTTTATCATAACGCACGCGTAGAGGTTTCCAATTCCATTGATTTTCGGCGTTTAAATCATAGCTGAATTCAACAATAGTATTATCTTCAATAACCTCGTTTTCATGCGTATACATTACTTTATCTCCGGAAGGACTGTCCCTAAGTAAAATATTACAAATTCCGGCATTTTCATCACTTGGGTTGGACGGGAAGAATTGCATTGGACGATACCCAGTGTCATCATCTGCGTCTGTGTCTCCTCCCTTGGGTATATCATTATTTAAAATATTTTGACACGGATTAATATAGCCATGAAGCGCCTCATCAAATCCAACGCGCAAAATAACCGTTTTATATTGTGTTAGTTGTGTAGTAGTGCTAGTATCTAATCCATTTTGAAAAATATTCCCAATAAAATCTTGTCCGGTTGGCGTTTTTTTCGTTGTAATCAAGAAATCATTTGTATTGAATTGTGGCGGTTTCCATTTAAATGAACGGGTCCACGTTACCTTTATAGGTTTTGTTGTTTCGCCAATTTTATCAGAACCAACACCGGTATTTGATGGCGTAAATATAAGACCATCCGTTTCATATTCAAATAAACCGTCCTTTGCTTTTTGAAGAAGCACCGCACAACCCTGAAATATGCTACTATTTTCACTATCCGAGTAAAATGTTTTGCGCTCGATTCTAATCGGAGATATGCTACTGCTTGCTTTATTAATATTTTGAGGCGCTAATTCACTTATAACTGACGCCAGTTTAGTAAGTCTAAAATTAGACGCAACATCATCTGCCTTTGATGGAGTAAATCCTAAGGATCTAATATCAACGTCTTTTAAATAATAAATATCAAATGCGGCGTATAAATTAATAAACTTCTTATCTTTATTCTGTAAAATATGTTCCCCATCAAGCAACGTATTAAATAAATGATTTTTTTTAGTAAGTGCCCCAGTAAATTGAACATTCATATTTTGATCAATTAAATATATTTTGCCATTCTTGGAAATATAAAGAAGCTTGCGTATACCATCCGCCTTGTCAGTTACAGTGTAGTTGTTGCGGATATTTGGTATAACAGAATCGGGATTAATCGGTGCGATATTTTTCATTTGAAGTGTGTATGATGATGGACCTACAAAGTTCTTGGGGAAAACTCTGGTATTTTCTTTAAAATTATCTTTCCACAACATTTGCATATAGTCATCCAATATAAATTTCTGTTCAACATACGATACAGGAAAATTCGTGCTTTGAAGACCTGACATGACCAGCTTAATTGTTTTTTTAATAGCCGCTTCTAAAAGCGCTGGTGTGCTGTAAGGCGTTCCTAATCCCACTTTTTCGTTTATGACTTCAATTTCGATTTCGTATTTTTCGCCAGATTCATTTACTCCAGAATCGGCAAATAAATAGGATGGAATTAAATTGTTACCTTTGCGCTTTGATTCTTTAACGATGCTAATATCCACATTAATAGGTAATTCATTATGTGTCAATGTATTACGATTTGTATAACGAAATATTTTTTTGGTATCTGTCCATTTGCTAACTAGACTTTTTACAATAGGATTGGAAACAGAAAGACTTTTTTCGTTTTGCAGGGTTACTCTAAAATTAAAATCATTAAAATTCACTGGATAAATATTTTCATTAGCATCATTTTTCAGAAAATTTTTTTGAATAAATGTGCTTTTTATCTCTCCGAATTTATTTTGAATTTGATTAGTTTTACAATAATCTGCAATATTACCTATTCCTGATATCTCGGTTCTTAAATTGGATTGTTTTGTTAAACCGGTTTTAACATCAATAAATTCGTTTTGCATACGTAATAAATATTTTGTTTCTGACATTTGAAATCCAGCGGATAATAGTCGATGGACAACATTATCATAATCTTGACGTTTGATGGGTTTCATTCCTCTCGCCGTTCCAAACCGCACCTCCATTTCAAGGTTTCCTTGCTCGGAATATTTAATTACATTGTCTAAATAGATTTTTAATAAGTTGTCTAATTCTTTTTGTGGAGAAGATATCTTAGACATGGTATATATATTTGGGACGATAATATTTATATTATAATTATTCAATTTTTTCAAGTATATTTTGATATAATTGACTTTTGGTTTTTTTCTTTAATAAATCATTTATCAACGGTATTTCCATTTTCTCTGAAATAGTTTGTATTTGTTTTAAAGTATATGCGGAGATTGCTTTTAATGGTTTTATAATGCTTTCCAACTTCCAGTAATTATTACGGATATTGGTTGTATAATTTTCATCAAATTCATATTTAACGCCATATAAATTATTTTCATTTTTAATAATTATTCCACACAGTTTATCACCGAACGAGATTTCATAGTATTTTTTACCTGAAATGTAAATTAATGATATGCCATAAATAAGACATAATGTTTCCAACCCTTTTAATGTTATTGTCTCTGTATTAACAAATTCGTTCTCCATTTCATTGCGTTTTATTTTGAGTTCTTTTAGTTTATCTTTTATGGAACGTAATTTTTCTACACTCGAAATTTTAAAAGACTTTTCGGTTTTAAAACTGTCATTTTTACTGAATTCGTAGTCATCAAATCCATTAAGTAAAATATAAAAACACCAAAACAGTTTGTCTTTTTGTGATGGAATAAAAAATGTTTCTTTAAATGTTTCTTTTTTGGATTTGGCGCTACCATGATTATTTAATAAATTATTACCATGTTCTGTCTTTGAATTACCATATTCTGTCTTTGAATTATTATAATCTTTATTATAACGTATAATATTTGACGCAGATAACATATATTCTCCTATACCATTGAATATATGTTCCTTGTTATTGTTATTATTGTTGGATGGGTTCATCGTGTTAAACTTCTTATATCATAATAGTCATGATGTCTTTATTACCTTTTACACTGATGAAGATTTAACAAAACAATATAGAATTTTACACCTTCGCGGATGTAAAAAAAGTTTGTTCCAGTTTTTCTTTTTCATCTTCAATATGTGCCAATTCACTTTGCTGTTCGTCAACATATTTTGAATAATGTTCTAGTTTTGCAATAATATCTTCGGGTTGTTCTGTTAAATTTACAAATGTGCCATTATTATTTTCATTTAAACAAACATTGCCACATTCAGACAAAATTCGTAAAATTTCTATTTGATGATATTTCGGCATTTTTTCAATTCTCTCTTTTAATTCTTTCAAATTACTCATTATTATAATAATAAACTAATGCGGTTCTATTTAAATAATTTATATAATAACAAAGTTATGGTTTAATGACGAGTCTTGGTTTCTTAAATGTCTTGATTTTCGTTTCCTTTGGCTCAATTAATTCCGCAATAATTGAAATATATTTATCATTCAACTCAAACCGCTGACCAATTACGCGAACATTTATAATATCATTTTGATTAACAGTTGAAAAATATGGTTTTGTGGTATGGTGATCGCGCGCAATAAATATAACAACTGGACTAGGTTCTTCCTCTGTTTCCGCCCTAATCCCTGCCTTTGTAATATTTCTAGCAATACATTTGATATGCATGCCTTCTACTGGGGAACAAACAAAACATTCAAATACTACTTCAAACATAATATTCTCTCCATTTATTTCACCTGTTGAATAGGTAAGGATTTTTACTGACGCAGGTTTTATATATCCTTCTACAATACATTTTCCCTCTATTTGAGAGGAAACAACTTTTTCTAATGTTTGTTTAATATTTTCACCAATATGAGTAATATGTAATGAAATTTTCTTGGTAATAAGAATTCTACTATAAATACCAACACTTTGTTGTTTTCCTGATTTTTTCATTATTGCTTGTGTGGCCATACTATAATACAATGATATTATTCTTAAATTATAATTCAATTTTTCATATAATTTAACACTTCATATAATTTAACACTTCATATAATTTATAGTTTCTCAATGTTAATTAAAACTGCTTCAGATGGAGATAAATACCATGCTTTTTTATTTTTATTTTCCATATCAAATAAACGCAAATATAATTCCTGTAAAACACAAATTTCAACTCTCCCCATTTTTGATTCTTTATCATATTTATTCTCTCCCAAAATTTTATTTAAAATAAGTAAAGCTTCTCCTTTTTGAGACTGGTCACACCTTGCTCCTTTATTACGCCTCTTACTCATTTCTTTAACCTTGAATACCATATACTCCTTCTTAAAGTTAGTTGTAAATCCAACAATGTCATTAATTTTATTTTTAACAGGTATAAATCTAGCAGCAGTTGTAGCTATTTGTTGAGCTAAATCCTGATAATCTTCAGGTTCGGCCAACTTCCATTCTTTATCTCCAGAAGAAAGTGTGATTAATTGTTTATTTCCTTCATTTTGTAATAATATTCCGGAGAGATTTTTATGTTTAATTATTTTATCTGTAAAATATTTTTTCACACCCGCTAGGGTTTTATTTAATTTTAATTCCTTTTGTTTCTCAAAATAATTTATCAGATTTAACTTATCATTAAACAATAAAACATCACACATATGGTCAATAACTAATTTACTTAATATTTTTTTATCTATACCTTCGCCAATCATGATTTTTATTGCGCTATTTGCACTTTTATACCATTCATCTATATTTTTACTTGCTAATTCATCTGCGGCTGCTGCTGCTGCTGGTGCTGCCGCCAAAGCCGTATCATAACTATTTTGAATATTCGCAATTATCGCCAAGATTTTTTTATCTTCACTACTAGTTTCTGTTTCTCCCTTTTTCTTTATAATTTTAACCGGAATAATGGACGGGTATTCAAACTGTTCATTTATTTCAAAAGATAAAACAGGTCTTTTATATTCAATTGGAACAGATCTATCATAAACTGAGATATGTTTATCATCTAATTCTAATGGTTGAAATAGATATAGATCTCCAATATTGACTAAACTACCCAATCTTCCATATTTATCACTAATAAATTCATTTTTGTCTTCTACCAATTGATTGAGCGCTGCATTTATTTGGACTAAAGGATATGATTTTACGATATTAATCATGCTAATTAATTCTGCTTTCCTATAAAAATACTTATCTTTAAATAAATTTCTAATTCGCTGGATGATTTTATCAGTGTTCATCATAATAAAACTTTCATTGTAGGTGTCTAATTTAATATCACTCTCGGTAATTGTTTTGTTTGGCTTACACGTATAAGAGCAGTTAGACATATAATCACACGTTGATGTAAATGGCCTGTCGCCTATAGCATACAATATTTCTTTTCCACTGGATAATTCTTGTTTAACAATTTGATTTATTTTGTCAACAGTAAATCCTACTTGTTCATAATTCAATAAACAATCAACGGAAATTTCTTTTAGTACCCGACTCACTAAGCCAATCTGTAATGCTTTTAATTCGGCCAATCTGTAAATATATAAATCGGCCGCCTCTTCTGTTTTATTTTCCATTAAAGAGCCGTGTAAATATATTTCCACATTTCTTTGTTTAAATGGAAGATTTTTATGACTGCACGTTCTTACTGCGCGACCCAAAATTTGCTCAATTCGATTCATATTATACCACGGTTCTAATACATGAACTTGTCGAATAAATTTAAAATCCAACCCTTCTGACCCGGCCTGTGAAATAAGAATTACTTTTACCTTTGCCCCTTCTTTATTGTTAATATTTGTAACTAATTCTAAATCTTTGACATTATCGGGCGACAATGTTTTATCTCCAGTAATCATAATATACGATGCTGAATTGAATTTACCTATCTCCACATCCGATTTCGACTTATATGTTAATGCATCAATTTGTTCAGTGGGAGCAGTTTTAAATAGTGAAGAAACCATTCCTGCTCGTGTGAAACCTAATTCTTCTAGAGCAAGAGCCATTGGAACTAACCCACCATCAATATATTGTGAATAAACCAACACGACACCAGTCGAATTCATAATGTTATCACAAATATTTTTAATCTTTCCACTATATTTACCAATTATTTCTGGAGAGAAAATACGCCCAAATTCATTGGTTTTATATTCAAAGTCTTTTCTTGATGGCGGCGAATATGTTTCTTTATATTTAATAATTCTCGATAATCCTTCTTTACCAACCATTTTAGATATGTCAATTTTCGACTTACCGTCGTTTTTACCTAAAATTTCATCAAACTTTTTTGACGGATAAATAATATTAAGTGCTTCTAATGGTCTCTGTAATAAAACATATCCAAATGATTCCATATTTTCAAATGATGGAGTATTTTTTCCAGCTGGTCCTAAATTGCCTGATTTTAATTGCTCAATTATATAATTATAACCCTGCTGTTGATATGAACCAATATTGGTTAAATATACCGACACTTTCTCTAAATTCTGTATAATACGTTTTCCGTTTAATTGTTCTAATGGAAATTCATTTTCTTTAAATGTATGAGAAATCGCGAATTCGTCGGGCCATATTCTATAGGGAAAAGTATAAGGATTCTCGCCTCTTACAAATGAAATATACCCTGTCGCTTTTCTCTCCAATAATTCTTTTCCAATCTCCTCGCCATCTTCAGATAACTTAAACCCCCCGTCTTTATTAAAAACATTATCCACTGTTATTCCGGGTCTTTTATCATTAATATTCATTAGATTCACTAACCATATAATTTCCTTGTAACTATTATACATAGGTGTTGCTGATAGAAATAATAAACGCAGATTATCTACACTTTCAACTAATTTTAATAATTCCTTTGCTACACGTTTATCTTTATTATCATCGGTGATACGAATGTTGTGAACCTCATCAATAATAATTAAACGATTATTAAAAATGCGTTTTAATTTTTTCTTCATTATTATATTGCGGTTTTTAACTCCTTTGATATCGCTGTCAATTTGAGATTTTTTAGAAATATAATTAGCAAACTCAATATACCCCATAAATAAATAAGCATTATTAATAATGCGCCTTATCTGACGAATAACTTTTTCTTTGGAAAGCCCCTTCATATTCATAGGATTAATCTCTTTTAAAAATTTGTTTCCAGTGCATGCTCGTAAATTCCATAATCCGTCGATTAATTCCAATTTTCTCTCGTCGAATAATTGTAATTTAAAATTTTCTTGAACATTGGGTGAGGCAACAACAATAACTCTTTGTGAAATGCCCATTTGATTTAAATAATCGCGCATCTCTTCTGAAACACTGATTGCTGAACACGTTTTTCCACTACCCAATCCATGATATAAAAGAAGACTGTTATAAGGTGTTTCAAAAGATAGAAAATTTCTGACAAATTGCTGATGTGGAGCTAATTCATAATCCGCGTTACATAGTATCTCTGCTTGTTTTTCTACATCATATATTTTTCCATCATAACGAGTATCATTAAACTCCTTTCTCTCGGCTATTTTAATATTAAAATCGGGGTCATATAAATTTGGATATAAATAATCATATTTATTATTTTCTGTTGTAAGTTGTTCTCTTTCTTGGTTGGATTTAATAATTTCAAAATTTCTTAATTGTTTCTCATCTGGAACATCGTCTACTCTAATAATATCGTCGTACATTTCCTTTAAAGATAAATTAGCTTCATTTCTGTTAATACTAAATTTAAGTTTTTGAGTGGTGTTTTTCTTTGCTGGTTTTGCTTTTGCTTTTGCTTTTGCCGTCTTTGCCGTCTTTGCCGTCTTTGCCGTCTTTGCTGCCTGTGCTGCCGGTGCTTGTGTATCCAAATTTGTTATTTTAATTTTTCCTAATTTTTTTATAAAAGGTGTTTTATTAGACATATGCTTATATATTATGGATATAATCTATATTCATTTAATAATGTATTTACACGTTTCAAAACTTCTTTTTTTTCTACATTATAGCTTCTCACTAATGTAAGCGCCTCATCCACAGAACACCATCTAATATCACTTACTTCACATTCTTGAAAAGAATATCGTGGTCCTATATCATTATCTATTTTTGCTACAAAATATCTGTGTTTATATGATTTGTAATTTGAACCAGTAAAAATTTCTTCAAATGGTAGTAAATTATGAATAATTTTTAATGAGGTTCTTTGATAACCTGTTTCTTCTTCAAATTCTCTTAAAGCACACGTGATATCTTTTTCTTGGTATTCTCGTCTTCCTTTTGGAAATCCCCACTCAGTTTCGTTCCATGAAGTTGTGGAATCATTTATAAGTGATTGCAATGTATATTCTACCCCGCCGATAGTTATACCTAATTTAAGGGACTCAAACTTATCTTTTGACGTTTTTTCTTCTCCGCGATATTGAATTCCTTTATAACTACCCCATAAATCACTCCATAATATATTGAAATCGTTATTTAGTAATTTTTTCTTTTCATCTAATGTCATTTCATCAATGATATTTTGTAAATAATTTTTATTATAAATAGGGTATTTACCTCTCATAAAATCTACATATCCTAAAGAATCTTTGCGTCTAATCATTAAAAATTTAAATTTATCATATTCGTGTTTATATGCAATTATTCCTATACTTGTTATGGGATGTTTACATGTATTAAATAGATGTCCGGATTTACCGCAATTATTACAAAAATTATAAGTCTTAGACATATATAAGTTATAAGTTATAAGCATTATCTTTTTATATCTTTTAATGTAATGGGATTAGATCCGAAAATATGGGGACCACACTATTGGTTTTTTCTACATACAGTTGCGTTGTCTTATCCAAGAACACCAAATGAAGTAACTAAAAAGAAATATTATGATTTTATTCAAAATTTTCCACTATTTATTCCAATTGAAGATATAGGAAACACATTTAGTAAATTGGTTGATAAATATCCTGTCACCCCTTATTTGGACTCGCGTGATTCTTTTACTCGTTGGGTCCATTTTATACATAATAAAATAAATGTAGCATTAAAATTACCTGAACTAACAATGGATCAGGCGATGGCATCTTATTATGAATGTTACAAGCCAAAAGTAGTAAAAGATAAAGATACGCGCCGTTTTAGAGAGAAAATGGTGTTCGCTGGTTTCGTTAGTGCTATTTTAATAACGTGTGCATTCCTTTACAATAAATAACTCTTGTAATTGTAAATAACTCTTGTAATTGTAAATAACTCTTGTAATTGTAAATAACTCTTGTGATTGTAAATAACTCTTGTAGTGATAGCTAATACTAATATTAGTTATATATATATTATATATATATGCCTCGCGGTCAAAAAGCAGGTGAAGCAATAGCAGCAGGAGCATATGGTTGCGTTTTTAAACCTCCATTGAAATGTAAAGATCCATCAGTATATTATGACCCAACTGGTGTGTCAAAACTAATGATGGTTGAAGATGCAAATGATGAGATGAATGAAGTTAGACGAATTCAACCCATAGTTAATTCTATTCCAAATAACGAGAACTATTTTCTTACTAATAAAATAAGTATTTGTAGTCCTGCGAATTTAACCGCTGAAGACAAAGTAAGGTTTGATAAAACATGTAAAAATTTAACAAAATTTGGTATTAAAGAATCAAACGTTAATGAAAAGTTAAGCGCGCTTAAAATCTTAAATATTCCTTATGGCGGTGAAAATTTAGATATGTATGAAGAAAGTCTAGTAAAAATAACAAACAAACAAGAGGGTTTATCATCGTTTGCATATACGAATAAAGGAATGTTAGATTTATTAAAAAATGGTATTTTACCAATGAATAAGCGTGGATTATATCATTTTGATATTAAAGCAGGAAATATTTTAAGAGAAGGCACTATTTCTAGTAAAAATCCAAAGTTGCGTTTAATTGATTGGGGATTATCTGTTATTACCACACCAGATGAATTAAAAAAAAATGCGGGTCTTCCCTATTTTTCTAAAGTAATTCAATTTAATGTCCCGTTTTCAAACATTCTTTTTTCAATGGAATCACGTTATGTAATCACTAGAACTTTAATGGATATTGAGGTGAATAATATAGGAAGACGGGGAATTATGAGGGCAATCGCTGCGAACATACTTGGTGCTACTCTTACGCATCATGGTCTAGGACATATTAATTTTTTCGAAGCAATATTAAACAGAATATATAAACCATTGCTAAACCCCAATTTTATAAGACCAAATTTAAGTTTAACTTACTTATTAAAAAATACATTTGGTAATGCTATAATTATAGATTATTTAGCAGAGGTATTAGATAAATACATTATAGAAACAAGCCCAGGAACATATGAATTTAAAGAAATAAAATATTTCGAGGAGGTTTATTTGAAAAATGTAGATATTTGGGGATTTTTAATGTCATATTTAGCTTTTCTTAAAATAAATCCATTAAATGAATATACTTATGATTGGGATGATCCATTAACCAATCATATTTTAAAAATTTTATTGGAATATTGTTTTAATTCAAAATATGCCGCGACTCCTATGCCAATAAGTACTATTATTAAAGAATTAGGCAATCTAAACAAAATCACTGGTATAAATACAACATCTCCGTCTAGCAGCGTTAGCAGCATTCGCGGCATTAGCGGCGTTAGCAGTGCTGTTTTAGTTCCTACAAAAAAGCCGACTACAAAGTCTACTAAAAAAATAAAAGGTTTTACAATTAAAGATAAATCAAAAACATTAAAGGTTAAAAAACTAAATTCAATTTCTTCGGCCGTAAGAGTTAATGCCGAACGCAAAAAAATATTAAAACAGCCATTTACATGGCCAAAAACACGCAGATGTCCCAAAGGCTACCGTGGAAAAACATTGAAAAATGGTAAAAAAATTTGCGTGTAAGCCTATAAAAATATGTTATGTATATAATCTCTTTTTAATATACTATTATTGTATATATTATGAAGGTTGAATTGTTAATATTTGGCTTGACCGCATTTTTTGTTGTTAATACTTATTATGATGGAAAGTATGTCCAAATAGTAAAATCTTGGAAAAAATACTATCAAATGACCGCAATAGGATTTGCCGGATTATCTGCTTATTTATTTCTTAAAAAGTATCCGACTCATTCACGAAGTCTTTTATCACACGCAAGTGGAATAGTTAAATATATGCCTATTGACAAAGACGCGGGAGATATGTTAACGCCTTTACTGAATATGTCAAAATCCAATATTTTTGGCGGCGTGGGAACTGCGACCACAAATAATAATACAAATAGTAATATAAATAATAGTTATGCTCAAGGTGGGGGACAATACTTATCACCACAACAACAAAGAATGCTGGATTCGGGAAAAAAAGGAACCAAACGCTGTGTTAGCGAAACCAAGAAAAAATATGTCGCTTCTCAACAAGGTTGGAAATGTGGTGATTGTAAAGAACAATTACCTGCTTGGTTTGAAGTGGATCACAAAATAAGATTAGATTCTGGCGGTTCAAATCATATAGATAATTTAGTAGCATTATGTCGCGACTGCCACGGGCGAAAAACAGCGATGGAAAATTTATAATGACATATATATAGCATAATTTTCTATTATAATATTATACTATATAACCATGCTTGGTAAAATGACAAATATAATGGGTGGTATTGCACATAATTCTATCAAAAAAATAGAAAATAATCCAACAATGTTTGCTTTGATTGTTGTAATAGAATTTATTATATTTATTCTTATAGCATATCGATGGAATCCTTATGGCATAAGCGATAAGTACCCCGCGCAAGTAGCATTGTTTTTTTTAATAATTATGTTTATTCAAAGTGTAAATTATTTTTTCATAAAACAAAAAGCCGCACTAAATAAAAGTGGGTATAGCGATACACCTGGGTTGGTTAATTTAACTATTAAATTATTTTCTACGTTAGCAGCATTTGCCGGGATTATATGTTTATTAATAGGAACGTGGTGGCTACTTAGACATATACCTTCTATGCCAACAATTCATAATATTACCATTTGGACATTGAATATTTTAATTGGGTCAGGCATATTAGGGTTTGTATATTTACTTGCGAAACCATTAATAAGTCATTATAAAAAATCGGGAAATAAAAATACACTTGCTTCATTGATAGGTAATTTAATTTTATATATTCCATGTTTACTTATTCAATTTGCGGATTATTTAAAACATCAATTTAATATTACTACCGAAACTACTTGGATAATTCTTTTACTAGAATTAGTTTTTGTAGGATTAAGATTTTTAATTCCTGAAATTTGGCGTAGAATAGTTACACACGATGGCATACATTTATTAAACGAACCCGTATTTTTAAATAAAGAATATGCTTTAGGTAATTATGAAAATTTACATTCAAAAAACAATAACAAAGACGGCAAATTCAAATATAATTATTCTCTTTCAGCGTGGTTTTATTTAAATCCTCAGCCACCAAATACAAATTCCGCATATACAAAATATACAAATATTTTGAATTACGGGCAAAAACCACTAGTGCAATATAATGGAAAATTAAATTCACTCCGTATTCAAACTGAAATTGATGATGGTGATTTAGTAACAGTTTATGAAACAAATGATATAAAATATCAAAAATGGAATAACATTGTGGTTAATTATGATGGGGGAAATATGGATATATTTATAAATGGAGAAATCGTCGCAACAAGAAAAAATGTAGCACCATATATGACATATGAAAATGTGACGGCAGGGAGCGATAATGGTATTTATGGGGGAATTTGCAATGTCGTTTATTATAACCGAGTTCTCTCTCGTTCAATTATAAGTTTGGTTTATAAGTCATTAAGAGAGAAGCAATTTCCTAATCTTTAAGTATAACTATAACCACAACTATAAAAATATTCTTGTGTGGAGATAATTTCTTATTGTATAGTATATATAAATGGGTCTCATAATGAATATCCTAATTTTTGTAGTTGTTTTAATTATTTTATATTATACATTTAGTTGGTTATTTAGAAAGTCAACTAGATTGACTACTTTACAAAATGCTAATTTAAAACAAACTATTATCGCCAGCACTTTAAAAGATAATAATAACACGAGTAATTTTGCTTATTCTACTTGGTTTTATGTGGATGATTGGAATTATCGTTTTGGAGAAGAAAAAATCCTTTTGTTAAGAGCTAAAAGTTTGAATTCTGCTGGATTTGGTATTATTTTAGGAGCAATGCAAAACAACATTGAAATAGACGTTGAATGTTATGCTCAAAATGAATCTACTGGCGTCACCGGGTCAAAATCTACTACCCATAAATGTAATGTTGACAACTTCCCTCTGCAGAAATGGGTAAATTTAACAGTAAGCGTTTACGGTCGCACTTTAGATGTTTATATTGATGGTAAACTAGTTCGCACGTGTGTTTTGCCCGGTGTGGCAAAAGTGGACCCTTCGGCAAATATTATTGTTACTCCATTTGGAGGTTTCCATGGATATACTGGAAGTTTCCGTTATTGGCCAAACGCTTTAAATCCTCAACAAGCTTACAACATTTACAAAGATGGCTATGGTGGTAGCATTTTAGGTAACTTATTTAATAAATATCGTATCAAGGTTTCCTTCTTGGAAGATAACCAAGAACAAGGTAGTTTCGAAATTTAAATTCATATCTAAATTTCTCTTGTAATAATATATATAGATATGAGTAATCCTTTCGGCAGAATATCAGATTCAAATAGTTTAAGCAGTTTCTCATCACAAAAGTATCTTGACGGGACCAAAGAATTTCTTGAGTCGAATAGTATTGTAGCGAAATTCGCTTTCCTTTTACTGGTATTGATTATTTTTGTAATGGCATTACGTTTAGGTACCTCAATCTTGGCCTGGATTTTCTCTCCAAACCAGGACCCAGTTTTAATAAAAGGAATGGTTGATTCTAAACACATGTTGAGAATTCCACAAGATCCAAGTAGTCCAGGCGCAGTTCCAATTATTAGATCCGTAAATAAAGCAGAAGGTCTAGAATTTACTTGGTCGGTGTGGATATTTATAGATGATTTGACATACAAACAAAATGAATACAAACACGTTTTCCACAAGGGCAATGATGATATTAATCTTACTAATGTTCCTATTGGAATGAATCATCCCAATAATGGCCCTGGTCTTTACATCGCTCCATCCACAAATAATTTGGTTGTTGTAATGAATACATTTAATGAAATCAACGAAGAGGTTGTTATTGATGATATTCCTATCAATAAATGGGTCAATGTTATTATCCGAGTGAGTGACCAAAACCGTTTAGATGTTTATATTAATGGTCGTCTCGCGCGTAGACATATTTTAAATAGTGTTCCCAAACAAAATTACGGAGATGTTTTTGTTTCTATGAATGGTGGTTTTTCTGGGTATACCTCTGAATTAAGATATTTTTCTACCGCGATTGGAACAAATGAGATTCAAAGCATTGTATCTAACGGACCTAACATGAAACAGGTAGGTAGTGATTTGACTAATAGTAAACCCAGATACTTATCACTTAGATGGTTCTTCTCTGGTTCAAATGACATGTATAATCCTTGAGAGAAAACTTGATAAGAAAACCAAGTTAATTATTTAATATTTAATATATAATTATTATATCATATATTAAATAATGTCTAATACTAATCCCGCATGCAATAAATGGCCTGCTACCGCGCCTTTTTTTGGTGGTCCATTTCCTACGAAAACTTGGTTTAGAGCAGGAGGCGCTCCTTGTTCAGGAACGGCGGCAACTCGGGCACTCGCTAAAAAAACCGAAGTTTTGCAATATAAAGGCAACTCTGCACAGCTAACACAAAAACAAAAATGGGCGCAAATCGCAAAGGGTAAAAGTCATAATAAAAAGCAATCATGGGCTTCTCAGACACAAACTGTTACCAATCCTAATGTTAATAATTTGTATCAAGTAAGAAATACTTTGCTTTGTTCTGTTCCATCACCAATAGATATAGTTGGTGCTCTTAATAATGGAATTTATTCACTACCTGCGTATTGGGAATTATTAACATCTGAACCTCAAATTTTAAGTAGAGGTTCTTTTACAACTCACAATATAACGGCAGAAGATATAAATAGTAATAAAAATGTAGTAGGAGGGCGAGGAGGAGCTAGCCTTACAGCTATGTATTGGAAATCATTGGAGTCAGCTCCAGTTGATTTAAATTTTGGTGGGTACATCACATCATTGGCAAATAGTATTAATAATAATCAAATTATTACCGGTTTTGTTATTAGTGTCACCAACCTAATTCCTGTATATTGGAATTCGCCAACAGCAACACCTACAACTTTAAATCTTGTAGCTCCTTATTCCGGAAATACATCATTTGCGAGTAAAATAAATGATAAAAATGAAATAGTTGGTTTGGGAACGGATGGCCCTCCAGCCACAGGTGCAGAAGTCCCTTTATATTGGAGTTCCCAATCAGCAAATCCTATACCTTTAAATCTTATAGCTCCTTATACTGGAAAAGATAGCGCGGCAAACGGTATTAATAATAAAGGTGAGATAGTTGGATATGGAAAAGATGGGGTGGGTAATACTTTACCTTTATATTGGTCATCTTCAACAGCAAATCCAACTACTTTAAGCTATATTAGTTTAGGTTCAAATGATATAGAAGCCAATGATATTAATGATGATGGTATTATAGTTGGATTTTATGATAATGGCGTAATTAATATAGCAATTTATTGGACTTCACCAACAGCAGCACCAATACCATTTAATATTAATCCTTATTCTGGTAATCCTAGTTCGGCAAATGGTATAAAAATTAATTAAATAAGTGCAAAAATTAGTGGAAAGATATTGGATTATATATGAGTTGATGATCGCTATCTACATACACCATCTAAACTAGATAATGGAGATAATATAAATAATATAAAGATGTAACATTGATAATAAGTAATATGCATATTATAAAAAGAAAAACTGAATTTAATATTAGTGGAAAATATTCGGTTGACTGGTTTGTTCCAAATATACATTATGGAAATTGGGAAGAAGATACATTTAATATACTGGACCACTATCAAAACCCAGATAAAACTTATATAGATATAGGGGCGTGGATTGGGCCAACCGTTTTATATAGTGCTTCTAAATTTAAGAATGTTGTGTGTTTTGAACCAGACCCAGTAGCAGTAGAAAGACTATATGAGAATTTGTCGGTTAATAATTTTAATAATATTACTTTGATAAACAAAGCATTGGGCAATGCGAATACAATAACCGAATTTGGAGGAAACGGAGAACTAGGGAACTCAATGTCAACTATGTTAGTTGGATTAAACAATAAAGAAGATTTCTTTAATAATTATGGTGTTGACAATGGTTTTTTATCATATGAACAAAGAAAGAGCAATATTATAGTTGTAGAAACTATCACAATTGAGACAGTATTAAAGACACATTACATAGATCCTGATAATATAGGTTTAATTAAAATGGATATTGAAGGTGGTGAAATAGTTGTAATTCCGGCAATATCACATTTTTTGAGAACATACAAACCGACATTTTATATTTCACTTCATCGTGTATTTTTAAAGGAAAGTGATATTAATTACATTCTCAGCATTTTATTTAATATTTATAATGATTGTTATTACATAGATGGCAATAACAATAAAATTAAAATAGATATGAAGACAATCCAAATGTATAATTTAACATCGATGATATTTGAAAAATAATATGGTATATAATATATTAATTTGTCGGAGGAGTATTTTTAATACAACAAGGTTTCTGCTGAGCGTTATTGCTTGCTCGGCGCTGCAGCGCGCGTTTAACAGAGCGATTAAGGCCTCCAACAGGAGCACCTACTACATATTTATTGTGAAGAGTCGTTTTAACATTATTGGTGAAAATTAAACGATGACCCATTATAAATATTATTGATATTATTAATTATATTTATAATTATATTTATAATTATAATTATTGCGATTATAAATTGCGATTATAAATTGCGATTATAAATTGCGATTATGCGCGTAAACTGGGGTTAATGCAGATTTCTTGTGTTGGGAAAATGTCTCCAGACATACACATGTCCGCCTCTCCTACCTTAATACAGCTGCGGAATCCACGGTCTTCGCCAATATAACAATATCCTGCTTTACCGCTGCCGCGGCTCAATTGTGTTCTGCTTCCAGCGTCATCTGGCATTGGTTCTCCGCGTGGTATGTTACGAGTTACCGCTTGGTCAATCGCATTAGATGTGCTTGATGTGCTTGGTGTGCTTGGCGTTGTATCATCAATTTTATTGCGGGTTTGTCCTTGAGTTTTTTTGGCATCTAAACCTTTTTCAAGCAATCCAACGCCACTTGTTACTGTCCCAGCGGCAACATCAACTAAACCTTTCGCTCCGGTCGCGGCTACGTTAGTTGTTTGTTTAACTGTCGTGGCAGCACCATATCCAAAAATAGATAAAATTGGCTTAAGAAAACCAGCCGTTTCTTCTGTAACTTTACCTAAATATGTAAAAATATTAAATCCCAAAAAGGCTAAAATTAAAATAATAAGAGTGTATCTTAAAATAATTCCCCAATCAAGTGATGATCTCGATGTTGGTGTTGCCGAACTAGGCATTGAAGGCGCTTCCAATATGGGAGTTTCAGTTATAATTATATTTGAATCCATTTATCTTATATATATCATATATCATAAAAATCACGACACAATTGTATAATTATTCATCATTGTTTATTTGTGGAAGCGATCCCATCATACTATTCATTTTTTCTAATCTCTCTATGGTCTTATCTAAATTGGATTTTTTTGTTCCTGCAAATAAATAATCTGTCTCTGGACTTACTTCATTTTTTTTAATATCTTTATAAACAATTCCTATTTTTTTGACAATAGCATCTATTTTTGTTTTATCTGATATCATTTCAACTAATAAGTCGACTGGTTCAATCAATAAAGCAATAGCAAAATAGATAACATAACGGCGGCGTTTTTTCACTCCTGGTGTAAATTTAAGGCTAAACATATTCAGTAACGATTTTATAATTTTTTGAATTATTTTAGACTTTTTATCTGCTTCACGCAAGACAACATCCCATATAATCCATATTGGGTCCATTTGATATTGGGATAATACTGGGGCAAAACAACGGCGCTCACAAAGACATTTTTCTCTCTTCTTTTTTGATAAATTATTAAATTCCAATAACCATTCTAACCAATAACATGCGCTCACCACATTTTTAGATTCTTGAGAAATATGATAAGTAAATTCATTAATGGCAATAAATAGTTCTTTAGGATCATCTTTTTGAAATACGTCAGTTGCATAATTAACGGAAGGGGCTTTTAGCTTTGATGCCATATTAGTAATGTTAAATTCTTCTGCTTTTGTAATTTTTATAGGGGTGAAACTGTGTTTTTTTTTTGAGAGACAAAGAATTGTAACTATTTCAGAAAATAGTTGTCTTATTTTCTGGTTGTTTCTTAATCTTAACTCGTTGCCAACAAAACCATTTGACAACATTGTTTTAAAATTATCCATTCGTAATGCGATATACAATGGTAGTTTTGGATTTCCTAAATGAATATATCTAGAAACATATGTAATAATAATTTCCCATAAATCACTAAAATGTCCTGCGCAAATTAATTCCGCTGTCCAATAGCACGCCGACTCTATTTTAGACGAAGCGATACAATTAATCAGCTCTTGTTTCACTTTTGTCTTTTGAAATTTAGAAAAACTTACACCTTTAAATTCAGAGGGATTTCGTTTGTCATTAATTTCCGTGTCATTCATATATTAATTTTCATACAAAAAATATAGTAATAATACATATACAATAAAATGCCAATGAAACCATTAGTTAAAATATGGAAAAAATCGACTACTATACAAAAAATATTTTATGTTTCCACTTTAGTTATTGGACTACATCTTATATCTAAAATTAATTTAAATAACCAAGAGGGTTTTGATGACAAGAAAAAATCCGCTTCTAAATCAGGCAAATTTATTACTAAAAGAGGTGATGAAATATATGATGATTATTATGTTAGCATATACGATGACTTACTTCATAGCGAGGCAAAAGATAAATTTGAAATTGATAATATTATGCATTTTACAACTCCCAATAAAAAGAGTAGTATTTTAGATATTGGCTCAGGAACAGGTCATCACGTAAATGATTTAACAAAAAAAGGAATAAAAACAGTTGGCATAGATACATCGTCTGCCATGGTTAAAAAAGCCAAAGAATTATATCCAAATTGTGATTATAAAGTCGCCAGTTCGCTTGATACTATGACCTTTGCTGGGGCCTCTTTTTCACATATATTATGTTTGTATTTCACAATTTACTATATTAAAAATAAAAAACTGTTTTTTGAAAATTGTATTCACTGGTTAATGCCCGGTGGTTTTCTTGTTTTGCACTTAGTAGACCGTGATAGGTTTGACCCTATTGTTCCTGCGGGAGATCCATTTACTATTGTCTCTCCGCAAAAATACGCCGAGAAACGTATTACTTCAACAACTGTAAAATTTGAGGGAATGGAATATAAATCTAATTTTGAGGTTGTCAATAATGATGATATTGCTTTTTTAAATGAAATATTCAAAAATACTACTACAGGGGATATTCGCAAAAACGAACATAAGCTTTATATGTCTACGCAGCGAGAAATTCTTAGCTTAGCAAAAGATATAGGATTTATTTTGCGCGGAAAGGTTGATATGACCAAATGCCAGTATAGTGACCAATATTTATATATTTTACAAAAGCCTGAATAAACTTATACACTATTTAAGGATAATTACTATATAAATATTATTTATAGAGATTATTTACTAATGAATAATAACCAAATTAAAGTTTTTATTGCTACACCATGTTTTGGAGCACAAGTTTCGTGTTATTATACTCTATCATTAATTTCTACGGTTAGATTACTTGAACAAAATGGGATTGAATGTATCACGGCATTTTTACCCAATCAAATTGTGACAAGGGCAAGAAATTTATTAACAAATCATTTTTTACACTCTAATTGTACGCATTTATTTTTTATTGATGCGGACATCCATTGGAAACCGGAAGATGTGTTGAAATTGATAAATCATGATAAAGATGTAATTGTTGGATTATACCCTAATAAATGTTACAATTTTCATAAATATTTTTTAAACGGTGGTAAAATCGAAAATGAAGATGATATTAGCAAAGTTTTAGAGTATTCTACGGCTTTTGAATCGTCGATTAATAAATTACACGAAAATAATTTAATGGAAGTAAAGCACGGGGCAACTGGTTTTATGATGATAAAACGAAATGTTATTGAAGCGTTAATTAATCATGTAAAACCGTATGTTGCTCCCGATACAAAAGAAACAATTTATGATATTTTTAATTGTAAAGTGGTAAACAATGAATATTTAACCGAGGACTATTATTTTTGTCATTTGTGGAAGAATATATGTTATGGTAAGATATGGTGCGACCTTTCAATTTCTTTAAATCATGAAGGGTGGCATAGTTTTTCAGGGGATCCATTAAAATCATTTACACTTGTAAAAAACTAGTGTTTATGTATTACGTTGTTTATGTATTACGTTGTTTATGTATTACGTTGTTTAAGTATTACGTTGTTTATGTATTACGTTGTTTATGTATTACGTTGTTTATGTATTAATCTAAAATTTTGCTAATATAATATGTGGTATATTTACATTATATTAGCCATAATTGTCTTATATATATTATTATGTGCTTATGTCAAAGTTAAATTCCGTTTTTGGTCAATCCAGCCCGTGTTTCATATTTACGATTTTATGTATTGGATCAATCCACCGGGGGTTATAAATCACGATTTACCAGAGTTTAATAATTATATTAATTTATTAAATATAACAACCAAGCCCCTAGATGATATCAATGAGACGACAATAAGTCGCGTATCTAATTTTATAAACTCTTACTATTTACGTAATAAAGACGCAGAATACACACCATCAAAAGAAAATATTATAGAGTATTTAAAAGATTCAAATCATCCCGCATATATAACCATATATGCTGAACCAAAAATATTATTCTTAAATGGTGAGCCAGAAGCTCATGTTGATGATTTCAAAGGTGTGATTACTGCGAGACCGTTACATATAACCCTTAAAAATAAAAAAACGTTTCCCACTTATTATGTTGATAATTTATGTATAAATCCAGCGCATAGAAAAAAAGGCATAGCTCCTACAATAATTCAAACAATGGCGCATAATGTGCGCCGTCTCAATAAAAAGGTAAATACATTTATGTTTAAACGTGAAGGAAATATGACAGCAATTGTGCCGCTAACTACTTATACAACCATTGGTTATGAATTACCAAATATTGACTCGGAAATTATGAAAAATGAGCGGCTTTATGCTTCAACGGCTGTAATTGAAATTACTACTTCTAATCTGCATTTATTTGCCAATTTTATTCAATCTAATATAAAAAAATTCGATTGTGTTGTGTTGCCAGAAATATCAAACATAGCCACACTTATTAAAAGTAATAACTTATTTATTTATGCTATAATAGAAGATGGTAATATTATCGCTTGTTATATATTCAAAAATCCATCCTTGAAATATGATAAAAAACATCCGGCAATAGAATGTATAACATCAATTTCTTGTTGTAGCCATAAGGAAATATTTACAACGGGGTTCAATATTGCCTTACAAATGTGTAGGAAACATAATAACGCCACGAGATTATTATTAGAAAATACTGCTAATAGTAATGAGATTGTGGAGAGATATGAAAAAATGAATATAAAGATTTTTACTCAAAATCCAACTGCATTTTTTATGTATAATTATGCTTGTTATTCAGTTAATCAAAATAAATGTTTGTTTATTTATTGATTAATTTGATTAATTTGAATAATTTCCTAAAGAAAGGAAATTATCTAACATATTTGCCTGCCCTGGCAAAAGAATCGATAATAAAAATAATAAAAATGCCTAGAAATGAATAAAGTATTACTTCTTCTGTAACATGACCTGTTTTTTCATCTTGTTGCTCTTCTAGCAAATTGATCATATAATTTAATTTTTCTAAAAGTTCGTCTTTATTTTGAGATGGCGCTGTATTAATTTGGTTATAATATGGAACATGTTCCTTATAATAATTTTCAGCCGAAGCACTCGGTAAATTTTGATAACCTTCTAGAGAAACTGGTCCATCATTATGTTGCGATGAATATCCTTTTACTACTGTTTTATCAGGAGTAATTCTATCTACACATCGCTGGACACCTGCCGAATCGGGTGGTGGTGGGGGATTAAAATTACCCAAATTGCTACTGTCTTCTGTATCAGGTTCAACTGATTTATGAATCTGCTCAATCATAGTATTTACGTGAGGTTTAGTGTCGATGGTTCGATTTTTAATACTCTTATTTTGTGCTCTGGCATTTCTTTTTTTTTCTATATTTGATTCATTATTATCTTCATCAAAAGGAGCTGCATTAAATGCTAAACTACTCATACTTATAAAAAATCAAGATATTATTATTTCTATAAAGTTCTCAAAAGTTAGTTATATTATGATATTTATATATTTATATATTTATATATGGATAATCAGCTAGAATATATAATAGCTTTATTAGTAATTAGTTTATTACTTTATACACGTCCAAATGTTTTGGTTAATTTTAGTAAATCTACAATAGGTAAAATTATTTTATTAGTTACTCTGGTTATTGGAACATTAAGAAGCACTTTTCATGGTATTTTAATTGCTTTAGTCATTGTTGTATTTGCGGAACAGATTTATGAAGGTTTTACTGACACCACAACACAACAAATTACCATTAATGGTAATCAAATGCTTCAAACACCTGATAAAACTAAGATGGTTGAATTTGGAGGGAATAAAGTTCAGTTATATGATACAAGTTCTGTAGAAGATAGAGTATATTGGAAATTCATTCCAGTTCAAGGCAAGGTAAACCATTTTAATATTCAAAATACTTGGCATTGTGATAAAAATGACTCAAGGTGTAATTATTATATTACATACACAGGATATGATGCGATTATTGGACCAGGTCAATGGGAATGGGAATTAATTAAAACTGAAAAACCAGGTGTTTTTTATATTAAAAATGGATGTACTGAACCTAATTCACGTTGTCAAGATTACCTTGGTTATAATAGTATAGGAAATGGAGTTAGACTTACTATAAACAAAAAACCTTCTGAATTTTATATTAATGGGTCTATTGCACCAGTTCCAGAACCTAAAACTACACCTGCGACAACACCTGCGACAGCAAATTTAGTTAAAATTAACGTATCAAATTTCATTACTTGGGATGAAGCAAACAAATTAGCTAGTGATAATGGTGGGCGTCTACCGACTAAAGACGAGTTTAAAGCAGCATCGATAAATTTGGGAAACATTGATATGTGGATGCCTGCTGCTAATGGCACTGAAACAAATTATTGGGTTCATGTGGGGTCAAGTGTTTGGAAATTATACGATACTCAGCCAGGCGTTGTTCCAAACCCCCCTCCGTGGGGACTGACTAATACACCTGAGAGCTATAGACCAGGACCAGGTAGTCATATATATATAGTTAAAAATGTCATTCCAGCACCAGCACCAGCACCAGCACCAGCACCAGCACCAGCACCAGCACCAGCACCAGCACCAGCACCAGCACCAGCACCAGCACCAGCACCAGCACCAGCACCAGCACCAGCACCAGCACCAGCACCAGCAC
>Ga0315338_1000513_pt1 | contig 85254 bp, 67 predicted proteins | sample ASW8metaG_FD_204518 | JGI IMG/M metagenome (GOLD analysis project Ga0315338, IMG submission 204518) | Ammonia-oxidizing marine archaeal communities from Monterey Bay, California, United States - ASW #8 | ecosystem: Environmental > Aquatic > Marine > Coastal | place: USA: California | collected...
AACGCGTGATCATCGATCACGATTTCTACATGAAGGGAAAGGACGATCCGAACTACAAGTACGGAAAGATCTGGTTGCTCCCGTTCACGACCGACAAGGATCCGACCGAAGACCATCCAACGGGGGAGATCTGGTACGACGAGCTCATCGTGAGCAAGGAGTTCATCGCCACTCCGCGATGAGCTCGAACGCGAGAGGAGTCCGCGTCACGCTCACGTTAGACGAGCGTGGGCGGTTGCCAGCCGTCCGTGGCTCCTCTACTCTGAGTGGACAGATGCTCTGGCAACTCCACGATATTGGTGCCTTCCCGGATCTGCGGGAAGGATGGGATGCGGTCAACCAGGCGAACCGGGACCTTCCCATTCTCGACGCGCGCTTTTTCGAGCGTTTGCTCGCCCTCAATCCGGTCACCGATGGGAGACTTGCGACGTGCTCGCTCGAAAATCGCACGGTCGCCTGCGCGATCCTGGTGCGCACGGCTCTGGGTGGCTGGACCACCTACCAGCCGTCTCAGGCGCCCTTGGGCGCGTGGGTGCAAGAGCCTTCGGCACCCTTGCCGTTGCTCCTGGAATCTCTCAGGTCGGCCTTACCGGCGCCGGCATTCTTGCTCAGTGCTTCTCAGCTCGACCCGAGCATGGTCGACAGGCCAACGGATGACGGCTGCTTTAGCACCATCGATCATATGGAGACCGCGCGGCTGGATCTGGAAGGCACGTTCGAGGACTACTGGCAGAGTCGCGGCAAGAACTTGAAGAAGAACATGACGCGCCAGAGGAACCGTCTCTCGCGCGAGGGAATCGATGCCACGTTCGTCGAGCTCTCTTCGCCCGGAGAAGTAGGCTCCGCCGTCGATGAATATGGCCGTCTGGAATCGAGGGGCTGGAAGGCATCCGAGGGAACGGCGCTGCACCCCGACAATGAGCAAGGGACGTTCTACCGAGCATTGATGGAGGAGTACTCGGAGCGGGGAGAGTCACTCGTGTGGCGTTACCTCTACGACGGCGTCCTCGTCGCCTCGGAGCTCTACCTCGCGCGAGGCGGCACGATTTTGTTGCTGAAAACGACGCATGACGAGGATCAGCGTGCCACGTCACCTACATACCTCCTACGGGAGGCGTCGATGCGGTCGCTGTTCGAAGGAGAGCGCTGCGAACGTATCGAGTTCTATGGGAGGGTGGTCGACTGGCATCGGAGGTGGACGGACGATTTCAGGGGCTTGTACCACGCGAACCAGTTCAGCTCCTCATGGGTCGCCGGGGCGGCCGCCGCGAAACGGCGACTGGTATCGTCTCGAGAGGGTTGAGCGAGTGCGGCTACGCGATAGGGCCTCCCGGTTGCCGGGGTCGAGCCTATCGTGTAGCCTGTTAACATACCGGTGGAATCTGTAGTGACCGAGACGCGATCGGACCAGCGGATGGGGTAACGACATGGTGCGGATGAAGGCGAATCAGACTCGAGCCAAGAGCTCCTACCGAAGCGGTGAGCGGAGCGCGCGGAAGTCGTCGCGCTTGGGCGTTCTCCTTTGCCTCGTGACGGCGACGCTCTCGATTTCGATGCCCGCGGCCGCCGACAAGTGGACCCAAGAGGAGCTTCTCGCGACCCCACGCGCGTGTCTGGCGCAAGACCTGTTCAGCAACAACCTCCACAAACAGGTGGTGCCTCTCGCCGAAAGGGAGCAGTGGGCGCGAGTCCTCGGCGAAAGCTACAAGCACTACCATCACTATTGCTGGGGGCTCATCGACATGCGCCGTGCCGCCTCCCAGCCCGAAAAAGAGAGCTTTCATCTCAACCGTGCCATCGGGAACTTCGATTACGTCATTCGAAATTCCAGTCAATCGTTTCCGATGCTCCCCGAGGTGTACCTCCGGCTCGGGATGGTGTTTCGTATCCAGGGAAGGCACGGCGACGCAGCTTCCGCGTTCACGGGAGCGATCCGCGCGAAGTCCACCTATACCCCTGCATTCTCCGCTCTCATCGACCTCTACGTGGATCTGGAGGATCTCACCGGCGCGCGAAACGTCCTCGATTGGGGTCTACGCGAAGCGCCGAACTCCAAGATTCTGCTGGGCAAGAAGGCCGAGCTCGAAACGTTGACGTCCGACGCGGGCCGCTAGCCGCTTCAAGTCTCCGCCGCCGGTCCGATGGGCGCTCACGAACGTCCCGCGTCGCGATCTCGTGGGTATTATGCTAGTTTTGATCCATCCCATTCGTCGACTCATCCGAGCCGGATATTGCCTCGAAAACCTTTGAAATCGCACAGAACCGAACGCGCAGTCGAGCCGGCCCACGATCTTGCTTCGACAGCTCTCGCGCAGGGTCGAGCGCGCGTGGAAGTCACGTGAATCGGCGGCGAAGCTACGTCTCGCTCGTCTTGACGGCGGTGGCTCTCGTCGCCGTCGGCTCGATGATTCTCCCGATGGTGGATTCCGGCGCCGAGCTGACGCAGATGAGAAACGCTTTCATCGCGGTGCCCGGGGAGTCACAGCATTTCGACTGGCGCCCGGACGAGGTTCCCGAAGGCTTTCTCGTCGAGCGAGCCGAGCCTCCCGAGGAGTTCAGGCTAGCGGTCTCGAACGTTCTCGGCGAAGAACCGAAAGACGCTTCCAACTTCGAACGGACACTCGCGCTCGCGCGTCATCTGGCATCCGGGCCGGGGCCGGGTGAGGGGGTCAAGGCGAGTACGCGCGAGAGCTACCGAGCCATCCTCACGGAAGAGCGCGGCTACTGCTCCGACTACACCCAGGTCATGAACGGACTGGCTCATACGGCCGAGATTCCGGTGCGGGAATGGGGAATGTCTTTCGACGACTATAGCGGTCGCGGCCACGCCTTCAGCGAGGTCTACGACGACGAGCTGGGCCAGTGGGTGTTCGTCGACACTTTTTTCTCGCTCTATGCCGTGGACCCGCGCGATGGAGCCCCTCTTTCGGTGCTTCAGCTGCGCGATCGACTGGCGAGCGGGGACGACCGGACCGTCGAGATACGCAAGATAGACCCCGAGCGGTTCGGGTTCAAGACGCCCGAGAGAGCGGCCGCGTACTACCGCGAGGGCGCCGAGCGGTTCTTTCTGTACTACGGAAACAACGTTTTTTCGTACGATGCCAACGAGGCGGTCGCGGCTCTCTCGGGGCTTTCGCGCGCGGCGGAAGAGACGCTGGGGATCCTTTTCAACATCCGACCGGATATCCGCCTCTTTCCGACCGGCAAAAACGAGCCCGGCATGCAGGCGCTGTTCGCCCGTCGGCGCCGGTTCTTGATGCTCATCGCCGTGGCGGGCATTTTGACCGCGGTCGTCTTTTTTCAACTGATCGCCATTGCCCGGCGCCCGGGCCCGCCGACGCCGCACCGTGCATAGTCCGCGCCCGAAACTCGTTTTTTCGGAGGTCCGTCTCTGATGGCCCGGGTGAGACGTGCCGACGTTCGTGCGGAGCGCGCGGAGCTCGTCAGCGTCTTGATCCGCGAGGTCGAAGACTGGGTCGACGAGAGCCGATTCGATTGGCTCTATCTGGACAATCCCGTGGGCGAAGCCCGTTGCTGGGTCCTCGATGACGGTGGGGAGATAGTCGGTATCTCCACGGCGTTTCCCCGGCAGTTCCGGGCGGCGGGACGCGATGTGAAAGCGTGGGTGCTCGGAGATTTCTGCGTGAGTCGTCGGCTGCGAAGTCTTGGCCCGGCAATGCAGTTGCAGCGCGCCGCGTTCGACGCCGTGAACGAGGGAGAGGTCGACGTTTGGTACGATTTCCCCAATGAGCCCATGCTCGCCGTTTATCGACGAATGGGAACCGCGCCGACGCGGGAGCTGGTGCGGATGGTCTATTTGCTCAAAGCGGATGGTCTCGCGAGTCGGCATCTAGGCGACGGAGTCGTCGCAAAGGCTCTCGGCTTCGCGGGAAACGTTCTCCTCTCGACGCGCTCGGCTTTTTCACGGCGCGACCCGAGCATGACGCTGAGTCGCTCCAACAACGAGCTCGATGCGGCGGGCGAGCCCGGATTCATGCTCGAAGACGGGGTGTGGCTGCGTCGCACCAGTGACTACGTGAACTGGCGCTACCGCGACTTCCCGGGGGAGCCGCCGTCGATCCTCACGGCTTCCGGAGGCGGATCCATCGTGTTCTGTCAGGTCGGCGACAGCATCGAGATCGTGGACTTGTTCGGAGTCCCTGACGAGCGGACGTTGAAACAGCTGCTGCTCGCGGTCGTCGACGAAGCGCGCAAGCGTGCCGCGAGCGGACTCACCTTTGCGCTCTCCTCCGATCACCCCTGGATCGGTTTCGTGCGAGAGCTCGGATTTCGTGATCGGGACACGAAGCCGTTCGTCGTTTTCTCCGGAGATTCGGATTTGGGCCGTTCGATGCGGTGGTTTCTCGTCGGAGGGGACCGCGATTTGTGGTGACCGCTCGATCCTAGGACGGGTACTCGAAGATCCGGTTCGACGAGCCCGGCTGTCTCGTCGACTCATAGCCGAACGACTCGAGCAGCTCCTTCGTTTCGTCGCCGCTGAGCTCGACGATAAGGACCGGGTGATCTCGTTTTATGAGCTCCGCCATGCCCTTCACGACGTCGAGCTCGTGGCCTTCCGCGTCGATTTTCACGAGTGATATTTTCTCGAAACCGAAATTGTCGACCGGTGCACACAACACCTGGAACATCCCGCCGTTCTCGGTGAGGTGAGCCATGTAGTAATTGTCGAGACCACTGTCGAATTTCGGGACGCTCATCCCCAACATCTGGGTCGTACGGGAGGCCGCCATGTTCACGACGGTGACGTTTTTGAGCGGAAACAAGGAAACGTTGCACGCCAGCAGCTCGAACGTTTCCGGGACCGGCTCGAACGCGATAACGCGGCCCGTGGCACCGACGAGCTCCGACATCCGTCTGCTGTAGTGCCCGATATTGGCACCCACATCGAGGACCCAATCTCCCGGCTGGACCCAGTTCGCTAGCATCCCGAACTCGGCCTCATCCGTCTCGAACGTTCCTTTGCGGATCTGGCGCGCGAAATGAAGCTTCTTGAGCTCTTGCTGGAACCGGGCCGGTAGCCTGCTACTCAGCGCCTTGAGCGTGTTATTCATACCGCCTACCAGCAGACACCGTTGTACTCACAATCGAGCTTGTCGCGATCCGGAATATTGACGAGATCGAGGACGACGTGCTCCGGCCGGATCGCCTCGTGGAGCAAGGCAAGGATGTCCTTGTCTTTGATCCCGACAACGATGATCTCACTTTCGTCGATGAGCTCCTTACAGTTCGACGTCATGAGCTCGGCGATATGCGGAATACTCGTCTCGATGAACTTCTTGTTCGAGCCCAGCAGGCGGGCAAGGTTCACTTCCTGATCGTAGATGGAGAGCTTCAGCCCTTTGCCGATGAAGTGCTCCGCGAGGTTTACCAGTGGGCTTTCTCGCAGGTCGTCGGTTCCGCTCTTGAAGCTGAGACCGATCATGCCCACGCTTCTCTTGCCGTCTGCGACGACGTAGTCCATCGCCGCCTTGATGTGCGTCTCGTTGCTCGTGGCCACGGACGACATCATGGGAAGCTCGACGTCCTTCGTCTTCGCCATGTGTAACAGCGCTCGCAAATCCTTCGGGAGGCAGGACCCGCCATAGGCGAAGCCGGGCTTCAAATAGGCGGTGGAGATATTGAGCGCGGTGTCCTGGCAGAACAGCTCCATCACCTCGTGACTGTCGACGCCGTAGGATTTGCAAAGACGCCCCATCTCGTTCGCGAACGTGATCTTGGTGGCGTGAAAGACGTTGGCGCTGTATTTGAGCATTTCCGCGGTGCGGATGCTCGTGCAATGAAAGTCACAATCCAAGTTCGATAAGAGCTCTTTGACGACGCCCGTCGCCCGGTCGGAAGTGGCTCCGATCACGGTGTAGGGCGGGTTGTAGAAGTCCTTTATCGACGTCCCCTCGCGCAGGAATTCCGGCATGAAGCAAACGTCGAATCCTTCGCCGTTCTTCTTGCCCGAATGTTTCTCGAGGATTGGACGCAGGAGGTCCTCCACCGTTCCCGGTGAGACCGTGGAGCGCACGACGACAACATGTGGGTCGGATTTTTGTCCGATGGCCTGGCCAATCTGCTCGCAGACGCGCTCGATCGCGCTTACGTCTTGGCTTCCGTTCGGCCGGGACGGGGTCCCGACGCAGATGAACGAGAGGCGCGATTCCGAGACGGCTTGGAAGACGTCATTGGTGACCGTCACGCTCCCGGACTCGACGACTTTCTTGACGAGCTCCGGCATGCCCTCTTCCACGATCGGAGAGGTTCCCGACCTGAACATGTCGAGCTTGCTCGGATCCACGTCGACGCCGATCACGTCGTGTCCATCGTTCGCGAGACACGCTGTCGAGACCGCCCCGACATAGCCCAAACCGAAAATACTGACCTTCATGCTGCTCCTTTCAACCTGCCCGCTGGCTAGAGTTGGTTGTCGTGTGAAAGCCCTCGAGAACCCGGTCGATGATCTTGTCCATGCGGTTCATCGATGCCGACCAATCGTGGTGCGACAATACGCGGGCGCGCCCGCGCTCGGCGAACTGCGCTCTTTGTTCAGGGTTGTCGAGAAGTCTCGAGATGGCTTGTACGTAGTCGTCGGTGCTGGTTCCGGTCAAGAGGTGCTCACCGGGCACGGCGTCGACACCGCCCGCCGCCACCGTGCTGGTGACGGTTGGAACCCCCATGGCCATCGACTCCAATATCTTGTTCTGTGTTCCGCGCGCGATCGTTAACGGTGCCACCATGACGGCGGACTTTCGCACGTAGGGCCGGACGTCCGGGACCGAGCCCGTGACCGTTACGGAAGGGATGCGCGACAGCTCGCGGATCTCCGGCGCGGGATTCGCTCCCACGATCACGAGCTTCGTCTGCGGCCGGCGCTCCACAATGGCGGGAAACACGTCCTTGCAGAAATCGATCATGCACTTTTGGTTCGGGTAGTAGTCCATCCGGCCGACGAAGCTGATCAGGTCTTCGTCATAGCTCTCGCCATCGGGCGCAAAGAACTCGGAGTCCACGCCGTTCGGAAACCAATCCGTGTCGACGCCCGTGCGATAGTCGTTGAGAGTCTCGAGCTCCTTTTTGGTGGTGCAAGTGCACAGGTCGAACTGGCGGGCCAGGCGACGCTCTTCTTGCTCGAGCTTTCTGCCTTCGACCAGATAGCCGAGGCTCAGGGGCCACTTCTTGACTTGTGAGTAGACGAGCCATTTCTGGGAATCCATGTCGCCGAAATCCAGAATCTTGGGAACGCCCTTCAAGTGGGCGACGTATTGGGCTACTGAAGAGCAATGGACGAAGACGAAGTCGAAGCTTCTTTCGCCAATGGCCTTTTCGATCTTCGAGGCGAGCTCGCCACTATAGAAGTAGCCCATCGAAGACGGCGTTCGGCTCGGGAGGCGCCCGAACATTCGAAACGTTTGCCACGGCTCCGAGACATGGCCGACGAGCACGTCGGCATATTCTTCGAGGCCTTTACCCTCAGCGGCCTCCTCCTCGGATCGGGCGAGTGACGCAACGGTCACCCGATGTGTGCGACTGAGGTGGCGGATCATATTGAAGGGCCGGATCTTGCCGCCGCGCTTAGGAGGAAACGGTAAGCGATGGCACACGTAGAGAATTTCCACTCGTGTCTCCTTGGCTCAGGGAAGAAGCGATGTCTTCCGGAGCTTGGCGGTCGAGAAATAGGCGGCTCCAAATCTCGAGGTTCATCAGCGCGGAGAGGTGGTCGGTGTGATCCGCGCGGTTCGTCTCGTGCGCTTCCATGGTGTTCCGCACGCTCTCCCAGCGAAACCAACCGCGCTTGTTGACGGAATCTCTCGATAGGAGCTCTCGCATCACCGGCGCGAGCTGACGTTTCATCCATGCGCCGATCGGTGCTCCGAAGCCGCGTTTCGTCCGGTAGAGAATGTCATCGGGCAAGACGCCCTTGAGCGCCTTTTTCATGACGTGTTTGAGCTCGCCGTTGCGGATGCGATGTTTTGCCGGGATCGTCGCCGCGAGCTCGACGAGCTTTTGGTCGAGTAGCGGTACGCGGCATTCGAGCGAGGTTGCCATCGTCATCTTGTCGGTGAGAAGGAGCAGGTCGTCGGGGAGCTGCGTCTTCAAGTCGACGGATAACAGCCGTTGCAGAGGATCCGATGACGGGCTCTCATCGAAGGCCTTTCCGATTGCATCGAACGGTGTTGCGAGCGGCTCGACGAGGAGATCGGTCAAGGAACGATCACCGAAGACTTCGATGTAGTGGCGATAGCGCTCCTCGAACGGTAAGTCGGCTGACATGAGGAAGGAGCGCAGGAGTCTCGACGCGTTGAGAATTTTGGAATGGCGATCGCTGGGCAGGCCGCTCGCGAGCTTCTGAATCACGTTCTTTCTCAACCAGTGCGGCAACTTGCGGTACATGCCGTCATAGTGCTGCCCGAGATAGCGCCGATAGCCGCCGAAGAGCTCGTCTCCGCCGACCCCGGAGAGGATGACCTTGACGTCCTTGGCCGCGAATTCCGACACGAGGAACGTTGTCACGAGCGCGGAATCCGCCATGGGCTCGTCGAGGTGCCATATGAGTCGCGGCAACAGGCTCACGACATCCGGCTTGACGATGATCTCTTTGTGCACGGTGCCGAACTGGCGGGCGACTTGCTGCGCGTAAGGGAGCTCGTTGTAGAACGTCTCGGCGTCGCCGCCTTCGAAGCCGATCGAGTACGTGCGGATGGGCTCGGAGCTGTGCTTGGCCATGAACGCGACGACCGCGGAAGAGTCGATGCCGCCGCTCAGAAAAGCGCCAATGGGAACATCCGCCACCATTTGGGAGTGCACGGACCGTTCGAGCTCGTCTCGGACGAGCTCTGCCCATTCGGATTCGCTCCGTTCGTGATTGATCTCCGCTGCGGGACTCCAATGAGTCTCGATTGCGTATCGCCCGTGCTCGACGGTGAGCGTCGACGCGGGGGGGAGCTTCTTGATGCCGCGGAGAAGCGTCAGCGGCGCCGGCGTATAGCCGAGCGACAGGTAGGATTCGAGCGCCTGGCGATCGACGTCGACCGGGAAGCCGGGCAGCTCGAGAAGGCTCTTCAGCTCGGACGCGAAGACGAGACAACCGTCGTGCTCAGCGTAATAGACCGGTTTCACGCCGAGTCGATCGCGTCCGATCAGCAGACGCTTGTTCGGCGCGTCCCAAAGAGCGAAGCCGTACATGCCGCTAAGAAAATCGACGAAACGGTCGCCATGCTCATCGTAGAGATGCAGGATGACTTCGCAGTCGCTGCCGGTCCGAAACACGTGACCTCGGCTTTGTAGCTCTTGCCGAAGCTCGCGGAAGTTATAGATCTCGCCATTGCACACGAGCCAGCGACCCTTGTCGTCCGCTAGCGGCTGATGGCCGCCATCAACGTCGATGATCGATAGCCGCCGCATCCCCATGGCAACGTCCGCATCCCGGTAGAAACCGTCATCGTCTGGGCCCCTATGGCGGATGGCGCGTGCCATGTTCTCGAGAGGCGCTCGGTCGAATGACGAGCTTTCCTGAATGCGAACGACGCCGACGATCCCGCACATGGCGTTTAGTCTTTTCGCTCGTTATCGACGCTTGCGACTCCGCGCGAGGCTCGCGCGATGGGTGGTGCGCACAGTCGGTCGACTAATGGAAATTGTGCATGATGGGGCATCGATAGATCTCGCTAACGCAAGAGAACTCACGGCCGATTTCGAACGGCTTCCTCGAATTCGTTCAGGTTGGGATGGACAATAGTAACGCAATCCCGCACGGATTACCACGATCGTGAGCGCGGCTACGAACGCTTTTTGGCCGTGTCGCCGGTGGTCCATACGCCGCTATTGGCTCCGTTAGGATCCAGATTCGCTCGAATCGAGGACTATGCTATATTTTTAGTTTCCCCATTTGTTTTACATACTAAAGACGAAGCATGGCGCAACTACCGCGGCCGGTCGCCCGACCTATCTCCGATGACGGACGAGTCCGTCCGCAATCGATCCGTTGCCGAGCCCGGCTCGTATGACGGGCGTTCTCGGCGCGGTCAAAGCACATCTGCCCGCGCGTCAGCTGAATAGACTTCGCACCCTGCGAAGCTCGTTTCGGGAATTCGGAAACTCCGTATTCGCGGTCGACAAGAGCGCTTTCACCGACGCCATAGCCGAGCTTGGCTTGGGACGAGGCGACGTCGTGTACGTAAGGAGCTCCTACGATGATATGGGGACGATCCGGGCGACGCCGCTCGAGCTGATTCAGCTGTTATGCGATGTCGTCTCCGAAGACGGCACCATCATGATGCCGACCTATCCGACCAACGGGCTCACCTATCCCTATCTCGTCGAGAACCCGAACTTTCATTGGCGCCGAACGCCGTCGATGTCCGGCCTGGTGACCGAGGTGTTCCGTCGCATGAAGGGCACGAAACGAAGCTTGCATCCGACCCATTCGGTCGCGGTATGGGGGAAGTTGGCCGATGACCTCGCGCGGGGGCACGAGAACGCGGAGGCACCCTTCGACGAGAGCTCGCCCTACCAGAAGCTCTTACCGATCGGCGCCAAGCTGCTCAGTATCGGCCGGTTCGACACGCCCATGCCGTTGCGACACCTCGCGGATGACTTGATCCAGGATCGGATCCCGTTCTCCATCTACTGCGACGCACCGGTTGAGGTCACACTCGTCGGTCCCGACAAGAAGGTGATCCAGCGCAAGATGCGTACCCATCGGCCCGGCGTCAAGAGCAACCAGCGCGCCGTCGCGTCGCGGATGGAGCGGGAAGGCCTCGTCAAGCGATCGCGAGCGGGGCGAGTGCCCATGACGCTCGTGTCTCTGGAGAGCTTTCTCCGGGTCTATGAGGAGTGTGCCGCTGAAGGCGTTCTCGAGTTTCGACTGGAGGCCGCACCGCCGGACGCTGTCCAGGGAGCGAGCCGCTCATGAGCGATGACGTTCGCGAGAAGCTCAAGCGGCTCCTCGTGGATCAAATGCAGTATCAGCTGGACCCTGCGGACATCAAGGACGAGACGTTTCTCGTGGGCAAAGGCCTTGCGTTGAGCTCCGTCGATCTCGTGACGCTCGTCATCAAGCTCGAAGATGCGTTCGAGGTCTTCTTCGAGGCGGAAGAGGTTTCACCGGCGACTCAGAGTTTTGGGAGCCTTGCCAGCACGATCGAGCGCAAGCTCGAGGAAGAGGGCGGCTCTTACTAAGCCCGAGAGCGCGGTCGCCGTTCCATCAAATTTGAGGAGGTTGTAGATTGAGTACCTTGTTTCGTGAACTGGAAAAGACCGCCACCGCGAGTCCGGACAAAGTCGCGATCGTCGAAGGAGAGCAGTGCTACGACTACCGCACCGTGCTGGCAGCGACCAGGCGCATGGCGCTCGAGCTCGAAAAGCGCGGCGTGAAGCGCGGGGATCGCGTGGGCTTGATGCTCCCGAATGAGTCCCGCTTCGTTCCCGGCTTTTTCGGAATTGCGAAGAGAGGTGCCGTCGTCCTCCCGCTCAACCCGAAGCTCAAGGCGACGGAGATCGCCGCGATCCTTACGGACGGTGAAGCGACTTTGGTCATCACGAGCGAATCCACGGCAGAGCTGTGTCGCGAGGCGGCCGAGGAAGGCTTTGCGGCCGACGCCCGACCCGAAGTCGTGGCGATGGAGTCTCTCGGCGATCTCACCGAGCTCGCGGCGTCAGGGCAAGGCGATGTCTCCGTCGATGCGGCCGAGCCCGATGACAAAGTCCTCTATCTCTACTCGTCGGGAAGTACGGGGAAGCCCAAACGCATCGCGCGGACGCACGCGAATATCGTCTTCGAGACCCAAAAGCTCATCGAGCGGATCGGGCTCGAGGCGTCGGATCGTTGTCTCGGCGCGGCTCCGTTCACCCACACGAATGGGTTGATGAGGAGTATGGTCGCGTCGATGGTCGGCGGCGCGACGCTCGTCCCGGTTGCGGCCTTCGAGCGAAGGGCCGTGGGCCGGCTCATCGAGAAAGAGGGCGTGACGATCTTCATTGGAGTTCCGTTCATGTTCGCGATGCTCGCGGAGACACGGTGGCCGAAACCCGTGGACTTGTCGTCGCTCCGATTGTGTTTGAGCTCGAGCGCCCCGTTGCGCCCGGAGACGACGACGGGCTTTCGCGATCGCTATGGCATCTCCGTGAATCAGCTCTATGGCTGTACCGAGACCGGGACGATCTCGCTCAATCACGACCTAGAACAAGCCGATGCGATCGAATGTGTCGGTCAACCTCTCGGCGAGGTCATCGTCGATATCTTCGACGACGATCGCAATCCGCTCGCTGCCGGTCAGCATGGCGATATCGGGATCCGCAGTCCGGGCGCCACCGACCGCTACCCGAACGCGCCGGAGCAGACGAAGACGTCCTTCGTGAACGGGTATTTCTTCCCGGGTGATGTGGGCTACAAAGACGAAGACGGTCGGGTGTACCTCGTCGGTCGCAAGTCGTTCTTTATCAATCGCGGCGGCTTCAAGGTGAATCCTTATGAGATCGAGGGTGTGCTCGATTCTCATCCGAAGGTTTTAGAGTCCGTGGTGACGGGAGTCGAGACGGAGTACGGGGACGAGAAGATCAAAGCCATCATCGTGGCGGCGGAAGCCGTCGATGCGGCAGAGATCATCGCCTTTTGTCAGGACAAGGTGGTGGACTACAAGGTCCCGAGCCTCGTCGAGTTCCGGGATGCCTTACCGAAGAGTTCGACCGGTAAGGTTCAAAGAAAGGCTTTGTGACGTGTCGCACTCGATGACGGTGGTCCGGCTTCGCCACATTTGTTAACTTGTAACCACAACCAAACAGCTTCCAATTGGACCTCGCGCAGGCGAAGTCCTCGAACCGAGGAGAATGGATGATCCAACGCGCGATATCCGCCTTGCGCGCGACGCTCGAGCGTCAAAAGCTGCCTGAGATTGCCAAGCGGGCCGTGCGGACAGACCGAGAGGGCCTGCCGGCGGCAGACCCGGGAATCGACGCGTCCACTCGAGCGGCGATGGAGTGGCTCCTTCTCGCGCAACGCTCCTCCCTGAGCCGAGACGGCGGTGTGGCGCGCCACTACAGCTTGCTGACCGGCTGGGCTCCGTCCTACCCGGAGACGACCGGCTACATCCTTCCGACGGTGATGGATTGGGCGGAGGCCCACGATGACGAGCAGGTGCTCGACGCCGCTCGTGCCATGGCGGACTTTCTCGTGGCGATCCAGTTCGAGGAAGGTGGCTTTCAGGGCGGAATGATCGGCGCCGACCCTTTCGTGCCCGTCACGTTCAATACCGGCCAGATTCTGATGGGTCTAGCGAGGGCAGCGACGAAATGGGGCGAGCCGTATCGCAGCTCGATGGAGCGTGCCGCACAGTGGCTCGTCGACACCCAGGACGCCGACGGTTGCTGGCGTCGGTACCAGACGCCGTTCGCGGAGCCGGGCGAGAAGGCATACGAGACCCACGTGTCCTGGGGCCTTTTCGACGCCGCACGCGTCGCGCCGGCGAAAGGCTACGAAGACAAAGCGTTCGCGAACATCCGCTGGGCGTTGTCGCAGCAGCGTGATAACGGGTGGGTCGAACAGTGCTGCCTCGTCGACCCGAGCGCGCCGTTGACGCATACGCTGGGTTACTACTTGAGAGGCGTCGTCGAGGCGCATCGGTTCCGTCCTCAGGCGGATCTGCTGGAGGCGGCGGAGCGCACGGCACGCGGGTTGATGAGTGCGGTCGACCCATCCGGATTTCTGCCCGGACGGCTGGACGCTCGTTTTCGGCCGACGGTGTCGTGGTCGTGCTTGACCGGCAGTGTGCAGATTGCGCACTCGCTCTTCCTGCTCTATCGCGAGACGGGGGAGGAGAGCTACCGAGACACCGGATACTCGCTCAATCGCTATGTGCGACGCACCGTCGACCTCGATGGACCGGAAGAGACCAGAGGCGCGATTAAGGGCTCATTTCCCATCGGTGGGAGCTATGGGGATTTCGAATATTTGAACTGGGCGGGTAAATTCTTTATCGACTCGAATCTGGTCGAGGCCGAGATCCGAGCCGCTCATTGACCGCTCGACGATGCGTGGGCCGCTTTGGTGTAGCCAGGCGCGAAAGACACTGACCCGGGGGGGCGGATCAGCGATATGGGTTTGAGACAGAGCATCAAGAACGCCTTGCCGGCAACGGTGCGGCGCGCGATCGTCGGCGAGACCGAGATGCCGGGAGGCGAGAAGACCGCCGATTGGTACGATCGAGCGTTCGAGAGGGACAACAACTTTGAAAAGCATTACACGGAGTCCGCGTACTACAAGATCTGGACCGTCATCCTAGACAGGATTCGTCGTTCGAGGAACCGAGCGATCTTGGAGGTGGGATGCGGCACCGGTCAACTCGCGCTTGCGATCGACGACGCGGGCCTCGTCGACACGTATCGCGGGTTCGATTTCTCGCCCAAACGGATCGAGCTTGCGAAACGCTCCGCTCCGGAGCTCGATTTCGATGAAGCCGACGCCTTTGCGACGGACTTGTTCGACACGTTCCAGTACGATCTCGTGCTCTCGACGGAGTTCCTCGAGCACGTGGAGGGAGACCTCGAGGTCCTGGATCGCATCCGTCCGAATGCTCACTTCATCGGCACCGTCCCGAGCTATCCGTGGGAGTCGCACGTGCGACATTTCGACAGCGCCGAGGATGTCCGACAACGCTATGCGTCGCGCTTCGCGGACTTCGACATCCTTCCCCTCAAGAAGGATCGCAATGGGAACGTCCTCTATGTGATCGAGGGCACGAAGCGTTGACGAACGATGCGGTCGTCGTTCACCAGCGGACGACGGACGCGTAGTACAAGTTCTTGAGCCGGCTCGAAAAGTTGCTCGGGAGCCGCTCCCGCTCATAGCCGAACATTTCCAGGGCATCTCCGGCGATTTGCTCGTAGATGATCCGGTCCGATTGGCTCAACTGTTGTTTCCACACGCCCAGCTTGCTGACGTCCGGTGCCTTCACTGAGTTGCGGTGCCACTTCAGACTCTTGCTCGGCACGGAGCTCTCGGCGGTTTTGTGATAGTCGAGCATTTCGGGAGCGAAGTCCTCGTCCAGAAATTCGCAGATCAATCTCAAGTTCTCGGCGGGATCGCGAACCAGGTCCTCATATCTCAGCTCCATGAACTGATCGCTTCGAACCGAACCGACTTTGTGGCAGACCGTGACCTTCCAGCGCCAATCGTGCGCGAGCCGGGGGATACTGTTTCCGGCCCATTCGATTTTTCTTTGCGAGACGGCGACGTCACGCCCGTCACGCACCAAGTGGACGATGCGAGCGTCCGGAAACACCTTCCATAGAACGTCGACCTCGGACACGTAGAAAGGGGTTTTGTCGCCCCAACGCTCTTTGCCGAGCGAGGTGGCCTTCTCCGACATGATCGCGTCCACGAGGTCGGCGAAGTTCGCGATCGGATGCGAGAGAATCTTCTCTCGGTCGGTGACGTGCTCGCCGTCCCGGACCGCCGGCTCCTTTTCGATATCGTCGAGGAGGCGCTCGAGGGTTGCCCGGTCCGTGAGATCGGGATATTGCGTCAATCGTCGAAACGAGTTGACGATGAAGCGTGTTTCATGGGGTACGGCGAGTCTCGGGTGATGGTTGAGCATCAGACGCAACATCGTCGTACCGGAACGCTGGGCACCCAGAACGAAGAACGGGGGCTTGTTTTTCATAGAGGTGGCTCGTCTTCTAATTTGACGGATGAACCTTTCTTTGTCCACAAATGATTCCAAACCAAACGCTCGGGGCCTTCCGGGCGTCCAGAGAGCATCCAGAGTACGAGTAGAGAGCCGATATAAGTGACTGCGCCAACGGCTACCTTGATGCCTAGTAGCAGCACCTGAGAGTCGAACCACGGTGGGACCGCGGTCGTGACGTAGAACAAGGATACGGCGGCGACGGCAGGTCTCCAAACAGCCAGGAGGAGCTGGCCGATGGTGAGATCGAGCGTTCGCGTCAAATAGTGTGCGACGACCGGAAGCGTGAGTGCCGAGGCGGCGGCCGCGGCGATCGCGACGTTCTCGGCGCTGTCCGTCCGCGCGGTCCATGTGACGAGAGGCACGAGTAGAACGAGTCGAAACCACTCGAGTGATGCCGAAAGCTTCTCCTTGCCGACGGAGAGCAGAATGTGACTGCTCATGGCCTCGAGAATACAGACGATCGTGCCGTAGACGGAGAGCCAACCGAGGACGGGAGCGGCGGCACTCCATTGATCGCCCAGCAACACCGCGACGAATTCCGGGGCGACTGCAGCGAGTCCGATGCCTAGTGCTATCGCGAGGGTCGTCGTTGCCGCCAGGACCGTAAGGTACGCCTCGACGAGGCGGTCCCTGGTCGCGGACAGTTTCGCGTAGTTCGGAAGGAGGCCGCGGCCTATCGTCCCTACGACTTCGCGCGTAAACGTCGAGGACAGCTCGGCGGAGACGTTATACAGGCCCAGGCTCGCTGTCCCGGCGATCCGGCCCACGGCCAACACGTCGAACTTGCCGTTGAGGAAACGAGCCACATTGTATGGAACGAGAGATTTCGCGAAGCTCGCGAAGGACCGAATTCTCTTCAAGCACGGGCGAGGTCGGTAGGGGTGCATCGCGAAGCTCAGACCGACACCTACCACCTGCGCGACCAGTCTTCCGATGACGACCGCCCAGTAGCTCCGAAGGCCCACGGCGAGGCCGATCGTCACGACGAACGTCACGAGCCGCATGTAAATCTGAAACCTGAAGTCCCTCTCGAAGTCCAACTCTTTGCGGACGAGGACCATCCCGATGTTCACCGCCCCGGCCATCACCGAGACGGCGGCGAAGACGCGGAGCACGGGAACCACCTTCGGCTCGGCGAAATAAACGGCGGCGAGAGGAGCGGCGGCGACGAGCAAGAGTCCGATCGCCGTGCCCTGGAGCAGTTGCGCCGTCCACGCCGTGTCGTAGAAGTCGCGGGAGCTGTCCTTCTCCCGAATGACCAAGGCTCCAATCCCGAGGCGTGAGAACGTCTCGAGGAGCGCGATGACGATCCCGGCCATCGCCACGATCCCGAAATCCGCCGGCGTGAGCAGGCGGGCCATGATCATCGTACTGACGACTCCGATCGCTCGAATGCCCCACCTCGACGCGAGCGTCCACGCCGTCGCTCGGAGAATGTCGCGGTAGGCGGTCGTTAGCGATGACTTGGCTGGTTCGACGGCCGGTGGTGGCATGCGTGGTGTGGGCAGAGAGATTTGGGCGAGCGTAGACTGTTAACGGAGTGTTAGGAAGGAAGAAGGAACTCTTCGAGTATAGCGGGATTGCGGGTGGCGTGCTAGCCGACGCGCGCGGCGACCTCAGCGCCATCGAGGCCCCTCGTGTGCTTCCCGTCAGCTAGCGGCCATTTTCGAATTGTGGGATACTAATCTTCGTTCCCGCAGCAAAAAGCGTCGCCAGAATCGGAAATTCGTTTGAGCAGCGCCCAGCGCCATGTCCGTAGTGCCTAGGAGAGATTCGTGAAACGGGTCCTGTTGATCGCGTTTCACTATCCGCCCGTCAGCGTGAGTAGCGGTCTGCAGCGAACGTTGTCGTTCTCGCGCTATCTTCCGGAAAATGGTTGGCTGCCCGCGGTCTTGACGGCCCATCCACGGTCTTACCTGCGGACTAGTGACGACCAGCTAGGAGACGTGCCGTCCGAGGTGCGAGTCAAGCGAGCCTTCGCCATCGATAGCTCGAGGCATCTCGCGTTTCGAGGCCGATATTTCGGACTGCTCGCATTGCCGGACCAATGGGTCAGCTGGTGGCTCGGCGCGGTCGTGAGCGGACTCGGAATGATCCGCGAGTTTCGTCCCGATGTCATCTGGTCGACTTATCCCATCGCCACGTCTCACCTCATCGGTCTGAGTCTCGCCCGCTTGACCGGCCTTCCATGGGTCGCGGATTTTCGGGACTTGATGCTCGAAGACGACTATCCGACCGAAGCGAAGAAACGCTGGCTCCATCGTTTCATCGAGTCGCACGCGATGGCGCGGTGCCAGCGCGCGGTCTTCGTGACACCGGGTGCGCTGCGTCAGTATCGTAGTCGCTACCAGTCCGTCGAAGCCGAACGGTTCGCGGTTATTCCGAACGGTTTCGATGACGAAATCGTAGCGAATCTTCCCGAGCCCGCACCTGTCGAAGAGGATGCGCTCACATTCGTCCACGCGGGCATCATCTATCCCGATATCCGCGACCCCCGCTTTTTCTTCGAGGCCATTGCCCGGCTTCGCGACAAGAGCGCGCCGGGTATCGCGAAGATGCGGGTGAAGCTTCGAGGGACGTCTCACGACGAGGCGATCGGTGCCCTGGTGCAGGAGTTCTCCCTGCAGGATGTCGTCTCGATCCTTCCGCCGGTGACCTATCGTGAGGCCCTCGCGGAGATGAGAGATAGCGACGCGCTCCTCGTTTTTCAGGGAAGCGATTGCAATGATCAAATACCGGCCAAAGTGTACGAGTATCTCGCTCTCGAACGGCCCATCTTCGCACTCACGGATCGTGCGGGGGACACCGCAGCGTTCCTGGCGGAGGTTGGCGTGGGTACCATCGCTCCGCTCGATGATGCCGATCGCATCGAGGCAGAGCTCGCTGGCTTCTTGACGATGCTCGAGGAGGGGCGCGCGCCCGTCGCGCCGTCGGCTGAGATCGCTCGCCACTCGCGGCGGGCTCGGAGCGCAGAGCTCGCCGGCGTTCTCGATGAAGTGTCGGCAACGTCCGGCAAGTGACATGACTCGGCCGGGCGCTCCCTACGATTACTTGCTCCACCATTCCTTGCGATCGGGCGCCCGCAAGCACCCCGAGAAGGAGGCGATCGTCTGCGGAGAAGAGAGGCTCGCCTACGCGCGTGTGTGGCGCGATGCTTGCTCCCTCGCACATCATCTCCGCGAGCTCGGTGTGGCGCGCGGGGACCGGGTCGGCATCTACATGGACGCTCGAGCGTCTCAGGCCGTCGCCATTTTTGCGATAAGTCGTGCCGGCGCCGTTTTCGTTCCGATCAACGAGCTCCTGTTCCCTGAGCAAGTCGCGCACATCGCGAAGGATTGCGGACTACGAGCGCTCATCACGAGCAGTGCGAAGCTCGAACGAGTCGAAGAGCTGCTGTCGCTGACGCCCGTGTCTCTCGTCATCGTCGACGGCGACGGCGACGGCGACGGCCACGCGGAGACGTTGCCAAGCGAGGTCCTGAGCTATCGCGAACTGGTGAGCTCGGCGCCGAGCGATCCGGGCTCCGACAGGGCGGTCGGCAAGGATCTCGCGGCGCTCATTTACACGTCGGGCTCGACCGGGCGTGCGAAAGGAGTCATGCTCAGTCACGAGCAGATCCGTGCCGGTGCCGCGATCGTATCCGACTACTTGAGCATCGACGAGACCGATCGCACTCTCGCGGCGCTACCGTTCAGCTTTGACGCGGGACTCAACCAGTTGATGACGGGTGTGTTTAGGGGCGCGACGGTGATTATCAAGTCGTTCGTGTTCGCGCGGGAGCTCGTCCAGACCTTGGTCGAAGAGCGCATCACCGGTATGGGCGGGGTGCCGACCCTTTGGAGCCTCCTCGCCCAGCCCAGCTCGTCGCTGAGCCAGCATCAACTACCCGAGCTTCGCTACATTTCCAACACGGGGGGGGCGCTGCCGCTGCCAGTGCTGCGAACCCTCCAGGAGCTTTTGCCGACGACGCAGGTCTTTCTCATGTATGGGTTGACCGAGGCTTTTCGCTCGACTTATCTGCCGCCGGAGGAGGTCGCGCGACGTCCCACGTCGATGGGCCACGCCATTCCCAATACCGAGATCATGATCGTCGACGATGACGGAGCGTTGTGCGGACCGGACGAGGTCGGGGAGCTCGTGCACCGCGGGCCCACCGTATCGATGGGCTATTGGGGGCAGCCCGAGCTCACCGAGAAGATGCTCCGGCCGCACCCACATTTGCCGCCGGAGCTCGGCCGACACGAACACGTCGTGTATTCCGGGGACTTGGTCAAGAAGGATGAAGACGGGTTTCTGTACTTCGTCGCACGTCGCGACGGGATGATCAAATCGTCCGGCTATCGCGTTAGCCCGACGGAGGTCGAGCTCGTCTTGTTTCAGTCGGATGCGGTCGCCGAGGTCGCGGTCATCGGCGTGCCCGACGAGCGCCTCGGGCAATCGATCAAGGCTTTCGTCGTTGCTGCGGAAGGCACGACCCTCGACGTGGAAAGTCTCGCGGCGCACTGCGCCGAGCACCTGCCTCGCCATATGATCCCGCGCGATTTCTCGGTCCTCGACGCTCTGCCGAAGACCGGCAGCCGCAAAGTCGACTATCCGGAGCTTCGACGCCTCCACGACGATGGCGCCTGACGAGGACGCCGATAACGGCTTCCTGACGGCGGTGTCGAGGCCTTCTGCGCGATCGATCGCAGCCGTTTGGCCCCTGGAATCTATGCTATGATTGGATCTCCCGACCACACGAAACAAGCAACCAACGCCACGGCACCAGTCCGGGGTGTATCGATTGAATTCCAGCGAGTGAGGTCTTTAGGGGTATTGGGATGAGCTCAATCTTAGCCGTTGTCGGGGCTCGCCCGAACTTCATGAAGATAGCACCCGTGCTCAGGGCCTTTCGCGCCCGCGACATCCCCACGCGTCTGGTGCATACCGGACAGCACTACGATGCGGAGATGAAGGCCTCGTTTTTCGGCCAGCTGGGGATTCCGGAGCCGGACGTGGATCTCGGTGTTGGCTCGGGGTCTCACGCGGCGCAGACCGGGCAGATCATGATGCGATTCGAGCCGGTCGTCGACGAGTATGCGCCCGATGCCGTCGTCGTCGTGGGTGACGTGAACTCGACCGTCGCGTGCGCTCTCGTGGCTGTCAAGAAGCACGTGCCGGTTTTCCATATCGAGGCCGGTTTGCGAAGCTTCGACCGGACGATGCCGGAAGAGATTAATCGCGTGCTCACGGATCAGATGTCGGAGAAGCTGTTCACGACAGAGCGAACGGCGCTCGACAACTTGACCACTGAGGGAGTTGCGCCGGAGCGTGTCCACTTCGTGGGAAACGTCATGATCGATAGCCTCCTCGGCCATCTGGAGAGCGCCACCGAAGCGTCGGTAACGCTCGCGCGCCACGGCGCGGGTGAGGCGTTGACGCCGGCAGGACCCTACGGAGTCCTCACCCTTCATCGACCTTCGAACGTTGATGATCCCGAGGTGTTACGCGCGTTGATGGACGTCATCGGGCGGATCGCCTCGACGACGCTGCCGCTGGTTTTTCCGGTGCATCCGCGAACCCGCGGAAAGCTCGATAGCCTCGGCATGGGTGCCTCCGAGCGCGGTTTGATAATGCTACCGCCGGTCGGCTACCTCGAGATGCTCGGTCTCATGAAGGGCGCACGGGTGGTGCTCACCGATTCGGGTGGCATGCAGGAGGAGACGACGGCACTTGGCGTTCCATGTCTCACTCTTCGGGAGAACACCGAACGTCCCATTACCGTGAGCCAGGGAACCAACACGATCGTCGGCGCAGATCCGTCCAAGATCGAAGCGGGGGTCCACTCGATAATGGAGACGGGTGGCAAAGCGGGCCGGCAACCGGAGCGCTGGGACGGAAAGGCGTCCGAGCGCATCGCCGCGATCGTTTCCGACTGGATGGCGTCGACGGCGCGAGAATTGAACCCGTCGCTCGTGGAGAACAGCGGTGTCTGAGATCACGAACGCGATGAGCGTCGATGTGGAGGACTATTTTCACGTGTCCGCGTTCGAGCGTCACATCCAACGCGAGGATTGGGATGGGCTGCCTTGTCGCGTCGAGGCGAACGTTGAGCGTATCCTCGCGCTCTTCGAGCGCCACGGCGTCCGCGCGACGTTCTTCACTCTCGGCTGGGTAGCCGAGCGCTACCCGCAGCTGGTGCGGGCGATCGTCGACGGGGGGCATGAGCTCGCAAGCCACGGCTATTCGCACACACGTGTCACCCAGCAAGAGCGCGCCGAGTTCCGCAGCGACGTCGAGCGCGCCAAGAAGCTGTTGGAGGATCTCGGGGGCGTAGCGGTGAAGGGCTATCGCGCGGCGAGCTACTCGATTGGTGCCGACACGCTCTGGGCGTTGGACGAGCTACTCGCTGCCGGCTACGTCTACTCATCGAGCATCTATCCTATCCATCACGATCTCTACGGAATGCCCGACGCGCCCCGGTTCCCGTTTCGGCACGGCGGTGACGGGATTCTCGAAATTCCAATCACGACCGCGCGCGTGTTCAATTTCAACTGGCCGAGCGGCGGCGGCGGCTATTTTCGGCTGCTCCCTTATCGGATGTTCCGGTCGGCTTTACGCCGCGTCCACACGCACGACCAGAAGCCGTGCGTGTTCTTCTTTCATCCTTGGGAAGTCGACACCGACCAGCCGCGGCAGCGCCAGGCGGGGTGGAAGAGTCGCTTTCGTCACTATGTGAACCTCGACAGGATGGAGGGTCGGCTCGACCGACTCCTATCGGACTTCAAGTGGAGCACTATGGACCGGGTCTTTCTCGAAAAGGAAGGTGTTTCGTGAGCGCGACAGCTGCTGTGGCCGTGCCGAACGCGGCGTTGAAGTTGTCGCGGCTCGGGCCGGGCGATGCGTTGCGGTGGGACCGATTCGTCGCGGACTGTCCGGAGGCGACGTTCTTCCATAGAGCAGGATGGAAGAACATCATCGAGGACGTATTCGGGCACGAGGCGATCTACCTTCTTGCGGAATCTTCCGAGGGTATCGAAGGCATCTTGCCGCTCGGCAGGATCCGAAGCCGCATGTTCGGGGACTCGTTGATCTCGATCCCGTTTTGCGTGTACGGCGGCGTTGCGGCTACGTCAGAGAACGCACGGACGCAGCTGATGGATGAGGCGTCGCGACTCGCGGAGACATTGTCCGTCGACTATCTGGAACTCCGTCATCGCACTCCTTACGCCGACTGGCCGGCGAAGGAGCTCTACGTCACGTTCCGCAAAGAGATCCTTCCCGACCCCGACGATAACCTCAAGGCCATTCCGAGAAAGCAACGCGCCGTCGTACGCAAGGGCATCAAGAACGGGCTCGAGACGGATCTCGACGCCGACGTCGAGAGGTTCTTTCACGCGTACGCGACGAGCGTGCGCAATCTCGGGACGCCGGTCTATCCGAAGCGCTACTATCGAGCCCTATTCGAACAGTTCGGAGACGACTGCGAGATCATGACGGTCACGAAAGACGGCCGCACGATTTCGAGCGTCATGACTTTCTATTTTCGCGACGAGGTCATTCCGTACTACGGCGGCGGGACGGACGAAGCTCGAGGCCTCAAGGCCAACGATTTCATGTATTGGGAGCTGATGCGTCGCTCGGCGGCGGCCGGCCATCGCGTGTTCGACTACGGGCGGAGCAAAATCGGCACCGGATCCTTCAGCTTCAAGAAGAACTGGGGATTCGTCCCCGAGCCGCTTCCGTACCAGTACAAACTCGTCGCTGCGTCCGAAGTCCCGAACGTGAGCCCGACGAATCCGAAATACAAGTTCTTCGTCAAAGCGTGGCAGCGACTGCCGCTTTCCGTCAGTACGCTCGTAGGTCCTTGGATCTCGCGCAATATCGCGTGAGCCCGACGGCGATGGAAAATACCAAAGCGCTCGGAAATCGGGACGATGCCAGTCCACGTCCCAGGGCGGACGTCTCGGCGCTAGTGGTTCCTTTTGCCGTGGCGGCGGGCGCAGCCGCGATGGTGATCTTGCTTTTCCATACGACGTTCCAGTCGATGGCCTCGATTTGGTCGGGCTCGGGAACCTATGCCCACGGCTTCTTCATCCTGCCGATCAGCCTCTTTCTCATTTGGGACGAGCGGGACGTGCTCGAGGGCGCCTATGCGCGCCCTAACTACTGGGCGCTCCTGGTGATGATCCCGGTCGGTTTCGGGTGGCTCCTGTGTCGGCTCGCCGGTATCAACGTACTGGAACAATACGCGGCTGTTACCATGATTGCGGTCGCGCTATGGACGGTATTGGGAGATGACGTCACCAAGCGCATTCTGTTTCCGATTGGCTTCTTGCTGTTGGCCGTTCCCATCGGAGATGCTCTCCTTCCTCGTTTGATAGACCAAACGGCGGCCTTTACCGTCACCGCGCTCCGCTTGTCGGGCATTCCGGTATTACAGGACGGAAACAGTCTCACGCTGCCGACCGGCCGCTGGAGTGTCGTCGAGGCCTGCAGTGGCCTTCGCTACCTGATCGCGAGCGTCACTTTGGGTTTCCTGTACGCGCATCTCTCCTATCGTTCCTGGTGGCGGCGGGGACTGTGCCTGCTCGCCTCCATCATCGTGCCCATCGTCGCGAATTGGCTGCGGGCCTACATGATCGTGATGATTGGGCATCTGAGCGGCATGAAGCTGGCCGTCGGGATCGACCATCTGATCTATGGCTGGTTGTTCTTCGGCGTCGTCATCCTGCTCTTCTTTTGGGTCGGGTCGTTTTTTCGTGAGGATACCGCTCCGGCCGATAACAGGGACGCTCGCCTCGCGCCTGAGGCGACGAGTGCCCCCTTGCCGAGGTTGCTCATCGCCTTGCTCTCCGTCGCCCTCCTAGCCGGCCTGTGGCCGGTCTGGGCGGTCCGTGCAGACGTCACGAGGGACTCGATAGCCGCCGACATGGCGTCGCCTTTTCCGCAGCAGTTGGGGCCATTCGTCGCGGACACCGTACCGATGGGCTGGACGCCTCACTACGAGAACGCGGATGTTTCGTTTCATCATTCCTATCGGAACGGCGACGGCCGGGTCGGCCTACATGTGGCTTGCTATCTGGGCCAGTCCCACGGCCATGAGCTGACCGCTTCCGTCAATCGCTGGACGGCAACGGGGCAACGCGAGTGGCGCGCGATCGAGGTGACGAAGGAGACGCCCGACATCGGTGGGCGCGCGTTCGACGTCGAGCAAGCCCGGATCGACGGCCGGACACGCACTTTGGCGTGGAAGTGGTTTTGGATCGACGGGCAGTCGACGGTGAGCCCCATCACGGCCAAGCTCGCTGAGCTTTCAGGGAAGCTCCAGGGGAGCCAGGGGCCAGCGTGTGGCGTGACCGTCTATTCGGGAGAGTCCGATAAAGAGCTCTTGATCGAGTTTCTCGCCCGCTCTCTTCCCGAGATGGAAGCTGCACTAGAGACGTTGCCGCGAACGGAGTAATTCGATGGCTCAGCTCATGATCGTCGGTACGATAGCGTGGCTCCGCAGCGAGCTTCGTGACAGGCTCTCGAGATGTGCGGAATAGCAGGATATTTCGACGTCACCGAGCGTCGACCGGTCGACGAATCGCTCCTCGTATCGATGCGAGACGCGCTCGACCATCGGGGACCGGACGCTCATGGACTACACGTCGAGGCCGGAGTCGGCCTCGGCCACCGGCGCCTGTCGATTATCGATCTCTCCGGCGGAGCTCAGCCCTGCTATAACGAAGACCGTACGGTCGTCGTCGTCTATAACGGCGAGATCTACAATTATCGAGAGCTCGTGGAAGAGCTCACGAGTCTCGGCCACACATTCCGCACCAAGTGCGACACCGAGGTCTTGGTGCATGCGTGGGAAGAGTGGGGAGAGGCTTCGGTCGAGCGTTATAACGGGATGTTTGCGTTCGCGTTGTGGGACCGGGGGCGACAGACGGGACTGCTCGCTCGTGATCGCCTAGGAATCAAGCCGTTGTACTACGCTCCGCTCGCCGACGGGCGGGTCCTGTTCGGCTCGGAGCTCAAAGCCATCATGGTCGACCCTGCGGTCTCGCGCGAGCTCGAGCCGGAGGCGGTAGAGGAGTTCTTCGCATTCGGCTACGTTCCCGAGCCGCGCACCATTTTCAAGTCCGTCCGGAAGCTCTCGCCCGGCCACACTTTGACCCTCCGCCCGGGGCGGGCTCCGCGACCGCGTCAATATTGGGATGTTCGCTTCGAAGTGAGCGAGCGGGGCTCGGATGAGGACCTCGGTCGCGAGCTCATCGAGCGTCTTTCAGGGGCCGTCTCTAAGCGCCTCATGTCCGAAGTTCCGTTGGGAGCCTTCCTGTCGGGAGGCGTCGACTCGAGCGCGGTCGTGGCGATGATGGCTGGCGCCTCGAAAGAACCCGTGAACACGTGCTCCATCGCTTTCGGCGAGCGGAGCCATGACGAATCCGTCTTCGCCGAGAAAGTGGCATCACGGTACCAAACGAACCACCACGTCGAGACCGTCGCTCCCGAGGATTTCGATCTCCTCGACAAGCTCGCGTCGCTCTACGACGAGCCTTTCGCCGATAGCTCCGCCATGCCGACCTACCGCGTCTGTGAGCTCGCAAGAAAACGCGTGACGGTCGCCCTGTCGGGAGATGGCGGCGACGAGAACTACGGGGGCTATACGCGCTATCGGTGGCATGCCTTCGAAGAGCGCGTGCGATCGATGATGCCGTTGTCGCTCTCGGCGCCTGTTTTCGGTTTTCTCGGCCGCCACTATCCTCGGGCCGCATGGGCGCCCAAAGTGCTTCGCGCGAAGAGCACGTTCGAGGCCTTGGCGCGGGATCCGATAGAGGGCTACTTTCACAGCGTCTCCTTGCTGGGAGAGGAACTACGGCAGCAACTCTTCAGCGAGAGCTTTCGCGGTCGCCTCGCCGGCTACGGCGCCGGCGAAGTCTTTCGACGCCACCTCGAACAGGCTCCGGAAGACCCACTGTCGCGGGTTCAGTATCTCGACCTCAAGACGTATTTGGTCGGCGACATCCTCACCAAGGTCGACAGAGCGAGCATGGCGCACTCACTCGAGGTTCGGGTCCCCATTCTCGACCATGAGCTCGTAGAGTGGGCGGCGTCGCTATCACCGCATACGAAGCTCAGAGGACGGGAAGGGAAGTTCCTGCTCAAGCAAGCACTCGAGCCCCACCTCCCGCACGATGTCCTCTACCGGCCCAAGATGGGCTTCGCCGTGCCTCTCGCGGCATGGTTCAGGGGACCGCTCGCGGAGCGGGTGCGTCGAGCGGCTAAGAGCCCGCTACTCCTCGATACCGGGATTTTCGATGCGGACTTTCTCGAGCGTATGGTGACGGAGCACCAGTCGGGCTCCCGTGACTTCAGCCCGCCGTTGTGGTCGGTGATGATGTTCGAAGCGTTCTTGAGGCAGCAAGAGTCGGGGAGCGATCGCAGCCTGGCTGACGAGCCTGCTCTCGCTTCGAACTGATACAAAAAGCGGGTGGCTTCGTTCTAGCCTAGTCCACGTGCTGCTGGTGCCATAGCTCGAGCATGGTTAACACCCACACCATGACACCGTAGTAGCCCACATGTTCGCCCTGGTGGAGCTGTTTGAGGTTCTCTACGAAAGCGGGGCGTAGGTAGCCGCGATTCACGAGCGAGCCGAGGCTGTCATAGGCCAGCTCTCGGAGCGGCGGATGGTCCCTCATCCACAGACCGCATGGCACTCCGAAGCCGTGCTTGGACTTCGTGAGAATCTCGTCGGGAAGGAATCCTTCGCTCGCGCGCTTGAAAAAGTAACGAAGCTTCTGCCCTCTCAACTTGAGTCCGGGCGGGACCCGATTCGCGAACTCGATGAAGTCGAGGTCGAGAAAGGGATAACGGACGTCGATGCCTGCCATCTCGCAGGTGCGGCCGACCTTGCGTAGATCGTTATCGGCGAGGGTGAACTTGATATCGAGATAGAGGAGGCGATGCAGGACGGATTCCGTGTCGGCTTCGCCGTAAGTTTCACGGAAGAGCTCGTTGGGCTCCTCGGTCGAGATGGTCTCCAGATATTCCGGTGCGAAAATCTTGTCGAGGCCGAGCCGACCCACATAGTTATAGGTATTGAGGCGATCGGGAAGCGGGATCCGCGCTTGCTTGACGTAGCTTCCGGCCTTCGTTACCGGGCCCCATCCGCCGTCCGGTAAGACGCTTGCGAGCGGTTCCAGGATGGAATGCCGGACGGCCGCGGGGAGGGAATAGTAGAGCTCGAACAGCTGTTGTTTCGCGTAGCGCTCGTTCCCGGCGAAGATCTCGTCGCCGCCATCTCCGGCGAAGAGCGAGCTCACGCCGTCCTCTTTTGCGAGACGCGCACAGTAGAGCGACGCGATGGCCGAGGCGTTGCCGAACGGTTCGGAGAACGCACTTGCGATCGCGGGCGCCGCCCGGAGCACATCGTCCGGCGTTACGAGATATTCGTGGTGATTCGTTCCGAAATGATTGACCGCGATATTGGCGAAGTCGCTCTCGTCGAAGCCCGGGACGTCGAAGCCGATGGTATAGGTGCTCGCCGGCTCCCCGGAGAGCTCGGTGAGTAGACCCGCCACGGTCGAGCTGTCGACTCCGCCGCTCAAGAACGCGCCTACGCGTCCGTTCGAGTGGCGCATACAGGTCGCGATGGCCGCCCGGCTCGTCCGTCGGCACTCGTCGATAAGGTCTCGCTCCGACGCCTTACTTCTATCGATATAGTGCGGCTTCCAGTATTTTCCGATTTCCGTTCGGCCTCCACGGGAGAACAGATACTCTCCTGGCCCGAGCTTTCGAAATCCTTTGAAGCTCGAGCGCGGGCTCGGCACCATGTGGAAATAGACGTAGTCGAAAATCGCCTGGGGGTCGACCTCGGGTGTGACCTGGGGGTGCTCCCGAAGGGCTTTGCCTTCCGATGCGAACACGATGTGACGGTTGATCGTGTAGTAGGTCAGGGAGTGGATGCCGATGCGGTCGACTGCGAGGACGATCTCGTCGGCGACGTGGTTGACGATGGCAATCGCCACGTCACTTCGGATGGAGCCCAAGAAGGAAGGACCACTCTCCGAATAGGCTTCCAGGATCGCGCGGCCATCGCCCTGTTTGCGCGCGCGTTCTCGCTCGGACTCCGTCGACCAGTCGATCGCTCCGATCCAAGCGATACGGCAGCCGCGCTCTTCGTAGAGCGACACCGCGGCGCCTGGCGGGGCGACCACGGCTACCGCTCCTGAGCCGCCTCCGTGGGATGTCTTCGTCCGCTCTTGGCCGGTCTGGTCGTCACCGGCCAACACGTCCGTCATGCGGGTGAGGACCGAGCGGTCTACGGGCGAACCCTCCCCGTCGAGCCAGCCACAGAGTCCTGCCATAGCCTCTCGTTCGTGTGAGCTCTTATGACGACAGCGAGCGGCGGGCTAGCGAAGCTCGTCCAATACGGTACGCGCTTCGTTCGCCAGCGCGAAATCGGGGTCCATCTCGAGAGCTTGGGTAAGGGTCTCGATCGTCTCCTGAAAGTCGCCGTTCTTGTGATGCGCTAGACCGAGGTGGTACCGGATCTCGGCATTGTCCGGGCGGCTCGCGGCTGCTTCTTTGATGAGAGCGAGAGACCGACCATAGGTTTCACGTCGATACAGAATCCAGCCGAGCGTGTCGGCGATGTCTGGGCTGTCGGCATTTCCTTCTCGGGCGACCTCGGCCCACTCGAGAGCTTCGTCCAACCGCCCGTCTTCACCGTACAGGTAGGCGAGGTTGTTCGCTGCCGCCGCGTGGCGCGGATCAATCTCCAGCAGACTTTCGTAAGTCGTCCTCGCCGCGTCCGGGTCGCCCTCTGACTGAAGGAGAACACCCTTCATCATCATCAGGGAGACGTCGTCCGGGTTGTGTTCGAGCCCGAGCTCCATTTCGTCGATCGCTTGCGGGCCGCGGTTGGATTGCGTGTACAAGCCGGCGAGACGGGCGTAGCCGGCGGTCAAGGAAGGTCTGAGCTCCACCGACGTTCTGAACGCGGTCTCGGCTTTGTCGAGCTGGTTAGAAGCCTGATAGAGCTGTCCGAGCAAGAGCTGATGCGGCGCAGAAGGCTCGATCCGTGAAATCTGTGCGACGACCCGGTCTACCGCCGCCCCGAGCCGCTGCTGGGACGCGTAGACGACGGAGATAGCGGAGAGCGGCTCGAGATAAGACGGATTGAGCTCGAGCGATTGCTCGAAATGCTGCAAGGCTGCACTCGTCTCCTGGAGTGAGATCTCGGCGGTTCCCAGGTAGTAGGGCGCTTCGGCATCTTCGGGGGCGAGCTCCAAGAACTGCTCGTAGGCGACCTTGGCACGCGTAAAGTCCTTCTGCCCTGCCTGAGCCATACCCATCAGCCGGAACGCCAGCGGGGTGTGTTGCCGCTCGAGAACTTTGGCGAGCACGGGGATGGCTTGGTCGCTCTGTCCAGACCGTATCTGAAGCTCGGCCAGCATGATGGCGGCTTCAGGGGAGTTCGGTGCGAGCTCGATAACTCGTTCGAGCGACGCCATGCCTTGCGCGAGCTCATCCACGCGGACGTGCATCTGCGCGAGCCGGAAGTGCGCATAGGCAAGCTCCGGGCGCCGGCGGACGTAGTCCTGGAGAACGGTGATGGCTTCACGAAACGAATCCTCGGCTTCGTCGAGCTCGCCTCGCTGACGATGGACCTCACCGAGTAGTCGCAACGCTTCCGGATCCTTGGCGTTGCTCTCGAGAAGGTGGGTGAGAGCCTCTTCCGCTCGCGTGTAGTCGGCGTCCTGATAGGCGTAGCTCGCGATTCTGTTCCACGCCGGGATGAAGTCCGGAGCCTCCGTGACGAGCTCGTTCAAGCGCTCGACCGCGCCTTCGTTGTCCCCGACGAGTCGGTAAAAATCAACGACGCGGATCTGCGCGGTAGAACGGAGCGGGGCGGTCTCTGCGGCGCGCGCGAAGTGCGTCTTCGCGTTGTCGACGTCGCGTTTCGCCAAATAGAACGTGCCGAGGGCGAGGTGAGCGTCCGGAGCGTCGGGTTCGGCCTCGGCCGCCCTCCGGAAGTGTTCCTCCGCGGCCTCGATGTCCCGCTTCTTGACGTAGAGGGAGCCCAAGGCGAGGTGAAATGTGGCGCGGTTCTGGTGCTCCGCACGAACGTTCTCGAGTCGACGGAGGCTACCGTCGACCTCGCCCTCCGAGAGTGACGTGTCGGAATAGACCGTCAGAGCCTCGAGATTCGAGGGGTCGGAGTCGAGGACTGCGCCCGCTTCTTCGCGAGCCTCGTCCCTTTGGCCGCGCAAGAGATAGAGCGAAGCGAGGCGTACGCGGACTTCATGGTTGTCGGACTCGAACTGCGCCGCTCGTTGAAGATAGCGAAAGGCGGGTGCGTACTGACCGCTATCGAATAGCGCGAGTGCGAGCGCGCGGTTCGCTTCCGGGTGGTCAGGATTGATCTGGACCACGTTCAGAAACTCGATAATCGCTTCTTGCGTCTTCTCTTCCGCCAGAAACTCGTTGCCGCGCGCCATGTGCCGCTGGATCTTGCTCTCGTTGGAGCAAGCGACGGCGGAGAGCAGGATCGTACAGGCGACGATTGTCGCGGTCAAAGCTGCCGAGTAACGTTTGTATTTCGGAAACATCACGGGTTGCCTCCGTTCCGTGTGGTGCCAATCTTCCATCATATATGGACCGACGGCAGGTAACTCTGGGTGTTCAAATGGTTAGCGACGCCGCCGACTCTTTTTTCTCGTGTCGGTTTGCGGCTCAGAATAGGTCGAGTAGCGGTAGTGCTTGTAGCGTTTCTTTGCACTGACTTCTGCATTGAAGATCGCGCCGAGCATCTTGTCTTCGTCCAAGCGTCCGACGGTCGAGAGGATGGCGTCCTTCGGTGCCGCGCGGGCGCGAACGACGAGCAAGAGCCCATCGAGGTGTTCTTGGATCCGTGCCGCATCGGCGACCGGTCCTTCGGCCGGGCAGTCCGTAACGACATAGCGAAACTCATTCGACGCGACCTCGAGGAGATTGGAGAGCTGCGGGGATGCGATCAGCTCCCACGGACGCGCGAAAGGACGACCACCACTGAGGTAGAACGGTCCGTTCGCTCCAATCCGGCGCACCTCCAAATGAGAGCCCGGGCTGTTGAGCCAGTCACTGAGGCCCGATGTAGGTTTGACGCCCAGGCATTCGTCGACCGCGCGGTGACGCAGGTCACCGTCGATCAGCAAGATCCGCTCGCCCTGCTCCTCCGCGAGGATCAAAGAGAGTACGACGGCCAACGTCGTTTTCCCTTCGCCGCCCATCGAGCTCATCAGCCCGAGGCGCCGTACTCTCTCGGAGCCTTCCATGGCGCGCAGGCGTGTGGTGAGCGAGCGAAACTGCTCCGCCCACGGCTGGTCCTCTCGGAGCAGCTCGGTGACGCAGGGGTCGAGCTTGGGCTGGATGATCTTTCCTTCCACGAAACGCAACGCCGTGGGGGCGGACACGTTCGGCACCGCTGAGACGGGCGACACGTGTTTCACCGGTGTCACCGGTGTCACCGGCGCGACGGGCGATACCGGTGTCACTGCCTGCACGGGGGCCACCGGAGGCGCGGGCGAAACCGCGGTCTTCGGTGGAACGGCGGGCGCAGGGACCGGGGCCGGGGCCGGGGCTACCGGCCGCGGTCGCTCGGCTCGATCAACGATGTCGTTTCTCGCACCTTCGCGCCGAGCTTTTTCTAGCGCTTCGTTGAGTCGGCTCATGTCGTTATTTCTAGCTCCTGGCGCGTGCTAGCTCGCAGCGCTGAGTTTTCCCGGCGTTTCCGTTTGCCCGGTAGGTGTCGGGGGGAGCGGGCTGCGGCGGCCGCGGCGTTTGGATCGGGTTTGTTTGAATTGGGGCAAGCTCAGTAGCACGGGATAGGGGAGCAGTGACTCGAGCTCCCGCAAGCTCTTGACCGTGGGGTCGAGGACCTCGAGTGCGAACGCGAGCGTGACACCGCCACCGAAGCCCATCGCCGTTCCCATGAGAATGAAAATGAACACGTTGGGGTAGGACGCGTTGTCCGGGACCTGAGCGGGATCGATGATCGAGAATTGCTCCTGCCACTGCTTCTCGATCGCGCCGGCCGTCTCAGCTTCGAGTTTCCGCGTTAGGAGCTCGCTGTAGTACTTGCTGATCAGCTGGTAGTCTCGCTCGAGTGCCACGAGCTCTTGCTCCACGGCCGGGATTCTCTCGACCCGGGCCTGATAGTTCGACATGCTTTGCTGCGTCTTGACGAGCTGCGATTCCAATATCTCGATGTTACGTACCGTCGCTGCGATTTGCACACGGATGTCGTTTACCATCACATCGTCGCTGCCACTGAGCACCTGTAGCGCGGGACCGACGTCGGCAGGGGCGATATCGGGCTCCGGCGTGTCTGTAGCACCGGCCTCGGCGACCACATCCGACGAATCGACGGGCATCGGGATGGGCTGCGGGTTCGCTGCTTCGGCTGCCTGTTTCTCGATCTTCGCGATCCGTGCGAGCGTTGACTGGACTTCCGGATGTTCATCCGTGTACCGCGTCCGCAGCTGCGCGAGATACGATCGGTACTGAGACAGCGTGGAAGGCTCGACCGGGCCGGCGTCGACTGCGCTTGTCATGGCCGGAACGAGTGCCGCCTCGGGCTCTTCCATCTGGAGCTGAAGCGTTAGCTGGCGTTCGAGAAGAGTCCGCTTGTCGCGGCTCGCGCGGATCTCGGCGACGATGGACTGCCGCTCCTGCTCGAGGCGCTGTAGCGTGGCCAAGTTCGCTTCGAGCTGGCCGGGTAACATGCCCATATTGCGGATCTTGACGTCCCCGAGCCGCGCCTCGACGCGCTCGAGATCGGCGCGGGTCTCCTCGAGCTGCTCCTCGATGAAGAGATTGGCGTCGAGGGCCTGAGCCGCTCGCTGTCCGGACGCTTGCTCGATGAACAGGGAGGCGAGTCGCGACGCCATTTGCTGCGCGCGCTGAGGGTCCGTGTCGGTGTACTTGACGACGAAGGCATCCCCACCTCGAAGCGCGATGGCGATCCGGCTCTGTACGAGCTCCACCACCATCGCGCGGGGCGAATCCGTGAGCTCGGGGTAGGGGTTCAAATCGTCCAGAACACGTTCGATCCTGGGACGGGCGAGGATCTCCTCTTGAATCGTTCGCAACCTGTCATGTGCGGCGCCGGTGGTGATACGCGGGATGAACTTCTGCGGAATCGTGTCCGACTCCACCAGGACCACGGTCTGCGACTCATATCTCTTGGGGACGGTTCGAACCGCGATGACGGAACCGACGATTCCCAGGACGATCCCGAGCAGCATCCAATACCAGCGGAAGCGGAGAATATCGATATATTCGGACGGCGTCTGGGGAAGACTCAACGCAAATTGTCCGGCGGAGTCCTGCGGATTGCCTCTCGTCATCGTCGTTTACCCTCGGCGCGATCCAATTATCGGCATGATGGCGTTACCAATTAGGCGCGTAGTTCAAGTTAAAAGACAACACTCGACGTCTCAGGGATTCATCCCGGAGAAGATCCTGGGTGTTGGTCTCGTTGTAAGAGAAGCTGACGCCCGCGTTGAGCGCGCTTACGACCCGGAAATTGAAGTTGGCACCCGCGCGGCGGGCGTCCCACTCCGTCCCGACGGCCGTGGGGTCTTGGGCGAAAGTGACGCCTAGGAACACGCCGAACGTGACGCGGTCGCCGAAGCGATACGTGTAGTTCGCGTTTCCGTAGTCGATTAGCCTGGACCGGCCGAACCCCATGGGCACGCTGAACTGGCGGCGGTAGGAGAGCCCGAAGGTGCCGTCCGCGGACGGGGCCCAAGAGAACGAGGCGCTGGCGATGGGGAAGAACTCACCCGGATCGTCGACCTGGCGGAACTGACTCGCGCCTGCCGACAAGCTCACCGACACGCTCGAGCCGTCGGGCGAGTAGCCCCATCCCGCGGACAGAGACTGAACCGTGATACCGGGTTCTTCGATGAACGAGCGCTGAAAATTGTAGGTCGCGCTCAATGAGTGCGATCGCTTGATACGTTGGGTGAGCGCGAGCTGGGCGCCACCACGGGGGCCGGACTGGGTAAACGACCGCTCCAGGGTCTGGTAACTACCGACCAGGCTTCCGGTGATGGACGTCCGTTCTCCCAGCTGATGACTCATTCCGAAGTTCAGGCCGGCGCGGTGCGATTTGGTGCTGCCTCCGCGCAGACCCTCCGTTGCGAGAATCCTCAGCACGTCGTTCTCGCCATCCGGAGCGATGAGGTCAGCGGGGGATGCGGTCTCCGGCGTCGTCACCGCGAACTCGTCGCCGAACGGCTGGTCGTTGAGGACGACTTGCGAGGACGGGATGTTGGAAGTCGAACCGAAGTCATAATATTGATGGAGGATGCCCACGCTCCAGTTCGTGCGCTCCGCGGCGCGGTGCTGGAAGCTCCAGTTCGTCGTGGTGCTGAGGGTCGACAGGTCGCCCGGAAGGACTCCCAGATCCGTCAAGGTATCGAGGCGGAAGTTCTTGCTGACGCCCGTCGTAAACGCCATCGAGGAACGAGCGGAGCTACGGTAGTTCCAGGCGAACTGGCCGCCGTAGGTGAGCTGCGAGCGGTTGTCTTGATCCTGGCGACGGTTGCCACCGATGCGCGCGCCGAGATTCATCGACGAGCGCTCCCGGATGGCCGAAAAGCCGAAGGCGGCCGTCACGGAGTCGATAATCTCGTCTGGCGCAGGTTCTCCGTTACGGATGACGTCCAGCGCGCGGGTCTCTCGCAATCCCAACGAGAAATTCCATGAATTCGGCCTGGTTTGCTGCGCGAACGACGAGGCCGTCACCAGTAAGGCGACGATGACGAGCGCGAAGTTGTTGGAGCTGTGGCTTTGCGGCATGGGCGGAGTTATGGGACGACGATCGTATCTCCCGGCAGCAAGACCAGGTTCTCGCCGAGTCTCTTCTTGTCGAGAAAGTCGTCATAGTTGAACGCGAAGTGCACCTGCTTTCCCGCGACGTCTCTAAGGACGAAGATGTCACCTTTGTTCGCAAATTCCTGAAATCCGCCGGCGATTGCTAAGGCCTGTGCGACCCGAATAGGCCCGTGGTACGGAAAAGCTCCTTGTTGACCTACTTTTCCCAGAATGAAGTACTGCGCACTCTGCGGGTTCTCGATAGCGACCGTTACTCGCGGAAACTCGACGAGCGCGGCGATCTGCTCTTGGAGCTGCACCGAGAGCTCTGCCGGGGTGCGGTCCGCGACCGAGATATCCCCGACGAGGGGCATGGTGATCTTCCCGTCATAGCGTACTTGAAAGCTTCCGCTGAAATCGGCTTCCTTCCACGTCAGGATTTGAAGGATGTCGCCTGCTCCGATGTGATAGTCGGTCGGTCCGGTAGAAGTAGGGTCCGCCTTCGCGGAGGCCTGGCCGGCTTCACTCGAAAAGCCGGGCGTCGCGACGAGGGTCGAGAACAGCAACGGTACCAAGAACGCTTTTTTGAACATGATCAAGCGAATCTGCTCCTTGAATCTCCAGTCGGTCCAGCTGAGAGCCGGAGCCTCGTTGTCGGACCTGCCGTCCGACGCCGTTTCTTTCGTCTAAGCTTGCGCGCTCGTTTCGAGATGCAAACCGGCCAAAAAAGCGACGTTCAGAATCAACATTTCCGCTTCTTAGAGATTCCCCGGTTGGGAAGGGGTGAATACATTTTTATAGCAAGAAAACTCGCTTTGAGCAAGTCCTCTCTAAAGTTTGCGGGCGATCGCCTCGAAGCGAACGAGCGGCTGCAAAGCGCGATAGCCACTCATTTTCAATGTCTCTTTGACGGCGCCCGACGATTCCTCGGGAGTCGCGATCGGTCGCAGTCGGCACGGTGGTCGGAGAAACATTCTGACTGACAACAGGCACCGCGGAAGGTGTGCCTTCGACGAAAGCAGCAAGACATCTCGAAGCTCGAGCCGCTCGATGAGTTCGGCAAGCGCCCGCGCTTCGGTGAGTGTCCCGAGGGGGCCCTTCCGGACGGCTTCACAGGTAGCGCCTCGAGCCTGTACTTGGACGAAGAAGTGCCGTTTCGTCGGTTCGATCGATTCAACCGTCTGCAAGAGGCCGCCGTCGTCGGGTAGCCCTAGGGCCTCGAACTTCCGCCATTCGAATCGCCCGACACTCAAGATGAGTCTCGGCGCGGTGCCCCGTTTGTACAGATCCACGGCGTGGCGTTTTCGTTCTTCCCGGCCGGCGAAGGCGAAGATGGCGTCAGCGCGTTCCATGCGGGTCGAGCCAGGCCAAAAATGCTCCGTCACTTTCTTGCTACGATAATAGTTAAATGGTCGCGAAGTTGAAACACAAGCTCGTGGGAGCGGTTGCACGTGCGCCACTCTTCTTGAGGACTCTCTTGTCACTGTCGCGTCCGGATCGCTACATCGTTCTGACGTATCACCGCGTGCTCGACGGCGGCAACCCTTTCTTCTCCGGGATCGGAACGAGCGAGTTCCGCCGGCAGATGGAGGTCGTCGACGAGTACTTCGACGTCTACGCTCTGTCGGACCTCGTGGATCGAGCGCGCTCCGGTGAGATCCCACGCAATGCCGTTGCCATCACCTTTGACGACGGCTATCGAGACAATTTCACGAACGCGTTCCCGATTCTGAAAGAGCTGTCGTTTCCGGCGACGATTTTTCTCGTGACGGACGCGCTCGACCGTGACTGTTTGATCTGGCACGACCGCGTCTTCGACGGAATGGACCGGACCGCTATGGACGGCGTTGACTTCGAGTCGATGTCGCTGCCCTTGACGGGAGAGGCGGAACGTTGGGCGGCGCTTGGGCGTGTGCTGCCTCGACTGAGGCTCGAGACCCCGGCCGCGCGGGATGCGCTCATCGACACACTGCTCGACAAGCTGGGCGTGGTGACTCCGCCGGACAAAGGATGGGAGAAGCTCCGTTGGGACGAGGTCCGAGAAATGCACGAGCACGGCATCCGCTTCGGAGCGCACACACTCGACCACCCGATTCTGAGTCGTGTGGACGAGAACGAAGCGAGGCGACAGATCCGCGACTCGAAAGCGAGAATCGAAGAGGAGGTCGGCTCGACGGTCGTGGAGTTCGCCTATCCCAACGGTCGAGAAGCGGACTTCACGGCCGATACGAAGAGAGTCCTCGCCGAGGAAGGGTTTCGCGCGGCAGTGACGACGGTGGATGGTCCGAATGATATGAGCTCGGACCCCTTGACGCTCCGACGTCTCGGCTTTTGGGGTGACGACCCCTACCTCTCCGTCTTGCGGCTCGCACAGAGCCGATTCGCGAACTAGAGCGGCACATCGGGATGGAGCTTCATGCCGTTATCACCGTCGTCGTGCTCGTCGGCACGTTCATCGCGCTCGGGCGCGAGACGTTTCCGCCCCCGGCGACGATCCTGAGCGCAGTCATCGTCCTGCTCGTTGCCGGTGTGATCACACCGGAGCAAGCGTTTTCCGGCTTCAGCAATCCCGCCCCTATCACCGTCGCCGCTCTCTATGTTCTCGCGCGCGCCGTCGAGAAGACCGGCGCGCTTCGTCCCCTGGTCGCTGCGGCTCTCGGGCGTGGAGAGCACCAGCGAGGCGCACTCGTACGGCTGACCATCCCGACCGCCGCCGCCTCAGCGTTTCTCAACAACACCCCTATTGTCGCGATGCTGATCCCGCAGATCGTCGATTGGGCGAAGCAGCGTGGCCAGTCGGCCTCGCGCTTCTTGATGCCTCTGTCCTTCGCCGCGATCTTGGGCGGCGTCACGACGACGATTGGTACGTCGACCAACCTCGTGATCTCGGGACTTCTGGAAGCTTCGGGTCAGCCGGCGCTCGGGATGTTCGAGATCACGGTCATCGGTCTTCCGGTCGCGATCGTGGGTATTGCGGTCGTCGTCGTCTTCGCACCGATACTGGTCCCCGAAAGGCGACTTACATCTCATGACCTCGATGCGGAGTTTCGTGAGTTCGTGTTGAACATGCTCGTCGAGCCATCGGGCGCGCTCGACGGCAAGACCGTCGAGGCCGGGGGGTTGAGGCATCTCGAGGGCGTGTTCCTCGTCGAAGTGGTCCGGGGAGGCGATCTGATTGCGCCCGTGACTCCCGACACGGTGCTACGTGGCGGTGACCGACTCGTGTTCATCGGGAAAGCGGATCAGGTCGTCGATCTGCAGAATCTGAGAGGACTCACCACGACGGAGAAGGAGCACGTTTTCGGGCTCGACACCGCCCGGCACACGTTCTTCGAGGCGGTCGTCGGCCAGACGTCTCCGCTACGCGGCAAGACGTTGAAACAGGCATCGTTTCGCGGACGCTATCAAGCCGCGGTCGTTGCTATCCATCGCGCGGGCGCCCGTGTGAAAGCGAAGCTCGGCCAAGTCAGGCTGCAGGTCGGGGACACGCTCGTGATCCTCGCGGACCCGGAATTCCGAGCGCGCTTTCGAGACCGCAACGATTTTCTCGCGATCACCATGCTTGGCGGAAGCGCGCCGGTCTCGACCGGGCGCGCGTGGCTCGTGGGCGCCATCGCGTTTCTGATCGTCTCCGGCGCGGCTCTCGGCGTCATGCCGATCTTGCAACTCTCTCTCCTTGGCGCGGTGCTCCTCGTTGCGAGCGGGGTTCTGACTCCATGGGAGGCGCGGTCCGCCGTGGACGTGAACGTGATCGTCGTGATCGCTTCGGCGTTCGGGCTCGGGGCCGCCATGGAGAGCTCCGGTCTCGCCGCGCTCGTGGGAGGAACGCTCGTCTCCGCGTTCGGCGGGTTCGGCGCGACGGGAGTGCTCGTGGGCCTCGTCATCGCCACGATTCTCTTGCTCTCTTTGATCACGAACAATGCGGCGGCGGTGCTCATCTTTCCCGTCGCGCTCTCGGCGGCGAGCGAGATCGGGGTGGAGCCTCGGGCCTTCGCGCTCGCGGTGGCGGTGGCCGCGTCGACGTCCTTTCTCACCCCGATCGCGTACCAGACGAACTTGATGGTTTACGGACCGGGGGGCTATCGCTTCTCGGACTACGCGCGGCTCGGAAGCGTCGTCACGGTCGCGGTGATCGCTACCATCGTCGCCGCGGTCCATTTCGCTTTGATATAGAATCGGCTCCATTCCCTTTGATGGAGGATCCTGTGCGATTCAATCGATCGGCGGCTCTCGTGACCAGCGTTCTACTGGCCTCGATCGGAGTCGCACAAGCTCAAGCGCCTACCCCGGAAGACATTCTCGGTTTCGCTCCCGGCTCGGACTACAAGCTCGCGAAGTGGGACGCGCTCGTCGAGTACTACCGTGCGCTCGATCGCGCCAGCGAGCGGGTTCAGCTCGTGGAGATCGGGCGGTCGGTCTTGAACCAGCCGCTCCTGCTCCTCCAGATTTCGAGCGAGGAAAACCTATCGCGTCTCGATGAGTATCGCGAGATCAGCGAATCGCTCGCACGGGCCACGGTCGACGAGGAGACGGCCGAGCGCTACGCGTCGACAGGGAAAGCGTTCGTGTGGGTCGACGCCGGACTGCACGCGACGGAGGTAGCGCCATCACAGATGATGCCTCTGCTCGCCCACCGTCTCGTGACCGAGGAGTCGGAGGAGATGCGCAAGATCCGTGAGAACGTGGTCGTGCTCTTCATGCCCTGCATGAACCCCGACGGTCTCGACATCGTCGCGGACTGGTACGAGACGAACCTGGGTACGCCTTTCGAGACGACGCGTCCGCCGGAGCTCTACCATCACTATGTCGGACACGACAACAACCGCGACTGGTTCATGAACAACATGCCCGAGTCCAAAGCGGTCACGGAGGCTCTCTACCGCAAATGGTTTCCCCAGATCGTCTATAACCATCACCAGACCGGCCCGTCCTGGGCGCGTATTTTCCTGCCCCCCTTCGCCGATCCCGTGAACCCGAACATCCATCCCGGCGTCACCACCGGAGTGAACATGGTGGGAACGGCCATGGCGAATCGTTTCGCGATGGAGCGTATGCCGGGCGTCGTCTCCGACATGATTTACTCGATGTGGTGGAACGGCGGAATGCGAACCGTGCCTTACTTCCACAACATGATCGGCATTCTGACCGAGACCTCGCACGCATCCGCGACGCCGCGGTTCTACGACCCGGACAAGAGGCCGGAATTCGTCGGGAATCCTCGCCGAGGCAACGCCGCTCCGACCTCGGGGACGGATGTGTTCTATCCCTATCCATGGGAAGGCGGAGACTCGCGCTTGAGCGACGCGGTGCGCTACACGCTTACCGGATCGATGGCCGTGCTCGATATCGCCGCCGACCTCCGCCAGAAGTGGTTGCACGACATCTACCGCATGGGCCGGGATGCCATGGCGGATGGTGCCGAGAGTAAACCCGCGGCCTATGTCATCCCGGAGGATCAGTGGGACGCGGGCGAGGCGGTTGCGCTCGTGAATGTCTTGATGGCCGGAGGCGTCGAGGTCGATGTCGCGTCGAGAGCGTTCTCGGTCGGTGATAAGAGCTACGAGCCCGGCTCCTACGTCATCAAGGGCGAGCAAGCGTTCCTTCCTTACGTGGTCGACTTGATGGAGCCCCAGAGCTATCCGGATCGGCGCCGCACGCCCGACGGCCCCCCCGACCCGCCCTATGACCTCGCCGGCTGGACTTTACCGATGCAAATGGGAGTTCGCGTCGATCGTATCGACGAGGCCTTCGACGTCGACGCGGAGCCGCTCGAGGACTACGCCGTCGCGGTGCCAGGGAGCGTCTCGAGCGGAGCCTTTGGCTATGTGTTCTCGCATCGCCCGAACGCGTCGGTAGAGATCGTGAACCGGCTCCTCGAATCGAGTGCTGAGGTCTATTGGGCAGGAGAGGCATTCGGCGATCATCCGAAAGGCACCATCGTCGTGCGTGAAGCGAACGGCATCGAGGCCCGCTTGAGCGCGCTCGCGACCGAGACTGGCGTCGACTTCGATGGAATCGATGACGATCCCGGTGTCGTCATGCACCGCCTGTCGACGACGCGGGTCGCGATGTACAAATCCTGGGTCGCCAACATGGACGAGGGTTGGACGCGGTGGTTGCTCGAGCAATACGGCTTCGAGCCGACGACGCTCCAAGATGAGGATATTCGCTCGAGCGATCTGTCCCAGTTCGACGTCATCATTCTCCCGCATCAGAGCGCTGATCAGATCCTGAACGGCCATCCCGTAGGCACGATGCCCGAGCCTTATGTGGGAGGCCTCGGCCTCGCCGGCTCGCTCCGCTTGAAGGAGTTCGTCGAATCCGGCGGGACACTCGTCGCGCTCGACGGCGCGAGCGACTTCGCGATCGAGCAATTCGGTTTGCCGCTCGAAAATAGTGTCGCCGGCGTCGCCTCTTCAACATTCTTCATCCCCGGCTCTCTCGTGCGTGCGAAGGTGGATACCGATCATCCTCTCGCCTGGGGAATGCAAGAAGAGGCCGCCGCGTCATTCGTGCGCAGCCGCGCATTCGAGACGGTGCGGTTGACGCAGGTTCGCGAGGGAGGCGCGGAGGAGACGGCTGCCCCTCCGAAGCTCCCCGTCGAGACCGTCGTCAGCTACGCTGACGAAGACATTCTCATGAGTGGGTGGGCTCTCGGAGAGGAGAGCTATATCGGCGGAAAGAGCGCGGTCGTTCGCGTCCAGCTTGGGCGCGGCGACATCATCTTGTTCGCGTTCCGGCCGCAGTTTCGTGGCCAGCCCCGTGGCACCTACAAGCTGTTCTTCAACGCGCTCCAGGGTGCGACGCTCGAGGACATGCCTCGGATCGAGCCGACCCAGCCCTAGAGGGTGGCGGACTCCGTATCGTTGAGGCGGCCAAGGTCGACACCGACTATATTGGCGCCCTCGCGTAGGTAGACGTCGGCGAAGCGCCGGCTCCAGAGGATCTCCGTTGCTTTGAACGAAGACCGGGTATGTACGACCTGTGAGAACGTCTCATCGATCCCTTTCAGCAGGATGAGGATCTCTGCGTCGCTCTCGAGGCACTCTTCGCTCGTCAGCGTATCGAACGGGCTGTTCTCGTCGATGGGATGGACGATGGTCCACTGCAGCGGAAAAAAAACGACCTTGGCGCGCTCGAGCGGGAGGCCGTAAAAACGCCTCTTCCGCTGCCCCTGCTCCGTGACCATCTGGCTGAAGACCACGGTCGCTTCGAGCTCGATGATCTGGGTGCTTCTCTGATTCGCGATCCGGAACATGAGCCCACGGCCGCCGTCATAGGGACTGACGATCGCGTTGTCGCTGAACTGAATCTTCGCCGTTGGACGCGCGAACCGCGCGAACACCAAGCCGGTCGTCAAAGCGATCCCGAACAGCCCGAAGAGCGATTCGAGCGTCATGAGGATGTTCGCCGCAATGTTCGCGGGCACGATGTGCCCGTAGCCGACCGTCGACAGTGTATGCACGCTGAAGAAGAACGCTCGGGTGAACGTGGCCGTCACGATCGGCCCGGTCAGCGCCTCCGGCCCCAACGCCAAATAGGCGAGAGCGAAGCAAGTGTTGGCGACCAGATAGGCGACCCCCACGAGCAGGAGAAATCGGCTCCACGACATCGTCAACAGCGTGTCGTATAAGTGCATCGATCGGAGCGGGCCGAGGCCTTCTCGTCGTGAATTGAAGCTACCGTCCCGATTGAGGAGCCGCCCGGCCGAGGCGGAGGCGACAACGGTGCCGAAGCCCAGATCCTTCTCCGGTTGTTTCTTGCGAGGTCTCATACCGAACATCGAGCTGTCTCCGAGCATGTAAAGTTGTTCGTATTCATAGGGTTAGCGTTCTAGTCTGTTCGCGTCTTGCGCCTGCGACATCCACCAACGTATACTAGCCGGGTTCGTTTACGGCTATCAAAGCAAGGAGTTTCGAGAAACATGTCGCGCAAGTGTAAGCTCACCGGCAAGGGCCCGATGGCGGGGAACAACGTATCCCACGCCCACAACAAGACCCGTCGGCGTCAGCTGCCGAATCTCCAGTGGAAACGAATCTACGTCCCAGAGCTAGACCGTACCGTTCGCATCCGCCTGTCGACAAGGGCGCTCCGGACGATCGACAAGAAGGGCCTCATGACCTACCTTCGCGACGAAGGCTTGAAGCTCAAAGACGTTCTCTAAGCGTTCAGAAGACGCCGCCCACCTCTCTCATCGCGGACTCTCCCTTGGGTTGAGTCGCCGACACGGCCGATGAAACGCCGCGCGACCCTCATAGCGACGCTCGTGCTCCTTGGGCTGACCGCCTGCTCGTCTGGGGAGCGCGCGTCCACGCCAACGTCTCGAACGCTTCGCACGCACCTAGAGGCGGATCCGGCGATGATCGATCCGATTACCTACTCGGAGCTTCTCGCCGGAGACGTCATCGGCAACATGTATGAGAGCTTCTCGGCGCTCGACGAGAACGGCGGCGTCTCACCGGCTCTCGCGACGTCTTGGGAGCCCCATGACGATAATCTCGGCTTCCGTTTTCACCTCCGCGCCGGCGTCCGGTTTCACAGTGGACGGGAGCTCACCGGCCACGACGTCGCGTGGTCTCTCGCCGCGCTTCTGATCCCGGGCAACCGTGGCGGGCTCAACGCAAAGTATGCGGCCACGATCGAGGGCGCCGAGGCGGTTCGGAGCGGGAGCACGACGGAGCTTTCCGGCGTTTCGGTTGTCGACGACCATACCGTGGACATTCGATTCGACGAGCCCGAAGTCCTTTTTCCGATCTACCCGATCTTCATCATGGATCGCGGCATCGAGGCGGAACATGGGGGCGAGTGGTGGCGCACTGCCTCGGCCGGTACCGGCCCCTTTCGATTCGCGGAGTGGACGCGCGGCCAAGCCGTGCGACTCGAGGCGCATCAAGACTACTGGGGCGGCGCTCCGGTGATCGATGGCGTCGATTTCCTGATCGTGCCGAGCTACGAGACCGTCGTATCGATGTACGAAGCGGGTGAGCTCGATCTCGTTCTCGCCAAGCCGCCGGCGACCCGGCGGATCCTGCGTGACCCTCGATTCGCTAGTGAGCTCGTGACGACACCTGCGGCGCAGATCCAGTATCTCGGCATGAACCAAGCCTTGTACCCGCCGTTCGCCGACTCACGGGTTCGGGAAGCGATCTGCCGCGCGCTCGATTTCGAGGCAATGTCGAAGGGGTTGTTCTATGGGGCGTCGAAACCTCTCGCCGGCCAAATTACCGAGGGTGTGATTGGCTACAACCCGGACAACGAGCCCGTTGGCTACGATCCCGGTCGTGCGCGCGAGCTATTGGCATCGGCAGGCTATCCGGGCGGTACAGGATTGCCTCCCGTCACGATGAGCGGGACCGAGCAAAGCCGAATGGAGCTTGCCTACTACGCCGACCGGCTCGAGAGCGAGCTTGGAATCCCTGTCGAGGTTCAAATCGTCGAGCGTGGCACCCACCTTCAAGCGATGAATGCCGGTCAGGTCGCGTTCTTTCCGTGGGCGTGGTCCGCGGCCTATCCGGACGGGCTCTACTTCTTGCGCGATGTCTGGTACGGCCCGAGCCCATACAATCGTAGCCGGTGGCAAAATGATGCGTTCGACTCACTGATCGACGAGGCCGTTCGCACGCCGGACGAGAACGAGCGGGTCCTCCTCTATCATCGAGCGGAGCGGGTGCTTCTCGACGATTGGGGGACGTGTCCGACGGTCGTCGAGATGCACGTCGCACTCGTCAAGCCCTACTTGGAGGGGGTAAGCCTGACGGCGTTTCGCTTCTTGCCTTTCGCACGTGCCCGGTTGTCGCCGGAGCGCTAGCCGGTAAGCTTCAGTCTTCGCTGTCGTCGAGGTACTTGATGAAGACGACTTCGTTGCGGGCCTCGTTATAGATCAGCTCGTCCGCGAGAGTCCGGGACATGAGTATGCCGAACCCCCCGGGCCGCATCCCTTTGTCGGCGCGGGCCTCCATATGGCCCATCGGGTCGTCCTCCGGATTCGAGACGGCCGCGTGCTCGAGCTCCTCGAGGCGAAAGCCCTCTCCCGGATCCGCGATGCGATACATCAGCATCTTCTTGGCGCGGAGATAGGTCACCCGGACCTCCCGCTTGGGGTCGAGCTGTCCTCCCCATTCGACGGCGTTTAGCAACATCTCTCGAAACACACGTCCAATCGACTCACGCATCGCCGGCTCCAGATCCGCGTCGAGGTGCGATAGAAAACTTTGGATCCGCTCGACCGCATCGCGTTCGCAGGGGACGGCGAGCTCGACCCAGTCGGGCCTCGCCGACAGGACGCGGATCGGGTGGGATACGTCCGCTTTCTGGAGCGCTTTGTCGATAATGGCAAGAAGCTCGGTCGGCTCTACCGGCTTCGGGACATATTGATAGGCCTCTCGGCTCGCCGCGTCCAGCAACGTTTGGGGTGTGTCGTCGGCAGTCATGACGACCACTTTCGGGCGGGTGGCGCGCTCCTTCATCTTTGCGAGCACGTCGAGGCCGGACATCTCCGGAAGCCAGATATCGAGCAGGACGAGATCGATCCCGCCCTTGTCGAGCTGTTCGAGCGCTTCGCTGCCGTCGGTGGCGCAGCGAACGTCATAGCCGGCGTTCTCGAGCATTTTTTGGATGCGGCGTCTCGTGACGCGCTCGTCCTCGACCAGAAGAATGTGAGCCACCTGTCTTACCTCTTTTGCGAATTATCGCCCATCTCTACGAGAATCGTCGCAGCGCCTCTTGGAGTTTCGACGTGGTGCGTTCGAGCTCTCGAAACAACGCGCGGCTTCGAGATAGGTCTTTGTCCCGCGCGAGTCGTTCGAGCTCACGCGCTTTCCCGTAGGCCTGCTCGCAGGCAAAATTCCCAAGCGAGCCGACGAAGGCATGTGCCGCCGTGGCGAGTGCCTCCGCGTCCTCGCGGTCGATGGCGTCGGACATGTCGTCGAGCATTTTGCGTACGTCCTCCTCGAAGAGCGCCACTAGCTCAGCGAGGAGCTTTCGATTGCCCGACACTCCGGCTAGAAGCGTTTTCTCATCGAGAATCGGCGCCTCGGGCTCGGCGTCACGGCCGGGGCGTCGCTCGAGAGAGAAACGCCCCGCGATCCGCTCGACGATCGTCAGGAGTTCTTTCGCGCGCACCGGCTTGGATACGTAGTCGTCCATTCCGGCGGCGAGGCACAGGGCGCGGTCCTCGTCCTGAGCATGGGCCGTGAGCGCCACGATCGGAATGTGACCGCTCGATTCGCTCTCATTTCGCCGGATCTCTTCCGTTGCCTCGAGCCCATTTTTCTCCGGCATCCGCACATCCATCAGGATCAAGTCGAATCGTTTCTTCCCGTCGATCGCGTCCATGACCTGCTGGCCGTTCTCGACGACGTCGACGGTATAGCCTTCCTGAGTGAGCACGTGATTGACGAGGGTACGGTTGACCGCGTTGTCTTCCGCCACGAGGATGTGGAGCGGGCCGACCGGTCGCCGCGGGTGTGACCACTGGGCCTCTTTCGCGATCCGGTCGAGCTCCGTCTCGGTGCTTCTCCCGAAGACGGCGTCGAAATGGAACGTGCTTCCCGTGCCGGGCTCGCTCTCTACCCAGATGGAGCCGCCCATCATCTCCGCGAGCTGTGTCGAGATCGCGAGCCCAAGGCCCGTCCCTCCGAACGCTCTCGCAATGCCGGGCTCGCCTTGTGCAAACGGCTCGAAGATCTTCTCCCGCGTGTGCTCTTCGATACCGATCCCGGAATCGGCGACGGAGAAGTGGAGAGTGGCCGAATCGCTCGACGCGTCGACCTTGTCGACGCTCAACGTGACCCACCCATCGCTCGTGAATTTCACGGCATTGCCGAGCAAGTTGACCAGAATCTGACGGATTCTCTTCGCGTCGCCGATGAGGGCATCGGGCACGTCTTTCTCGACGGTCCAAGAAAGCTCCAGCTCTTTCTCCAACGCCCGCAGCTCGAGAATCTTGGCGCTCGCGCCGACCGTCGCACGTAACGAGAACGGGATCGCGTCGACGTCGAGCTTTCCGGCTTCGATTTTGGAGAAATCGAGGAGGTCGTTCAAAAGCTCCATCAGCGATTCTGCGGAGTCGCGTACGACCTCCACGTGCTCGCTCTGAGCCTCATCGAGCTCGCTCTTGAGCACGAGCTCCGTCATCCCGATGATGGCGTTCATCGGCGTGCGGATCTCGTGGCTCATATTGGCGAGAAACGCACTCTTGGCGCGCGTCGCTTGCTCTGCCTCGCGTTTCGCTTGGTCGAGCTCGTCGACGAGCTGACTCAATCGCGCCGCGTTCTCCTCCTCTGCTCGCCGGGAATCCTCGAGCTCGAGCGCGTAGCGGCGTAGCTCTTCGTCGGCGCTCCGGCGGTCGGTGATATCTCGTGCCGCTGCGTAAATCCGCCGCTCCTCGGTCGAAGCCGTCGCCGTCCACTGAAGCCATTTATAGGTGCCGTCGGCGCACTTGTAGCGGTTCTCGAACGACAAGATGTTCTCGCCCTTGGTGAGATTGCCGGCCGCCTTCTCCGTGGAGGCGATGTCGTCGGGATGCACGAACTCCAGATAAGGCGTCGCGATGAGCTGCTCCTCCGTATAGCCGACCGTCGTCTGCCACGCGGGATTGACGCGGGTGAAATGGTAGTCGAAATTGGCGACGCACAGCATGTCAACGGAGAGGTTGAAGAAGCGGTCGAGATCTCCTTGCGCTTGATCGCGCTCCATCATCGTTTGTGTCAGCTCGAAGAGCTTGCGCCGCTCGGAGAGCCGCATGACGACCTGACGCGCGAGTGCCTTCAAATGTTCGAGGCGCCGCGAGTCGAGCTGACGCGGCGCGAGGTCGACGACACACAGCGTGCCGAGCGCGTGTCCCTCGTCGGTGACGAGCGGCGCGCCGGCATAGAAGCGGATCGCGGGGGCGTCCTGCACGAGCGGATTGTCTCGGAAACGGTCGTCCTCGAGCGTGTCGGGAATCACCATCACGTCTTTTTCTAGAATCGCGTGCGCGCACAGCGAGTACTCGCGCGAGATCTGAGTGAGGTCCTCGACGCCCACCGACGATTTCACCCACTGCCGGTGCTCGTCGACGAGAGTGATGAGCGCGACAGGTGTCTCGCAGACGAACGCGGCGAGTCGCGTCAAGTCATCGAGCGCTTTTTCGGGCGGCGTGTCCAGGACGCGGTAGCTCGCGAGCGCCGCGAGTCGCTGGACCTCCGAGCTAGCAATGGGTGCTTTCATCCGCTAAATCTGCATCGATTTCTGGAGAACGTGTCGAGAATGTCGCGGCACAAATGTACTTGCTGAGAATCTCGTATTCAACCCCAAGCTCCGGCTGCTACCATGCCCGTCGATGCTCGGTCGACTGGGGCTTCGGATCGCAGGGACGGTCCCGGTGTTGTTGACGGCGGTCATCCTGACTTTCGTGGCCTTACAGAGCGTCCCCGGCGATCCCATCCTCATTTTGCTCGGGGACCAATCGGGCGACGCTGCGCTCGAGAGCCGCCTGAGAGCGGAGTACGGCCTCGACCGACCTCTCGTAGAGCAGTTCACGAGCTATGTGGCGGGCATCCTGACGGGCGATTTCGGACTGTCGTTTCGTTATCAGAGCACCCCCGTCGGTGAAGTCATCGGGGCCGGACTCGCGATCACGCCATTGCTGGCGCTCGCGGCGCTCGCCATCTCGGTCCCCCTCGGGATCGGTTTGGGGACATTCGCCGCCCGAAGGCGCCATGGCCGACTGGATTCGTTGACGATGCTCGTGCTCGTACTCTTGATCTCGATCCCGAACTTCGCGATGGCGTCGGTGCTCGTCTATTTTTTCTCCGTGAGGTGGTCGCTGGTGCCGGTCGCGGGTTGGGGGAGCGCTTCTCATGCAGTGTTGCCCTTGACCCTTCTCGTGATCCCGCCGACGGTCTATATCGGCCGTCTCACCCGCACTTACTTACTCGAGATCCTGCATCAGGACTACATTCGCACCGCTCGAGCGAAAGGCCTTCGAGAGAACCTCGTGATCTATCGCCACGCTCTGCGTAACGCACTCGTCCCGCTTGCGACGTCGATTGGCGTGATCTTCGGGAGCCTCTTGAGCGGCACGTTCGTCGTCGAGACGATATTCAACATTCCCGGTCTCGGGAGTCTCGCCATCCAGTCGGTTTTTGCGCGCGACTACCCGGTCGTCATGGCGATCGTGCTCCTCTACACGCTTTTCTACACTCTCATAAATTTGGTCGTCGACCTTCTCTATGGCGTCTTCGATCCACGGATCCGCGCGGTTTGAAGAGCTGGACGGAGGCCTTCCTGACGAGCCGTCATGCGGTCGTCGGCGCATCACTCGTCGGTCTCGTCCTTCTTGCTGCGGTGTTGGGGCCGGCCCTTGCCCCACTCGACCACACGTCGACGGATATGGAATCGGTTTGGGCACCGCCCTCCGCCTCGCACCCCATGGGCGCCGATGGTTTGGGGCGGGACGTGCTGAGTCGATTTCTCGTCGGCGCGCGGGTATCGCTCGTCGTCGCCGCGTCGGTCGTGGCGATCACGCTCGTCATCGGGGTAGGGCTCGGTCTCGTCGCCGGCTATTTCGGGGGCATCACGGACGTGCTCGTGATGCGTAGCGCGGATATCGTGTTCGCTTTTCCCGAGATCATCCTCGCCATCCTCGTCGCGTCCATGCTGGGCCCGGGCAAGCCCGCCGTGATCGTCTCCCTCGCACTCGTTTGGTGGCCGGGTATCGCGCGCTTGACGCGCTCACTCGTGCTCTCGTTGAACAAGGCGGTGTTCGTCGACGCGGCGGTCGCGAGCGGCACGCCGGCCGCCAAGATCTTGCTCGTGCACTTTCTTCCCAATCTCGCCGCTCCCATCGCGGTGCGCGCCTCCGTGGGAGTCGGGTTCATCATCATGGCGGAGGCGACGCTGTCGTTCCTCGGTCTCGGCGTCCAGGAGCCGGAGCCGACGTGGGGAGCGATGATCCGGGATGGGTTCGGCGCTATTCGTACCGACCCGCACCTAGCGCTGTTCGGAAGCCTCGGTCTCGCCGTCACCATCGTCGGGTTCAATTTCCTAGGCGATGGGCTCCGCGACGTCTTCGACCCCAAAGGCGCTACGAAATGACTGCCGGCGGAGCCCTTCTGGAGGTCGAGGACTTGGCCGTCGCGTTCGGCGCAGAGCGTGTCGTGGACCGTGTCGGTTTCCACGTCCGAGCGGGCGAAGTCGTCTGTCTCGTCGGGGAGAGCGGATCCGGGAAGTCCGTGACGGCGCTGTCGCTCATGCGTCTGCTCGATTCTGACGCCCGGGTCGAGGGAGGGAGCGTTCGACTCGACGGCCGCGAGCTCTCGGCTCTTTCCGAGCAGGCCATGCGTACCCTACGCGGCAAAGAGATGTCGATGGTGTTTCAGGAACCGATGTCTTCGCTCAATCCGCTATTCCGCGTGGGATTCCAGGTCGCCGAGGTCCTGACGGAGCATTTCGGCACGAGCCGGCGGGAAGCCGATGCCGAGGCGGTGCGGATCTTGGGCCGTGTCGGAATCCCGTCTCCTGAAGAGCGCGCGCGGAGCTATCCGCATGAGTTGTCGGGCGGCATGCGTCAACGAGTGATGATCGCGATGGCGTTGGCGTGCAAACCGAAGCTCCTGCTTGCCGATGAGCCCACGACGGCGCTCGACGTCTCGATCCAGGCCGAGATATTGCGCCTCCTGCGGGAGATGTGCGAGGAGCTCGGTACCGCGGTGCTCCTCATTACGCACGACATGGGCGTCGTCGCCGCGATGGCGGACCGCGTGCTCGTTATGTACGCGGGACAGGTCGTCGAGCAAGGTGAGGTCGCGGCGGTGTTCAACCAGCCGCAGCACCCGTACACGAAGCAGTTGCTGAGCTGCGCGCCCAAGCTGAGTGCTCCGGTGGCGCGACTCCCGGCGATCGTCGGCTCGGCGCCGCGGACGGGGGAGCTTGAAACGGGATGTCGATTCCATCCGCGTTGTCAGGAAGCCGTAGACGCTTGTCGGGTCACGATGCCCGAGCTCGTCTCCGACGTCCGTTGTCTCGTCGCGGAGTCTCATCGAGACGGACGATGATGTCCCCGGACGGTCACGGCTCGGACGCGCCGCTCGTGGTGCTCGAGCGCGTCAGCAAGACGTTTCCCGGACCAGGGGGGCGGCTCGTGCATGCGGTGCGCGATGTCAGCTTCGCACTACACCCCGGAGAGAGCGTCGGCGTCGTGGGTGAGAGTGGGTGCGGGAAGACAACGCTCTCGAGGTTGATCGTTCGCCTCGAAGAGCCCACGGATGGGCGCATCTTGCTCATGGGGCGAGACGTTACCAGAGCACCGGAACGTGAAGTCAGGCCGTTGCGCCGAGAGGTCCAGGTCGTTTTTCAGGACCCTCAGGGATCGTTGAATCCTCGTATGCGCGTGGGGACGATCATCTCCGAGCCCTTGCGGGCGTTCGGCGTGGCGCCGGCGGAGTGCCGGCGTCGGGTCCGCGAGCTCCTCGATGTCGTTGGCATGCCACAGGATGCCGCCGAGCGCTTCCCGCACGCGTTTAGCGGTGGACAACGACAACGCATCGGGATCGCTCGTGCGCTCGCGCTCTCGCCGAAGCTCCTCGTTTGCGACGAGGCCGTCTCCGCGCTGGACGTCTCGGTCCAAGCCCAGATCTTGAACCTGCTGGCAGAGGTCCGCGAGCGATTCGGCCTCTCACTTCTCTTCATCTCTCACAACCTCGCCGTCGTCCGCCACCTTTGCCGCCGGGTGGTGGTGATGCATGAAGGGCAGCTCGTCGAGCTCGCTGATGAGAACGCTCTGTTCGACCACCCACTACATCCCTATACCCACGATCTGCTCGACGCGGTGCTCGAGCCGGTTTACCCACCCCGCGATCTTCCTCGCGCGCGCGACCTGTCGACGCTTTCGTCCCGCGAGCGGAGTAAGGGATGCGCCTATCGCTCGAGATGTGCCCGCGCGGCTGAGCCGTGTGATGTGCCGCCGGAGCTCGTGGAGTGGCGTCCCGGGCACTGGGCTCGTTGCCATTTTGGTGACGAGCCCTCTGCTAGAATCCGTCCATGATTCTCGAGCGCACGCTCTATTTCGCCAAGTCCGGGCATGAGTCGGATGTCCTCGCCGTCCGCAGGCGCGCGTCTCGGATCCGCGTGGAGCTCGGGCTCGCGGCGGGGGCGATCTCGGTCCGCCACGGGGCGAGTGATGCCCCGAGCGTCGCCTGGGAGTGTCGTTTCGCGACGGAGAGCGCGCACCAGGACGATCTCGAAGCGCGGGGGGCGAGTGACGCGTTCTCCGCGATCCGGAAAGAGATGCAAACGCATCTCGAACGCTTCGAACGGCACGTGCTTCGTCAAGACGAGCCCGTAGACGATGCCGTCCCGTCATTCGCCCCGGAGGAGCTACGCTTTCCCAACGGTGCGCGCGAGCTCGCAGGCTTTTTGTACCGCCCCGCAGGCGCCGGGCCACATCCTGCCGTCGTGCTCAATCATGGCAGTGGCGTGACACAGGGCAGCTCCGATATCTCGAAGCCGTCGGTCGCGTCGGTCTTGGTGAGCTTCGGTATCGCGTGTTTCTTTCCCAACCGCTGGGGATATGGAAACTCGCCGGGGCGCTACTGGCGGGACGACGTGACGGCTCCATTCGGCTCGCACGACTACGATCGCCAGCTCGTCCGCCGTCTCCACGACGAGTCGGGCGACGTGATTTCCGCGCTCGACTTCGTCTCCGGGCTCCCGGAGATCGATGCGGAACATGTCGGCGTCATGGGGAGCTCGTTCGGAGGCACGGTGAGCCTCCTGGCAGCGGCGAAGTGCGATCGCTTCCGATGCGCCGTCGATTTCGCCGGGGCTGCGATGAACTGGGAGAAGACGCCTCGGTTGCGCGAGCTCATGAAGCAAGCGTGCCGTGCGATCGAGAATCCGCTTTTCTTGATACAGGCGTCGAACGACTACAGCACCGCACCGACGACGGAGCTCGGCGCTGTCCTCGAAAGCCACGGCAAGGTCTATCGCGCGAAGGTTTATCCACCCTTCGGGGCAACGCGCGACGAAGGACACTGGTTCGAGCGCTCCGGCGCGCTCGTTTGGAGAGATGACGTGCACCGTTTCCTCGAGCGCCATTTATGACGGCCCGGCCCGGAACCTGGCTCGCGGACTTGACGTGGCCGGAAGCGCAACGCTCGTTCGACGCCGGTCGCATCGTCGTCGTGCCGATCGGTGCCGGCTCGAAGGAGCATGGCCACCACCTTCCTTTGAAGACGGACTACTTGCTCGCGCGTGAGCTGTCTTGCCGGGTGATGGCCGAGCTTCCGGTCGTCGTCGCCCCGATCATCTCCTTCGGCTACTTCCCGGCATTCGTGCGCTATCCCGGAAGCCAGCATCTCAGGTCCGAGACCTTCATCGCCCTGCTTACGGATGTGCTGACGAAGCTCGTGAGCGACGGTGCCCAGCACGTCGCGGTGATCAATACCGGCGTCTCGACCGAAGCTCCTCTCAGGATTGCCGTGCGCGACATCTACGAACGGACGCGATTTCGCATCAACACCGTCGATATTCGCGCTCTCGGGCGGAAGACGAACACGCTGCTCGAGCAAAAGGCGGGCGGCCATGGCGATGAGGAAGAGACGTCTATGATCCTCGCCATCGAGCCCGAAAGCGTGCGCATGGAACACGCGCAAACGGACTACGGCGGCAAGCTCGACCAGGAGGGCAACGTCTTCTACACGCCCGCGGTGTTCGACCCCGACGCGAGCGAAGGGCCGGATCATTCGGCGACCGGTGTTTTCGGCGATCCGACTCTCGCGACGGCAGAGAAAGGCGAGGCGATCCTCTCGGAGATGAGTCGCGAGCTCGTCGCGGGGCTGAGACTTCTCTATCCAAACGCGGACGGCTAGGACCATGTGGGATGTCGCCGTCGTCGGTTGTGGCTATGCGGGAGCCGTCGCTGCCATCGAGGCGCACGACGCCGGGGCTCGCGTCGTCGTTGTCGAGAAGGCGGCGGTCCCCGGGGGGATCTCGATCTGCTCGGCGGGTGGCGTGCGCTTCGCGAAGCGAGCCGACCGCGCGCTCGACTACCTGCTCGCGACGAACGCGGACACGACCCCATCGCCCGTGCTCGAGACACTCGCTCGCGGGATGGTGGAGTTGCCCGACCAGATCCGGAAGCTCGCGAAAGTCAACGACGCCGTCGTCACCCTGCGTGACGCTCTGGCCAACTACCCGCTGCCCGGCCACGACAACTTCGGCTTCGTCACGGTCGACGACGTTCCCCGGTTCGACCCCGCCGTTACCTACCCTCACGTCAAGGGCTCGCCTGCCGGTGCTCGTTTGTTCAAAGTCGTATCCGACAATCTCGAGGCGCGCGGTATCGAGGTCCGGACGAACACACCGGCGCTTCGACTGCTTCGGGATTCTTCGGGTGCCGTTTCCGGGATCGAAACAGGGGAGCCCATTCGTGCGACCTCCGTCATTCTTGCTTGCGGCGGGTTCGAGGCCGATGCGGACATGCAAAAGCAGTTCTGGCAAGAACAGCCCGTGTTGTCGGCCGCTTATCGCGCGAATACCGGGGACGGAATCCGAATGGCGCAGTCCGCGGGAGCGGCTTTGTGGCATATGTGGCACTACCATGGGTCCTACGGGTTTCGGCATACGGACAAGGGATATCCGCTCGGTATCCGAACGAAGCGACTACCCGACTGGACTCCGGGGGAGTCGGAACCAGCGGATGTTTGCATGCCCTGGATCTTGCTCGATCGACAGGGGCGCCGGTTCATGAACGAGTACGAACCCTACCTTCAAGATACCGGCCACCGTCCCATGGCTCGGTTCCGTCCGGAGTCGACCGGGTTCCAGCAGCTTCCTGCGTGGCTCGTCGCGGATGAAGATGGACGGAAACGGTACCCGTTCGGCCGTCCCACATACAATGACCCTGAGCTCGATTTCGAGTGGAGCGACGATAACCTTGCAGAAGTCGAGTCCGGAATTCTGCGATGTGCGCCGGATATGGGTGCGCTTGCGAGAGGGCTCTCCGTGACCCCCGAGCGGCTCGAACAAAGCGTGAAACGCTGGAACCGCGCTTGTGACGAGGGCCACGACGATGACTTCGCGAGACCCTCGTCGTCGATGACCCCGATCCGCCGTCCGCCTTTCTACTATGCGCCGGTGTGGCCGGTCGTCTCGAACACGCAAGGAGGCCCGGTCCACGACGGTCGCCAACGCGTCCTGGATGCATACGGCGAGCCGATCCCCGGGCTCTACGCCGCGGGTGAGCTCGGAAGCGTTTTCGGCCACCTCTATCTCTCCGGGGGAAACCTCGCGGAGTGTTTCGTGGGCGGCCGCATTGCCGGTAGGGAGGCCTCGACCTCGTGAGCGCGAACAATCTCGGCTACTGGTGCGCGGCGGCCGTCGAACGTTACCCGGATCGCGTGGCGCTCGCGGACCGTTCTCGGGATCCAGTCCGCGAAGTGTCCTACGGGGAGCTCGACGGTCGGATGGATCGTGTCGCGAGCATGCTGACGGCGCGCGGGCTCGTACCCGGCGATCGCGTCGCGATGGCGATCGGCAACCGCTTCGAGTTCGTCGAGATCATGTATGGGGCAATGCGTGCCGGGCTCGTGCCGGTGCCGCTGAATACGAAGCTCGGCCGCGAGCCTCTCGAATACATCGTTCGGGATGCGGGGGCCGTTGCGGCGTTCGTCGAGCCGGAGTGCAACCGATTCGTCGTGGATGTCGTGGATGCGCTCGAGCTCGACCACCGCTTGAGCCTCTCGCCGAGCCCGTCCCTCCCACCCGGGTGGGATGCCTATGAAAGCCTGCTCGACGTTGCCGGTCCCGATTTCGAGCCGCCGGAGATCCCGGACGCCCATCCCTCGTTCCAACCGTACACGTCGGGCTCGACCGGCAAGCCGAAGGGCGTCGTGCTGACGCATGAGGGCCAGCTGTGGTGGGTGCGCTGCCTCACGAAGTACTGGCCGGAGAAGTCCGACGCGCGGGCTCTCGCGGCGGTGCCGCTTTACCACAAGAACGCGATGGCTGGCGCGATCAAGCCGCTGCTGCAGAGCGGGGGGACCGTTGTCATCCTCCCGGATTTCGAGCCGCGCCGATTCCTGCGGGTCCTGTCGGAAGACAAGTGCACGCAGGCGGGTGCAGTGCCGGCGGTGTTCACGAAGCTCCTCCAGCACGAAGATCTCATCGAGACGCTCGACTTCTCTGCTCTCGAGAGCATCAACATCGGCTCGGCACCGGTACAAAAGGAGCTGATGCTGCAAGTGCAGGCGGCGTTCGGCGTGAAAGTCACCGAGAGCTACGGCCTCACGGAGGGAGGGCCGGTGATGATAGGCCCGCCGCTCGATGGTCGCGCCGTGCCTTTTGGAAGCTGCGGCGTCGCGTGGCCGGAAGGTGAGGTCCGCCTGGAACCCGTCGGCGGCGAGGACCCGGGGGCCGCAGCCGAGCACGGCGAGCTGTGGGTCAAGAACCCCGGCGTAACGCCGGGATATCACAACTTGCCCGACGTCAACGAGGATCGGATCCGCGACGGCTGGCTCGCCACCGGCGATCTGTTCTCGCGTGACGCGGACGGGTTCTTCTATTTCCGGGGTCGTACGGATGACATGTTCAACTGCGGGGGCGAGAACATCTATCCGAAAGAGGTCGAAGATCTGCTGCTTTCTCACCCCGATGTGTACGATGCCGCGGTCGTCCCGGTCGAGCACCCGGTGAAGGGACACGTGCCGGTTGCGATGACGATGCGGCGAGAGGGAGGGAGCACGATCGATGAGGTTGCCTTGAAGACTTATTGTTTGGAGAACGGACCGGCCTACGCGCATCCGCGGCGCATCTTCCTCGTGGATCGACTTCCCTTGAACGGGGCTGGTAAGGTGGATCGCACACGGGTGATGGACGAGGTAAGCAAGCGAATGGGTGAGACGAAACCGCCATTGGATGAGAGGACATGATCGCGCTCGGGCTCGATCACGTGGCGCTGGTCACGCCGGACCTGGCACAGTCGAAAGACGACTACGACCGTCTGGGCTTTACTCTGACCAGAGAAAGCTCGCACAAGGGGCGCGTGGTGCCCGATGGACCCGTGGTGCCCTGGGGCTCGGGAAACCACTGCGCCATGTTTCGCCAGGGCTATTTCGAGATTCTGGGCCTCACCGATCCGAGCCTTTACCACGAGCATTTCGCCGCGGCCCTCAAACGCTTCAACGGCGTGTCGATGATAGCGCTCCGCTGCGAGAGCGCCCAGGCGCTCTATGAGGCGCGACAAGCGCGTGCGTCGGGGGTGCTCCCGCCGGTGGAAGTGGGGCGTGACGTACCGCACGGGGACGGCGCCGAGGAGGGCTTGTTCCGGATCGTGCACCTCGAGGAGTCGGCTTTTCCGGAAGTGGAAATGTTGTTCATCGAGCACGCGACGCCGGATGTCTTGTGGCAGCCGTCGCTTCTCGGCCACCCGAACAAGACCGTAGCGCTTGCCGGTATCACTCTCTGCTCGGAGAGCCCGGAAGAGACGGCAGCCCGTTTCGAGCGCTGCACGGGTCTTGGCGGGACGGGGGTGTCGGGCCGTCCGACGTTCTCGCTTTCCTCGGGCAAGATCGACATCACGACCCCCGACGACATCAGCGAGCGCTACCCGGATGCGGTCTTGCCGGCGGTTCCCTCGGTCGCGGTGGTGCGACTCAGGGTGTCCGACATCGAAACGACGACCGGTTTTCTCGACGGTAGTGGGATCACCTACTACGAACGGGGCGATACCGTCTGGGTGCGCCCCGAGCGGACGGGCGGCGTCATCCTGGAATTCGTGTCGTGACGGCGAGCCCGTAGGCGCTCCCGCGCCTCTACCTCAGCCAACCGGGGGGGACGCCTTGCCGACGGCCCTCTTGCTCGATACGTTGTCTCTCGCTCCGCGCCGCGGCCAGAGATTGCTCGGCCCGCTGTCTCTCCAGGACGAGGCGTGGGTCGAAGCCCTCGCCCTCCTCTCGGAGCCGCGCTTCGTGCGTCGCGATTCTCGCATCGACGGCGTTCAGACGGTTCTGCCAGTATTCTCTCGTCTGAGTGGGATCCTCCGGCGCTTCCTCGGCCGGTGGCGGCCCCCCGAGGGTCTCGCCGTCTTCGCTGGACTCGGCCGCCGCATTGGCGTCTTCGACCCGGCTCGACGCCGTCGCGGACCCTCCCGCCTGCGCGAGCTCCGCATCGGTGATCGTGCGAGACGGCTCCGATGCTATCTGCGCGCGGCGCTCTTTCTCCTTCTTGGCGATCTCGACGAGTGATTGCGGGAATGCCGTCGATGCGACGAGCAAGATGAATAGGCTTCCAATCAGGCGCTTCATGGCGCACCTCCTTCGAGAAGTTCTTCGAATTCTGAAACGTCGGTGTATGCGATCGCAAGTGCGAGCCGGGGCCTCAGCGCTTGACGTAGTAGGTGCCGCGCCCAATGGCGATCTGGCGACCCTCGTCGTCGCGCACCGCGACGTCGACGACGCCGAGTGTCCGCCCCACTTTGACCGCCGTTGCGACCGCCGTCAGATCCGTCTGGACCGCCATCCGCAGGTAGTCGACTCTGAGGTCGATCGTCGGTACACCGAGGCCTCCGATCTTGGCGACGACGGCGTAGTCGCCCGCGATATCGATGAGGGCCGCGGTCACACCGCCGTGGATCTCGGGCCGTTCGGATGAGCGGCACAGCGCGGTTTTGAAGGGAAGTCGGAGTGTGACCACGCCGGACTCGGCGTCGATTCCGGTGGCGCGGATTCCGAGGAAACGCTGGTACGGCGGCTCGTCCAGCGCTCGTTGCAGCTCGTCCAGGCTCATAGGGCTCGTCGTCATAGTGAGGTCACGGTGTCAGGATTACCTTTCCGAAGACTTTGCGCTCCTCCAGGCGCCTCTCTGCCTCGCGCGCGCGGGAGAGAGGAAGGACGCAGTCGATGACGGGCTCGACCCGAGACGCGGCCACCTCGGCGACGAGTAGAGCGATGTCCTCGGTGCTCCAGCCGTCGGAGCCCTTGATCTCGAGCTCGCGTACCCAGATGTAGCGGAGGTCCGTCGGCGGGTCGAAGCCCGCGGTCGCACCGCAGGTCAGGATACGGCCTCGATGCCGGAGCGTCTTGAGCGAGGGCACCCACGTGTCACCCCCGGTGTAGTTGACGACGACGTCGACGCCTTTCTGACCGAGCTCTTTCGCGATACGCCACGCTTCGCGACTGAAATCCGACTCCGATGTATCGATGACGAAGTCGGCTCCGAGCGCGGTGAGCTTTTCGGCTTTCGCTTTCGAGCTCGTACACGCGATCACTCGAGCGCCTTGGCTCTTCGCGATCTGGACGCACGCGGTGCCGACACCGCCGCTCGCTCCAAGGATGAGCACGATCTCCCCGGCTCGCACCGTCGTTCTCTCACGAAGCATGCGCCATGCCGTGCCGTAGGCGACCGGCAGGCACGCCGCTTGCTCGAAGGAGACGTCGTCCGGGAGCTTGATCGCTTGGCTCGCGCGCGTCCGTACGAGCTCCGCCATCCCACCCGGTAGAGTTTCCCCCAGCATGCCTTCATCCGAAGACGGGTTGAGGACGACCCTGTCGCCTGCGGACCAGCCGGTGACATCGTTGCCTGTCGCTTCGATGACGCCCGCGATGTCGCCTCCGGAGATGAACGGCATCGGAACCGGCAGGCCGGGCATGCCGCGACGGACGAAAATATCCAGGTGGTTGAGTCCGACGGCGTGCACCCGCACGACGATGTCTCCCGCGCGCGCTTCAGGGTCCGGCCAATCGCGATAGACGAGGTTGTCCAGGCCCCCTTGCTTTTCGATAACGGCAGCTTTCACGTGGCGCAGTTATCGTATCCGATCGCGATATACTCCGCTGCCATGGGGTGGCATATCGCCGTCCTGCTTGCGGCGATCGCGGGAGTCCAAGCGGGCCATCGAGACATCTACGGGATTGATCTCGTGCCCACCCCCGATCTTCGCCAGGTCGAGGCCGAGGCCACTTTAGAGTGGGCGTCGTCTCCGTTCGGCGTGTCGGTCTCGACGACGGGGGCGCATCGTTACGAACTGCACGTCTCTCTCTCGAACCTCCCTCCGGTGGAGACCCTGGGTGACTACGCGGCCTACGTACTCTGGGTGACGACACCTTTGATGGACCCGCTCATCAACATGGGCGAAGTGACGAACGGCACGATGGCGATGGGGCCGGTCGCCCTGAACCAATTCGTGGTGCTCGTCTCGGCAGAGGCCGCCGCCGACGTCACCTCGCGACACGGCCGGCTCGTCCTGCGGGGGCGCTCACCGTCGATGCGTATTCAGCCCGACAATCATTTGATGCTGCCGCCCTCGCGCGCGGGAAGCATGCCGCATCACGGCGCGTGGCCGCACCCGCCCATGCACCCGTCCGTCACCATGATTCCCGGGCTCGAAGATCTGAAGCCCGGCGTGAAACCGTTTCTTCCGCGCGTCGATCGAGGAGAAGTCGTCGAGGATGCTGCGCCGCGCGCGGTCGTGCGCCTCAAAGACGGTCAGAGCCTCGACCTCACCGCGATGAAAGTGCGACGCACCATCCACGGACACACCTACATCATGTACGGGTTCAACGGCCAGTATCCGGGCCCGCTCATCGACGTCGAGCAGGACAGCACGATCACGGTGAACTTCACGAACGAGACCGACTTGCCCACCGCGGTGCACTGGCACGGCGTGCGCCTCGATAACCGCTTCGACGGAGTTCCGGGAGTGACCCAAGATCCGGTGCTCCCCGGCGAGCGCTTTCAATATCGGATTTACTTCAAAGATGCCGGTATCTACTGGTACCACCCGCACCACCGTGAGGACATCCAGCAGGATCTAGGCCTCTACGGAAACATGCTCGTGCGCGCGCCGGAGCCGGACTTCTGGAACGACGTCCATCGTGAAGAAGTGCTCATGCTCGACGACATTCTCATTCAGGACGGCGAACTCTTTCCCTTCGGCCAAGAGCGCGCGACCCATGCGTTGATGGGCCGCTTTGGAAACGTGCTCTTGGTCAACGGTGAGCCCGACTATCGATTGGACGTGAGCCCGGGCGAAGTCGTGCGCTTCTACCTCACGAACGTCTCCAACACGCGGACGTTCAATTTGAGCTTCGGTGACGCGCGTATCAAGGTGGTCGGCTCGGACCTCGGCAAGTTCGAGCGCGAAAGCTGGACGGATGCGGTCGCCATTGCACCGGCGGAGCGCTACGTCGTGGAGGTGAGGTTCGACCGGTCGACGAAGGTCTCGAACCTCGTCCAGGTGCTCGATCACAGCTTCGGAAACTTCTTCGGCGAAGCAACGGAGCTAGGCTCGGTCACCGTCTCGGGCAACGAGTCGCCGCGCGTCTTGGCGGACCGCTTCGAGACGCTTCGGCAGAACGCGGATGTCGTCGTTGATATCGACCCGTACCGAGGCCTCTTCGAGGGCGCAGTGGACCACGAGCTCTTGCTGACCTTGGAAGTCGAAGGGCTTCCCGCGAAGGTCATCCAGCGCATGCGCGCGGACAGTATCTATTTCACCCCGGTCGAGTGGAGCGGCACGATGCCGATGATGAACTTCCCCTCGACGAGCGCCGAGGTCCACTGGATCTTGCGCGACACCGCCACCGGCAACGAGAACATGGACATCGACTGGAGGTTCGGAGTTGGAGACGCGGTGAAGATCCGGCTCGTCAACGATCGCGACGCGATCCACGCGATGCAGCACCCGTTTCACATCCACGGCCAGCGGTTTCTCGTGCTCTCACGAAACGGCACGCCGAACGACAACCTCGTATGGAAGGACACGATGCTGCTCGCGGTCGGCGAGACGGCGGACATCCTTCTCGAGATTTCGAACCCCGGCAAATGGATGGCACATTGCCATATCGCAGAACATTTGGAGACGGGCATGAAGCTCGTCTTCACCGCTGAATAGGAGGATCCCGTGTCACGATCGTGCACAATTCTGGTAGCGATGTTCATGGTTCACGCGTCTCTGAGCGTGACCGCGGCACAGTCGGTCGACCAGCTTTCCGAGGAGGCGCGTCAGTTCGTGAGCGTTGATTCTCCCGCCGTCGCCCTCATCGACGTCCAGGTCGTGGACGGCACGGGCGCGGCCCCTAGAGCCGGCCAGACCGTCGTGATCGAGAACGGCCGCATCACCGCCGTCGGTGATGACGTGACGATCCCCGCGGGCGCCGAGCGGCTCGACCTCTCGGGCCACACGGTCCTCCCCGGATTGGTCGGGGTCCACAACCACACGTTCTATACGACCTCCGTGCGCACGTCGCAGATGAACGTCACCGCGCCCCGCCTCTACCTCGCGAGCGGCGTGACGACGATCCGGACGACAGGGAGCTATTCGCCTTACAGCGAGATCAACATGAAGCGCGCGATCGAAGAGGGCGAGATCGTGGGGCCGCGTATGCACGTGACCGGCCCCTACGTGAGTGGTCCGGGCGCGAGCACGATGATGACCCAAGTTTCCTCGCCCGAGGACGCCCGGCGCATGGTGGCTTACTGGGCCGAGGAGGGCGCGACCTGGTTCAAAGCGTATACGATGATCTCTCGCGCGGAGCTCGAGGCTGCGATCGACGAAGCGCACAAGAGGGGACTCAAGTTCACCGGACATCTCTGCTCGGTGACGTTTCGTGAGGCTGTGGACCTCGGTATCGATAGCCTCGAGCATGGCTTCTTCACCAATACCGAGTACGACCCGAACAAGAAGCCCGACGAGTGCCCGCCCGGCTTTCGCGAGAGCTTGAGAAATCTCGACGTCGACAGCGCTCCGGTCAAGGCTACGATCGACCACATGATTGGAAATGAAGTGGCTTTGACGTCGACGCTCGCGGTCTACGAGATCTCCGTTCCGGACCGCCCGCCGCTCGAATCGCGCACACTCGCTGCACTGGCTCCGGGCGCGAGAGATGAATACTTGACCCGACGCGACGAGATCAAAAAGCAAGCCGAGGCGTCGAGTGAGTCCGTCATGCGTGACCTGTTCCCGCGGGCGCAAGCGTTCGAGTATGCGTTCTTCAAGGCGGGCGGACTCCTTGCGTCCGGAGTCGACCCGACCGGAAACGGCGGAGCGCTTCCCGGTTTTGGCGACCAGCGAAACTACGAGCTCTTGCTCGAAGCGGAGTTCACGCCCGCCGAGACGATGCAGGTGATGACCTTGAACGGCGCGCGGGTCCTTGGCGTTGACGGGGAGCTCGGTTCGGTCGAGGTCGGCAAGGTAGCGGATCTCGTCGTGATCGACGGCAACCCCGTGGCTCGCCCTTCGGAGATACGAAACGTCGTGACGGTGTTCAAGGACGGCGTCGGCTACGACTCGAAGAAGCTCATCGATTCGGTCGAAGGCCTGGTCGGGCTGAAGTGAAGCTCGCGCGACTCGCCGCCGTTGCCCTCCTTTTTGCCGCGTGCCGTCCGGCGGCGTACGACGTTCGCGATCACTACGACAAACGCGAGGTCATGGTGCCGATGCGCGACGGCACCGAGCTGTTCACCATCGTCTACGAGCCAAAGGACCGCTCCACGACCTACCCGATCCTGCTGCTGCGGACGCCGTACTCCATCCCGCCGTACGGCCAGGATGCCTATAGAGATCAGCTCGGGCCGTCCCGACTGTTCGACGAGGACGGCTTCATCTTCGTGTTCCAGGACGTCCGCGGGAAGTTTCGCTCGGAGGGCGAGTTCGTCGTCATGAAGCCCTATGCGCCGGAGAGGGGGCCCGACGAGAGCACGGACAATTACGACACCATCGAATGGCTCATCGACAACGTCGACAACAACAACGGAAATGTCGGGCAATACGGCGTGTCCTATCCGGGATTTCAGACCGTGATGGGCATGATCGACGCGCACCCGGCATTGAAGGCGTCGTCCCCACAGGCGTCGCCGTCGGACATGTTCGTGGGCGATGACTGGCACCACAACGGGGCGTTCCGGCTGATGTACGCCTTCAGCTGGCTGTCGAGAAACGCACAAGTGCGGGAAGGGCAAACGACCGACCGCGTCGAGGCGTTCGATTACGGGACACCCGACGGGTATCGATTCTTTCTCGAGATGGGTCCCATCGGAAACGTCAACGAACGCTACTTCAACTATTCGGTACCGACGTGGAACGAGTTCATGCAGCACGGGACTTACGACGACTACTGGAAGGACCAAGTGGTGCTGCCGCACTTGAACGACATCAGCCATCCGATTCTGAACGTCGCCGGCTGGTTCGACGCCGAAGACTTCTACGGTCCGATGAGCATTTACTACGAGATCGAGGAGCGCAATCCCGACAACGACAGTGTGCTCGCGGTAGGGCCGTGGCTGCACGGCGGCTGGAACCGGATGTCCGGCGATTCGCTTGGCCACGTGCAGTTCGACTCCAAGACCGCGGAGTTCTTCCAGCGCGAGATCCACCTGCCGTTCTTCCGGCACCACCTCAAGAACGCTCCGGACCCCGACTTGCCCGAAGCCTTCGTCTTCGAGACGGGAGCTAACGAGTGGAAGAGATACGAGGACTGGCCGCCGACGGAGTCGACGAAGCGCAAGCTCTACCTGAGGGGGGACGAGTCCCTGTCGTTCGACGTCCCCACGACCGATGGCGGGCCCGACAGCCATGACAGCTACGAGAGCGACCCCGACAAGCCGGTGCCGTTCTCAGCCGAGACGCGCACCACCCAGGGGCATCTGTGGATGATCGAAGACCAGAGGTTTGCGGCGACCAGGCCCGACGTCCTCGTCTACGAGACGGAGGTGCTCGAGGAGGACGTCACCATTGCCGGCTCTATCATCGCGCACCTGGAGGTCGAGACGACGGGGACGGATGCCGACTTCATCGTCAAGCTCATCGACGTCTATCCGGGTGATGCGCCCGACAACGACCCCAACCCGGCGGGCATCAAGATGGGGCACTTCCAGATGCTCCTCGCCGGAGAGGTGTTCCGCGCCAAGTTCCGAGGCGGCTTCGAGGAGCCCGCACCGCTCGTGCCCGGAGAGGTGAGCCCGATCGAGTTCGACCTCCGCGATCGCAATCACACCTTCAAGAAGGGGCACCGCATCATGGTGCACATCCAGAGCACCTGGTTTCCAGTCATCGATCGCAACCCGCAGACCTTCGTGGACATCTACACCGCTCAGGAGGACGCCTTCGAGGTTGCGACCCATACGGTGCATCGCTCGGCCGCGCGCCCGTCCTACATCGAGCTGAACGTCGTCTCGAAACAACAGTAGCTCGCGTAGCTACTTGCGGGCGTACGTACGAGTCTGCACTATGTACCCTATGGTCACGGCATCAAAGCTGCGTGAGGACGTCTATCGGATCTTGGATGAGGTCCTGAGGACTGGTGTTCCGATGGAGATCGTTCACCGGGGCGAGAGACTTGAGATCGTGCGCGCGGCGGAGCCGGATTCCTGTTGGCTCGACGAGTTACCACAGCGGCGCCGGATGTGATCGACGGCGAGCCCGACGATCTTGTACACGTGGATTGGCCCAGTTATTGGCGACCAGGACCTAGCTAGGGCCCAGCGTACGAATCGAGCGGGGCTAGTTTTCCGGGGCCTGTCGCGGGCGCCCGGGCGCTAATTGTCGTAGAAGTACGGCCGCAGCTCCCGCTCGGGGATGAAGCGAATCGCTTGGCGGTAAATCGCCCGGAGCGTGCCGAGGTCGAGCTGCTTGTGAAGAGGGACAGTAAGGATTTCGCGGTCGCCATCGGACGTGACGTGTACGAGCTTGGCATGGCTTCCTTTGGTCCGGGCGACCTCGAAGCCGAACCTCGCGAGAGCCCGGAGGACGTCTCTCGCGGACAGACGCTTAAGTCGCGGCGCCACCGAACGGTGTCCGCTCGATCGTGATGACGAGCCGAGGGGCAGGGGAGAGGCCAAGCCGCGTCGGGTCTTCCTCTTCCAGGTGGAGTGCCACCGCGTCTTCCAGATTCGCGACGACTTCGTCGAGCGTTCGGCCTTGTGTCACGAGGGCGACTTCCAGGCACTCCGCGACGAACGCCGTTTCGCCGCGCGTCACCTTCGCGTGGATCGAGTCACTCAGCGGAGGCGTGTACGCGTACAGCTGTCCCGCCTCGGCCACGCGGTCCGGAGTCTTCGTCGCAGCTGTCTTCGGGCGACGATAGCGAGGCTCGAGCTCGTATCGGCCTCGGCCGACACGTCGAAAGTAGTCCCACTTGTGCGGGTGGTGCTTCGGCGCATTGACGCAGCAACGGCTCGTGACATGGGTCCGTACCGAAGCTGTATTCAGGTGCGGGAGCGCGCGTACGATTTCGTCCGCTGTGAGCTCCCACCCGCGCCGCTCTTTGCACAGCCGTTGGGCTGTCCGGAGCACTTCCTCATGGATTGGCATTCTGGAAGATTATACACTTGTACGAACATATCAACAACTTGATGAAGGAGGAGTCACTTTCCCGGGACGCGGGCCTTCAGCTCTTCGTCCCAATTCTGGACGACGATGATTCGGCTGAGCCCGGCGAACCGCGTATCGGCGTCGACCGCGCCGCCTCGCTTGATCATGAGAAATCGCTTGCCATCCGGAGTGATGTCGAACGGTCGGCTGAGGCCGCCGTCGAAGTAAGTGTCACTGAGGAGAATCTCTGGATTCCCCGACCGAAACCCTGACCCGGTATCGATGGCGACGCGCATCACGCCGCGGCCGCGGACCCAGTAGAAGAGCTCCTTTCCATCGGGCCCCCACAGTGGAGTTTCACCGCCACCGGCGGAGATTTCCCATCGTCCGGAGTCCACGTCGGGGAATGGCCGGACGAAGACTTCATCCCGGCCTGACACGTTAGATTGGTAGGCGATGAAGCGACCATCCGGGGAAAGGTGAGCGTGCGTGTTCCGGATATCCGTTTCGAGCAGGGGTTCCACGGAGTGGTCCGCGTCCAGGCGCATCGCCGATAATGCGGAGCCCCCGGCAATGGAGCCGCTGAGCACAAGCCGGGTGCCATCCGGCGTAATGGCATTGGGACTCTGTGGAGAGACGCGATTGGAAACGAGCTCGGGCGCCCCCGTTCCGTCGACCGCCCGCCGGTACAGCTTTCTCTCGTGGGCCTTACCACTAGGGTGCGTGGAGTAGATGATGTTCCGGCTGTCCGGCATCCACACGGGCGCGGACAGGAAATCGTTACCGAACGTCAATCGCGTGAACGCGTCCCGCCCGAATTCCCACACCCACAGCTCCTTCACGTCGCCGATCGAGTAAAAGGCCGCTTGGGTTCCGTCTGGAGAAATTCTAGCGGCTACATAGAGGCGGGGCTCGCTTACGACCGCCTCTTCGGTACCGTCTCGGTCTACCCAAGCGAGGTTGCGCGCGCGTTCGCGGCCGGCGAGAAGATAGACCAGGGTCCCGTCGCGAGAGACATCGAAATTGACGCCTCCGGTGCCCACGGGCACGCTGACGCCAGTCACCAAAGGTAGCGGAACGCCTGTGAGCTCGAGCTCGTCGAGATCGAATCGAACCGCAAGGAGGTTTCCCCCGAGCGCGTAAACGAGGTAGCCGTTGTCTAGATAGCGCCCATCGGTGCCTCCTTCGATGAGCACGCGCTCGCCCGATGTCGGCGTCTGCACGACGATGCGGGCTTCGTCCCAGTCGCCGCGGCCTACTGTGAAGAGCAAGCCGCGGCCGTGCGGCAGCAGCTGCGGACTTTGGACCTCTTCTCCGGATGGCGCGGCAACGACGAGCTCCGGAGAGCCTCCGGATGCCGCAATCCGGTAGACGCCATCGTCCGACTGGCCGTAGAGGATGGTGTCTTCGCTGCTCCAGCTCGCGCCGTAAGGGTTCTCCGCAGGCGCAAGGCTCACCGCGGCGCCTCCGGTGAGCGCGATCTTCTTCAGCTCGTCGTCACGCGTCGAGTAGAAGCCAACCCACTGACCGTCGGGAGAGAAGAACGGGAGCGTCGGGGCGGTGCCTTCCGTGCCGCTGAGCGGCTCGGCTTCGAGCCCATCCATCGCGCGCAGGTAGAGCTGTCGATTGGCCACGTAGGCGATGTACGTGCCGTCCGGAGAGATGGCGATGGCGCGGCGTCCGGTGTTGGTACGCTCTTGGTTCCGGGGTATCACGATCTCGCCTCGCGAGACCTTAGGCGGGGACGACGGTGATCGCATCATGCTCCAGGCGAAGAGCCCTGCGAACACCACGAGTCCCGTCCCGAGGAGCGCCGGGAGTCGGCTCCGCTCCGAGCCCGTGCTCGGAACGACGGTCGCCGATCGCGCCTCGGTCTCGAACGCGCCGCCCATCGCCAAGCGCACCGCCGCGATGTCGCGCACGCGCTCCTTGGCGTCTTTGCGGAGACAGACGCGCATGGCTTGTGAGACTCGCAAAGGCAGGTCGCTTGGGAGCGCCGACCAGTCGGGCTCGTCCCGGAAGACGGACACGAGCGTGTCGGAGACGTCTTCGCCCTTGAACGCGCGCTCGCCGGTCAGCATTTCGTACAGCACGGCGCCGAACGCCCAGACGTCGGTGCGGGTGTCGACGGGCTTTCCCTTCGCCTGCTCCGGGCTCATGTAGGATGCCGTTCCCAGGATCGTGCCGACGGCCGTACCCTTCGTCAACGTCGGCGACATCGATAGCTGAGAGTCGGCGCTCTCATCACTGACATAGGCTTTTGCCAGGCCGAAATCGAGCACCTTCACGTCGCCTTCGAGCGTGATCTTGACGTTCGCGGGCTTCAAGTCGCGATGGATGATTCCCTGGGCGTGGGCGGCCTCTAGCGCGTGTGCTACCTGCTCGGCGAGGTCGAGAGCTTCGTCGAGCGGGATGGGCCCCTCTGCGATGCGCTCTTCGAGCGTGACACCGGAGACGAGCTCGAGCACGAGGGCCGTCGTCTCGGAGCTGTCCTCGAGGCCGTATATCTGGGCGATGTTCGGATGGTTCAACGACGCGAGCACTTCGGCTTCGCGTTGGAAGCGTGCCAGCCGTTCCGGGTCGGAGGCGACGGCCTCGGGCAATACCTTCAGCGCGACGTCCCGGTTCAGCTTCGTGTCTCGGGCGCGGTAGACCTCTCCCATGCCGCCCGCACCGATAGGTTCGCTGACCTCGTAAGCGCCGAGTCTCGTGCGGGGTTGTAGAGGCATCCCGCGGATGACTATATCTCCTTATAGGTCGTCTCGATCAAGTACTGGACGACATGAACCGTCGACGGGACTGGAATAATGAGGTGACTCCGTGGGAGACTCATTCAGGAAACGGGTGTGACGTGGAGCCGTACCGGGAGACGATTGTTCGGCCTCGCCATGTTCGTCGTTTTCGTGTCTTCCACCTTGGCGTGGTATGCGACTCGTGAGACTCTGCCTCGCGAGATCCGGATAGCCACGGCGACCAGGGGGAGTCTCTACTTCGAGTTCGCGAGCTCCCTGAGCGCCGTGATCACGCATCAGACCGGCAAGCCCGTGCGCATCATCGAGACAGAGGGCTCGCGGGAGAATCGTGAACTGCTGGTCTCGGGCGCGGCCGATCTCGCCCTTATGGAGGGAGGCTCGGTCTCCATGAACGACTTGGCGATCATCGCGCCGGTCTACCGCGAGATCGTGCACCTCGTGGCGCGGAGGGACCGCGGGATCACTTCGGTCACCTCGCTCGCGGGTAAACGCGTTGCCCTGGGGCCGAGCGGAGCAGGCGGGAGAGAGGATGCTCGGAAGGTCTTGTCGCACTACCGAGTGGATATCGACAGTCTGAGCGGTACCGAGCGCTACTTCACCGACCTGCAAACCGACGAATCCCTGGACGCGGCCGTCGTCACCACGGGTCTATTGAATCCGGACTTGACCCGGCTCTTGGCAACGGGCGAGTTCCATCTGATCCCAATCCTCGACGCTGCGGCGCTGTCCGTGCGCAACCGTTTCTTTTCGCCGGCCGTGATTCCGCGTGGGTTCTTCGCCGAGGGCCCTCCCGTGCCGGCCGAAGAGCTGCCCACGGTCGCTACCATCGCGCTACTGGCCGCACGGGAGGACGTGACCGGCCTGTTGGTCAAGGCAACCCTCACCGCTACCTACGCAAGCGATCTCCGATTCGACTTTCCGTTGCTCATACCGGAATCCGAGATCCGCAACTGGTCGTTGCTACCTCTGCATGAAGCGGCCAGGCGTTACTACGAGCCCTACGAGGGGATCGATCTGGTGGCCAGCTTCGTGGAATCGCTGGCGGCGCTCAAAGAGCTCTTCTTCGCGCTGGGCGCAGGCTTGTATCTCGCGTGGGATCGTTGGCGCCGCCTCGAGGAAAAGGAGAAACAGACCGAGCTTCGTCTGCAGAAGGAACACCTCGATTCTTTCCTGGACGAGACGGTCCGTATCGAAAGGGCGCAAATCGATACGGAGGACCCAGCACAGTTGAAGCGGTACTTGGATGAGGTGACTCTGATCAAGCTCAAGGGTCTCGAGGAGCTTTCACATGAGCTCCTCCGCGGCGATCCACTGTTCCTTATCTTTCTGACGCAGTGCTCGAATCTGATCGGGAAGATTCAGGCCAAGATCGAGCTGTCGAAAGCGCGTGGTCACCGGCCGGGAGTGGAGGCGGGTTAATCTCCACCGCCTCCGCGACGCCACATCGTCTCGATCAAGTACTCGATATCGACGGCCTGGCCTCCCCATCCTGCACGGCCCGCTTCGTCCGAGATCTCGACGTCGGTGATGGCTGCGCCGCCTTGTTGGGTGAGTGCCATTGGAACTTCCGGTATGACCCACCCGCGTGGATGGGTGAAGCGAAACGCGCCGTCCGCGAGCATTTCGACTCGGTAATCGCCGTCGTGAACCAGGTGGTGATGGTAGTGGCACAGGTTGCAAAGATTATGGAGCTTGGTCTCGCCGCCCTCGGCCCAGAACTTGATGTGATGGGCCTGTACGTAGCGGCTGTGGCAGCCCGGCCAGACGCAGGTCGGGTCTCTCGTGTCGAGCGCGCGTCGAATCGCTGGGGTGATCTTGCGCGTCTTGCGCCCCACGTCCAGCACGTCGCCGTTTCTTCCGTGTCGCATCGTCACCAGCGATGCGTCGCACGCGAGTCGCCGAGACGTTTCCGCGGAAACGCCGACGCCCCCCTCCAGTGCGGACTGACCACCCGGCTGCTCCGGGTCGACCAGCACCGGCTCGTCCATGTGCACGACGACTTGGTACCGGTCGGACGCGACACCCGGGTCGAGGTCGGAGGTCAGCGCGGCCTCTGCGATGAGCTTCAACGCTTCCACCCGCCGATGTTCGAGCGGCCGCTCCGTGTCTTTCCGATAGACGCGCTCCGAGGCTGCCTCGAGCGCCTCGAGAAACACCGCACCGATGTCCGGGGGCAGCTTGCCTCGAATGACGACCATGCCGTCGCCGTCCGTGAAGGCCGACAAGCCGGCCCGAGCCTCCACCGCATTGGCGTGCTCCTTCTCGGCCGCGAGGTCGACCCTCCTCCACGCTCTCACGATGCGCTCCACCTGACCCGCGGTGCCGCCGAGTGCTATGTCCAAGAGCTTTTCTTCGTTGTCCGGCGTTGCGACCCGAGTGACCGCCCGCACCTTCGAGTACGAGATCTGGCCTCGCTCCATGGCGCTACTGATGAGCGGCAGCTGCCCCAACGCATGAGCGACACGGATCTTTTCTCGGGCCGCTCCCGCATCGAGTCCGGTACGCCATGACAACCAATGGGCGCACGACTTGAGGCCGGCCTCGGCCCAGCCGCCAACTTCGTTGAACTCCCGGAGCAGCACGAGCAGCCGATACGTGGCAACCTGGAGTTGCGCGGACAGCGTGGCAATTTCGTCGCCGAGCGCTTCGCCTCGGATGTCCTTCTCGCTTCTTATTGGCTGCGCCATGGGCGAAAGATAGGCCGGGTACGCCTGTGGAGAGGGGTAGCTTTCGGTAATCTGCATCAGGTGTAGTATAGGTGTATATAATGAGAAGGTCAAGCCGAGCTGTCAATTAAGTCATTTAAAATGAACTGCTTGGCTAGTCGAGAGCGAGTCGGAGGAGCTCTGCCTCCATCGCGGCGAGGCGGGCCTCCGCGTTCTCTCCGACGACCTCGAGGTAGAACTTGATCTTCGGCTCCGTACCCGACGGCCGCACGGCGACTCTGCCGCCATCGGCCAAGTCGTACAGCAGGACGTTGCTCGCCATCCGCTCGTCCTTGGATAGATCGCGAAACGCCGTCACGGACTCGGCCGCGATGCGATCCATGCTGCGAGACCGAAGCCTCTCCATCCCATCCGCGATGCGAGCGGCTCCGTCGGACCCGTCCAGCGTCACCCCTTTGGAGCGGCTCTGGAAGTTCCCGAAGCGTTTGCGGATGCGGCGAAGCTCGTCGACGAGCGATTCGCCCTTCTCAGCGAGCGCCTCCGCGAGCTCCGCCATGACGACCGCAGCGCTGATGCCGTCCTTGTCGCGCACGACCGTTCCCACGGTGTAGCCGAGCGCCTCCTCGAACCCGAAAACGAACGTACAGCCGTGGTCGCGTTCGAGGCGCATCCCTTCGTTCGCGATCCACTTGAAGCCCGTCAGTGTGTCCTCGTAGCGCGCGTCGAGCTCGGACGCCATCGTTGAGAGTATCCGCGACGACACGACGGTGGAGATGACGAGAGGGTCTTCGGCCTTCGTGTGTGTCAGGACGTGATGGCCGAGCAAGGCGCCGATCTCGTTTCCGCCAAGGACGACGTAGTTACCGTCGCGTTCGCGAGTCGCGACACCCAGGCGATCGGCGTCCGGATCGTTGACGAGAACGAGGTCGCACTCGTGGCGCTTCGCCTCTTCCAGCACCAGATCGAGTGCGCCGGGCTCCTCGGGGTTGGGGAAGTTGACGGTAGGGAAGTCACCGTCCGGTTCTCCTTGCTGCTCGACCGGGTAGATGTGCTCGAAGCCGCAGCGAGTCATCGTGTCGACGAACGTTTGTTGCCCGACGCCGTGGAGCGCGGAATACGCGATCCGGAGCGACGACGCAGGGGGCGAGGGGAGCAACCGAAGCTTGGTGACGGCTTCGCTGTAGTCGTCGCTCACACCCTCTAGTTGCTGCACGAGCGGGGAGTCTTCTGCGCGAGCGATGTGCTTGGCACCCGGAGCGGCAGCTATCTTCGCCGCGATTCCGGCATCGGTCGGGGGGATGATCTGGGCGCCGTTGTCCCAGTAGACCTTGTAGCCGTTGTAGTCGGGTGGGTTGTGCGACGCTGTGATCATGACCCCGGCGGCGGCGTTGGTCTTCCGCACCGCATAGGCCAGGAGCGGGGTCGGGTTGTCGCCCTCCATCCAGTGGACTCGGATCCCGAGCGCCGCGGCGACGGCGGCGGCGTCTCGCTGGAACGCGTCCGAGCGGTGGCGTGCGTCGCGTGCGAGCACGATCCCTCGCTCGGCGGCTCCCGGCACCGTTTCCACTAGATACTGCGCCACGCCGTAGGTCACGCGGATGACGACGGCGCGGTTCATCCGGCTCTCGCCGGCACCGATGAACCCGCGAATCCCCGCGGTTCCGAACTGAAGCGGGCCGGAGAAACGCTCCGTCAGAGCGTCGGTATCGTCTTGGTCGAGCAGAGATTCGAGGTCTGCTCGGTCGTCGCTATCGACCTCGTCCTCGAGATAGGCCCGCACCCTGGCGACGAGTGCGGTGTTATCGGCCATCGAGCTCGACCACGGAGCGGTAGAGTACTTCGACGCCTCGGGCGCAATCGTCCCAGTCCGTCCATTCGTGCGGGTTGTGACTGACGCCGTCCTTGCTGCGAACGAAGATCATGCCCGTCGGGATGCCGTGGCGCGCGACGTTCTGCGCATCGTGGCCGGCACCACTCGGGAGCCGATAGGTCCCGAGCTCGAGCTGGCCGGCGCTTCGATCGATGTGATCCTGGAGCCCGGTATCCATAAGTGCTGGGCCCTCGGCGGCGAAGGGCTCGATCCGTATCGTCGTCCCGTCTTCCTTGCCGATGACGGCCGCGCGGGCTTCGATCCGTTGGCGCACGTCCTCCACGGTCGCCGTGTCGAGATCGCGAAGCTCGATCGGCAGACGCGCTCTTCCTGGTACGACGTTGGGGGCTCCAGGATAGACCTGGACGAGACCTACGTTTCCGACTTGTCGGCCGGGCTTGGCCATGACCTCTTCGCGAACGGCCTGCGTCAGCTTGGCCGCCGAGATCATCGCGTCGTGTCTCTCGGCCATAGGGGTCGTGCCGGCGTGGTTCGCGAAGCCTTCAATCGCGGCCTCGAATCGATAGATCCCGACGATGCCCTCGACGACCCCGATGGGGACGCCGTCGCGAAAGAGGTGGGGGCCCTGCTCGATATGAAGCTCGAAATAGGCGTCGACTGATCGAGGGTCGATGACCGCGCGTTCCACTTCGCCCGGCTGAGCCCCGTAGCGCTCGACCCATTCGTAGAGGCTCAGGCCGTCACTTCCGGTGAGGTCGAGCTCTCCTCGATTCGGTCCCGTCGTCGCCGCGCGGCTTCCGAACAGACCTTGGCCGAAGTGAACGCCTTCCTCGTCCGCCCACACGACCATGCGGAGAGGATGTCGGGTCTCCCGATTCTCCTCACCAAGAGTTTCGAGCACTTCGAGCGCGCCCAAGCTCCCGAGCGTCCCGTCGAAGATGCCGCCTTCGGGAACGGAATCGATGTGCGAGCCGAAGAGAATCGCTGGGAGGTCGGGCTCTTTACCAGCGCGAAGGCCGTGGATGTTCGCGGCATTGTCGAGGGAGACTTTCAGCCCGGCGTGACGCATCCGGGCCATGAGCCAGTCGCGCGCTTGGGCTTCGGACTCGGAGAACCCGAGTCGCGAGACGCCGCGCTCGGGATTTTTTCCGAACGCGGCGATCTCTTGGAGGTTCCGCTTCAGCCGTTCACCGTTGATGTGAAACCGGCTGAGCTCTGAATCGCTGTCGCTGTCCTCAGTTGTCTTCACTACTCGATTGCAGGTACTGCTCGGCTTCGTCATGCCCCGGCAGATCCGGTCCGGCGCCACCGATCCGTGCGACACCTTCGTAGCCGAGGCGGGCCATCTTCTCGTCGCCGACTTTGTCAGCGGCACGTGCGGCGCCTAGAAGTGAGCGTACGCGGTTCGGCGTGCGCAGGAGCGAAATCTTGAACTGCTCGAGTGCTTCGGCCGACTTTCCGTGAGCGAGAAGCATCTCACCGTAGAGCTCGTGCGGAGGCTTGACCGGAGTGTCGGTCGCGGCTTCTCCGGGAGGACCGGACGGCGGCACCATCGTCTCGGCGATGGCGGAGGCCTTCTTCATGAGCGTGAGCGCCTCGTCGGTTTTGCCATTGGCATCAGCGATGAGTGCTTGCATCTCGATCCAGGTGATCTCGACTTGCTCACGACCGGCTTCGCCTTCTTCCATTTTGGCGGTCAAGTCCTTCAGGCCATCGCTCGCTTTTTGGGCCCCTGCCATGTCGCCGGTCTTCGCAGCGCTCATGCCGGTGGCGAGGAGGACGGCAGCGGCGGACCGCTCGTTGATCTCGCCGGTACCTCGGATCTGCTCGAGGACGCCATCGATATTGCGGACGCGCCACTTCTCGGTCTCGACCGTTTGTAGCGACTCCATGCGATTGAGCGTGTCTCCGACCCGCCGCACTTCTTCGTTACGTCCCGCGATCGGACGGATCTCTTCGATCGTGCCCTGTGCCTTGTCGTACTGGCCTTGCTGGAGGTATCCGTACTGGAGCCAGTAGAGTGCGTGCCACGAGTGGCGGGTGTCGGAGATTCCCTTGCGTTTGGCTCGTGCGACCGACGCGTCGTAGGACTCCGTGTTTCGCTCGACGACGTGGTCCCACATCCCGTGCTGCACGAAGATGTGCGCGGGCATGTGGAGGGCGTGGACGGCCGAGGGCGCGATCTCGGAATATTTGTGGGCGGCATAGAGCGCGATCGGCGCGTGGACCGGATCGTCGTAGGCGTGGATGACGTAGTGCGCCGCGCCCGGGTGGTCCGGGTTAGCACGGAAGACCATCTGCGCGATCGCGCCGGCCTGCATGTCCTCGCGGACGCTGTCGGGGCCGCGGACCTTCGTTCGCATCAAGGACAAGGAATACAGCGACGCTGCTTCATGATCTTCGGGGTTGGCGGTCGAAAGACGGCCCATCGCTTCGGAGTAGGCGAGAGTGCGTTCTTCCGCCGTGCCGCCGCCGAAAAGCTCTTCCACGGCTTCCATGTACGCGTGCTCGCGATTGGTGGGAGCTTTCGCCAGCCGCTCTTTTCGAGTCTTGCCGAGCTTCTCGAGGGCTTCGCGGCCGCCGGGAAGATCCGTCGAGCTCGACGAAAAGTGATGACCTTCGTAGTGGCTCAGCGCTTCGCCCCAGTACGCCATGAAGAAATCGGGGTCGAGCTTCTGCGCTTCTTGAAATTTCTCGATGGCGTCTTCCCATTCGAAGCTATGGACCATGCGTACGCCGTCCAGGAAAGCGGACTGTGCTTCGGCGGAGCCTGAGTTCGGAAAATCGATGGTGCCCAGAGCTAGCTCCTGAGCGACTCCCGTGCCGGCGAAGGCCATGACGAGAGCGAGTGCGATGATGCAAGCGTGTTTCATGTGGTGGATCCTCCCAAACAACGATTTTTACCAGAAACGGACTAGTGAGACAACAGTCGCGCCAGGTAGGCGACGGCTACCCCCGTGAGGCACAGAACCGGAATGAACGGCGAGGCCGACTCCCGCCGAGCTTCCGGCAGCAAGCGATTCGCGCCGAGATAGAGAAACATGCCCGAGAACCCTCCCAGCATCAGCGCCAGAACGGAGGTCGGCAATACGAGGAACGACTGTCCTGCGGCCCCCAGAACCGGAGCAATCGCGGTAATAACGAGGGTTACGGTGGTTTCGCGAACGCTGTGCTCGGTTCCGAGCATGACCCCGACGACGCTCACACCGTCGGCGAGCTTGTGGAGAAGGACTGCAATCGCGAGAGATATTCCGAGCTCTTCGCCTGCTTGGAAGCCCTGGCCGATGACGACCCCGTCGAAGAAGCTGTGGGTGACGATACCCATGGCGCCCCCGAGCCCCGCGAGTCGGGCGTGGCCGTGTGAGCTATCTCCTCGATCGATGAGATAGAAGAAGAGGAAGCCGAGCGCGCATGCCAGCCATACGAGGTCGGGCGACAAAGGTGCGTCCGAGCTCTCCAGCAACTGGCGCGCGTCCGGAAGGATGAGAATCACCGCGCCCCCTATGAGCGCGCCGGAGCAAAACGCGAACACCCACGCCTTGTGGGCTCGAAGCGCCAAAGCGGCCGCTCCGCTCGCGAGCGTGACGACAAGGGCGGCGATGGAGACGAAGACGGTGTCGCTCAATGGGAGTCTCGGGTGAGGCTTGAGATTCTAACGCGGCGCTAGCGGTGAAGACAGCTCCCATGCTCTGGCGGCCTTGTAGTTGATGCGCGTGGCCCATCCTTGACAAGCGGACGACCCCACGGATAAGCTCCGCGGACCATTACACGGTATCTAGCAGTTGGCCCGAGCGGCTCGCGTTTGCGAGCGGCACGCTTGGGGTGGGGGGGAAGCCGTCTCTTTGGATGAATCCGAGGGGGAAGAATCGAAGGGGCGGCGGACCTTCGCCCCCCTCCCTAATCAGCTGACTTCCGCGAGGAGCTTCCGCTTGCTCGTGGACCACTCGTCGGCCGACAGGATCGCGGGGCCGAACTCCACGACGCGCGGCAAGAGCTTGAATATCGCTATCTGACTCCACTTCGCGCCGGCTCGGTTTCGTAGCTCTCTCTGGTTGAGCTCATCGGCGATCTTCGAGAGTGGGTGATCTCCGGCGATCATCGCGATGATGACGCTCATGATTTCCTTCTCGGTCGGGTCGACTTCGAGATAGGTGCAATCCGACGAGATCCGCAGGCCGTACGGAATCGGACGCCGGTCGGCCACAGAGGTGGTCGCCGGCGGATCGCCGTCCCGCACCCATTCGATCGCGACGGGGCGCCACCCTTCTTGCAATTTCGCGCGCAGCACTTCCGCGCTTGGCAGGCTCGAAACAGGCTCTCGAATACGTTCACCTTCGCTCATGACGCCTCCTCTAAAGGCAGACTACGCGCGCCCTGACGAATTTGTTTCGCTCCGGAGGAGGACTTTTTCGTGCCCACCCCTCGAACCGGCAGCCTCTACAGCTTCAGGTGGTCTTTGAGGCGACGGGTCTGGGAGCGCGATACCGGAATCGAGGTTTCGCCGCGGTCATTCATCTTGAGCTGGATGGTTCGGTTGAACCACGGAACCACTTCTTTGATGCGCTGCAGGTTGACGATGTGTGAGCGGTGCACGCGCCAGAAAACGGCCGGGTCGAGGTTCGCGGCTAGCTCGTCGAGGGTACGCACGTTCGAGGTGCCCGTGACCTGGGCAGTGACGACGGTGACGACACCGTCTTCGACCGAGGCATAGATAACGTCTTTGGAGTCGACGAGCATGAATCGGTCGCTGACCTTGACGACCAGCCTGCGGCTCGGGTCGCCGCGCTCGAGGGCGCCTAAGAGCCGCTCGAGCTGGCTCTTGGTCGGTGTGTCGTCTTCCCGCGAGGACGTTCTCGATATCGCTTCGAGAAGCCGTGCTTTTTCGACCGGTTTCAACAAGTAGTCGACCGCGTTTACTTCGAATGCCTTTATCGCGTAGCGATCAAAGGCGGTCACGAAAATAAACTGGGGCAGCTGCGGCCTACCCATGAGCTCTTGCACGACCTGGAAGCCGTCGAGACCGGGCATCTGGATGTCGAGGAACAACAGCTCGGGAGAGAGGTCTTCGACGAGCGCCACCGCCTCCAGTCCGTTCGCGGCTTGGCCGACGACTTCGATCTCGGGGACGGACTGCAAAAGAAAACACAGCTCGTCCCGAGCTAGCTGCTCGTCGTCGACGACGAGGGTACGAAGCGTCATCGCTAGCTCGCCCGGAGAAAAGAGATATCGATGTCCGGGATCTCGACGTGCGCGAGGGCGCCTTCGCGACCCTCGCTCGTGAGGGTGAGCTTGCACTGCTCCCCATAAATGACTTTGAGGCGCTCGTTCACGTTCGAAAGCCCGATGCCGTGCCCGGACGCGTCGGTTTTCGTTGCCTTCGTACCGGGGAGCTTCGGCGAGAGTCCGGTCCCGTTGTCCTCGATCTCGATGACGACGCTGCCGAGTCCGCGGCGCGCTCGGATCGTTATCCGACCACCTTCCAGTCTCGATGAGATACCGTGTTTGACCGCGTTTTCGACCAGTGGCTGAATGATCATCGATGGAACGAACGTCGTGAGCGTGTCCTCTTCGATCTCCTTCACGACGACGAGCTTGCCCGCCCCGAAACGTACGGCTTCGATGTCGAGATACGAATCGATGAACTCGAGCTCTTCTTTGAGCGGCACGAAGTGTTCCTGCTCTTGCAGCAGCTTTCTGAGAATGCTGGAGAGCTTGCCGATCAGGCGTCGCGCCACGTCCGGGTCCGTGCGGATGGCGGCGTTTATGGAGTTGAGCGTGTTGAACAGGAAATGCGGATTGATCTGACTCGACAAGGCCTGCAGCCGGGCTCGGACGACGAGGACTTCCTGCTCCGCGAGCTTTCGCTCGAGCCGCACGTTGTTCCAGATCTTCAATGGAATGCCGAGAGCGGCGAGCGTGCTGATATAGATGGCTAGGAGCACCCACGGATTTTGCGAGGACAGGTGGAAAACGAGTCCCGGCGCGAGCTCTGTCCCTGCGAAGATTCGCAACGATTCGAGGCCGACAGTGACGGCGAAGATCGCGATCTGCCAATCGAAGACCCGGTCGTTCACCGCGGTCTTTCCGATCCGGTAGAGGTTCAAGAAGATGAGCGGCGAGAAGCCCCAGATGTCTTCCTTACGGCAAAGCCGCCGCACGATGCCGCCGCTGACGCCGTAGAGCACACCCAGCGGAAGCGCGAGGAGCTCGCCATTGAACGCCGCGGGGGCTCCGACCATGAGTCCTACCCCTGCGCCGGCGAGCGGGCCCGCGAGGAGTCCGACGAGGAGAGTGCCCGACAAGGAGAGGTCCGCGGCGCTGTAGTTGAGGAGCGACCGCACGAGGACGCCCGAGGAGAGCAGCATTCCCGAAAGCAGCGCGAAGATGAACTTCTCTTTGAGCGACTGCTCCTCTTTATACAAGAGCCGCTTGAACGCACCGAAGCGGATGAGAAGGCTCGCGATCGACGCCATGACGCCGAGCTTGACGAGGATCGTGACCATGACGAACTGGTCGGGCGATAACGTTCTATCCATGGACAGGGAAAAATAGCATGCTGGCGCCGGCCGCGCCAAAAGCGAGGAAGGTTAGGGCTCGGCTTCGAGCTCTAGCACGAGGCGTCCGGTTTGGCCCGACGCTTCGGGAAAGCGCCACTCGTCGGCCTCACCCAGGAGGCGGGGGTTCGCCTCCGGCAGGGAAGAACGGACGATCCGGACATCGGTCGGTGAGCCTTCGGAGTCGACCTCGAGCTCGAGCTCGATCGTGCCGACGAGCCCGATGCCTAGAGGGCTCGCGAGCTCCGGGAGCACGGTCTCGGACGGAAGCGTCAGGACCATCGGCGCTTTCCGCGCGCTCGCGTCGTCATCGAGGCGGAGCGTGACCGCGAACACGAGATAGGTCGTGTACTCACGTAGCTTCGAGTAGAGCGCCTGTCGTGCGTCGCGGTCGTTGTAGTCGCGGAAGTAGGAGAGGTACTCGCTCGCCGAGAACTCGAGTCCCGGGCCGCTCCAGATATAGGTCTTGCCGAGCTGCAGCTCGATCGCCTGCCGGAAACTCCGTTCGGACTCTCCGCTACGAAGGAGCTCCGCTGAGACGTCTGCCGTGAACACGCCCTTCGACAAGAACGCCTGAAGGTCCAGGGACACGTCGAAGCTCCGCGAGCGTCTCTTGACTTCGATCTCCGCTCGCGACGCCGCAACGGGGATCGTCTCCAGCACGAGCGTGGCGAGAAATGAGTGCTGTACGTTGCGTGCGATCGTGGCGAGCCATTGATGCTCGTTGACTCCAATGCCGTCAGAGTCGATGAAGAAGGAGAGCTCTTCCATCGCCTGGAAGTTCGGCGTCGTGCTCCTCGCCTCCACGATCCGGATGTCCGCGACCAAATTGGCGGGGATCTCGTCAGCGATGGCTCCGCCCGCGGGGAAAGTGGCAGCGGCGACGACAGCGCCGCTAACGAGTGCTCGGAAGCTCACATGCCACCGATGGTGATCTGTTCCGTCTGGATGAGGAGGGCGATGAGCCTGGCGGAGTGAAAGTGACACGTATGCGCTCTCTCAAGAAGCTCGTGGACCGTAAGCGGAGAGCTGAGGCACGTCCAAAGCTCCCGTGCGTCATCCTCGTCGTGCTCTTCCGACCATGAGAAGGTCTCCGTGTTGCGCTCGAGCAGAGTCCGGTCCGCCGGCAGATCTTCGAGCAAGATCTTGAGCTCGTCCTGGAGCCTTACGGACTCCATCATCAATGCCATCGCTGGCACCGTAATCGTTGGGTCCGGCCCCTCTTCGCCTTCCGCATTCTTGCTTTGAAAGTGGAACTTACCGTCGGGCGGCGCCTGGAAAAGGTGGTGGAACGCTTCGTCGCCGCGCCGGTGCTCGTAGTGCGCACGGAATACGTTGCCGTTTTGGAAGTCCAGCTGCGCGACCATCTCCTTGCCGTTCGAAAGGGTCATGACGCCGGACTGCGACGAGCCGATGAGCGTTTGCACGACCGTGGCGAGGTCGAAATATTTGAGGTCGCCCTCGAGCTCTTTCTTCGTCTCTTCTTCCGGGAGATCCTCGAGGACGCCGACGAGTCGATGGGCGAGGATCACCGCGAGCTGGCTCCCGAACCCGACATGGTCCGTCATGAGCTCGGTGAAGAGCTCTTTGTCGATGACGAGGAGCTCTGCCTGTTGAGGCACGCGGACGTCTGCGCTCCGCTCGGCGTTCGTCAGCAGAGCCATCTCTCCAAAGCTGTCACCACGGCCCAAATAGGCGAGCGGAGGACCATCGGCGGGGTTGACGACTTCCACGACGCCCGTCTTGACGACGAAGAGACTGTCGCCTGGCGTACCTTTTCTTACGACGAGCTCCCCGGCCTCGTATTCTCCGGTCCGGCCCTGCGTGATGATCGTACGGATGACGGAGTCCGGCATGTCCTCGAACAGTGCCGCTTCGCGGAGGAAGTCGATGTCGTCGAGCTCTCCGAACTCTTCAGCCGTCATACACTGCCTATGTCCAAATGGGAGAAGTAGTTGCCCTCGTAAAAGTTGGAAGGAGCGAGAAGTATATAGAGGCGCTCGGCGGGGCGTCAAGGAACCCGTTGACGTATCTTCCGTGGGAGGCGCATGAAGCGCAGGATGCTAGAATGGTACGATCCCCTGTACCAAAACTTATTTCTCGTTCCGTCATCCTGCTAGGAGAACACCGATGTTGACGCTCAAGCCCACCGATGTCCATAAAGCGCTTTCAAAGCACATGCTCGTCGATGGCTTGGACCTGGTTTTCGATCTCGAGCGCAGCCAGGGCTCCTATATTTTCGACAGCCGTGAGGGTCGTCGGTTTCTCGATTTCTTCTCTTTCTTCGCGACGAACCCGGTCGGTATCAACCATCCGAAAATGCGAGACCCGGCGTTCATGGAGCGCCTCGCGGAAGTCGCTATTCACAACCCGAGCAACTCGGACATCTACACCGTTCCGATGGCCGAGTTCGTCGAGACCTTCGCGAGGGTCGGCATTCCCGACGAGTTGCCGCACTTGTTCATGGTCGCCGGCGGCTCGGTCGCCGTCGAGAACGCGCTCAAGACGGCGTTCGACTGGAAAGTCCGAAAGAACATGGAGCACGGCCGGCCGGAAGGGAAGGGGCAGAAGATCCTTCACTTCAAAGAAGCGTTTCACGGCCGGACCGGCTACTCGCTCTCCCTGACGAACACGGCGGACCCGCGGAAGACGATGTACTTTCCGAAGTTCGACTGGCCTCGGATCGTCAACCCCAAGATTACCTTCCCGCTGGACGCGCATCTCGACGACGTCGTCGCGGTGGAGAACGAGGCCGTCCAGCAGATCGAGAGAGCGGTCGCGGACAACCCGCACGACATCGCGGCGCTGATCCTCGAGCCGATCCAGGGCGAAGGCGGGGACAATCACTTCCGTCCGGAGTTCTTTCACGCGCTGCGGCGCCTCGCGGACGAGCATGAGTTCTTGTTCATCGTCGACGAAGTTCAGACCGGCGTCGGACTTACCGGCGCGATGTGGGCGTACACGCACTACGGCGTCGTGCCAGACATCCTCAGCTTCGGAAAAAAGGCTCAGGTCTGCGGCATCCTTGCCGGACCGCGCATCGAAGAGGTCGATAACAACGTGTTCGAGCAGTCGACGCGCATCAACTCGACCTGGGGCGGCAACCTCGTTGATATGGTCCGCTTCGGGCGTTATCTCGAGATCATCGACGAAGACAACCTCCTCGATAACGCCAAAGAAGTCGGCTCCTACTTACTCGGGCATTTGCACGCGCTGGCGGATGAGAGCGCGGGGCGGGTTTCCAACGTACGCGGCAAGGGACTGATGTGTGCGTTCGATCTTCCCGACCCGGACCAGCGAGACGCTTTCCTCGCGAGCGCGTTCGGAAACGGCTTGCTGCTTCTCGGCTGTGGTACGCGTTCGGTGAGGTTTCGACCGGTGCTTTCGGTCGCGAAAGAAGACGTCGATCAGGCGATCGCCATCGCCGCCCGCTCGCTTGCGGCCGCGGGTTGACGCGTGTCGAAGCCCTCTCCTACAATGACGGATAAAGCCCGCTAAGACGGTGATTTAGCGAAAGGGATCCATGGACCTGCAGAGTGACGTACGGGTATATAACGAAGCGCTCGGTGTGAAGGGAGCGAAAGGCAAGCTCCTCCAGATCCATCCAGAGGGCTTCTTCGAGATCGCGCTCGAGGTGAAGGACCATTCCTACGAGGCTTACCTGCCGATCAACAACACGGTCCTCCTGTCGACCGACGCGATCGAAGAGTCCGAGACCATCGAAGTCGAACGTTACTGACGGAGGCTCGGGCCCGCCTTCCGGCTAGCTCAACAGCCTCTACATGGTCTTGGGCGAGCCGCGGGTCGCCTTCTGCGTCTAGTTGGGATCACTGCCCACAGGTTCGTAGGCACCTGACCACACGTCACTACCGGACGGTTCGAAGCGAGGTTTCTCTTCGACCGGGAAGCGAATCGCTTGCCCCGGGAATACGTCCTTCAGGACCTTCGAATCTTGGACGACGATGGTGCCGTTCACGAGAACGTAAGGAATCCCGGTGGAAGCGAGCCCTGATGTGCCGGCCTTGAAGGTCGCATGTTCGGTGACGGTGGCGGGATCGAAAATCGTGATGTCTGCGATCATTCCTTCTTGCATACGGCCGCGTTCCTGCATGGCCGTAAGTCCGGTGTCGCCGATGTGTTTGGCCGACCAATAGCTGAGTTGTGCGATGGTCTGCATCAAGGGCACGTCGTTCTCTCGTGCGATCCGCAACGTCACTGCGTGTGTGCCCGCGCTTCGCGGGTGGCCGGCGTAGTCCTCGTACGGGGAATCCCAGCTCAGACGATTTCCTTCGACATCCAGACCGGGCATTCCGTCACCCGCGACCACGAAGTGCTCGACCTTGGTCCACTCCGGGAGCCACTCTTTGCGCGGCGGACTGTATGCGATCAGCGTTCGGCCAGGCTCGCTTGCCTTGAACTCGAGAAACTCTTCTTTGCTGACGAACTTGTCTAGCTGGGGATCGTAAATCGTTTCCTCGTACTTGAACCCCATGGCGCCCTCCCAGGTGGGTGGCGCGACGATCGAAGCGCCGTAGTTGCCGGAGCCGGCAATCCACGGATAGTAGGTCGACCAGACGTTGAAACCCTGTTCACGCGCGAGCGACATCTTCTCCTGGTTCTCCCACCAGCCGTAGTCATTG